>Ga0180220_1000170_pt1 | contig 102775 bp, 88 predicted proteins | sample eDN5th37CBELigBY_FD_151335 | JGI IMG/M metagenome (GOLD analysis project Ga0180220, IMG submission 151335) | Enriched backyard soil microbial communities from Emeryville, California, USA - eDNA 5th pass 37_C BE-Lig BY (version 2) (version 2) | ecosystem: Environmental > Terrestrial > Soil >...
CGCTTGCACGGCGAGATCGGCATGGTCCCGCCCGCCGAGCTCGAGGACACCTACTACCGTCACAACACCGCTCCGACTACCGTCGAAGCGTCAGTTCCGAGCCTCCACTGAACCCGGGGCGCAACAGGAGCGGGTGCAAGCGGCGATAGGTCCGTACTGGCACTCATTCAGGCCTCGCATAGGGATCTCGGGGCTCTTACACGACAGTCCGTGAGCGGGTTGCCGGATGCATGCGTTCGAGTTCTCCTCTGTCGACTGGCTACTACTCGCCGCGCCCGATGACCCGGTACTGCTGGGCGCCGTGGCGGTCGCGTACGGCGATGCCGAGGTTGCGGAGTTCGTCTCGGGCGTCCTCGGCGGCGCCGGGACGCTTGTCGGCCAGCGCACGTTGCCGGGCTCGCAGGAGGTCGTGCGTGCGGGCATCCAGCAGCCCGCTGCCGTCGACCCAGGTGGCGAAGGCGTGGTCGTGGGGGTCTCGTGTTCCTTGCCAGGGGTAGTCGAAGCGTTCGAAGGCGTCGCGCAGCCTGTCGACGAGCACCTTGTCGGTATTGACGCGCAGCAACTCGTTCGTGGCGCTGTCGGTGACGATAAGGTCGCGACCGTCGGTGAACACACCGCCGATGCGTTCACGAGCGACGTAGCGGTTGCTCCCGGCACGGTGCACCGTCACTCCCTCGGGAGTGGTTGTGATGGTGCCGTTCTCCTTCTGCCACTCTTTGGCGAACCAGAACCCGACACCGAGCCCAGCCAGAGTGAGTACCGGGATCGCCCAGACCAGGGGCAGGCCCGCAGCCAAGCGCAGCGGACCGGGTGCGTCACCGGCGAGCCCGAGCAGCCAGGTCACGAGCGGTCCGATGACGAAGGCGGCGCCGAAGCCGAGCAGTGCGCCTGCCGCGTGCATGCCGACGATCCATCGCCGTGGGATCGATACGTTGACGGTGTTCTCAGCCATTAGGTTCCTCCTGGCGGCCTTGCGGAGGGTTGAGGTAACCCAGCACGGTGCGGTGCAACTCGATATGTGGGGAGTGCCCTGGACGGGCGTTGAGATAGGTCGCATCGACGATGGCCTGCAACCAGGCCGCCGTCTCGGTGGCGTCCAGGTCCGGGTCGATGGCTCCCTCGGTGATCCCGCGAGAGATCAGCGCGGCCAGGCCCTCACGTAGGACGTTTGCGGTGCGCCCCACCACGGCGAGCAGCTCGGGGTCATCGCCAGCGCGGCGTAGCAGCTCGATCAGCATGCCCGAGGCCGACGGGTCGGCGGCGTCTCGGGCCAGGGCGTCGAGTACGTCCAAGATCGCCGTCACCGGGTCGGGCGCTTCGACATGACGGGCGATCAACGCCTCGGCGGCAGGCAGGTCACGCTCGAACACCGCCCGGAACAAGGAAGCCTTGTCCTCGAAGTAGTAGAAGACACTGGCCGGACTCGTGCCGACCGCTTTGGCGACCTCCGCGACGCTCGTGCGGTCATAGCCCTGAGCGGCGAACAGACGGCCAGCCTCCACGGCGATCTGCTCCCGCTTCTGCGCGATCCGCTCCGGATCAGCTCGTCTCGGCACCATTCTCCAATCATTACCTGACCAGTCAGTCAAAGAATACGATGGGGGCATGACTCAGGACAACCCACCTGCCGGCTGTGGGGTCCACGTCAAGCAACGCGGTGCCGGCGTAACGCCGCGCTCGCCGCCACGGCGGGCCGGTACGTCACATGCCCACCGCGGACTCAGGGAGTCTGGTCAGGGGTCAGCGGGATCCAGGAGGACAATCCGAGCAGCGCGTGACCGAGCACCGTGGCACTGCGGGCTCGAACGATCGACGTAAGCTCACCCGCCAACCGCGGCTTCTTTTGGTCGTGCTCATCGGTTCGCAGCGCATTGACACCGGCGGCTCGGATGTCGGCCAGCCACCGGCGACTACTCCGTCACCGACCTCCTCGCAGAAGTCACCGCACGGGGCCTGACCACCGTGGCGACGCCGAAGCGACCCTCCGGGCCGGTAGGGCGCTCGACGTTCTTCAAGCTGCTGCGGAACCCCTACTACGTCGGCCAGGTCCGCTACAAGGGCGCCGTCCACCCCGGCAACCATAAACCACTCATCGACGTGGAGACCTGGCAGCAGGTCCAGACCCCGCTCGAAGCCCGCGGCACGGCCTCGGAGCGGCGTAGGCGTCACGACCACTACCTCAAGGGCACTTTGTACTGCGGCACCTGCGCATCACGGCTCCAGTTGGACTATGCGAAGAACAAGCAGGGCATCCGCTACGCCTACTACGTCTGCTCAGGACGAGCCACCGGCCGCAAACCCTGCACCCGCAAAGCCGTCCCGGTCGGCGTCGCCGAGAAGCTCGTCGAGGACTGCTTCCAAGAAATCTCCATCAGCGAGCAGACCTACACAACCCTGGCCGAGCAAGTCGACGCCGCGTTCGACGAACGCCTCGCCTCCCGCTCCCAGGCCCTGGCTGAGCTGACCGCCAACCGCAAGAGGTTGGAGGCCGAGAGCGACAAGCTACTCGCCGCGCACTTCGCCGACGCCATCGACCTCGACCTCGACCTCGACCTCGACACACTCAAGCGCCACCAAGACCGCATCCGCATTGGCCTAACCGACATCGACCGGCGCCTCACCACCGAGCACGGCCACCACGAAGGCCCCCGCAAACACCTCGGCACAGCGCTGCGGCTCCTGGTGGACTGCGGGCAGATGTATGCCCGCACCGACGACCACGGCCGGCGCCTCGCGAACCAGACCTTCTACGACCGCATCGACATCAGCGAAGACGAAAGGGCGACGATCCGACTCGCTGAGCCGTTCGCCGCCCTGACACCAGAACCGACGTCAACCGATGTCAGGTGTTCTAGTACGTCGTCTTGGGTGGGCCCGGAGGGACTCGAACCCCCGACATCCACGGTGTAAGCGTGGCGCTCTGACCAGCTGAGCTACAGGCCCTGGAACAGCGGAGCACAGCCTACCGGGTCGGCACCCCGCCACCGGCCACGAGAGGGCGCGCCGACCGGCGCGAGGACCGCCGTCGGCCTCGCCCGCCGCCCCGCGCCTCGCAGGGCGGCGCGCCGCGTCAGAGCTGCTCGAGCGCCCGCCGGTAGGCCTCGATGTCGCGGCGCTGCCCGCGCGGGTTGACGACCGACCAGCGCACGATCCCGTCCGCGTCGAGGAGGAACGACCCGCGCAGTGCGAGGCCGTTGTCCTCGTCGAGCACGCCGTAGGCCCGGGCCACGTCGCCGTGGGGCCAGAAGTCGGAGAGGAGGTCGAACTCGAAGCCCTCCTGCGCCGCCCACGCCTTCTGCGTGAAGACCGAGTCGCACGAGATGCCGAGCAGGGTCACCCCCGCCGCCTCGAACTCCTCGAGGTTGTCCCGCAGCTCGCACAGCTCGCCCGTGCAGATGCCCGAGAACGCGAACGGGTAGAACACGAGCAGGACGGGCCCGCCGCGCAGGTCCGCGAGATGGACCGGCGTGCCGTGGGTGTCCGGGAGCGTGAAGTCGGGGGCGGGGTCGCCCGGACGGACCACGGCGCCGGTGGTCGCCGCCTCAGCGGCCACGACCACGCGTCCCGAGCTTCGTCGCCGACCAGTCGGGGGCGATCGCGAACGTGCTCGTCGCGTGCAGCCCGGCCGTCGTCGCCGCCTCCTGGATGTCGTTGTGGCCCACGTGCCCCGTGCGGCCGGGCTTCGGCGTGAGGACCCAGATGAGGCCGCCGTCGTCGAGCACGGTCTGCACGTCCACGAGCAGGTCGGTGAGGTCGCCGTCGTCCTCGCGGAACCACACGATCACGCCGTCGGTGACGTCGTCGTAGTCCTCGTCGACGAGCTCGCCACCGACGAGCTCCTCGAGCTCGCCGCGCAGGTCGTCGTCGACGTCCTCCGACCAGCCGAACTCCTGCACCACGTTGCCGGGCGCGAAGCCGAGGCGGTCCACCCCGCTGGGCCCTGCGGTGTCGGTCACTGTCGTGTCGTTCCTTTCCTCGTCCTGTCGTCCGCACGGGGTCCGCACGCGCGCCCGGGCGGACGCCCACACGCACGACGACCTGCCGTGTCTGGCAAAGGTAGCCCACCGGAGGGTGCCGTGCTTGGCAAGGTGCCCGCCACGGACGGCGTCCGCGCGCGTCGCGCCGCGCCGCGACGTGTCGCCGAAATCACGCCCTCTTGACCACTCGATGGTGTGACTTACGCGCTCGTTGTGAACACAATGGGTGGACCACCCTGGTCTCGTGAAGAGGCGCGGTCGCCACCAGCGGCCGCGGCCGCGTGCCCGGAGTGGGCCCAAGACGGGCGTCGGCCGTGTACCGCGCGGCCGTGCGTCCGGCATCCGACGAGATATGAGGTTGCTGGTGGCTTCGTACGACGAGACCGGACCGCTGATCAACGGTCTGCTCAGCCAGGTTCCGGACTTCGACCCCGCCGAGACCGGCGAGTGGGTCGAGGCCCTCGACGGCCTGATCGACGACCGCGGGGGCCCGCGCGCCCGCTACGTCCTGCTGAACCTGCTCAAGAGGGCCCGGGAGCGCAACGTCGCCGTCCCGACCTCCCTGACCACTCCCTACGTGAACACCATCGGTGTGCACGAGGAGCCCTACTTCCCCGGCGACGAGGCGCTGGAGCGCCGCTACCGCTCGTGGATCCGCTGGAACGCCGCCGTCATGGTGACGCGCGCCCAGCGCCCGGGCATCGGCGTCGGCGGCCACATCTCCTCCTACGCGTCCGTCGCGACGCTCTACGAGGTGGGGCTCAACCACTTCTTCCGCGGCAAGGACCACCCCGGCGGCGGCGACCAGGTCTACTTCCAGGGCCACGCCTCCCCCGGTGTCTACGCGCGCGCGTTCCTCGAGGGCCGCCTCTCGGCGGACCAGCTCGACGGGTTCCGCCAGGAGAAGTCGCACGCGGGCGGCGGCCTGCCGTCGTACCCGCACCCGCGCCTCATGCCGGACTTCTGGGAGTACCCCACGGTCTCCATGGGCCTCGGCCCCGCGAGCGCGATCTACCAGGCGTGGACGGACAAGTACCTCCACAACCGCGGGATCCGCGACACGTCCCAGCAGGACGTGTGGGCGTTCCTCGGCGACGGCGAGATGGACGAGCCCGAGTCGCGCGGCATGCTCCAGCTCGCGGCGCAGCAGCAGCTCGACAACCTCACGTTCGTCGTGAACTGCAACCTGCAGCGCCTCGACGGCCCGGTGCGCGGCAACGGCAAGATCATCCAGGAGCTCGAGGCGCAGTTCCGCGGCGCGGGCTGGAACGTCATCAAGGTCATCTGGGGCCGCGAGTGGGACGTCCTGCTCAACGCGGACAAGGACCGCGCCCTGGTCAACCTCATGAACGTCACGCCCGACGGCGACTACCAGACGTACCGCGCCGAGTCCGGCGCGTTCATCCGCGAGCACTTCTTCGGCCGCGACCCGCGGACCAAGGCGCTCGTCGAGAACATGACGGACGAGGACATCTGGAACCTCAAGCGCGGCGGCCACGACTACCGCAAGCTGTACGCGGCGTACTCCGCGGCGCGCGCCCACACGGGCCAGCCCACGGTGATCCTCGCGCACACGGTCAAGGGCTACGCGCTCGGGCCGACGTTCGCGGGCCGCAACGCGACGCACCAGATGAAGAAGGTCGGCCTCGCCGACCTCAAGGCGCTGCGCGACTCGCTGCGCATCCCGATCACGGACGAGGAGCTCGACGCCAACCCGTACGAGCCCCCGTACTACCACCCGGGCCCCGACGCGCCGGAGATCCAGTACCTCCTGGAGCGCCGCCGCCAGCTCGGCGGGTTCGTGCCCGAGCGCCGCTCGACGCCCAAGCCGGTCACCCTGCCGGGCGAGAAGTCCTACGAGATCCTCAAGAAGGGCTCGGGCCAGCAGGAGATCGCCTCCACGATGGCCTTCGTCCGCCTCCTCAAGGACCTCATCAAGGACAAGGAGTTCGGCAGGCGCATCGTCCCGATCATCCCGGACGAGGCGCGCACGTTCGGCCTGGACTCGATCTTCCCGTCGGCGAAGATCTTCAACACCCAGGGCCAGCACTACCTCGCCGTGGACCGCGAGCTCATGCTGAGCTACAAGGAGTCCGAGGCCGGGCAGATCATGCACACCGGCATCAACGAGGCCGGCTCCGCGGCCGCGTTCCAGGCGGTCGGCACGTCCTACGCCACACAGGGCGAGATCATGGTGCCGTTCTACATCTTCTACTCGATGTTCGGCTTCCAGCGCACCGGCGACCAGTTCTGGGCGGCGGGCGACCAGCTCACGCGCGGCTTCATCGTCGGTGCGACCGCGGGCCGCACGACGCTCACGGGCGAGGGCCTGCAGCACGCCGACGGCCACTCGCCGCTCATCGCGGGCACGAACACGGCGGTCGTCCAGTACGACCCGGCCTACGGGTACGAGATCCGCCACATCGTGCGCGACGGCATCGAGCGCATGTTCGGCGACGGGTCGGACGGGCGCGACCAGAACGTCATGTACTACCTCACGGTGTACAACGAGCCGATGGTCCAGCCGGCCGAGCCGGAGGACGTGGACGTCGAGGGCATCCTCAAGGGCATCCACCGCATCTCCGTCGGCGAGGGCGACGGGCCGCGCGCCCAGCTCCTCGCGTCCGGCGTGGGCGTGCCGTGGGCGCTCGAGGCGCAGCAGCTCCTCAAGGAGGACTGGGGCGTCGCGGCCGACGTGTGGAGCGTGACGAGCTGGAACGAGCTGCGGCGCGACGCGCTCGCCGCCGACCAGGCCGCGTTCCTCGACCCGTCCTCGGAGCCGCGCGTCCCGTTCGTCACGGCGAGGCTCTCGGGCGCCGAGGGCCCGTTCGTCGCGACGAGCGACTACGACCACCTGGTCCCCGACCAGATCCGCAAGTGGGTCCCGGGCGACTACGAGGTGCTCGGCGCCGACGGGTTCGGGTTCTCCGACACCCGTGCGGCGGCGCGCCGCCACTTCAAGATCGACGGCCCGTCGGTCGTGGTGCGCACGCTGCAGGCGCTCGCCAAGCAGGGCAAGGTCCCCGCGGACGCGTCGGCCAAGGCGATCGAGAAGTACCGCCTCATGGACGTCACCGCCGGCACGTCCGGCAACGCGGGCGGCGAGTCCTGACGCCCCCGTCCCGGTAGCACGACGACGGCCGGTCGCCTCCGCGGGGAGGCGACCGGCCGTCGTCGTCCGGCACGGCAGGTGGTCTGCGGGCGGGTCGACGGCGACGCACGAGCCGGCGCAGCTGTCGCCGCGCGGGTCTCAGGTGCCGGCGCGGTGCTGCTCTGCCTGCGCGACGGCGCGCTCGAGATCCGTGCGCAGGGTCGCGACGCCCTGCGGGTCGCCGTGCTCGACGAGCGACGCGAGGTGGTGGCGCGCCTCGAGCGGGCGGTCGGACTCGATCGCGGCGAGGACGAGCTGACGGCCGACCTCGGGGTCGTGGTCCCGCGCGCGCCAGTGCCCGACGCCGAGGCCCAGCGCCTCGGCCGGCAGGCCGGCCGCGCGCAGGACCTCCATCGACTGCGCGAGCGCGCGCCCGGACGGGTCGCGCTCCGCGGCGGTCGCGAACCGGCGCAGCGCGGACTCCTGGTCGTCGTCGAGCGAGAGCCGCCCGAGCTCGACGAGCGGGTACCAGCCCTTGGGGTGCCCGGCGAGCTCCTCGGCGAGCGCCCAGACCGCGAGGTCGGCCGCGCGCTGCTTCTCCGTCTCGTCGACGGGCGCGGCGAGCGGGTCGTCGGTGGCGGGGCCCTCCGCGGCGCGCCGGCGGACCAGCTCCGCGAGCGCGCGGAACGCCCGCTCGTCGTTCGGGTCGTCCACGAGCATCGCGCGCAGCGCGTCCTCGTGGACCGTGTCCCCCCGCTTCTCCCCGGACCGTGGGCGGCGCGTGCCGACGGTCGACGCGGACGTCGGCCGGCGCATGAGCTGTCGGAGTCGGGGCATGAGTGCCATGTCCCGACCCTAGCGGGTCGTCCGGACGCTCACCCACCGGCGGGGCGTCGGGCGACGAGGCGCACCGCCGGGCGCCCGCGTTTGTGGACTGTCCACAACGCGGGCCCGTATGCTCGGCGCGTGACGGCCTCCCCCAGGACCCCGGCGAGCGCGACCGCACCGAGCGGACCGGCGGGCAACGCGGACAACCTCCAGCGTCTGCGCGACGGCAGCGGCCTGCTCATGTCGGCCGCGCTGCGGCGGCTCGACGACGAGATCCCGTGGTACCGCGAGCTCCCGGCGGAGGACCGCTCGTACGTGGGCCTCGTCGCCCAGTCGGGCATCACCGCGTTCGTCACCTGGTACGCCGACCCGCAGGCCCCGCCGCACGGCGTGAGCGAGATCTTCGCGGCGGCCCCGCCCGAGCTCACGCGCTCGATCTCGCTGCAGAACACGCTCCAGCTCGTGCGCATCGTCGTCGAGGTCGTCGAGGCGTACTCCGACCAGCTCGCCGCCCCGGGCGGCGAGCGCGACCTGCGCGAGGCCGTGCTGCGGTACTCGCGCGAGGTCGCGTTCTCGGCGGCCGAGGTCTACGCGCGCGCCGCCGAGGTGCGCGGCGCGTGGGACGCGCGCCTGGAGGCCCTCGTCGTCGACGCCCTCATCCGCGGCGACGGCGACGACTCGCTGCGCTCGCGCGTCTCGGCGCTCGGGTGGAGCGGGCACGGGTCGACCCTGGTCATGGCCGGGACGATCGCCGCGACGCTCGACGAGGTGCGCACGGCCGAGCTCCGGCGCGCGACGCGGCGCGCGGCGGGCGACGCTCTCGTCGGCATCCACGGCGACCGCCTCGTGCTCGTGCTCGGCGGCGAGGGCGACCTCCAGGCCGCCGCGGCGTCGCTCCTGCCCCGCTTCGGGCCGGGACCGGTCGTCATCGGCCCGACGGTCCCCGGCCTCGAGGAGGCGGCGCGCTCGGCGCAGGCGGCGCTCGCCGGCCTGCGGGCCGCGCCCGCGTGGCCGCAGGCGCCCCGCCCGGTGCTCGCCGACGACCTGCTGCCCGAGCGCGTCCTCACGGGCGACACGACCGCGCGCCGCACGCTCGTCGCCCAGGCGTACCGCCCGCTGGCCGAGGCGACGGGGTCGGTGCTGGAGACGCTGTCGGCCTACCTCGGCACGGGCCGCTCGCTCGAGGCGGCCGCGCGGTCGCTCTACGTGCACCCGAACACCGTGCGCTACCGCCTGCGCAAGGTCTCCGAGATCACGGGGTGGGACCCGCTCGACGCGCGCGAGTCGTTCGTCCTGCAGGTCGCGCTCGCCCTCGGCCAGCTCGCGGGCTCGCGCTGACCCGTGCACCGGGCCGCGGGGCCGGCTCGCCCGGACCCTTGTAGGTTCGGCACAATCCCCCTTCCGAAGGTTGGTGCGGGTCGTGACGTGGCGGGAGAGCCCCGCGTTGGCACAGTTGACGGGTGCTCGCCGTCTTGTGCCCTGGACAGGGCTCCCAGTCCCCCGGAATGCTCGCCCCCTGGCTCGACCTGCCCGGCGTCGCCGACCAGGTCGCCGCGTTCGGCGAGGCCGCGGGCCTCGACCTGCGCGCGCACGGCACCGAGTCGGACGCCGACGCGATCCGCGACACGGCGGTGGCCCAGCCGCTCATCGTCGCGTCCTCGCTCGTCGCGCTCCGCGTGATCCTCGACGGCCGCGAGACGACCGACGTCGTCGACGTGACCGCGGGCCACTCGGTCGGCGAGCTCGCCGCCGCCGCGGTCGCCGGAGCGCTCACCGACACGGGCGCCGTGGGCCTCGTCTCCCACCGGGCGCGCGCCATGGCCGCCGCCGCCGCGCAGACGCCGACCGGGATGAGCGCCGTCGTGGGCGGCGACCCGCAGGAGGTGCTCGCCGCGATCGAGGCGGCCCACCTGTGGCCGGCGAACGTCAACGGCGGCGGGCAGGTCGTCGCCGCCGGCGCGCTCGACCACCTCGCGGCCCTCGCCGAGAACCCGCCCGCCAGGGCGCGCGTCATCCCGCTCCAGGTCGCCGGGGCGTTCCACACCCCGTTCATGCAGCCCGCGCTCGAGGAGTTCGAGCCCGTCGCCGCGTCGTGGGACGTGAGCGACCCGCGCGTGCCGTTCCTCTCGAACGCCGACGGCGAGTCGTACGCGACGATCGACATCGAGGGCAGCACGTACGGCAAGGCGCGCGACGTCGTGCGCCGCCTCACCGCGCAGATCGCCGCACCCGTGCGCTGGGACCTGTGCCAGGAGACGCTCGCCGACCTCGGCGTCACCGCGATCCTCGAGCTCGCGCCCGGCGGCGTGCTCACCGGGCTCGCCCGCCGCGCGCTCAAGGGCGTCGAGTCGGTGGCCGTGAAGTCGCCCGACGACGTCGAGGCGGCCCGGGACCTCATCGCGCGCCACTCGGTCGTGGGCGGCGCGTCCACCGCCGGGGCCGACGCGTGAGCGCGACGCTGCGCCAGGCCACGGGCCCGGCGTACTCGCGCATCCTCGCGATCGGCGGCGTGCGCGGCGAGAACGTCGTGACGAACGACGACATCGCCGGGCCGATCGACTCGTCGGACGAGTGGATCCGCCAGCGCACCGGCATCGTCACGCGCCGGCGCGCGGGGGCGGACGTCGACGTCCTCGACCTGTCCGAGGCGGCCGCGCGCGACGCGCTCGCCCGCGCGGGTCTCCAGGGCGCCGACGTCGACGCGATCATCGTCTCGACCGTCACGTACTTCCACCAGACGCCCGCGGCCGCCGCCGTGCTCGCGGAGCGGCTCGGCGCGACGCCCGCCGCCGCGTTCGACGTCTCCGCCGCGTGCGCGGGCTACGCCTACGCGATCGCCCAGGCGGACGCGCTCGTGCGCGCGGGCGCCGCGACCCACGTGCTCGTGGTGGGTGCCGAGAAGATGAGCGACTTCATCGACCCGACGGACCGCTCCATCTCGTTCCTCCTGGGCGACGGCGCGGGTGCCGCGATCGTCGGCCCGTCCGACGCCCCGGGCATCGGCCCGACCGTCTGGGGCTCCGACGGCGGCAAGGCGCAGGCGATCCGCCAGACGCACGCGTGGTCGGACCTGCGCGAGGACCCGTCCCTCGGCTGGCCGACGCTGCGCCAGGACGGACCGAGCGTCTTCAAGTGGGCCGCGTTCCAGATGGCGCCGGTCGCCGCGAAGGCCATGGCCGAGGCGGGCGTCACGCCCGCCGACATCGGGGCGTTCGTGCCGCACCAGGCGAACATGCGCATCATCGACCAGATGATCAAGCAGCTCGAGCTCCCCGACACCGTCGCGGTCGCCCGGGACATCGCGGAGACCGGCAACACGTCGGCAGCCTCGATCCCCCTCGCGACGCGGCGCCTGCTCGACGAGGGCCAGGTGCGCTCCGGCGACCTCGCCCTCCAGATCGGCTTCGGCGCCGGCCTCGTCTACGCGGCGCAGGTGGTCGTCCTGCCGTAGGGGAGAATCACCCTGGACGGTCGGCCGCCCCGCCCCCGCGGGAGGACCGACACGTCGGCGGACCCGTCCGTCGCACGCACCGTCACACGCTGTACCGCCCGGGACACACCACCGGGCACCGCCACCGGGACCGGTCGCCGCCGGCCCCACGACAAGGAGAAACCATGGCCTACACCGAGCAGGAAGTCCTCGCCGGCCTCGCGGAGATCGTCGCCGAGGAGACGGGTCTGCCGACCGACGCCGTCGCGCTCGAGAAGTCCTTCACCGACGACCTCGACATCGACTCGCTGTCGATGATGACGATCGTCACGCACGCCGAGGACAAGTTCGGGGTGCGCATCCCGGACGACGAGGTCAAGAACCTCACCACGGTCGGCGACGCCGTGTCCTTCATCACGGGCGCCCAGGCCTGAGCACTCCCCGCCTGCCCCGCAGGCCTGCGGGCGGGTCGGCGTCACCCGCGCCGACCCGCCCGTCCTCCTTCCCCCCGACCCACCCGAGGAGCACCATGTCCGCCGCCACTGAAGTCGTCGTCACCGGTCTCGGCGCCACCACGCCGCTGGGCGGCGACGTGCCCTCGACGTGGGCCGCGGCGCTCGCCGGCGAGTCCGGCGCCCGCACGCTCGAGAACGACTGGGCGGAGCGCTACGAGATCCCGGTGACGTTCGCCGCGACCATCAAGGTGGACCCCGCCGAGGTGCTCGCGCGCCCCGAGATCAAGCGCATGGACCCGTCCACGCAGTACGCGATCATCGCGGCGCGCGAGGCGTGGGCGGACGCGGGCAGCCCCGAGGTCGACGGCGACCGGCTCGGCACGGTCGTGTCGTCCGGCATCGGCGGCATCTGGACCACGCTCGACGGCTGGGACACGCTGCGCGAGCGCGGGGCGCGTCGCATGCTGCCGATGACGGTCCCGATGCTCATGCCGAACTCCCCCACCGCGTACGTGTCGCTCGAGCTCGGCGCGCGCGCCGGTGCGCACGCGCTCGTCTCGGCCTGCGCGTCGGGCGCCGAGGCGATCGGCTACGGCGTCGACATGATCCGCGCGGGCCGCGCGGACGTCGTCGTCGCGGGCGGCACCGAGGCGACGATCCACCCCATGCCGATCGCGGCCTTCGCCGCGTCGCGCACGCTCTCGCTGCGCAACGACGACCCGCAGGGTGCGTCGCGCCCCTACGACGTCGACCGCGACGGGTTCGTCATCGGTGAGGGCTCGGGCGTCGTCGTCCTGGAGAGCGCCGAGCACGCCGCCGCCCGCGGTGCCCGCGTGTACGCGCGCCTCGCCGGCGTCGGGCTGTCGTCCGACGCCTACCACATCACCTCTCCGGACCCGGACGGCCGCGGGCAGGTCGCGGCGATGCGCCGCGCGCTCGAGGAGGCCGGGGTCACGGGCCGCGACGTCGTGCACGTCAACGCGCACGCCACGTCGACCAAGGTGGGCGACCTCACCGAGACCCGGTCCATCCGCTCGCTCCTGGGCGACGACGCCGACCACGTGCTGCTCTCGGCGACCAAGTCGATGACCGGTCACCTCCTCGGCGGCGCCGGGGCGCTGGAGTCGATCTTCACCATCAAGGCCGTCTCGGAGCGTCTCGCCCCGCCGACGATCAACGTGGCGAACCCCGACCCGGAGCTCCAGGTGCCGCTCGTGCGCGACACCCCGGCCGAGCTGCCCTCCGGCGACGTCGTCGCGATCAACAACTCGTTCGGCTTCGGCGGCCACAACGTCGCCCTCGCCGTCGCGAGCGTCTGACGCCGCGGGCGGCGGAGCGGCTCCCTGCTCCCGCCGCCCGCGCATCCCCGCCACGATCTGAGATGGACGTCCGTCCAGATGGCGGGTTTCGCCCCATCCGTCCGACGGCCCTCGCCCGCGGGATCCTGCGGATGGACGCGGTCACGACGGTGCCCGGGGCAATTTCACCCGCGAGCGCTCTCCCGAGCGGTGGTGGGCCCGCATCCCCCTTCCTACGGTTCGCTCGGCACGTCCGTGCCGGAACGCGCTGGACCACGGAAGGAAAGCGGGGGCCATGACCCGACCACGCCATGTACACACTCCACCAGGACGGAGAGGCCGCACACGCAGCGTCGCGATCGCTGCGGCCACCGGTCTCGTCGGCGCGCTGGTGCTCTCCGGTGCCGGCGCGAACGCCGCACCCGGTGACCTGTCCGAGGCCGAGGGACGGTTCCTCTCGGGCACCGTCGCCGGCCTCGACCTGGACACCGTCGCCGCCCTCGAAGGGGCGCTCGCCGAGACCCCGTCCGGCACGCCGCTGGACACCCACCCCCTGAGTGCCGAGGTGCTCAGCGCGCTGGAGATCGACCTCACCGGGGCGCTCCAGCTCCTCGGACCGAACGGCGTCCTCGCGCTCGGCGCCGTGAACCAGTACGCCGAGGCGAACCCGGACGGCTCCGCGCGGGCCGCGTCGGGTGCCGTGTCCGACCAGGGCGCGATCTCGGTGGGCGGCAGCGCGGAGTTCCCCTCCGACGCCCGCCTCGAGCTGACCCAGCTCCTCGGCCCCGGCTTCGAGTCGGTCGTCGCCGACCTCGACCTCACGCTCGGGGCGCTCTCGGCCACGGCGGAGGCGACGGGCGGCACGGCGCCGACCGGTGACTACCAGATCGCCGGGGCGACGCTCGAGCTCGACAGCCCCGCGGTCTCCGGCATCGCGACGATCGTCGACGAGACCGTGGTGCCCGCGGTCGACGGCGCCGTCGGCTCGCTCGTGGGCAGCGACGGCCTGCTCGCGGGAGCGCTCGACACGATCGGCGTCCTCGCGCCGGTGCTCGCCGCCCTCGGCTCGTCCGTCCAGCCGGAGGTCGCGATCGACCTCGACCTCGAGGCCGCGCTCGCACCCGTCCTCGACGAGGACTTCGGCAGCGAGGGCGTCGTCGTCAACGTCGGGGCCGGCACCGTCACCGTCGACCTCGACACGATCCTCGGGGGCGAGGGCTCGCTCAACGGGTTCGACCCCAACACCGAGGTCCTGGACGACGCGGCGATCACGGCGATCCTCGCCGGCCTCTCGTCCGCGCTCGACGACCTCACGCTCGCGCTGACCGAGACGGTCGAGACCGCGCTGCAGTCGGCGGAGCTCACGTTCGTCGTCGACGCGTCGATCCTCGGTGGACTCACGGCACTCGACATCTCCGTCGTGGGTACGCTCGGCGACATCGTGGCGGGCAACACCGACGAGGTCGACGCCGCGGTCACCGTCTCGCTCCTCGGGGGCGGCATCACCCTCCCGATCGGGACGCTCGTGGGAGCCCTGGCCGCGCCGCTCAACGCGGTGCTGTTCGGCGACTCCGGGATCGTGAGCACCCTCACGGGGACCCTGAACACGGCGGTCGTGACCCCCGTGGTCGCGGCGCTCTCGCCCGTGTTCCAGGTCCTCGACGACGTGGTCAGCCTCGTCGTCAACGTCCAGGAGCCGTCGCCGGCCGTCGTGGACGAGACCTTCACGCAGCGGGCCGCGACGCTCACGCTCCTCTCCCTTGGGGGCGGGACGCCGCTCGCCCAGGTCCACCTGGCGTCGGCGAGCGTGCGCGGCACCGCGGCGATCGAGCCGAGCCTCACCGTCGACCCGACCACCGTCGCCGTGGGCGACTCGACCGACGTCACCGGCGAGGGCTACACGCCCGACTCCACCGTCACCGTCGAGATCCGCGACGCCGAGGGCACGGTCGTCGAGACCGTGACCGGCGTCGAGACGGACGGCGAGGGCGGCTTCACGACGCCGATCACCGTCCCGGCCGGCACGGCTCCGGGTGAGTACATCGTCGTCGGCATCGACGACACGACGGGCACCGAGGCCGAGACGCCGCTCACGGTCGAGGCCGCGGCGATCGACCCGGGCCTGACCGTCGACCCCACGACGGTCCCGGCGGGCACGCCCACCGACGTCACCGGCACCGGCTACACGCCGTCGTCGACCGTCACGGTGGAGATCCGCGACGGCGAGGGCACGGTCGTCGCCTCCCTCACCGACGTCGAGACCGACGGCGAGGGCGGCTTCACGACGCCGATCACAGTCCCGGTCGAGACCGCGCCGGGCGAGTACGTCGTCGTCGGCATCGACGACACGACCGGCACCGAGGCGGAGACCCCGCTCACGGTCGAGGCCGCGGCCATCGAGCCGAGCCTCACGGTCGACCCGACCACCGTGGTCGTCGGCGACTCGACCGACGTCACCGGCGAGGGCTACACGCCCGACTCCACCGTCACCGTCGAGATCCGCGACGCCGAGGGCACGGTCGTCGAGACCGTGACCGGCGTCGAGACGGACGGCGAGGGCGGCTTCACGACGCCGATCACCGTCCCCGTCGGCACGGTTCCGGGCGAGTACGTCGTCGTCGGCATCGACGACACGACGGGCACCGAGGCGGAGACGCCGCTCACCGTCGAGGCCGCGGCCATCGACCCGAGCGTGACGGTCGACCCGAGCACGGTCGTGGCCGGAGAGGCCACCGACGTCACCGGCGAGGGCTACACGCTCAGCTCGACCGTCACGGTCGAGGTCCGGGACGCGTCCGGGACGGTCGTCGCGACCGTCGAGGACGTCCCGACCGACGCGACCGGCGCCTTCACGACGCCCGTGACGATCCCGGCGGGCACCGAGCCCGGTACCTACACGGTCGTCGGCATCGACGACACCACGGGCACCGAGGCCGAGGCGCCCCTGACCGTCGAGGCCGACGGCACGGAGGTCGACGGCACCGAAGTGGACGGCACCGAGGTCGACGGCACCGAGGTCGACGGCACCGAGGTCGACGGCACCGAGGTCGACGGCACCGAAGTGGACGGCACCGAGGTCGACGGCACCGAGGTCGACGGCACCGAGGTCGACGGCACCGAGGTCGACGGCACCGAGGTCGACGGCACCGAGGTCGACGGCACCGAGGTCGACGGCACCGAGGTCGACGGCACCGAGGTCGACGGCACCGAGGTCGACGGGGACGAGGGCCGCGAGCTCACGTCCACGATGGCCAAGGAGCGCGTCCAGCGCGGTGAGACGCAGACCTTCACCGCGTCGGGCTTCGAGCCGGGCGAGGAGGTGCAGGCGGTCATCAACTCGGAGCCGCTCGTGCTCCCCGTCGCGATCGCGGACGAGAACGGCCAGGTGAGCTGGACGTTCGTCGTGCCGGCCGACTTCGAGGCGGGGCCGCACACGGGCACCGCGACGAGCGTCGCCGAGGGTGACTCGACGGTCGCGGCGTTCGAGGTCTACCTCGTCCCGGCGACCGACGGCGGCACCGGCGGCACCGGCGGCACCGGCAGCACCGGCAGCACGGGCAGCACGGGCTCCGGCTCGGGCTCCGGCTCCGGTGGGTCGGGCGGCTCCGGCTCGCTCGCCACCACGGGCGTCGACGGCGTGGCGTACTACCTCGCCGCCGCGTTCCTGCTGGTCGCCGCGGGAGTCGGTGCGCGCTTCGGCGTCCGCCGCCTCCGCTCGACCCGCTAGCCTGTCCCTCGTCGGCGGGCACCGCGGTCCTCCGGGGCCGCGGTGCCCGCCGACGACGTTCCCCACGACGACGTGGACGTCCCCGAGAACGGTGAACCCTTGTCCGCTCCCCCTGCCACCACGATCCCGCGCTGGGTGAAGGTCGTCGCCGGCGTGCTGTCGCTCGCCGCCGCGGCACACCTCGCCGTGACGGCGCTCTGGGTCGCCCCGAGCAGCGTCGTCCCGCGGGCGGTCTCCGCCCCCCTGTCCGGCTACATGGAGCCGGTCTTCCAGCAGAACTGGTCCCTCTTCGCCCCGACCCCGATCCGCGTCGAGAACTCGCTCGAGGTCCGCTTCCTCGACGCCGACCTCGAGGCCACCGACTGGGTCGACGCCACCGCGCTCGAGCTGACGACGCTCACGCACCACCTCCTGCCGTCGCGCGCCGGCCGCCCGACGCGCGCGCTCGTGACCGACGCGCGCGCCCAGCTCACGCGGCTCTCGCCCGAGGAGCTGGCCGTGCTCGGCGGGCACTACCACCACGACGCCTGGCCCCGCCTGCGCGAGGCGCTGCTCGCCGTCGACGGACCGTCGTCCGCGGCGCGCATCGACCGGGTCCTCACGTACGACAAGGTCATGGCGGCGTACGCGACCGAGCTCGCGCGCGCGACCGAGACCGACGTCGAGCCCGCCTACGTGCAGTTCCGCATCGTGCGCCAGCCGGCGCGCCCCTTCGCCGACCGCGGCGGCGAGCTGCCGGAGCCGACCGTCCTGACGTTCGGCCGTCGCCCGATGTACGAGTTCTCGGGCCAGGACTCGGAGTCCTTCACGGCCGCCGTCGAGAGGTTCCGCTCGTGAGCGCGCCGACCACCGCCCGCGCGGTGACCTTCCTCCGCGGCCGCTCCGACGCCGCCCTCCACTGGGTCGCCGACGCGCGGCGCGCGACGTACGGCACCGCGCTCGTGCGGATCGCGTTCGGGGCGGGCGCCCTCGTGTTCCTCCTGGCGAACGCCGCCGACCGCGACTACCTGTGGGGACGGGCCGCCCGGTGGGCGGCCCCGCTGGCCGACGACGGCGGCTTCAGCGGACCGTTCGCCCTGTACTCGGGCGGCCTGGACGGCACGACCCTCACGCTGGCGTACGCGGCGCTGCTCGTGACGGCCGTGCTGTTCACGCTCGGCTGGCACACCCGGTGGGTCGCCCCGCTCCTGCTCGTGCAGTGGGTGAGCCTCCTCGAGTCGAACCCGCTCGTGGGCGACCAGAGCGACAACATCTTCCGGATCCTGCTGCTTTACCTGTGCTTCGCGGACCTGTCCGGTCGCTGGTCGCTCGACGCCCGCAGGCGTCGCCGGCTCGTCGCCCGGTACGGGGCTCCGCGACCCCTGGGCCGCCTCGGCACCGCGGGACTCAACGCGACGCTCGACCAGCTCGGCACGCTCGTGCACAACCTCGCGGTCGTCACGGCCTGCGCGCAGATCTGCCTCGTCTACGTCGCGTCGGGCCTCTACAAGGCGCAGGGCGCCCGGTGGCAGGACGGTACCGCGATCTACTACCCCATGCAGCTCAGCCACTACCGCCCGTGGCCGGCGCTGAACGACCTCCTCGCGCAGAGCACCGTCATGGTCGCGCTCGCGACGTGGTTCTCCGTCCTCGTCCAGCTCCTCTTCCCGGTCCTGCTCCTGTGGCGGTGGACGCGGGTCGCCGCGATCGGCGGCGTGCTCGCCATGCACGCGGGCATCGCCGTCGTCATGGGGCTGCCCTTCTTCTCGCTGTTCATGATGGCGGGCGACTGCCTGTTCGTCCGTGACGCGACGTTCGCGCGCGGCGAGGCGTGGGTGCGGTCGAGGCTGCGGCGCGGGGACGCGTCCGGCACCGCCGACGACGCACCTCCCGCGCCGTCCCGGGCGCGGCGCCCGCAGGGCGCGGTCGCGCGGCGCTGACCCCGAGCACGACGGCGCCCCACCGGCAGGACCGGTGGGGCGCCGTCGTACGTCCGGGAGGGTCAGCCGACCCGGTGCAGCCAGCGGACGGGTGCGCCCGCCCCCGCGTAGCGGAAGGGCTCGAGCTCGTCGTCCCACGCCTTGCCCAGCGCGAGGTGCAGGGCGTCGCGCATCGCCCACGGCTCGCTCACCTGCTCGAGCGCGGCGCGGATGCGGTCCTCGGGGACCACGATGTTGCCGTGCACGTCCGTCTGGGCGTAGAAGATGCCGAGGTCCGGCGTGTGCGACCAGCGACCGCCGTCGACCCCGTGGCTGGGCTCCTCGGTCACCTCGTAGCGCAGGTGCGACCAGCCGCGCAGCGCCGACGCGAGGCGCGCGCCCGTGCCCTGCGGCCCCTGCCACGAGTACTCGGCCCGGTAGAGGCCGCGCGCGGCGGGCTGCTCGGTCCAGTCGAGCGACACGCGCACGCCGAGGACGTTGCCCGCGGCCCACTCCATGTGCGGGCACAGAGCACGCGGTGCTGAGTGCACGTAAAGAACACCGCGGGTGATGGCACCGGCCATGTCTGCCTCCCTAGGTCGAGGTTGCGTCTTCCCCAACGTCCTCACCGAGGGTGGTGTCACAGCACGTCACAGGTACGTCGCGGCGTGTCTCGTGCCCATCTTGCACGACTTCGCGCGTTCGCGCGAGAGATCTGCCGGGCGTGCCCGGCGGCGCTCAGGGAGCGGTCGTCACAGGTGCTCGCGCAGCTCGCGCATCGCCTTCTTGCGCACGGCGCGGTCGAGGCGGTCGAGGTAGAGCATCCCGTCCAGGTGGTCGCACTCGTGCTGGAGGCACCGGGCCATGAGCTCGGTTCCCTCGACGACGACCTCGTTGCCGTCGAGGTCGGTGCCGACGACGCGCGCGTACCAGGCGCGCCGCGTCGGGTACCAGAGGTTCGGGACGGACAGGCAACCCTCGTCGCCGTCCTGGTAGTCGTCGGAGAGCTCGACGATGCGCGGGTTGAGCACGTACCCGATCTCGTCGTCGATGTTCCAGGAGAAGGCCCGGAGGTTGACGCCGATCTGGTTGGCGGCGAGCCCGGCGCGCCCCTCGTGGTCGACGGTCTCGACGAGGTCGGCGACGAGCGAGCGCACGCGGTCGTCGATCGTGGTGATCTCGTCGCAGGGGGTGCGGAGCACGGGGTCCGGGATGGTCCGGATCTCTCTCATCGCCATGGTGCACATTCTTCCATGCGCACGACGGCGGACGGCCGGCATCCCCCGGCGGTGCGTGGGGCCCGCGTCACATGCGCGCGTAGCGGGCCCGGGCGAACGAGTAGACGCCGTACGCGGCGAAGCCGAGCCCGACGGCGACGACGAGCACCGCCCCGAACGGCTGCGCGGCGAGCGTCGCGAACGCGGCGTCGAGACCGCCCGCCTGCTCGGGGTCGTGCTGCACGGCGGCGACGACGAACAGCGCGCCGAGCACGCCGAGGGCGACGCCCTTCGCGATGTAGCCGACCCGCCCGAGCGTGACGACGGCACGACCGACGTGACCGCTCGTGCCGCCCTGGAGGTCCTCGAGGAACTTCTTCCGCCAGCCCTTGACCACGTGGTAGACGCCGCCGGCGACGATCCCGAGGCCCACGGCTCCGACGAGGAGCGTGCCGCCGGGCTTCTCCATGAGCGTCGCGGTGAAGCTCGACTCCTGGCCGGAACCTCCCGCGGACCCGGTGACGACCTGGACGGCGAGGACGCCGAGCGCGAGGTAGAGCACGGCCTTGCCCGCCGCCTTGAGCCGGTCCGACGTCTCGGCGCCGCCGCTGAACGCGACGGTGAGCTGCCAGAGGCCGAGCGCGGCGAACGCGACGACCGCGAACCAGAGGAGCGCGGTGCCGCCCGGGGTCTGGGCGATCGCGGTGAGCGCGCCCGTCTGGTCCGCCTGCTCGCTCGACGCCGAGCCCGTCGCCACCTGCACGGCGAGGATCCCGACGACGACGTGCAGCAGCCCGCTCACGGCGTACCCGCCGCGGGCCAGGAGCTCGAGCGTCCTGCTGCTCCGCGCGCCCTGTGCCGCCGCCTTGCCCGTCGAGCCGATGCTCTGTGCCACGGGAACCTCCTCGATCGTCGCCGGACGCGGCCCCCGCGCGCCGCCGGCCACTCCCACCGGCGCGGACACGCTGCCAGACCTCGGAGCCGCTCGCACGCCGGCGGCGCTCTCCGAGCGTGTCGATCACGATTTGGTAACGTCGATCGAATGCCCCTGCAGAAACCACGCCTCGCGGTGCTCGACGGACTCCGGTTCGCCGCGGCCTCGGCCGTGCTCGTGTACCACTTCGTCGCCGTGAACCACCACGCCTGGGGCGAGCGGACGAGCGAGTCGCTGCCCGGCGTCCAGGGCGTCACCGCCTACGGCTCGTTCGGCGTCCAGCTCTTCTTCGTCGTCTCCGGGTTCGTCATCCTCATGACCGCGTGGGGCCGGGACGTCCGGGCGTTCGTGGCGTCGCGCGCCGGGCGGCTCTTCCCCGCCTACTGGGCGTCGGTCCTGCTCACGCTCGCGCTGCTCGTCCTCGTGGTCCCGGGGCGGCGCGACGTCGACCTCCCGCAGGCGGCCACCAACCTCACCATGGTCCAGCGGGCGTTCGGGATCCCGGACCTCGAGGCCGTGTACTGGACGCTCTGGTCCGAGCTGCGGTTCTACGTGCTCGCCGGGGTGCTCGTCGCCGTCGGCCTCACCCGCGCGCGCGTCGTCGCGTTCGTCGTGCTGTGGCCGGTCGCGGGCGCGATCGCCACGCAGACGGGCTCCGAGCTGCTCGCGACCGTGCTCGTCGCGCCCGACGCCCCGCTCTTCGCCGGCGGCATGGCGCTCTTCCTCCTCACGCGCGACCGCCGCTCCCCTGTGCTCTGGCTCGCGCTCGCGCTCGACGTCGTCCTCGCCGCGGCGGTCTCCGGGCGGATCCAGGCCGCGCGCATCGAGAACAGCACGGACGTCGTCGTCTCCCCCGCGACGTGGTGGGTCGCGATCGTCCTGTGCTTCGCCGTCGTCGCGGTCGCGACGCTCACCCCGCTCGCCCGGGTGTCGTGGGGCTGGCTCACGGCGCTCGGCGCGCTCACGTACCCGCTCTACCTCGTGCACTCGTCGTGGGGACGGTGGGTCATCGAGTCCGTCCACCCCTACCTCTCGCGGGCCGCGACGCTCGCGGTCGCGGCCGCGGTCTGCGTGCTGCTCGCCTGGGTGGTGCACCGCGCCGTCGAACGGCCGCTCGGTCCGCGGCTGCGCCACGCGCTCGACCGGGACCTGCGCCGGGACGCGCGGGAGCCGGGCCACCGCGCGGCGGCGCCTCACGACGAGGCGGTCCCCGCGAGGTAGTCGCGCAGCACGACCGCCTGGTTGTGCTCGGTGTCCCGCGCCCCGAACAGCAGCGTGACCACCGGGTGCTGCGCGACGACGTCGCGCAGCCGGGCGACCGCGTCGCCGTTCGCGTCGAGCTCGGCCCGGTAGCGCTCGACGAACTCGTCGAAGAGCCGTTCCTCGTGGTGGAACCACTGCCGCAGCTCGGTCGACGGCGCGACGTCCTTGAGCCACAGGTCCACGTGCGCGCGCTCCTTGCTCACGCCGCGGGGCCAGAGCCGGTCGACGAGCACCCGGAACCCGTCGCCGTCGTCGGCGGGCTCGTGCACGCGCTTGGTCCGTACCGTCATGAGGCCATGACACCGCGAGCCCCGGCGGACCGCATCCGCACCGTCCCGGTGCCCCGTGCAGGACTTGAACCCGCGACCGAGAGATTATGAGTCTCCTGCTCTGACCAGCTGAGCTAACGGGGCGCGCGGGCAGCATACCGGCCCCGCCCGGCGTGCGGACCGGGAGCGGCTACGGTGGGCACGTGTCCTGGTTCCGCCGCCCCTCGCTCCCCGACCCCGTCCGGCGTGCGCTCGGCGTGCCGGCCCCCGACCGCGTGCTCGCGTCGGCCGAGCTGACCGACGGGTCGTGGGCGGTCGCGACGCGCGCCGAGCTCCTCACGAGCGACGCCGCGGGCGGGACCGTCGTGCGCCGCCCCTGGTCCGACGTGGACCGCGCGGGGTACGCACCCGAGACGGCCACGATCACGGTCACATGGGTCGACGGAACGCCGCCGCTCGCCCTGCGCCTCGCCGACCCGCGGCGCACGACGCTCGCGCAGACCCTGCGCGAGCGCGTGCAGTCGTCGGTCGTGCTCTCCGAGACCGTGACGTTCGCCGCAGGGCTCACGGCACGCGTCGCGGTGCGCCGCGACGGCGAGGGCGCGCTCTTCTCGCAGGTCGTCGCGGACCCGGGGCTCGACCTCACGGACCCCGAGGTGACGGACCGGGTGGACGCCGCCGAGGGCCGGGTCCGGTCGGCGTCCGGACTACCCCTCTGAGCCTGCTAGAGTTTTCCCCGGCCGCCACGGTGAACGCCGTGACAGCCGCTCGATCCCGCGTAGCTCAGCTGGCAGAGCATCCGACTGTTAATCGGACGGTCGTAGGTTCAAGTCCTACCGCGGGAGCCTCAGCACCGGCCCCGGCCCGCACCAGCGGTCCGGGGCCGAGTCGTCTCCCGGCCCGTATTCCCGGCCCGCCTCGCCCGCCCGGGAATACCTGACGGTTGCCCGAGGCTTTCGTAGGTCGTGACCACGACGCCCGCCGCCGCGATCGGCCTGCGCTCCGAGCGCGGGCCCGTCCTGCTCGCCCTCATGCTGTCCACCGCGCTCGTCGCGCTCGACGCCACGATCATCGCGACCGCGTCCGCCACGATCGCCCGCGAGCTCGGCGGGTTCGCCCAGCTTCCCTGGCTGTTCTCGAGCTACCTGCTCGCGCAGGCGGTCGGTACCCCGGTCTTCGGCAGGCTGTCCGACGTCCTGGGTCGCAAGCGCCTCATGCTCGCCGGGGTCGCCCTCTTCTTCCTCGGGTCGGTGCTGTGCGGGTTCGCGTGGTCGATGCCGGCGCTCGTCGCGGGACGCGTGCTCCAGGGGCTCGGCGCGGGCGCGGTCATGCCGGTGTCGCAGACCGTCGCCGCCGACATCTACACGCTCGAGGAGCGCGCGAAGGCGCAGGGCTACCTCGCGTCGGTGTGGGCGATCTCGTCCGTCGTCGGGCCGACCCTCGGCGGCGTGTTCTCCGAGTTCGTGAGCTGGCGCTGGATCTTCTTCGTCAACGTGCCGCTGTGCGCGCTCGCCGCGTGGATGCTCCTGCGCCGGTACCACGAGACGCCCCGCGAGGGGGCGCGCGAGCCGATCGACTACCTCGGCGCCGTGCTCCTCACGAGCGGCAGCACGCTCCTGCTGCTCGGCCTCCTCGAGGGCGGGTCCTCGTGGTCGTGGGCCTCCCCCGCGTCGGTCGGCGTCCTCGGGGCCGCGGTCGTGCTGCTCGGCGTCTTCGCCGCGCACGCGCGCCGCACGCACTACCCCGTCGTCGACCTCGCCATCCTGCGCCGCCGCGTGGTCGGCGTCTCGACGGCGATCTCGCTGCTCGTCGGCGTCATCGTCCTCGCCCTGTCCACGTACGTGCCGATCTACGCGCAGGGCGTCCTCGGCGTCGGGCCGCTCGTCGCCGGGTTCGCGCTCGCCGCGATGACCGTCGGGTGGCCGATCTCCGCCTCGAACGCCGGCCGGCTCTACCTGCGGGTCGGGTTCCGGTGGACGGCAGTCGTCGGCTCCGCGCTCGTGCTCACGGGCACGGCCCTCACCCTGCTGCTCGGCGCGACCTCCCCGGTCGGCGCGATCGCCGTGACCACGTTCGTCGTCGGCGTCGGCATGGGCCTCACCGCCGTTCCGACGCTCATCGCCGCCCAGTCGTCGGCCGCGTTCACCGAGCGCGGCGCCGTGACGGGCACCAACATGTTCGCGCGGTCGCTCGGCTCGGCCGTGGGCGTCGCGGTGTGCGGGGCGATCGTCAACGCGCGCACGACGCTCGGCGCGGACGGCACGCCCGAGGGCCCGGGCCTCATGTCGGCGATCCACGTCGTCTTCCTCGTGCTCGCCGCGAGCGCCGCCGTCCTCGTCGCCCTCGCAGCGCTCATGCCCGCCGACCGGCAGGCCGCGCGCGACCGCCGCGCCACCCACGCCGCACGCACGGCGGACGCCGTCGCCTGAGCCGCGGGCCCGCTCGCGTCAGGCGATCTCGCCCTCGCGCAGCGTGCGCCGCTCCGCCTCGAGCGCGAGCAGCGCCGCGAACGCCTCCTGGTACGCGGCGAGGTCGGCCGCGGGGTCCAGGCGCTGGAGCCTGCTCTTCGCGTCGGCCACGCGCCGCGTGAGCCCGAGGTCCACGAGGCCCCGCACGACGCCCGCGACGTAGCCCCCGACGACGTCCTCCCGGTCCTCGGGCAGGGGCGCGACCGCGAGCTCGGTGACGAGGGCGCGCACGGGCTCCGCGGCCTGCTCGACGACGGCCTCGACCCAGTGGCCCGGTCCGAGCCGCACGCCCTCGCGCACGCCGCCGGCCGCGCGGATCGCGGCGTGCACGGCGCGCCACGCGGGGACGGCGAACGCGTCCTCGCCCAGGTCGTCGAACATCGCCGGGACGTGCTGGGGGTACTGCAGGACGCCCACGAGCGCGAGCCGCTCGCGACGCGCGACCGGGTCCCGCGGGTCCGGGGCGGGCAGGGCGGGCACCGCCGGCTCGGCCTCGGCCGCGTCCGGGCGCGCGTCGACGCTGCGCGCGGAGCGCACCGGGCCCGGGGTGCCGCGGCGCGCGGCGGACGCGACCTCGCGGCGCACGTCCTCGGTGTCGATGCCGATCCAGCGGGCGAGCGAGCGCGCGTACCCGAGCTGCATGGACCGGTCGCGGATCCCCGCGACGAGCGGCGCCGCCGCGCGCAGGGCGCCCACGCGCCCCTCGACCGTGTCGAGGTCGAACGACTCGAGCGTGGTGCGGATGACGAACTCGAAGAGGGGCTGGCGCCCGTCGACGAGCGCGCGCACCGCGTCCGGCCCGCGCGACATGCGCAGCTCGCACGGGTCCATCCCGCTCGGCTCGACCGCGACGAACGTCTGCGCGTGGAAGCGCTGGTCCTCGCCGAACGCGCGCACGGCCGCCTTCTGCCCGGCGGCGTCGCCGTCGAACGTGAAGATCACCTCGCCGCCGAGGGACGCGCCGGAGGCGAGCTGGAGCCCGCCGCCCGCGGTCGTGTCGCCGAGGAGGCGGCGGACGATGCGCGCGTGGTCGGCGCCGAACGCGGTGCCGCACGTCGCGACGGCGGTCGTCACGCCCGACAGGTGCGCCGCCATGACGTCGGTGTACCCCTCGACCACGACGACGCGCTTCTGCTTGGCGATCTCGCGCTTGGCGAGGTCGATGCCGTAGAGCACGTGCGACTTCTTGTAGAGCGACGTCTCCGGGGTGTTGAGGTACTTGGGGCCCTGGTCCTCGTCGTAGAGGCGCCGTGCGCCGAAGCCCACGATCTCGCCCGTGACGTCGCGGATGGGCCACATGAGGCGGCCCCGGAACCGGTCGTAGATGCCGCGCTGGCCCTGGCTCACGAGACCGGACGCGACGAGCTCGGCCTGCGTGAAGCCGCGGCCCTGCAGGTGGCGCTGGAGGTTGTCCCACCCCGTCGGCGCGTACCCGACGCCGAAGTGCTCGGCGTCGCCGCGCCCGAAGCTGCGCTCGGCGAGGAACGCGCGCGCGGCCTGGGCGCCCGGGGCGAAGAGCTGCTCGGCGAAGTACTGCGCCGCGACGCGGTGGGCCTCGATCAGCCGCTGGCGACGTCCGGGCTCCTCGCGCGGGCGCTGCGGGCCGCCGGAGTCCTCGTAGCGGAGCTGGATCCCGACGCGGTCGGCGAGGTACTCGACGGCCTCGACGAACGTGAGCCCGTCGATCTTCTGGACGAACGAGATGACGTCGCCGCCCTCGCCGCACCCGAAGCAGTGCCAGCGCCCGACGCCGGGGCGCACGTGGAACGACGGCGAGCGCTCGTCGTGGAACGGGCACAGGCCCTTGAGCGAGCCGACGCCCGCCGTCTTGAGCGTGACGTGCGCGGAGACGATCTCGTCGATCCGTGCGCGGTCGCGGACGGCTTCCACGTCCTCGCGTCGGATCAGGCCTGCCACGAGGCGAGTCTATGCGCCGCGGACGGACGCCGGGGCGGCCCGGGCGCGGGATCCGTCACCCGGTCGCGGACCCGACGAGCGCGGCGCGCGACGCGGCGCACCGGCGCGCGTAGGCGCCGGGCGTCGAGCCCGTCGCGCGCGCGAAGTCCGTGCCGAGGTGGGCCTGGTCGTAGTAGCCGACGGCCGTCGCGAGCGCCGCGAGGTCCTGGTCCGGGTCGGCCGCGAGGAGGTCGGCCGCGAGGTGCACGCGGTGGCGCTGCAGGACCCACTTGGGGCTCACGCCCACGTACGTCGCGAACAGGCGCTGGAGCGACCGCGGCGACGTGCCCACGACGGCGGCGAGGTCCGCGACGCCCGCACCGGGCCCCAGGTCGCCGCGCACGAGCGCCGCGAGCACGCGCGCCACGCGGTCGAGGTCCTGCGTCGACCGCGACGTCCGGGCTCGGGCGGCCCGCGCGCGCAGGAGCGGCTCCACCGTGCGCGCCGCGTCCTCGTCGCGGCCGGCGACCGCGAGGGCGAGCGCCGCCGCCCCGGTGCGCGCCGCCGTCGGGCCGAGGAACGTGGCCGCGGGCACGCGGACGCCGGGACGGACCGCGTCCGGGTGCCCGAGCAGGACGCGGAACGCGCCAGGTCGCAGCTTGGTCCCGACGACGGCACCCGCCCCGGTGAGCGTGCGCTCGAACAGGCCGGGCGGGACGCCGTGGGCCGCGTACCCGGTCTCCTCCGCGACGACGTTGGCGACGGGGTGCGGCACGAGCACCTGCGTGAACGCCGTCCCGGGCGGCAGGTCCCAGCGCACGACCCAGTGCCGCTCGACGAGGTCCGCGAGGTCCGGCGCGGGTGCGACCCGCACGAGCTCGAACCCTGCCCGCGCCGCGGCCGGGTCGACGAGGCCGCGCACGGACGTCGTCGGGCCGTGCGTGCGCGGGGCCCCGGGCGGGCCGTCGTCGAACACCTGTCGCATTCCTCCAAGACTGGCACGACCCGCCGACACGAGCATGGGAGTCACGGCCCGCCACCGCGGGCGACCACGACGAGGAGGACACCATGGAGATGTCGGCACTGCACCCCAACGTCACGGTGAGCGGCGCGCGCGAGGCGATCGCCTTCTACGAGGCGGCGCTCGGGGCCGAGGTGGTCGACACCATCACGGCGGGCGACGTCGTGATCCACTCCGACCTGCGGCTCGTCTCCGCGGCGGGGACCAGCACGTTCACGGTCGCGGAGGCGTTCCCGCCGGACTCGGCCGCGCCGGAGCCCGGCGCGCCGACGCACGCGTCGTTCACCGTGCCGGTCGAGGACACCGACGCCGCGTACGCGCGGGCGCTCGCGGCCGGCGCGTCGAGCCTCGCGGAGCCGTCGGACTGGTTCGAGGGGTTCCGCCAGGCCGCGGTCCGGGACCCGTTCGGGCACCGCTGGTACTTCGCGACGGTCGCGGACTCCGTGACCGCGCAGGACGTGCAGCGCGCGAGCGACGCCTGGGTCGCCGAACGCGGCTGACCGGGGACCGGGCCGTGCGCCCGTCCGCTCAGGCGGGCGGGCGCACGAGGCGCGCGTGGAACTGCATCGCGGAGACGTCGGTGAGCGAGGCGACCTGGTCCACGACGACGCGCAGGCGCGCCGCGTCGTCGTCCGCAGCCTCCCAGTCCGCCGCGAACGTCGGCTCGAGCGCGACGGGGGCCCGGTCGGAGAGCACCTCGACGAGGTCGGCGATCACCTCGCGCTGGCGCTGGTAGAGCGGCTCCTGCTCGCGGGGGGCCATGACGTACGCGACGGCGACGCCCTTGAGCACGAGGATCTCCGCGACCGTCTCGTCCGGCACGACGAGCCGCGCGGCGTACCGCGTGAGGGGACCGTCGCCGTACAGGGCCCGCGTCGCGTCCTGCGCGGCGCCCGTGAACCGCCCGATGAGCTGGCTCGTCGCGTCCTTGAGCGCGGCGAGCGCGCGCCGCGACCCGTCGAACCCCGTGACGAGGTGACCGGTCCCCTGGAGGCGGGTGATCGCGGCGTCGAGCTCCGCCTCGTCGTACGCGGTGCCGTACCAGGAGTGCACGGCCCGCACGACGCGCGCCCGCTCGTCGGGGTCGTCGAGGACGGCGAGCTCGATGCGGCCACCCACCACCGCGTCCTCGACGTCGTGCACCGAGTACGACACGTCGTCCGCGAGGTCCATGACCTGCGCCTCGAGGCACTTGACCTGGCTGGGCGCGCCCGCGCGCAGCCAGTCGAAGACGGGGCGGTCGTCCTCGTAGACGCCGAACTTGTGCGTCGGCCGACCGTCGGCGCGCAGCGGCGCCTCGCCCGCGCCCCACGGGTACTTGACGCTCGCGTCGAGGCTCGCGCGCGTGAGGTTGAGCCCGTACGAGCGGCCGTCGCCGTCGACGACCTTGGGCTCGAGCCGCGTGAGGAGCCGCAGCGTCTGCGCGTTGCCCTCGAACCCGCCGATGTCCACCGCGAGGTCCGCGAGCGCGCGCTCGCCGTTGTGGCCGAACGGGGGGTGCCCGAGGTCGTGCGCGAGGCACGCGGTGTCGACGACGTCCGGGTCGCACCCGAGCGCCTTGCCGATCTCGCGGCCCACCTGCGCGACCTCGAGCGTGTGCGTGAGGCGCGTGCGCACGAAGTCGTCGCTGCCCGGCCCGAGCACCTGCGTCTTGGCGCCGAGTCGGCGCAGCGCGGACGAGTGCACGATGCGCGCCCGGTCGCGCTCGAACGGCGTCCGGGCGCGCGACTTCGGCGACTCCACGAACCACCGCTCGGTGTCGGCGTCCGAGTACGACGCCGTCCCCTCCTCGCCGCGCGCCGGGCGCGGCCCGGTCCCGACGACCGCGGGGTCGAACGCCTCCTGCTCGAACGTCTGCACGGGCCCCAGCGTAACGAGGCCGGTCAGGTCGCGGCGGGAGCCTCGTCGAGCGGGAGGCCGCGGTACAGGCCGGTGCGCAGCTCGCGCGCCCACGCGTCCGCGGCGGGCATGCCGACGTCGTACGCCACGGCGATCTCCGCCTCGGCGTCGTAGGGCACGCGCACGTGCTGGACCGCGAACGGCGCCGGGTCGGGCGATCCGGGCACGCCCTCGAGGACCGCGTACACGGGCACGGGCTCGTCGAGCGGGTTGCCGACGCTGCCGGTGTTGACGAGGGTGCGGCCGCGGCGGGTCTCGACGTAGGCGTCGTGGACGTCGCCGTACACCACGACCGTCGGGTCGGGTCCGGGGCCCGTGAGGTCCGTCGCGGCGAACATGCCGGCGAACTCGGCGGGCGTGTGGTCGAGGTGCACCTTGGTGTGGACCGACGCGGCCGAGGCGTGGAGCAGGCGCACGCGCCGGCCGCTGAGGAGCAGGTCGTGGCTGAGCGGGAGGGTGCGGAACCAGTCGCGCTGGTCGGGGCGCAGCTCGTCGCGCCACCACACGTGCTCGGGCGGGCCGTCGTCGGGCGTCGCGGGCAGGAAGTCCTCCCAGTTGCCGCGCACCGTCACCGCGCACAGCTCGCGGCACCGGTCGACCACCGCGCTCCCCCGCGGGCCCTTGCCGACCATGTCGCCGAGGCAGACGAACGTCGTCACGCCGTGCGAGCGGGCGTCGGCGACGACCGCGTCGAGGGCCGAGAGGTTGCCGTGGACGTCCGAGAGGATCGCGAGTCGCTCGACGGTCACGCGGCCGATCCTGTCACACCGCGCGAGGGGCCGTGCCGGACGGCATGCGGGCCGTCTCGGGCGTAGCCTCCCGCCATGGGTGCACCGCACGCGCTCGAGCTCCGGGCCGTCACCGTCGACGGCCTGGTCGAGGTCGTCCCGTACGTCGACGGCCGCTCGCTCGTGGACCTCGTGGGCCGGTTCGAGCGGTCGCGCGGGTACTCCCCCGCGGGCGCGTACGGCGGGCTCGTCCCCGCGTACTTCCGCTACGGCGACGCCGCGCACCAGTGGTACGGGCGCGGGCGGACGCCCGCGGGCGGGCACGCGTGGGTGCTCGCGTGCGACTGCCACGAGGCGGCGTGCTGGCCGTTCGAGGTGACGGTCGACGCCGGCGCGACGACCGTCACGTGGCGCGACCTCACGCAGCCCTTCCGCCCCGAGTGGGACTACTCGGGGCTCGGTGCGTTCACGTTCGACCGCGCGCAGTACGACGAGGCGGTGCGCCGGGTCGCGCACCTGTTCTCCTGACCCGCAGCGTCCCGGCGCCCACGGGCACGGTCAGGGCAGCCGCCACACCCCGACGGCCGGGCCGTCGCCCGCGAGCCGCGCGCCGCCGTCGTGCGGGGCGAGGTCGAGCGTGCCGTGCAGCCGCTCCGCCTCCCCGCGCCCGACGAGCGCGGGGTGCAGGACCGCGCCGCCCCACGGGGCCCGCGCGAGCGCGACGAGCACCCTCTCGTCGGGCGTCTCGCGGAGGTAGACGAGGGCGTCGTCGTCGACGTGCACCCAGCGCATCCCGCCGCGGCGCAGCGCGGCCGAGCCGCGGCGCACCGCGATCAGCGCCCGGTACAGGTCGAACGTCGCGCCGTCCCAGCGCCCGGGGCCCGCGCCCGTCGCGCTCGCGTCGTGCCACGGCATCGTCGCGCGCGCGTGCTCGCCGTTGAGGCCCGTGAGGCCCACCTCGTCGCCCGCGAAGATCGCCGGCGTCCCGGGGTAGGTGAGCAGGAGAGCCGCGGCGACCTCGACCATCGCGCGTGACCCGACGATCGAGCGCAGGCGCGGGGTGTCGTGCGAGCCGAGCATGTTCCACTGCGACGCGGTGACCCGCCACGGCAGCACGGCGTCGAACTCGCGCATCGTCTCGACGACGGCGGGCCCACCGCGCCGGGGCGTGCGGACCGGCAGGCCGAGGTACGGCACGACCGAGCCCTCGGGCGACAGCCACGTCCAGGCCGGGCGCGTGAACGCCGAGTAGTTCATGTTCGCGTGCCAGCCGTCGCCCGCGAGGTCGCCCGACGCGTCGTGGAAGTGCTCCGCGACGAGCGCCGCGTCCGGGTTCACGCCGCGCATCGTGGCGCGCAGGCGCCGTGCGATCTCGTGCGTCCGGTCCTCGGCGCCGTGGCGCCCCGTCATGTTCGCGACGTCGATGCGCCAGCCGTCGAGCCCGAACGGCTCGCGCAGGTAGCGCCCGACGACGGAGCCCGGCCCGTCGATCATGCGCGCCCCGAGCTCGGCCGAGCCGTAGGACAGCTTCGGCAGCGACGCGTGCTCGAGCCAGCCCACGTACCCGGGTTCGCCGTCGGTCCAGTAGTAGAAGTCGCGCTCCGGCGCGCCCGGGTCCGCGAGCGCCCGCGCGAACCACTCGTGGCCCGCGCCCGTGTGGTTGGTCGTGAGGTCGCCCAGGACGCGCAGCCCGCGCGCGTGCGCGGCGCGGATCAGCGACGCGTACGCCGCGTCGCCCCCGAGCAGCGGGTCGACGTGGTCGAACGTGCTCGCGTCGTAGCGGTGGTTGGACCGCCCCGGGAAGACCGGCGTCGTGTAGAGGGTCGTGACGCCGAGCGCGAGGAGGTGGTCGAGCCGCTCCTCGATCCCGGCGAGGTCGCCCCCGTAGTACTGCGTGCCGACGTCGGGACCGGACCCGTGCGGCTCGTCGTCCCACGCCGCGGGGACGGCCCACTCCGGGACCGGGCGCCCGTCGGCCCCGGCCGAGCGCGCGAACCGGTCCGGGAAGACCTGGTAGACGACCCCGTCGCGCATCCACGCGGGCGCGCCGTCGTGCACGGTGAGCCGGAAGTCGGCCGCGTCGGGCACGTCGCGGTCCCACGTGCCGCGGCCGTTGAGCCAGCGGTACCCGGCGTCGCCCTCGTCGAGGAAGAACCGGTAGGACGTCACCGGGTTGTGCACGAGCACCTCGGCGACGTACCAGTCCTCGTGCTCGTCCGACCGGTCGAGGCGCGCGGGCGCGAGCCGGGGCTCGCCGTCGCGCACGGTGCGCAGCCACACGTCGCGCACGCCGGCCGCGCGCGGCACGCGCACGCGGACCGGGACGGTGTCCCCGAGGGCGGGCACGCCCTCGGGGACGTACAGCGCGGACCCGTCGTGGTGCGGGGCGGGGGCGACGACGTCTCGCACGCGGTCAGCCCTTCACGGACCCGGCGGTGAGCCCGCCGACGATGTACTTCTGCAGGTAGAGGAAGAGCGCGAGCACGGGCAGCGCGGAGATCACGGCGCCGGCCGTGAACAGGCCCCAGTTCGCCTCCTTGAGGGAGGACACCCACCCGTACAGCCCCACGGCGAGAGTCCAGTTGCGCTCCGAGGACAGGACGATGCGCGCGATGATGAACTCGCCGAACGTGCTGATGAACGACAGCAGCGCGACGACCGCGAGGATCGGCGCCACGAGGCGCAGGATGATCGTCCAGTAGATCTGGGCGTGCGTCGCGCCGTCGATCTTGGCGGCCTCGTCGAGCTCGCGCGGGACCGTGTTGAAGAACCCGTACATGAGGAACGTGTTCACGCCGAGCGCCCCGCCGAGGTAGACCGCGATGAGCGCGAGCTTGCTGTTCAGCCCGAGGACCGGCACGACGTTCCCGAGCCCGATGAGCAGCAGGAAGATCGCGACGAACGCGAGCATCTGCGGGAACATCTGCACGATGAGCAGCGACGTGAGCCCGACCCGCCGACCGGCGAACCGGAAGCGCGAGAACGCGTACGCGGCCGCCGCGCCCATGAGCACGGTGCCCACCGAGGTCGCGATCGCGACCTCGAGCGTGTTGAGCATCCACGTCCAGAACATCGTGGTGCCGAGCTCGGCGTAGTTCGCGGCGCTCACGTCGGCGAACAGGGTGTTCGAGCCGGTGAGGGTCCCGTTCTCGGAGAGCGACGCCGAGAGCACGTAGACCAGCGGGAACGCCGCGTAGAGGACGGCCACGACACCGACGACGTGCCGCCAGCCGAGCTCGGTGAACCAGCGACCCGGCTTCATGCGGCGCTGGGCGACGGTCGCGGGACGCCCGCCCACGACGGGGGGTACCTGGGTGGTCGTCATCTCAGCTGATCTCCTCGAACTTGCGCGTGCTGCGGAAGGCGACGGCCGAGATCGTCCCGACGATGACGAAGATGACGATCGACAGCGCGCTCGCGAGACCGAAGTCCTTCTGGGCCGACCCGTCGATGCCCGAGATCGAGTAGACCATCGAGATGAGGATGTCCGTGTGCCCGAGCGGCACCGACGCGTCGGCGAAGCGTGGGCCTCCCCCGGTGAGCATGTAGATGAGCGTGAAGTTGTTGAAGTTGAAGGCGAACGACGAGATGAGCAGCGGCGCGGTCGCGATGAGCAGCAGCGGCAGCGTGATCGCGCGCCACGTGCGCCACCGGCCGGCGCCGTCGATCTTCGCCGCCTCCATGACGTCCGACGGCAGCGACTGCAGCGCGCCCGTGCAGATGAGGAACATGTACGGGAAGCCGAGCCACAGGTTGACGCCGATCACCGAGAGCTTCGCGAGCCACGGGTCGGTGAGCCACGGGATGTGCGCGCCGCCCAGCAGGACGTCGTTGACGAAGCCGAAGCGCGTGTTGAGCAGGCCGGACCACAGGAGCGCCGCGAGGAAGCCCGGGATCGCGTAGGGCAGGATCACGAGCGTGCGGTAGATCTTGCGTCCGCGCAGACGCGTGTCGTTGAAGACGATCGCGAGGAACAGGCCGAGCAGGAACGTCGTGACGACCGAGGCGACGGCGAAGACGAACGTCCAGACGAGGATCTTGACGAACGGCTGCGCGTAGCGGGCGTCGGAGAACGCCGTCACGAAGTTGTCGAGGCCCACCGGCACGCGCCACCCGACCGCGAGCGTCGAGCCGTCGGGTGCCTCGAACTGGCCCTCGTCGTTCGGGGTGTACACCGTCCCGGTCGTCGTGTCCGTCATGGTGTCCGCCCCGGCGTCCCACTCGAGCGCCGACGTGTAGACGTAGCCCGTGCGCGCGTCGGTCGTGCGGATCGAGCCGTCCTCCGGGTCGTCGGAGACCGGGACGCGGAGATCGGTCACCTCGGCCTGCCGCTGGAGCACCTGGTCGCGCGGCAGGACCGTGAAGCCGGGGACCGCGGTCGCGCGGCCGTCGTCGACCGTCGCGCCGTCGACGACCTCCAGCGGCCGCTCCGCGGTGCCGACCTCGACGTCGCCGTCCGCGGTGACGACCGCGAAGCCGAGCGCGCCGCCGTCCTCGACCACCGTGAGAGGCGACGACGGCGAGCCCTCGACGCGGCGCTCGTTCTGGACGAGGAGCGCGTTGACCGCCTGCTCCTTCGTCGCGTTGTGCCCCGTGCCGTAGTTCGTGAACGCGACGTACCCGGTGTAGGCGACGACGAAGATCTGGTAGACGAGGAGGAAGATCAGGCCCGGCAGGATGTACTTGAGCGGCAGCGCGCGCCGGGAGAAGTACACCCAGTTCGCCGCCGCGAGCATCGCGAGCGTCGCCGCGAGGATCCCGTACGAGCCCTCGGTCCACGCGGACCACACCACGTAGACGCCGAGCGCGTCGACGACGGCCATGAGCGCGAGCTTGACGAAGAACCCCGGGCTGAAGTCGCGCGCGTGGGACGAGTCCGCGGCGCGCAGGCGGCGGTCGCCGCGCGGGGGCGGGCCGTCGGCTCCGGGGGTGCCGGCGCGCTCGTCGTCGGCGGTGGTCACAGGGGCAGACATCGTGGTCCTTCCGGGGTCGTCGGACGCGGCTCGTGTCGGGGCGAGGCGTCGTCGTGCTGCGTCACGGCCTGCGGGCCGGAGGTGGCGACGGGCCGTCGCGGCGCGCACCGGGTGCGCGCCGCGACGGCCGTCGGACCCGGATCAGGACTCGATCGCGCCCTGGATGTCCGAGACCATCTTGTCCCAGGTGGCGACGGGGTCGGCACCGCTGACGATCGCGGCCTCGGTGACGCCCCAGAAGCTCCACACCGCAGCCATCTCGGGGATCGACGGCATCGGCACGGCCTCGGCGCCCACCGCGCGGAAGCCCGCGACGATCGGGTCGTCGGCGGCGGCCGCGTCGGCGGCGGAGGTCAGCGCCGGCGGACGGTGGCCCGCCTCGTACAGCGCGAGCTGGGCCTCCTCGGTGGAGAGGAAGTTCACGAGGAAGTCGTTCGCGACGATCGCGTTGTCGCTCTCGGCGCTGAGGTAGAAGCCCTGGACGCCGACGAACGGCTGCGCCGGCTGACCGCCCGCGCTCGGGATCGGGTCGATCGACAGGTCGAGACCCTCGAACGACTCGATCATCCACGGCCCGCCGACGATGAACGGCGACTGCCCGTTCTTGAACGCCTCGACGGCGATGTCGTACGTCGTGTCCTGGCTGAGCACGCCGGCCGCGCCCTGCGCACCGAGCCACTGCGCGAACGCCTGGCCCTCGGGGCCGCCCATCGCGAGCTCGGACGTGTAGGAGCCGTCCTCGTTCTGCGTGAAGACGGGCGCGCCGAACGACGTCTGGAACGGGTAGTGCGTGTACGGGTCGCCCTTGTCGCCGTCGGACTGCACGAGGATCGGGAACTCGGCGCCCGCCGCCTGGCCCGCGGCCACGGCGTCGTCCCACGTGGCCGGCGCCTCGGGCGCGAGCGCGGTGTTGCGGATGAGGGCGATGTTCTCGATCGCGTAGGGCAGGCCGTAGACCTGGCCGTCCTGCGTGAACGCCTCGATGGAGACGTCCTCGAAGTCCGCCGCGGTGTCGCCGAGCTCGAGGGGGGCCACGACGCCGTTCGTCGTGAGCTCGCCGAGCCAGTCGTGCGCGCCGACGGTGATGTCCGGGCCCTCGCCCGTGGGGACCTGCGCGAGGAAGTCCGCGCGGATGTCCTCGAAGTTCTTGAGGACGACCTCGACGGTGGTGCCCGTCTCGGCCTCGAAGGACTCGGCCGCGGCGGTCACGGCGTCCTGGCGGGTCTCGTCGACCCAGACGGTGAGCGAGCCGCCGGCGGAGGTCTCCTCGGCGCTCGGCTCGTCGGTGGTGGCGTCGCCCGAGCCGCCGGACGAGCAGGCGGCCAGCGCCAGCGTCGTGGTCAGCGCGGCGGCAAGAAGGATGCTCCGTCGCATCAGTGGTCACTCCCAGCGTGTTGCAGTGCGGTGGTGGCCGACGTCGGCTCGCACCGTCCGTGGCCCTGATGCGACGACGGTAGAGCGCGAGGTGGCACGCGTGCAAGTCGTTGCGGTAACTTTCATGCAACGCTTTGCAGGGCGCCGTCCGGCGCCCACCACCTCCCCCGGCCGACGGGTCCGCGCGTCTCCCCAGGAGATCCGCGGCTCGCCGACCGGACGACCAGGACGAGGAGGTCCGGTGTCCCCTACGCTTCCCCATGTGCGCACCCGTCTCAGCGATCTCGCCGCCCAGGCCGGCGTCTCCACCGCGACGGTCTCGCGCGTGCTCAACGGGAAGCCCGGCGTCGCGAGCGAGACCCGCCAGGCGGTCCTCGCCGCGCTCGACGTGCTGGGCTACGAGCGCCCCTCGACGCTGCGCACGCGCTCGGCGGGCCTCGTCGGGCTCGTCGTCCCGGAGCTGACCAACCCCGTCTTCCCGGCGTTCGCCCAGACGATCGAGACGCTGCTGTCCGAGCACGGCTACACGCCCCTGCTGTGCACCCAGTCGCCCGGCGGCACGACCGAGGACGACTACGTCGACATGCTCATGGACCACGCGGTCGACGGCATCGTCTTCGTCTCCGGCCTCCACGCCGACACCCAGGCGAGCCACGAGCGCTACGAGCGGCTGCGCAGCCGCGGCATCCCGATCGTGCTCGTCAACGGCTTCGCCGAGGGCATCGACGCGCCGTTCGTCTCGCCCGACGACGTCGCGAGCGTCGAGCTCTCGGTCCGCCACCTCGTCTCGCTGGGCCACCGCAGCATCGGCCTCGCGATCGGGCCCGACCGCTTCGTCCCCGCGCGCCGCAAGCTCGCGAGCTTCACCGACTCGCTGGTCCGGCACGGCCTCGTGGCGGACGCGGACGCGGCGGCCGAGCACGTCGTCGTGACGCTGTACACGGTCGAGGGCGGCCAGGCCGCGGGCGGCGAGCTCATCGACTCGGGGCACACCGCGATCGTCTGCGGCTCCGACCTCATGGCGCTCGGCGCGATCCGGGCGGCCCGCTCGCGCGGCCTGCGCGTGCCGCAGGACGTGTCCGTCGTCGGCTACGACGACTCGCCGCTCATCGCGTTCACCGACCCGCCGCTCACCACGGTCCGGCAGCCGGTGAGCGCGATGGCGCACGCCGCGGTGAGCGCGCTGCTCACCGAGATCGCGGGCGAGCGCGCGCCGCGCACCGAGCTGCTGTTCCAGCCCGAGCTCATCGTGCGCGACTCGACGGGTGCCGCGCCGGCACCGGTCGCGGACGACGCCGCGGCACCCCTCGCCCCCACGGGCGCCCCCACCGCCTGACGCGACCCCGGCGTCGTCGCGGGCCCGTGCCCGCGTGGCCGCGGGTCTCGCCGACACCCCACCGCAAGCGCTTACACTCGTCAGGAACGGGGTCCGGCCCCGCGCGACCTGCCGAGCGCAGCACCCGAAGAAGATCCCTGACACCACGCACGTGAGGACCGACTGCTCGATGACTCGTATCGATTCGACGACCGCCACGGCCACCGCCCCGGCCCCCCTCAGCACCGGGGCGCTCGTGCACGCCGGCCCGGGCGAGGCGCCCGAGTGGTGGCGCGACGCGGTGATCTACCAGGTGTACCCGCGCTCGTTCGCGGACGGCGACGGCGACGGCGTCGGCGACCTGCCCGGCGTCACGTCCAAGCTCGACCACCTGGCCGAGCTCGGGGTCGACGCGGTGTGGCTCAGCCCGTTCTACCGCTCGCCGCAGAAGGACGCCGGGTACGACGTCGCCGACTACCGCGACGTCGACCCGCTGTTCGGCACGCTCGCCGACTTCGACGAGCTGCTCGCGCAGGCGCACGCACGCGGCATCCGCGTCGTCGTCGACCTCGTCCCGAACCACACGTCCGACCAGCACGCGTGGTTCCAGGCCGCGCTCGCCGCGCCCGAGGGCTCCCCCGAGCGCGCGCGCTACGTCTTCCGCGACGGCAAGGGCGAGCACGGCGAGCTCCCGCCGAACAACTGGCAGTCGATCTTCGGCGGCCCCGCGTGGACCCGCGTCACCGCGGGCGCCGGCGCCCGCCCGGTCACCGGTGCCGAGGGCGAGACCCCCGGCCAGTGGTACCTGCACCTGTTCGACTCCTCCCAGCCCGACCTCGCGTGGGACAACCCCGAGGTCCGGGAGGAGTTCGAGCAGGTCCTGCGGTTCTGGCTCGACAAGGGCGTGGACGGGTTCCGCGTCGACGTCGCGCACGGCATGGTCAAGGCCGACGGCCTGCCCGACTGGGACGGCACCGTGTCCATGGTGGAGGGCACCGCCGACGACGAGACCGACCCGGGCGCGCCCGAGGACGGGTCGACGGGCGCCGGGAACTCCGGCCCGATGTTCGACCAGGACGGCGTGCACGAGATCTACCGGTCCTGGCACCGCGTCCTCGCCGAGTACGACGGCGACCGCGCGCTCGTGGCCGAGGCGTGGGTCGAGCCGCTCTCGCGTCTCGCGCGGTACGTCCGCCCGGACGAGATGCACCAGGCCTTCAACTTCTCGTTCCTCACGACCGCGTGGTCGGCGGCACCGCTGCGCACGGTGATCGCCGCGTCGCTGCGCGCGAACGACGAGGTCGGCGCCCCCACCACGTGGGTCCTGTCCAACCACGACGTCGTGCGGCACGCGTCGCGCCTCGGTCTCGCCGACCCCGGCCTGCGCCCGAACGGCATCTTCGCGCACGACCCGCAGCCCGACGAGGAGCTCGGCCTGCGCCGGGCGCGCGCCGCGACGCTGCTCATGCTCGGCCTGCCCGGGTCGTCGTACCTGTACCAGGGCGAGGAGCTCGGCCTGCCGGAGCACACGGCCCTGCCCGACGACGTCCGCGAGGACCCGGCGTTCTTCCGCACCCAGGGCGCCGAGGCCGGCCGCGACGGCTGCCGCGTGCCGCTCCCCTGGCACGCCGACGCCCCCGGGTACGGGTTCGGGCCGACCGGCCGGACGTGGCTGCCCCAGCCCGAGTCGTACGCGCGCTACGCCGCCGACGCGCAGCGCGGCGTCGAGGGCTCGACGTACGAGACGTACCGCGCCGCGCTCGCGACGCGCCGCGCCGAGCGCCTCGGCTCCGGCACGCTCGCGTGGGTCGAGGACTACAGCGACTCGGCGGACGTCGTCGCGTTCCGCAACCGCGACGTCGTCGTGCTCGCGAACCTCGGCACCGAGCCGGTCGTGCTCCCGCGCGGGGTCGAGGTGCTCGTCGCGTCGGGCCCGGTCCTCACGGACCGCTCGGCCGTCCCGCAGTCGCGCGTCCCGTCCGACACGACGGTCTGGCTCCGCGCGCTCTGACGCCACGCGCCGCTCATGACGACGGCCGGGACCCGCGAGGGGTCCCGGCCGTCGTCGTCGGTGGAGGTGTCGTGGCGCAGGTCTCCGCGCTCGCAGGGCGCCGGTCGCGCCGCGACGCGCCGGTCGCGCCGTGCCCCGTCGCGAGCGGCGGTCAGCCGCCCGAGACGCTCAGCTCGGCCTCGCGCAGGCGCTCCTCGTGCTCGGCGTCGAGCTCGCGCGAGTCGAGCCAGCCGTAGGGCAGGTGCGGCGTCTTGGGCGACCCGGCGCGGCCGCGCTGACCCTCGGCGGCCTCGCCCGGGTAGGGGGCGTCCTGGTCGAGCGCGTCGAGCAGCTCGCGCAGCTCCGCGAGGGTCGAGACCATCGCGAGCGCGCGGCGCGCGTCCCCGCCGACCGCGTAGCCCTTGAGGTACCAGGCCATGTGCTTGCGCAGGTCGCGCATGCCCTTGCCCTCGTCGCCGTCGAAGTACTCGATCATGAGCTCGCCGTGCCGGTAGATCGTGGTCGCGACCTCGCGCAGCCCGGGACGCACGCGCTCGGGACGGCCCGCGAACGCGGCCGCGAGATCGGCGAAGAGCCAGGGGCGGCCCTGGCAGCCGCGCCCGACGACGACGCCGTCGCAGCCCGTCTCGCGCACCATGCGCACGGCGTCCTCGGCGGACCAGATGTCGCCGTTGCCGAGCACGGGCACGCTCGTGACGGTCTCCTTGAGGCGGGCGATCGCGGACCAGTCGGCGGTGCCCGAGTAGTGCTCGGCGGCCGTGCGCGCGTGCAGCGCGACGGCCGCGACGCCCAGGTCCTCGGCGATGCGGCCCGCCTCGAGGTACGTGAGGTGGTCGTCGTCGATGCCCTTGCGCATCTTCACGGTGACGGGCACGCCGTACGGGCGGGCGGCCTCGACGGCTCCGCGCACGATCGCGGTGAAGAGGTCGCGCTTCCAGGGCAGGGCCGCTCCCCCGCCCTTGCGCGTGACCTTCGGCACGGGGCAGCCGAAGTTGAGGTCGACGTGGTCGGCGCGGTCCTCGGCGACGATGATGCGCACGGCCTCGCGCACGGTCACGGGGTCCACGCCGTACACCTGGGCCGAGCGCGGCGTCTCGTCCGCGCCGAACGTCACGATGCGCAGCGCCTCGGGGTTGCGCTCGACGAGCGCGCGGCTCGTCACCATCTCCGCCACGTACAGGCCCGGGTCGTCGCCGCCGCTCGCGCCGGCCTCGCGGCACAGGGTGCGGAAGGCGCGGTTCGTCACGCCCGCCATCGGGGCGAGCACGACCGGGGTCTCGACGACGATCGGGCCGATCCGCAGCGGCCCGAGGACCGGGCCGGTGCCGGGGGCGGCAGCGTCGGTCGCCGGGCTGAGGGCAGGAGCGGGTGCAGTCACGCGCTCCATTCTCCCATCCGGCCGGGCGGGCGCCGGAGCCCGTTCGACGAGCGAGCGAAGAGAAGTCGTGGCACGGTGGTGACGTCCGGGCAATCCAGGCCGGACATGGACGAAAGGGACGAAATGCCTCTCTGGCTCATCCTGGTCATCGTCGGCGCCGTGCTGCTCATCCTCGGCGTCGCCATCGAGGCCGCGAAGGTCCTCATCTGGATCGGCATCATCGTGCTGGTCGTGAGCCTCGTGATCGGTCTGCTCAACCGAGCGAAGGGCGCGGCTCGTTAGCGCGAGGCCGTAGGGGGCGACGCGTCCCGACGAGACGCGACGAAGGGGCGGGACCGCTGGTGCGGTCCCGCCCCTTCTGTGCGCCCGGCCCGGCCCGCGCGCGGCCGCGCGCTGCGCGTCAGGCGCCGAGCAGGTGGCCGGCGAGGTACTCGGTGACCTTGTCGAGCGCGACGCGCTCCTGGCTCATCGAGTCGCGGTGGCGGATCGTCACGGCCTGGTCGTCGAGCGTGTCGAAGTCGACCGTGATGCAGAACGGCGTGCCGATCTCGTCCTGCCGGCGGTAGCGGCGGCCGATCGCGCCGGCGTCGTCGAAGTCGACGTTCCAGTACCTGCGGAGCTCGGCCGCGAGGTCCTTCGCCTTGGGCGAGAGCTGCTCGTTGCGGCTGAGCGGGAGCACGGCGGCCTTGACCGGCGCGAGGCGGTGGTCGAGGCGCAGGACGGTGCGCTTGTCCACGCCGCCCTTCGCGTTCGGCGCCTCGTCCTCGGTGTACGCCTCGACGAGGAAGGCCATGAGCGAGCGCGTGAGGCCCGCCGCCGGCTCGATGACGTAGGGCACCCAGCGCTCGTTCTTCGTCTGGTCGAAGTACGACAGGTCCTTGCCGGAGTGCTCCGCGTGGGTCTTGAGGTCGAAGTCGGTGCGGTTCGCGATGCCCTCGAGCTCGCCCCACTCCGAGCCCGAGAAGCCGAAGCGGTACTCGATGTCCACCGTGCGCGTGGAGTAGTGCGACAGCTTCTCCTGCGGGTGCTCGTACAGGCGCAGGTTGTCGCGCGAGATGCCGAGGTCCACATACCAGTCGGTGCGGGTGTCGATCCAGTACTGGTGCCACTCGGCGTCCGTGCCGGGCTCGACGAAGAACTCCATCTCCATCTGCTCGAACTCGCGCGTGCGGAAGATGAAGTTGCCCGGCGTGATCTCGTTGCGGAACGACTTGCCGATCTGGCCGATGCCGAACGGCGGCTTCTTGCGGCTCGCGCCCATGACGTTGGCGAAGTTCACGAAGATGCCCTGCGCGGTCTCGGGGCGCAGGTAGTGCAGCCCGGACTCGTCCTCGACCGGGCCGAGGTACGTCTTGAGCATCATGTTGAAGTCGCGGGGCTCGGTCCACTGCCCGCGCGTGCCGCAGTTGGGGCACACGATCTCGGCGAGGCCGCCCTCGGGCGCGCGGCCCTTCTTCTCCTCGAACTCCTCGATCATCTGGTCCTCGCGGAACCGCTTGTGGCAGTGCAGGCACTCCGTGAGCGGGTCGGTGAAGACGCCGACGTGGCCGGAGGCGACCCACACCTGGCGCGGGAGGATCACGGACGAGTCGAGGCCGACGACGTCGTCACGGCTCGTGACCATCGCGCGCCACCACTGCTTCTTGATGTTCTCCTTGAGCTCGGTGCCGAGCGGCCCGTAGTCCCACGCGGAGCGGGTTCCGCCGTAGATCTCGCCCGAGGGGAAGACGAACCCGCGCCGCTTGGCGAGGGAGACGACGGCGTCGAGACGGGCGGTGGGCGAGGGCGCTGCGGCCACGGACATCACTCCTGGTGCTCACGGCCCCGCACGTGGCTCGTGGGGGCTGGTCGGGTGGGCGACGCCCGCACGGGCGCCGACCGACCAGCGTACCCGGCCGTGGGCGACGTCACCCGGAAACGGTTTTGACATCCATTCTCAAGAAGGCGGAGACTGGGTCCATGCACCGCTCCCCCGCACGGCCCCGCCGCGCCCTGATCGCCTCCGCCGCCCTCGCCTGCGCCGCGCTCGTCGCGTCATGCTCCCCCGGCGGCGGCGGAGGCGGTGACGACGGGCGGCTCCAGGTGCTCGCGTCCTTCTACCCGCTCCAGTACGTCGTCGAGCAGGTCGGCGGCGAGCACGTCGCCGTCTCCAACCTCACGCCGCCCGCGGCGGAGCCCCACGACCTCGAGCTCGCCCCCGCGCAGGTGCGCAGGATCGGCGACGCCGACCTCGTCGTCTACCTCTCGGGCTTCCAGCCCGCGGTCGACGAGGGCATCGAGCAGCGCGCGCCGGAGCACGTCGTCGACGCCGCGGAGTCCGCCGGGCTCGAGGAGCACCCGGGCGAGGACGCCGGCGCGCACGCCGGCGAGAGCGCCGAGGAGCACGCCGAGCACGCGGACGACGGCCACGACCACGGCCCGACCGACCCGCACTTCTGGCTCGACCCGACGCGCCTCGCCGCGGTGGGCGACGCGGTCGCGGCCGAGCTCGCCGCCGTCGACCCCGAGCACGCGGACGACTACGCCGCCGGGGCGGCCGCGCTCACCGCGGACCTCGACGCCCTGGACGCGGAGCTCGCCGAGGCGCTCGCACCGTGCGCCGGGGCGACGCTCGTGACGTCGCACGAGGCGTTCGGCTACCTCGCGGAGCGCTACGGCCTGCGGCAGGTCGGCATCTCCGGCATCGACCCCGAGGCGGAGCCGTCGCCCGCGCGCCTGCGCGAGGTGGGTGAGGTCGTCCGCGAGAACGGCGTGACGACGCTCTTCTTCGAGACGCTCGTCAGCCAGAAGGTGACCCGGACGCTCGCCGACGACCTCGGCGTCGGGACCGCGCTGCTCGACCCGCTGGAAAGCCTCGCGGAGGGGGCGACGGACTACCGTGAGGTGATGGAGTCCAACCTCGAGGCGCTCACGGACGGGCTCGTCTGCGCATGAGCGACGCACCGGAGCTCGTCGCAGCACGCGACGTCCACGTGACCCTCGGCGGGAGCGAGATCCTGCGCGGGATCGACCTGTCGGTCCGTGCGGGCGAGGTCGTCTCGCTCCTCGGCGCGAACGGCTCGGGCAAGTCGACGCTCGTCCGCGCGCTCGTCGGGATCGTCCCGCTCTCGCGCGGCTCCGTCGACCTGTTCGGCACGCCGCTCGGGCCGCGCCTGCCCTGGCAGCGCCTCGGCTACGTCCCCCAGCGTGTGAGCGCGCCGTCGGGCATGCCGTCCACCGCGGCCGAGGTCGTCGCGTCGGGACTCCTCGGCGGCGGCCGCCTCCGGCTCCCGCGCGGGTGGCGCGCGCGCACGACGGAGGCGCTCGACCTCGTGGGTCTCGCCGACCGCGCCGACGACTCCATCGCGGAGCTGTCCGGCGGCCAGCAGCAGCGCGTGCTCATCGCGCGCGCCCTGGTCCGGCGGCCCGACCTCCTCGTGCTCGACGAGCCCGTCGCGGGCGTCGACAAGCCGAGCCAGGAGGCGTTCGCCGCGACGATGACCCGGCTCGTGGACGACGGCCTCACCGTCCTCGTGGTGCTCCACGAGCTCGGTGCGCTCGCGCCGCTCGTCGAGCGCGCGGTCGTGCTGCGCCACGGGCGCGTCGTGCACGACGGCGCCCCGCCCCGCGCGTCGTCCACCCACGCGGGCGCGACGCACCAGCACCTGCACCCGCACGAGCCCGCGGACGGCGACAACCCGGGTCCGGAGACGGGCCTCGCCGACACCCTCAACCCCGACCTCACCGCGGGCCACGCACCCAGGACGGCCTCATGACCACCGTGCTCTCCGAGCTCCCCCTCATGCTCACCGACCCGCTCATGCAGCGTGCCCTGCTCGCCGCGCTGCTCGTCGGCGTCAGCGCGCCCGTCGTGGGCACCTACCTCGTGCAGCGCAAGCTCTCGCTGCTCGGCGACGGCATCGGGCACGTCGCGCTCACCGGCGTCGCGCTCGGGTGGCTCGTCGGCGCCGCGACGGGCGTCGTGCCCGACGACGCGCTCGCGATCCCGGGCGCCGTCGTCGCGGCCGTCCTCGGCGCCGTGGCGATCGAGGTCGTGCGCGAGCGCGGCCGCACGAGCGGCGACCTCGCGCTCGCGCTCCTGTTCTACGGCGGCATCGCCGGCGGCGTGCTGCTCATCGGCCTCGGGGGCGGGTCGTCGGGGAGCCTCATGCAGTACCTCTTCGGGTCGATCTCCACCGTCACGCCCCCCGACCTCGCGCTCACGGTCGTGCTGAGCGTCGTGATCCTCCTCGTCGGCCTGGGCCTGCGCGCGGCGCTGTTCTCGGTGAGCCACGACGAGGAGTTCGCGCGCGCGTCCGGCCTGCCCGTGCGCACGCTGAACGTCGCGGTCGCGGTCGTCGCCGCGCTCACGGTGACCGTGTCGATGCGCGTCGTGGGGCTGCTGCTCGTCAGCGCCCTGATGATCGTGCCCGTCGCGGTCGCCCAGCTCGTCACGCGCTCGTTCCGGCGCACCATGCTCGTCGCGTCCGTCGTCGGCGTGGCCGTGTGCGTCCTCGGGCTGTCCTTCACGTACTGGAACAACGTCTCGCCGGGCGCGGCGATCGTGGTCCTCGCGATCGCGACGTACCTCGTCGTCGCCGTCCTGCGTCCCCTGTGGGTCCGGCGCCGCCCGCGCGTCGCCCGCGACCCGCACCCGGACATCCCCGACGACCTCGAGCTCGACCTCGTACCCTCGGGGGCGAACCGCACCACCGGAGGTGACTCGTGCAGCGCATGACCCGCCAGCGCGCCGCCGTCTCGGACGCGCTGGAGGACCTCGACGACTTCCGCAGCGCCCAGCAGCTCCACGAGATCCTGCGCCGCCGCGGCGACAACGTCGGCCTCGCGACCGTCTACCGCACGCTCCAGAGCCTCGCGGACGGCGGGGACGTCGACGTGCTGCGCACCGAGGAGGGCGAGAACCTCTACCGGCGGTGCGAGCGGCGCGAGCACCACCACCACCTCGTGTGCCGCGTCTGCGGCCGGACGGTCGAGATCGACGGCCCGACCGTCGAGGCGTGGGCCAACCAGGTGGGCACGTCCCACGGGTTCGTCGACATCCAGCACACGATCGAGCTGTTCGGCACGTGCGCGGGGTGCGCCGACGCCGCCTCCGCGCAGGACTGAGCGGTGCCCGACGCGCTGGACGGCGCCCCGTTCGCCGCGCTCTTCGCCTTCTTCTTCGCGGTCGCGTTCGTCCGCACGCAGGCGACGTACTGGGTCGCGCGCCTGGTCACGACGTGGACGCTCGACCGCACCCGGCCCGTGAAGCCGTGGGTCGCGCGCGTCCACGCGTGGCTCTCGGGGCGCTCGGCCGCGCGCGGGATCGAGACGGTCCGCCGCTGGGGCGTGCTGGCCGTGCCCGCGTCGTTCCTCGCGACCGGTACGAAGACGGTCGTCAACGCGGCCGCCGGCGTGGTCCGCATGCCGTTCGGCCGGTACCTCACCGCGATGGTCGTCGGGTGCGCGATCCACGCGACGATCTACGCGACGGTCGGCTGGGCCGTCTGGTCCGCGGCCCTCGCGTCCGCGACGGGCTCGCCCTGGGGCGTCGCCGCTCTCGTGCTCCTCGTGGGCGCGCTCGTCGGGCTCGTCGTCGTCACGGTGCGACGGCGCGGCGCCCGGCGCGCGGACGGCGTCGCCGCGACCCGCGCGGAGGACTCCCCGCGCGACGTGGCCTGACGGTGCCCTGCCGCGTCCGCGTGACCGGCGCGGCTCAGGTCAGCGCGGTCGCCGCCGCGTCGGCTGCCCCCACGCAGAACTGGTTGCCCTGCGGGTCGGCCAGCACGGCCCAGCGGTAACCCGGCATCGTGTGCTCCGCGACGAACGTCGCACCCTGGGCGACGAGCGCGGCGACGTCCGCGTCGCGGTCGGTCGTGGCGAGGTCGAGGTGCAGCCGGTTCTTGCCGGGCGTCGGGTCCTCGACCCGCTGGAACCCCAGGACCGGCGCCGACGACCCCGGCGCGGGCACGACCTCGAGGAACCAGCCGTCGGACTCGTCCACGACCGTCCCGCCGAGCCGGCGCGCCCACCACTCGGCGAGGGGCCGCGGGTCGGCGGAGTCGACGGTCACCATGCCGATGCTCAGAGCCATGCGGCGCACGCTACCGGCGCCCGCCCACGCCCACCGTCCCGGACACGGCCGCGCAGGTCACCCGGCGCCCCCGACGGCGTCCACGGCGCCGCCGTACCGGCGGTCGCGGCGCGCGTACTCCTCGACGGCGCGCCACAGCGACCGTCGGTCGACCTCGGGCCAGGGCTCCGGGAGGAACACCAGCTCCGCGTAGGCGGCCTGCCACAGCATGAAGTTCGACGTGCGCTGCTCGCCCGAGCTGCGCAGGAACAGGTCGACGTCCGGCAGGTCGGGCTCGTCGAGGTACTTCTGGACGGTCCGCTCGGTCACCTTGCGGGGGTCCAGGCGCCCCGCGGCGGCCTCGCGCGCGATCGCGGCCGCGGCGTCGGCGATCTCGGCACGCCCGCCGTAGTTGACGCACATCGTCAGCGTGCAGACGTCGTTGTGCTTGGTCTGCTCCTCGGCGATCTCGAGCTCCTTGACCACCGACGCCCACAGGCGCGGACGGCGCCCCGCCCACCGCACGCGCACGCCCCACGAGTCCATCTCGTCGCGCCGGCGCCGGATGACGTCGCGGTTGAAGCCCATGAGGAACCGGACCTCGTCGGGCGAGCGCTTCCAGTTCTCCGTGGAGAACGCGTACGCCGAGACGTGCTTGACGCCGATCTCGATCGCGCCCGCGACGACGTCGAGCAGCGCCGCCTCGCCCGCCTCGTGGCCCGCCGTGCGCGGCAGCCCGCGCGCGTTGGCCCAGCGCCCGTTGCCGTCCATGACGACCGCGACGTGGTTCGGCACGAACTGCGCCGGGATCGCCGGCGGTCGCGCACCGCTCGGGTGCGGGAACGGCGGCTGGTACGTGCGCCGCGCCATCAGGCGTCCGCCCCGCTGCCCGGGAGCGGGCGGTCCGCTCCGGCACCGGCGGGACCCGCGAGCGGGGCCGCGGGCGCGTCCCGCTCGACCATGCGCAGTGATCGCAACGTTCTCTCCAGGTGGTATTGGCTGTACGCGGCCACGAGGCCGCTCGCTTCCTTGCGGTGCCGCGCGTCCGACGCGTCGGCGGTCTCCCACTCCCCCGCGAGCAGCGCGGCGAGGAGGGCGAAGGTCTGGGGGGCGGGCGCCGTCGACCCGGGCGGGCGGCAGCGCGAGCACACCGCGCCGCCCTGCGCGACGGCGAACGCGTGGTGCGGCCCGGGCTCGCCGCAGCGGGCGCAGTCGACGAACGACGGCGCCCAGCCCGCGACGGCGAGCGCGCGCAGGAGGTAGGAGTCGAGCACGAGGCCGGGTGCGTGCGCGTGCTCGGACAGGGCCCGCAGCGCGCCCGCGAGCAGCCAGTACTGCTGGACCGCGGGCTCGCGCTCGTCGGCGACGAGGCGCTCCGCGGTCTCCAGCATCGCCGCGCCCGCCGTGTAGAGGGCGTAGTCCTCGCAGATCCGCCGCGCGTACGGGCCGATGGTCTCCGCCTGCGTCACCGTGTCGAGCGAGCGGCCTGCGTAGAGCTGGACGTCGACCACCATGAACGGCTCGAGCCGCGCCCCGAAGCGCGACGACGTGCGGCGCACGCCCTTGCCCACGGCGCGCACCTTGCCGTGCTCGCGCGTGAGGAGGGTGACGATGCGGTCCGCCTCGCCCAGCTTCTGGGCGCGCAGGACGATCGCGTCGTCTCGGTAGAGGACCACTCCCCCATTGTCCGTCACGCCGCCGACAGCGCGTGCACGCCGTGGCGGCGCGTCAGGCGGGCGGCACGCACCCGAGGACGGCTCGCACGCGGTCCAGCACCGTCTCGGCGTCCTCCCCCGCCTCGACCTGGCGCGCCGCGGCGAGGACGACGGCGTTGACCAGCTCTGCCGCGCGGGTCGCGTCGGGCACGCCGAGGTCGGTGAGCGCCGCGGCGAGCGGCACGAGGATCGTCGCGTGCATCTCCGCGCTCTGCTGCGCGAGCACCTCGCGCCCCGCCTCGGTGCGCAGGGCCGCGACGACCGCGTGCTCGCCCTCCTCGACGAGGAGCAGGTTCTCGCGCGCGTAGGCGACGACCGCGTCGCTGGGCGAGGCCGCCCCCGCCACCGCGGCCGTGATGCGGGCCGACCAGCGCGGGACGACGTCGGCGACCACGGCGTCGACGAGCTCCTCGCGCGACCGGAAGTACTGGTAGACGCTCGACCGCGCGAGTCCCGCGCGGGCCGCGACGGCGGCGAGCGTGAACGTCCCGCCCTCGGCGCCGATCAGCTCGCGCGCGGCGTCGAGCAGGGCTCGCAGCTGCGCGGCGCGGTGCTCCGCGACCGTCGGTGCGTCGATCTTGGGCACGTCTTCTCCTCCTCGCGGTGACCCGGCGGGTCCATCATGCCCGAGGAAGGAGGCTCCTCGGACCGGGCCCGCAGGGTCCGCCGGTCAGGCCGTCGCGGCGGGGACGCCGAGGCGGCCGTCGACCATCTCCACCACGCGGTGGCAGTGCTCGAGCACGTCGTGGTCGTGGGTGACCATGATCGCGCCCGCGCCGTACGACTCGACCTCGCGCGCGAGGAGCTCGACGACCTCGTGGCTGCGCGCCCGGTCGAGGGCCGCCGTGGGCTCGTCGACGAGGAGCAGCGCGGGGCCCGCCACGAGCGCGCGGGCGATGCCTACGCGCTGGCGCTCGCCGCCCGACAGCTCGCTCGGGCGGCGGTCGGCACGGTGCGTCATGGACACGGAGTCGAGCAGCGCGCGCGGGTCGCGCGCCCGCGGGTCGCTCTCGGCGATGCCCGCGATCCGCAGCGCGAGGCGCAGCTGGTCCACGCACGTGAGGGCCGGCAGGAGGTTCCCGGACTGGAAGACGAAGCCGATGCGCTCGCGCCGCAGCCGCGCGCGCTCACGCTCGTCGGCCGCGCCGAGGTCGACGCCCTCGAGGCGCACCGTGCCGGACTCGGGCGCGGTGAGCGCACCCGCGACCGCGAGCAGGCTCGACTTGCCGGAGCCGGACGGCCCGACGACCGCGACGAGCTCGCCCGGGGCCACGCTCAGGCTCACCTCGTCGAGCGCGACGACCGTGGAGTCGCCGTCGCCGTGCCGCAGGGTCACCCGGTCGATCTCGAGGACCGGGGTGTCGGTGGTCGTGGTGCTCATCGCTGCCCTCCCAGGGCGGTCAGGGGGTCGACGGAGGTGACGCGCGCGACGGCGACGGCGGCCCCGGCCATCCCGAGCACGAACAGCAGGGCTCCGGCCAGCACGAGGTCGGCGGCCTGGAGCGCGAACGGCATCGGCGAGGCGGACAGGCCCGCGCCCGCGGCGATGCCGAGGCCGAAGCCGACGGCGATCGACCCGAGGAGGAGCACCGCGGCCTGGCCGAGGCTGTCGGCGAGGAGGAAGCGGCGCCGCGCGCCCATGGCGCGCATGACCGCGATCTCGTGGCGGCGCTGGATCGTCCACACGGTGAAGAAGGCGCCCACGACGAGCGCGGAGATCGCGTAGAGGAAGACCTGGATCAGCAGGAGCGTCGCGGTCTCGGCCGTGTAGCCGGGCGAGGCGCCGAACGACTCGGAGAGGGTGCGGGTCACGGTGCCCGCCGCGGCGTCGGCGGCGGTCCGGTCGAACGCGTCGTCGGTGCGCAACGCGACGGCGGTCGCGACGGCGGGGACCTCGTCACCGGGGCCGTCGGCACCGGCGACGAGCTCCTGCCACGTGCTGAGCGGGAGGTAGGCGACGTCGACGTGCCCGAACGTGTGCTGCCCGTCGAGCACGCCCACGACGGTGAGCGTGCGCTCCGGACGGTCGAGCGTGACGGTGTCACCGACGGCCAGCCCGTCCTCGGCGGCGGTCTCCGAGATGACGATCCCGTCGGCCGCGCCGACGGCGTCGCCCTCGGCGAGCTCGGTGGGCGCGACGAACGACCCGGGCTCGACGCCGACGAGCGTGAGGTCGACCGGGGAGTCGTCCTCGCGGTGGGCGTTGGCCAGGAGGAGCCCGTACGGCGCGGCGTCGACGACACCGGGCTGCTCGGCCATCGTGTCGACCTGGTCGACGTCGATCACGGAGCGCGTGAACGCGGCGTCCGTGCCGGTGCCCTCGGCGAACGCGAAGTCGGTGACGGGCGTGCGCTTGAGGCCGGAGACCCCGTCGTTGACGAGTCCGGCGGAGAGGCCGGAGAGCAGGACGACGAGGATCGCGACGAGCGCGACCACCCCGCCCATGAGGAGGAAGCGGGTTCGCGCGAAACCGAGCTCGCGCAGCGCGAGGAACATGGACGACCTTCCGAGGTTTACCGACAGTGCGTCGGTAAACATACCAACGCGGCGTCGGTACATGCAAAAGAGCGGCCCGGACGATGCTCGTCCGGGCCGCCTTCCGACTCGCGTCAGACGGTCGCGCGCTCCGCGCGGTTCACCGCGGACACGATGGCCTTGAGCGACGCCGTCGTGATCGACGGGTCGATGCCGACGCCCCACAGGACGTCGTCGCCGACCTGGCACTCGACGTACGCCGCGGCGGTCGCGTCGCCGCCCTCGGACAGCGCGTGCTCCGCGTAGTCGAGCACGCGGACGTCCACGCCCACCTGCGCGATCGCGTCGACGAACGCGGCGACCGGGCCGTTGCCCGTGCCCTCGAGCGTCAGCTCCTCGCCGCGGTCGAGCACGTCGACGCTCAGCGTGTCCGGGCCCTCCTCGCTCGACGACGCGCGCGTCGCGCGCAGCTTGAGCCGGCCCCACGGCTCCAGGCCCGAGCCCGGCTCGACCGGCAGGTACTCGTCCGAGAAGATCCGCCAGATGTCGTCGCCCGTGACCTCGGTGCCATGCTCGTCCGTGTGCTGCTGCACGGCCTGGCTGAACTCGATCTGCAGGCGGCGCGGCAGGTCCAGGTGCCGCTCGTTCTTCAGCAGGTAGGAGATGCCACCCTTGCCCGACTGCGAGTTCACGCGGATGACGGCCTCGTACGAGCGGCCGACGTCCTTCGGGTCGATCGGCAGGTACGGGACGGCCCAGACGAGGTCGTCGACGCTCTTGCCCTCGGCCTCGGCGTGCACCTCCATCGCGTCGAAGCCCTTCTTGATGGCGTCCTGGTGGGAGCCCGAGAAGGCGGTGAACACGAGGTCGCCCGCGTACGGGTGGCGCTCCGGCACGGCGAGCTGGTTGCAGTACTCGACGGTGCGCCGCACGTGGTCGATGTCGGAGAAGTCGATCTGCGGGTCGACCCCCTGGGAGAACAGGTTCATGCCCAGCGTGACCAGGCACACGTTGCCCGTGCGCTCGCCGTTGCCGAACAGGCAGCCCTCGATGCGGTCGGCCCCCGCCTGGTACCCCAGCTCGGCGGCCGCGACGGCGGTGCCGCGGTCGTTGTGCGGGTGCAGCGACAGCACGACGTTCTCGCGGTGGTTGAGGTGGCGGTTCATCCACTCGATCGAGTCGGCGTACACGTTGGGCGTCGCCATCTCGACCGTCGCCGGCAGGTTGATGATGACCTTGCGGTCGGGGCGGGGCTCGAAGACCTCCAGCACCTCGTTGCAGATGCGGGCCGCGAACTCGAGCTCGGTCCCGGTGTACGACTCGGGCGAGTACTCGTAGTAGACCGTGGTCTCCGGGACCGTCTCCTCGAACTTCTTGCACAGGCGCGCGCCGTCCACCGCGATCGCGATGATGCCGTCCTGGTCGGAGCGGAACACGACCTCGCGCTGCAGCACCGAGGTCGAGTTGTACAGGTGGACGATCGCCTGCTTGGCGCCCTTGATCGCCTCGTACGTCCGGGCGATGAGGTGCTCGCGCGACTGGGTGAGGACCTGGATCACGACGTCGTCGGGGATGCGGTCCTCCTCGATGAGCATCCGCACGAAGTCGAAGTCGGTCTGCGAGGCGGACGGGAACCCGACCTCGATCTCCTTGTAGCCCATCTCGACGAGCAGCTCGAACATGCGCAGCTTGCGCTCCGCGTTCATGGGCTCGATGAGGGCCTGGTTGCCGTCGCGCAGGTCGACCGCGCACCAGCGCGGGGCCGTCTCGATGCGCTTGTCGGGCCACGTGCGGTCCGGCAGGGAGACGTCGATCTGCCGGTGGTACGGCAGGTACTTGTGGATCGGCATCCCGGACGGCTGCTGCGGGTTCACGTCCGCGGCGGGGGTCGTCCGGGTGGGGGCTGAGGCGTTCATCGGCGTCCTTCGGGTCGTCCTGATCGGTGTCAGCCGGCACACCAACCACCGCGACGAGGAACCGGCTAGAGAGCCTCGCCGCGGCAACGAAGGAGGAGCTGCCGCATCAGGTGCACGACGCCACTGTACTCCTCCGCCGCGCGTGCGCCGCGGACGTCCGCTCCGCGGGCACGTCGTGCCGTCGCCGCGGTCCGCCTCGGGTGCGTGGCCGTCCCGGTCCGGGCGCGACGGCGCCCGGCCGCCTCCGCGCGGGAGGGCGACCGGGCGCCGGGTGCGGTCCGGCTCAGCCGCGGCGCGAGCGCAGCGCGGCGTCGACCGCCGGGTCCCCGAGGTTCCCGAGCCACTCCAGCAGGGCCGGGTACGTGGACGGGTTGGCCGCGACCTGCGGGCGCAGGTGCGGGGCGTCCTGCACGATCTGCGCGAGCACCTCGAGCGGCGTGCTCGGGTCGAGCGCCTGGGCCGCCGTGAACCCCTCGGGCTGCGCCGGCGCTGCGGACGGCTGCTGCGGCCGGGCAGCGGGCTGCTGGCCGTGGCCCTGCGGCGCGTACGCGTCGTACCCCTGCGGGGCGTAGCCCTGCTGCGGAGCGCCCTGCTGGTCGTACCCGTGCTGGCCGTAGCCCTGCTGGGGAGCGGCCTGCTGGCCGTAGCCCTGCTGCCCGTACCCGGGCTGCGCGGTCGGCTGCGGCCCCGTGCCCGGCTGCTCCTCCTGGTAGGCCGGGAGGACGGCGGTCGACGGCCCCTGGTCGGGCGCGAGGCCCGGCCGCGCGGCGTACCCGCTGCGGTCGGGCTCGACCGGCTGGACGGGGAGCACCTCGGTCGAGTCTCCGCCGTCGGGCGACCAGCGGCCCTGCCCGGGCTGCTGCGCGGCGACCGGGCCCGTCGGCGCCGCCGCGGGGTACGCCCCGGCGGGCGGTGCGGCGGCGGGCGCGACGCGCGCCGGGCGCGCCGGCTTGGGCGCGGGCGGCTCCCACACGTACGCGCGCGCGGCCTGTGCCGAGCCGGCCGCCGGCACGGGCCGGTGCTCCGCGAAGTAGGCGCGGACCTCGCGCGGGACGGTGAGGGCGCCCACCACGAGCAGCGGCAGGCCGAACGCGAGCAGCACGTGCTCGACGCCGCCGCCGAGGGTCACGCGGTTCGCCGTCACGACGAGCAGCACGATGCCCAGGAGCGCGACGACGCCGGCGCCGCCGAGCGCGAGCGGGCGTCCCGTCGCCGCGTCGCGCGCGAGCGCGCGGCGCGCGACGAACGCGACGACCGCCGCGAGCACGCCGATCACCACGGCGAGGACGACCGGGACGCCGCGGCGCCCGTCGGCGAGCGTGAGGACCGCGCTCACGGCGACGTACCCCGCGACGACGAGGACGAGGTCGAGCGCATGGACCGCGACGCGCACCCACGTGGTCACGGGGTCGGCCGCGGTCATCGCGCGGTGGACGGCCGGGGCCGCGGCGATCGCGGCGAGCGCGGGCACGAGCACGAGGCCGAAGCGGCCGCCGTGCGTGCTCTCGATCGTCACGAGCCCGTTGTTCCCCGACCCCAGGACGAACGCGACGGCGATGATGACGCCCAGCCCGACGAGCGTCAGGCGCGCCGCCTCGGACCGGCGCCACGTCCCGTACGTCGGCAGCCCGGCGAGCGCGAGCACGAACACGGCCGAGACGAGCACGAGGAGGACGAGGAGCGCGCCGCCGAGGCGCGTGCCCGTGAGCGTGAGGACCACGGTGAGCAGGACCGCGAGCACGAGGACGGCCGCGACCACGAGGAGCGCGAGCAGCCACCGGTCGGTGACCGCGCGGTCCTGGTCCCGCGGGCCGAGCTCGCTCTCGCGCGGCTGGGCCGCGAGCAGCGCTCCCGCGAGCCCGAGCGCGGCCGCGGAGCCGACCCCGCCCCAGCCGTCGCCGAGGTCCCCGCCGCCGACGACGTCGACCACGAGGTAGACGCCGACCAGCAGGACGTAGGGGGCGTTGGCGAGCAGGCGGACGCGGCGCGTCGTGTGCACGGTCCACGTCGTGGGCAGCACGCCCGTGCGCGCGAGGTACGGCTGTGCGAGCGTGAGGAGCGAGAGGATCGTCAGCAGGACGACCTCGATCTTGTCGGAGGCCCGGTGCGCCACGTCCCACGGCAGGGCGAGCGACACGAGGAGCAGGAGCGCGGCGACGCCGTCGCGCACGTAGTCGCTCACGGGGATCCCCGCGAAGGGCGACGCGACCGCGGCCTCGTCCCCGGTGGTGGCCGACCCGTCCCCCGCGGTCCCGGAGGCGTCGGCGCCCGGGCCGTCCGTGCCCGGGCCGTCCGTCCCCGGCCCGTCCGCGCCCGGCTCGACCGCCGGCGTCGCGCCGGTGCCGGCGCCCTCGGCCGTGGAGTCCCCGCCACCCGCCGCGACGCCGCCCGGCGCCGTCGTCGGCCCGGTGCCCGCAGCGTGCTGCGGGTCCTCGGCCGGCTCTGTCTGGTTGGTCATCGTGCACTCCCTACGCTGTCGCGCGGTGCCGGACGCACGCACGCCGGGCCGAGAGGCCCCGACCGTTTCTACCGGTTCATCACGTGCGTCTCAAGCGCCCACGCGGGGCCGCGACCGGACCGCGACGGAGGGCGGCGGCGCGGCTCACGACACGGACGTCAGCCGGTCGGACCCGAGGAGGAAGAGCCGGCCCTCGACCGCGACGACGTCGTACGTGTCCTCGGGCAGCGTCCAGCGCCACTCGACCGCGCCGTCGTCGAGCGCGACGGAGACCAGCCCCGGCCCGGCGAGGCCCTGCTCGGTGACGAAGAGCGACTCCCCGTCCGTGAGGACCGGCCAGGGACCGGTGTCCGCGATCTCGACGTCCCAGACCTCCTCGCCCGTGCGCGTGTCGACGCTCCGGAAGGACGAGTCGGTCTGCACCACGACCCGCCCGTCGACGCGCGCCACCGCGCGCAGGCCCGCCCCGGGCAGCGCCCAGAGCTCGGAGCCCGTCGCCCCGTCGACGCCGACGACGCTCCCGAACGTGTTCGTGACGATGACGCCGGGCGCCGACCCGTCGGACAGCGGTGCCTCGAGCACGCGGCCCTTGATGCGGAACGCCGGCTCGCCCGCGGCGGTGAAGACCGTCGCGGTCCCCCGCCCGTACTCGTTGCCGACGTAGCGGCCGTCGTGGAGGCGCACGATCGTCCACACGTCGTCCTCCACGAGCGAGAGCCCGTCCTCGGTGAGCGCCGCGGCGAGCCCGGGCGCGATGAGGTCGACCACGCCACGACGGACGTCGAGCACGACGTCGGCCCCGCGCCCGAGGCCGTCGTGGACGAACGTGCGCTCCCAGCGCACCTCGCCCGTCGCGGCGTCCTCGCGCACGAGGAGGACCTCGCGGCCGCTCCACCACGCGCGCACCACGTCGGTGTCGCCGACGGGGACGACGGACAGCCGACCGGCGGTCGCGACGACGCGCTCCCCCAGGACCTCCCCGGTCGCCGACCGCACGGTCGTCAGACGGGCCGCCTGCTCGCGCCACCCGGTGGGGACGACGCACACGACCACCTCGCGCGCGGGCTCCCCCTGACCGGGCAGGCACGTCGCGCGGTCGCCCAGGGGCTCGGACCGCCACAGCACCGACCCGTCCTCGACGGCGTACCCGGTGAGGGCGTCGTCGACCGTGACGACGGCCCCGACGGCGGGCACGACCGCGGTGCCCGGCTCGACCGGGACCGACCACCGCACCTCGGGCGGCTCCTCGAGCGGGCGCAGGCCCCCGGCGAGCGCCGTGACGTCGACCGGCCGCGCGTCCTCCATCGACGCGGTGAAGGCGAACGACCCGGCGAACGCCGCCGCGACGGCCACGGCGACCCAGGGCACCGGGTGCGCGTACCACGCGCGGCGGGGGCCGTCGTCGGGCTCGCCCGTGCGGCCCCGGGCTGCGGAACGCGGGACGCCGCGGCGCTCCCCGTGCGCCCGCGAGCCGTCCGGGGCACCCGGCGGGTCGTCGTCGAAGACCGCGTCGAACCGGGCCTCGGACCGCAGCTCGGGCGGCAGGAGCTCGAAGCTCACGAAGCTCGTGGGGCTCGCCGGAGCGTCGGCACCGCCCGTCGTCGGCTCGTGGGTCGCGTGCCCTGCACGAGCCGCCCGGTCCTGCGCGAGCCGACGGCGCCTCACCCGTCCACGATACGCACGGCACGGTCGCCGCGCGACGCACGGGCGGGAGTCCGCAGGTCCGGCCGTGGGCCGCCCCGGGGCGTCCCGGCGGGGTCAGATGCCGAGCTGGTAGACGCCCCAGTACGCGAGGATCACGAGGAGGATCGTCGAGCCGGCGACGACGCACCCGAGCATGACGCGCGTCGACACGCCGCGCGCGACCCGCAGCGCCCGGGTCTCGGCGACCACCGCGACCGACGCGTCGGCGCGCTCGGCCGCCGCGCGCCGTGCCGCCCGCACCTCGGCCGCCCGGTTGAGCAGGAGCGCCGCAGCGACGAGCGTCGCGAGCCCGACGAGCCGGACGCCCACCCAGCCGCCCTGCACGACCCACGCGTCCTTCTCGTAGTCGAGCGCGAGCCGCGCGACCGCGACGAGGTACGCCACGAGCGCGACCGTCGTGGCGGCGGCCCCCACGCCGAGCCCGGCGAGCGGGACGCGGAACCCCGGGGCCAGGCCCGCCGGAGCGCCGGGACGGCCCGCGACCCGGCGCAGGCGCCGCACCAGACCGCCCGCGAGCCCGACGACGGGCCCGAGCACGAGGAGGCCGACCGCGACGAGCACGAGCCCGACGAAGACGTCGCCGTTGCCGAGCCAGCGCGGGGTCGGCACCGGGCCCGCGAGGTACTGCTGGTTCGGGCGGGCACCCGCGACCTGCGGCTGCGCCGCGGCGCTCTCCGGCAGCGACGTCACCCACGCCGCGACGTCGCGCGGGAACGCGGGCACGAGGACGTCGTCGACCTTGATGCCGTGGTTGGCGCCCTCGTAGTACCGCACCGTGACGTCCGTGCCGCCCACGACCGACGCGGGGCCCGTCGCGTCGATCACCTGGCGCGCGCCCTGCTCCACCGGCATCGACGGGTCGTCGGTGCCGTACACCACGAGCACGGGCTGCGTGAGCCGCTCGAGGAACGGCTCGACGTCGAAGTCGGCGTACTCGAACCCACCACCCGGGATCGCCATGCCCACCGCGCGCGGGATCGCGCGGAACACGCCGTGCGGCACGTCCGTGTTGCGCAGGTAGCTGTCCACGGCGAACGCGGCCTGCTGGCGCGGGGGCACGACCGGCGCGGACACGAGCACGGAGAACGCGATCCCCGGGTCCTCGACCGCCATGACCGGGACGATCCACGTGCCCTCCGACTCGCCGTAGAGCCCCACGCGGTACGGGTCCACGCCGGGGCGGGCGCGCAGCAGGTCGACCGAGCGCGCGTAGTCGCGCGCCATCGCCTCGTAGTCGCGGTGGCGGGTCGTGTACGTGTCGAGCCGCTTGTCCGGCACGAGGGTCACGACGCCAGCGCTCGCGAGGTCGGTCGCGACGTCCACGAACGCCTCCGACGCGAGACCCGTGCCCGCGCCGTGCACGAACACGACGCCCGGGAGGTCGTCTCCCGCGCCGACGGGCTCGCGCAGGAGACCGCCGACGGTCGCGCCGTCGAGACGGATCGTCACGTCGGTCTCGCGCACGTCGAACGTGCCGACCGGGTCGGCGCCGCCCGGGGGCTGGCCGCCGATCGTCGTGTCGGAGGTCGCGGGCTCCAGGTGCTCGGTGACGGGCACGGGGTCCCACTGCGGTCCGGTGACGGCGCCGACGATCGCCAGGACGATCGCGAGCGCGGCCGTGGTCGCGGCGGTCCGGAAGATCACCGAGGAATCGTACGCCGCGCGTCGTGCGCGGATCCCTGGTGCCGGCCCGACGCCCGCGCGGGGGACGTCCCCCGTGTCAGAACCCGAGCCGGTGCAGCTGCTTCGGGTCGCGCTGCCAGTCCTTGGCGACCTTGACGTGCAGGTCGAGGTACACGCGCGCGCCGAGCAGCGCCTCGATGCCCTTGCGGGCCCGGGTGCCGACGTCACGCAGGCGCGACCCGCCGCGCCCGATGACGATCGCCTTCTGCGAGGCGCGCTCGACGAAGAGGTTGACGCGCACGTCGAGCAGGGGCGGGCGGCCCTTCTCCTCGTCGTCGGTGCCCTCGCGCGGCACGATCTCCTCGACCTGCACGGCGAGCGAGTGCGGCAGCTCGTCGCGCACGCCCTCGAGCGCGGCCTCGCGCACGAGCTCGGCGACCATGACGGCCTCCGGCTCGTCCGTGAGCTCGCCGCCCGGGTAGAGCTCGGGGCCCTCGGGAAGGTGGGAGACGAGGACGTCGGTCAGCACGTCCACCTGGTACCCGTCCTGCGCGGAGACGGGCACGATGTCGGCCCAGCCGCCGGCCTGCTCGCCGAGACGGTCCACCGCGAGGAGGTGCGCGGCCAGCGTCGCGCGGTCCACGAGGTCGGCCTTCGTCACGACGGCGACGACGGGCGTGCCGCGGCGCCCGCGCATGAGCTCCGCGAGCTCGTTCGCGATGAACCGGTCGCCCGGGCCGATCTTCTGGTCCGCCGGGAGGCAGAACGCGATGACGTCGACCTCGGTGAGCGTCTCGCGCACGAGGTCGTTGAGGCGCTCGCCGAGCAGCGTGCGCGGTCGGTGCAGACCGGGCGTGTCGACGAGCACGAGCTGGGCGTCGGGCCGGTGCACGATGCCGCGGATCGTGTGCCGCGTCGTCTGCGGGCGCCCCGACGTGATCGCGACCTTCTGGCCGACGAGCGCGTTCGTCAGGGTCGACTTGCCCGCGTTGGGCCGTCCGACCAGGCAGGCGAAGCCGGAGCGGTGCTCGGGGGTGGTCGTGCTCACGGGGTGTCCTTCACGGTCGGGAGGGAGGGTCGGGCGTCGGCCGGGGTGTCCGGCTCGCCGGGCACGGCGGGGGTCGCCGCGTGGGAGACGAGGACGGTCGCGAGCTGCTTTCGGCGCCCCTGCACGCGGTCGGCCTCGAGGCGCAGCCCGTGCACCTCGGCGACCGACCCGGGCAGCGGGACCTTGCCGAGCACCTTGGCGAGCAGGCCGCCGACGGTGTCCACGTCGTCGTCGTCCAGGTCGAGGCCGAAGAGCTCGCCGAGCTCGTCGACGTTCAGGCGCGCCGGGACGCGCAGCACGCCGTCGCCGAGGTCCTCGACCTCGGGCTCGGGCCGGTCGTGCTCGTCCGTGAGCTCGCCCACGATCTCCTCGAGCGTGTCCTCGATCGTCACGAGCCCGGCGATGCCCCCGTACTCGTCGACGACCATCGCGATGTGCGACGACGACGCCTGCATCTCGCGCAGGAGGTCGTCCACGGGCTTGGACTCGGGCACGAAGATCGCCGCGCGCGCCACGTCGCCGACGGGTCGCGCGTCCGTCCCGGGCCCGCCCTGCAGCACGCGCACGACGTCCTTGAAGTACGCGACGCCCACGAGGTCGTCCGCGGACGTGCCCGTGACGGGGATGCGCGAGAAGCCCGAGCGCAGGAACAGCGAGAGCGTCTTGCGCAGCGGCGTGTCGCGCGACGTCGTGATCATGTCGGTGCGCGGGACCATGACCTCGCGCGTGAGCGTGCTGCCGAGCCCGAACACCGACCGGATGAGCTCGCGCTCCTCCTCCTCGATGGCCGCGGACTCGTTCACGCGGTCGACCATGTCCTGCAGCTCGCGCTCGTGCGCCCCGGAGTCGGGGGCCGGCGCGAGGCGCGTGAGCCAGCGGGTCGCCGCCACGACGCCGACCAGGAGGGTCGACAGCCCGAGCAGCACGCGCACCGCGTGGCGGCGCCCGAGCGAGCGCGGGCTGACGCGCGCGACGAGCAGCCCCACGACGACGCTCACGCCGAGCGCGACGAGCAGGACCTGCCACCACGGCTCGAGCCACGCGGCGACGAGCAGGGTGAGGCACGTGATGCCCGCGACCTCGGCGACGACGCGCACGAAGCCGATCGAGCGCGCGGACGCGGCCGGGTCGGCGAGCAGGGACAGCGCGCGCCGGCCCGAGGGGCGCGGCGGCGTCGCCGGGTCGTCGCCGAGCGCCGCCTCCGCGACCGCGGCGCGCGTCACGCGCAGCACGGCGGCCTCACCGGCGCTCAGGGCGGCGGCCAGCACGACCGTGACGACGGTCAGCGCCGCCAGGAGCGCGACGGGTTCGCCGCTCACCGGCCGGCGAGGAAGGTCAGGAGCAGCTTGCGCTGCAGCGCGAACATCTCCTTCTCCTCCTCCGGCTCGGCGTGGTCGTAGCCGAGCAGGTGCAGGATGCCGTGCGTCGTGAGCAGCAGCATCTCCTCCGCGGTCGAGTGGCCCGCGGCGACCGCCTGGCGCGCGGCGACCTCGGGGCACAGCACGACGTCGCCGAGCTGGCCCGGGCCGGACACCTCGCCGTCGCGGCCGGGCCGGAGCTCGTCCATCGGGAACGAGAGCACGTCCGTGGGGCCGGGTTCGTCCATCCAGCGCACGTGCAGCTCGGACATCACGTCGGTGTCGACGAAGAGGATCGACAGCTCGCTCTGGGGGTGCACGCGCATCGCGTCGAGCACGTAGCGCGCGAGCGCCGCGAACTCGGCCTCGTCGACCTCGGTCTCGGTCTCGTTGTTGACCTCGATGCTCACGCGTCGTCCCTCGTCCGTCGGTCGCGGTTCGCGGGGCGCCCGCGCCGCTCGTCGTCGCGGCGGCGCGGGCCGTTCCCCGCCGCCAGGTCCCACCGCGCGTACGCGTCGATGATCTCGCTCACGAGGCGGTGCCGCACGACGTCGGACGACGTCAGGCGGCAGAACTCGACGTCGTCCACGCCGGTCAGGACGTCCTCGATGACGCGCAGCCCCGACTGGGTGCCACCCGGCAGGTCGACCTGCGTCGCGTCCCCCGTGATGACCATGCGCGACCCGAAGCCGAGGCGCGTGAGGAACATCTTCATCTGCTCGGTCGTCGTGTTCTGCGCCTCGTCGAGGATGATGAACGAGTCGTTGAGCGAGCGACCGCGCATGAACGCGAGCGGCGCGACCTCGATCGTGCCCGCCTCGATGAGCTTGGGGATCGAGTCCGGGTCGATCATGTCGTGCAGCGCGTCGTACAGCGGGCGCAGGTACGGGTCGATCTTCTCGGTGAGCGAGCCCGGCAGGAACCCGAGCCGCTCGCCCGCCTCGACGGCCGGGCGCGTGAGGATGATGCGGTTGACCTGCTTGGACTGCAGCGCCTGCACGGCCTTGGCCATCGCGAGGTACGTCTTGCCCGTGCCCGCGGGGCCGATGCCGAACGTGATGGTGTTCGCGTCGATCGCCTCGACGTAGCGCTTCTGGCCGACCGTCTTGGGGCGGATCGTGCGGCCGCGGCTCGACAGGATGTTGAGCGTCAGCACCTCGGCCGGTCGCGACGCGGTCGCGGCCGTGAGCATCGCGATCGACCGCGAGACGACGTCCGCGGTGAGCTGCGTGCCCGCCTCGACGACCTCGACGAGCTCGTCGAGCAGGCGGGACGCGAGCGCGACGTCCCCCGGCGGGCCGGAGACGGCGATCTCGTTGCCGCGCACGTGCACGTCGACGGCGGGGAACCCCTCCTCGACGGCCCGGAGCACGGAGTCGCGGCTGCCGAGGAGCGCCACCATCGGCACGTGGTTCGGGATGACGATGCGGTGCTCGACCCGGTGCGGCGCGGGTTCGGGTTCTCGGGACAGAGAGGTCATGAGCCGGCTTGCGCCGCTGCGCTCCTTCGGTCGGACGGTGGTGCCGGGGCCGCGCGGGCCCCGCAGATCCCCTCCATCGTACCGAGCGGCGCCGCGGCCCACACGCCCTTTCGCGCAGGGCTCAGGCCGGGGACCACCCGAGCTCGGCACCGGCGATCACGTGCCCGTGCACGTGGAACACGCTCTGACCCGCGCGCGGCCCCGAGTTGAAGATGAGGCGGAACTGGCCGTCGGCCAGGTCCCCCGCCACCTCGTCCGCGAGGGCCACGACGTCGCTGAGCAGCTCGGGGTCGGCCGCCGCGAGCTGCGCGATGTCGCCGTGGTGGTCGCGCGGCACCACGAGCACGTGCACGGGGGCCTGGGGGTCGATGTCGCGGAACGCGACCGAGCGCTCGCTCGTCGCCACGACGTCCGCGGGCAGCTCGCCCGCGACGATGCGGCAGAAGAGGCAGTCCGGGTCCGTGCGCGCGTCGGTGCTCGTCATGACCCCGAGGCTAGTCCACCGCCGTCGGGCACGCCCCAGCGACCGAGCCGCTCGGCGAGCAGCGCGACGGCCACCGGGCCCGCGGTCGACGTGCGCAGGACGTGCGGTCCCAGACGCGCCGCGACGGCGCCCGCCGCGGTGAGGTCGTCGAGCTCGCGGTCGGAGATGCCGCCCTCGGGGCCGACGACGACGAGCACCTCGGGCCGCGTCCCTCCCTCGGTCGCGGGACCGCCGGGCAGCGCCACGTCGGCGAGCGGCGTCGTCGCCTCCTCGTGCAGCACGATCGCCCGGCCCCCGGCCGCGACGACGTCCGTCACGCGTGCCGCGAGCCCGCGCGAGTCGACCGCGAGCTCGACGTGCGGGAGGCGCGCGCGCCGCGCCTGCTTCGTCGCGGTGCGGACCGTCGCGAGCCAGCGCGCGCGGGACTTCGCGGCGCGCTCGCCGCGCCACACGACGACCGACCGCTCGGCCTGCCACGGGACGACGACGTCGACCCCGATCTCGGTCGCGGCCTCGATGGCCATCTCGTCCCGGTCGCCCTTGGCGAGCGCCTGCACGAGCGTCACGACGACGGCGGGCTCGGGCTCCCGGTCCACCTCCTGGACGAGGAGCGTGACGCGACCGGCGTCGGCGTGCTCGACGACGCACCGCAGGCGCAGGCCGTCGCCGTCGACCACGTCGACCCGCTCGCCCGCGCCGCGCCGTTGGACCACGCCCGCGTGGCGGCCCTCGGCGCCGTCGAGGACGTAGCGGTCGCCCGGCGCGACGGCGTCGAGACCCGTCTCGGCGAGGAACACCGGAGCACTCATGCGCCGACCCGCTCAGCGCCCGGAGAGCTTGTCGCGCAGGCGCGAGAACACGCCCGGGTGCGCGGCCGCGAGGCGCGGCTCGGGCCGCTCCTCGCCACGCAGCGCCGCGAGCGAGCGCAGGAGCTGCTCCTGCTCCGGGTCGAGCGCCGTGGGCACCTGGACCTCGATGTGGACGTTGAGGTCGCCGCGCCCCGAGCCGTGCAGGTGACCCACGCCGAGGTTCTTCAGCGTGACGATCTGTCCCGGCTGCGTGCCGGGGCGCAGGTCGATCTCCTGGGGGCCGTCGAGCGTCTCGAGCTCGAGCACCGTCCCGAGCGCGGCCGCCGTCATGGGCACCTCGAGCGTGCAGTGCAGGTCGTCGCCGCGGCGCACGAACGTGTCGTGGTTGCGCTCGCGGATCTCGACGTACAGGTCGCCCGCGGGCCCGCCCGCCGGGCCGACCTCGCCCTGCGCGGTGAGCTTGATGCGCGTGCCCGTGTCGACGCCGGCGGGGACGTTGACCGTGATCGTGCGACGGCTGCGCACGCGCCCCTCGCCGGAGCACTCGGCGCACGGCTCGGGGATGACGGTGCCGAACCCCTGGCACGCGGCGCACGGCGCGCTCGTCATGACCTGGCCGAGGAAGGAGCGCGCGACGCGCTGGACCGTGCCGCGGCCGTGGCACACGTCGCACGTGCGGGGCGACGTGCCGGGGCGGCAGCACGTGCCGCCGCACGTGCCGCACACGACGGCCGTGTCGACCTGGAGCTCGCGCTGCGCGCCGAACGTCGCCTCGGCGAGGTCGATGTCGAGCCGCACGAGCGCGTCCTGGCCGCGCCGGGCGCGCGGGATCGGGCCCTGCTGCGCCTGGCCGCCGCCGAAGAACGTCTCGAAGATGTCCTGGAAGCCGAACCCGCCGCCCATGGGGCCGGTGCCGCCGCCCGGTGCGCTCGGGTCGACGCCGAGGTCGTACTGCTGGCGCTTCTCCGGGTTGGACAGCACCTCGTACGCGCGCGCGACGTCCTTGAAGCGGTCGCCCGCGTCCTCGCCCGCGACGTCCGGGTGCAGCTCGCGCGCGAGCCTGCGGTACGCCTTCTTGATCTGGTCCTGGCTCGCGTCACGGGACACGCCGAGGATCTCGTAGTAGTCGCTCACACGTCACTCTCTGCTGGTGCGGGTCGTGAGGCCGGCGCGGGGCCGGTCGTGAAGGGTCGGGGGCGGGCGTCGTCGGCGCCTGCTCCCGGCGGGGTGGCCGCGGAGCGGCTCACGTGCCGAGCACCCGCGACAGGTAGCGCGCCACGGCGCGCACCGCGGCGATCGTCCCGGGGTAGTCCATGCGGGTCGGCCCGATCGAGCCGACGAGCGCGACCGTGTCTCCGTCGCTACCGTAACCGGTCGTCACGACGGAGGTCTCCGCGAGCCCCTCGAGCTGGGTCTCGTGCCCGATCCGGACGCTCACGCCCGACTCGGCGGCCATCTCGGTGAGGAGGCCGAGCAGGACGACCTGCTCCTCGAGCGCCTCGAGGACGGGGCGCAGCGCGTGCTCGAACCGCATCCCCGCCCGGGCGAGGTTCGCCGTGCCCGCGAGCACGAGGCGCTCCTCGCTCTCCTCGGCGAGCGTCTGGGCGACGAGGTCGCCCACCGCGCGCACGAGCGGTGCGTCGTCCGGGTGGAAGCTCTCCGTGACGGCCGCGAGCGCCGGCGCGAGGTCCGCGAGGCGCTTGCCCGCGGCCGCGGCGTTGAGGCGTGCGCGCACCTCGGCGAGCGTGCCCTCGTCGGGCACGCTCGCGACCTCGAGCGTGCGCTGCTCGACGCGCCCCGTGTCCGTGATGATGACGACGAGCAGGCGCGTCTCCCCCACGGGCACGAGCTCGAGGTGGCGCAGCCCGGAGCGGCTGAGGGACGGGTACTGGACGACCGCGACCTGGCCGGTGAGCTGCGCGAGCAGGCGGCCGGCGCGGGCGATGACGTCGTCGAGGTCGACGCCCTCGGACAGGAAGGTCTCGATCGCACGCTTCTCCGGCGCGGACAGCGGCTTGACGCTCGAGAGGCGGTCGACGAAGAGCCGGTAGCCCTTGTCCGTCGGGATGCGCCCGGCCGACGTGTGCGGCTGGGCGATGTAGCCGGCGTCCTCGAGGGCGGCCATGTCGTTGCGGATCGTCGCGGGCGAGACGCCCAGGCCGTGCCGCTCGGTGAGCACGCGCGACCCCACGGGCTCGCGCGTGAGGACGTAGTCCTCGACGATCGCCCGCAGCACCTCGAGCCGGCGCTCCTCGCTCACGTCCACCTCCCGCGTGCCGCGCCGCCCCCGCCCGGTCGGCGGGCGGGTGTCGGCACTCTCGTCCTCCGAGTGCCAATCCTACGCGTTCGCGCGGCTCGTCCTGCGGTCCTCCGCTCGCCGCGAACGCAGGTCCAGGAGCCCGACGACGAGCGCGACCGCGACGAGGGCGATCGTCACGACGAGGGCGCGCCCCGCGGCGTGCGCCGCGCGCTCCCCGCTCGCGAGGCCGCCGTAGTACACGGCGAGCACGACGGAGATGCCGACCGCCGAGCCGATGCGCTGGCCGAGCTGGAGCATGCTCCCGGCCACGCCGGCGCGCGTCACGGGCACCTCGGACAGGGTGAGCGTCTGGTTCGGGGCGATGACCGTCCCGCTGCCCGCGCCCGCGACGAGCAGCACGGCCGCGAGCGCCGGGCCCACCGCCCCCGGCCGGTCGCCGAGCACGCGGACGACGGCGTCCGCCGCGACCACCCCGACGAGGACCACGAGCAGGCCGCCCACGACGAGCTGCCTGCCCCACCGCGCGACCCAGCGACCGGAGAACCACGCCGAGATGCCCGACGCGACCGCGAACGGCGTCCCGACGAGCCCGGCCTGGAGCGGCGTGTACCCGAGCTCGTCCTGGAGGTAGAGGGTGATCACGAGGAAGAGGCCCGTGAACCCCGCGAAGTACGCGAGACCCAGCAGCGCGCCGTTGCGGAACGAGCCGAGCCCGACGACGTGCGGGTCGAGCACGGCGTCGCCCGTGCGGCGCTGGTAGCGCCGCTCCCAGGCGGCCGCGCCGGCCCCGGCGGCGAGCGCCGCCGCCAGCCACCACCACCGTGACGCGTCGTCGCCCCGACCCGTCGTCGTGACGAACGGCATCATCACGGCGAGCGTGGTGGCGCCGAGCAGGCCGAGCCCGACGAGGTCGAGACGGCGCGCGCCGGCCCCGGGCGCGCGCGGCGGCGGCCCGGGCACGAGGCGCCACGCGAACGGGAGCAGGACGGCGACGACGGGGATGTTGACGAGGAACACCCACCGCCAGCCCGCCGCGGAGCCGGCCGCGGCGATGAGGAGCCCGCCGAGCAGCGGGCCGAGCGCCGTCGACACCCCGATCGTGGCGCCGAACGCGCCGAAGGCCCGGCCGCGCTCGCTCCCCGAGAACTGCTGCTGGATGATCCCGACGACCTGCGGGTTGAGCACCCCCGCGCTCACGCCCTGGAGCAGGCGGGCCACGCCCAGCCACGTGTCGGTCGGCGCGAGCCCCGACGCGAGGCTCATGAGCGCGAACCCGACGAGGCCGACCATGAACAGCGTCCGGCGCGACCCGGCGTCGCCGAGCCGGCCGGCCGGCACGAGCGCGAGGCCGAACGCGAGCGTGTAGCCCGCGACGACGAGCTGGAGCTGCGTCGGGCCCGCGCGCAGCGACGACTCGATCGACGGGAGGGCGACGTTGACGATCGACACGTCGAGCGTCGTGATGAAGCCCACCCCGAGGCAGACCGGGAGCACGCGCCAGCGCGCCGGGTCCGGCTCCGCGCGCGTGGGGCTCATCGCTCCGTGGTACCACCCCGTGCCCGGTGCGCGCGCGCCGGGCGCCACGCGCGCCCGGGCTCCGCGGACCCGCGGGGACGGTGTCCTAGGGTGACGGTCGTGTCCTTCGACCGCTACGGCTCCGACGTCCTCGGCGGCACGCCCGCCCCCTCCCACCACCGCGCGCGACCGGTGTCGCGGCCGCAGACCGCGGACCGCGGGCTCGTGGTCGAGGAGGTCCAGACGGGATGGGTCGGCGCCGTGGTCCGCGTCGAGAAGTCGGGCGGCATGCACGTCGTCGTGCTCGAGGACCGCGCGGGCCGCACGCGGACGTTCCCGCTCGGCCCGGGGTTCTGGGTCGACGGCGAGCCCGTCGTCCTCACGCCGCCCGTGACGTCGCGCACCCCCGCCGCCCCGGCGCGCACGGCGTCGGGCTCGCGCGCCGTCGTCGGGCAACGGGCGCGCGTGGCCCGCGGCAGCCGCATCTGGGTCGAGGGCAAGCACGACGCCGAGCTCGTCGAGAAGGTGTGGGGGGACGACCTGCGCGTCGAGGGGGTCGTCGTCGAGCCCCTGCACGGCGTCGACGACCTCGCGGCGGCGCTCGCCGACTTCGGCCCGACGCCGCAGCGCCGCGTGGGCGTCCTCGTCGACCACCTCGTGCCCGGGAGCAAGGAGCGCCGCATCGCCGACGAGGCGCTGCGGCGCTCGCCCGCGGGCACGGTGCTCGTGCTCGGCCACCCGTACGTCGACGTGTGGCAGGCCGTGAAGCCCGCGCGGATCGGCCTCGAGCGGTGGCCCGTGATCGAACGGGGCACCGAGTGGAAGCGCGGCATCCTGCGCGAGCTCGGGTGGCCCGCGGAGTCCGCCGAGGACGTCGGGCGCGCGTGGCAGCGCATCCTCGGGACCGTCCGCTCCTACGCCGACCTCGAGCCCTCGCTGCTGGGTCGCGTCGAGGAGCTCATCGACTTCGTCACCGCGCCCTGAGACCGGGGCCGGGAACGCCCGTGCCCCGGCGTCGCGAGGCGGCGCCGGGGCACGAGGTGGACGACGGACCGCGTCAGGCGGCCGGGACGCCCCCGGACAGGCGCCGGTAGGCGTAGCCCACCGCGACGTAGCTCAGCGGGATCGTCACGAACAGGCCGAGACCGCACGGGATCGCGCCGAGGATGTTGATGCCGAGCAGCGCGAGCAGCAGCAGGAACACCTGCCCGAAGTTCCTCGCGACCATCGAGAAGCTCGTGCGGACCGCCGTGATCGCGTCGACGCCCTGGTCGAGCGCGACGTAGTAGACGAACGCGGAGAACAGCAGCACCGCGAGTCCCGGCAGGATGCACAGGAACAGGCCCACGCCGGTGAGGATGCCGACGATCAGCGCCGCGAGGAGCACGTTGACGACGTTGCCGATGCGGAAGAACGCCGCGACGTCCGGCTTGCGCCCGTCCACCTCGTCCAGCGCGCCGCGCGTGAAGAACGCGGTGACGAGGTAGCCGATCACGGTGCCCACGATCCCGAGCAGGATGTTCGTGAACGTGAGGCCCGTGACGGCGAGCACGTTGGTGTCGGTGTAGTCGAACTGGTCCTGGACCTGGTCGAAGCCGCCGGTGATCCAGTTCCACGCGACGTTCACCGCGAGGAAGATGAGCGCGACGAGGATCCACGGCCCGAGGTTCGACGTCACCTTGCGCCAGCCGTACGAGATCGCGTCGCCCACCGCGAAGGCGGGGCCGCCGACGCCGGGCTGCGGGGCGCCGTAGCCGCCCGCCGGCGGCGGGTACGACCCGGGCGGCGGGTAGCCGCCGTCGGCCGGGGGTGGCGCGTAGCCGCCGTCGGCCGGGGGCGGGAACGACCCGGGCGGCGGGGCCGTCGGGCCGGGTGCGTTCGGGTCGCCGGGCGCACCGGCCGGGGCGCCGTAGGCGTCCGGCGCCCCGTACGCGGGCGGGCCCGCCGGGGGGCCGGCCGGGTCCTGCGGGCCCGCCGGCGGCCCGGCCGGGTCCTGCGGGACGGAGCCGTCGCCCGGTGCGGGCTCGTCGTCGCGGGGCGGCTGACCGCCGGGGTTCGTGGGGTCCGTCATGGTGCACCTCGTTCCTCGTCGTCACGTGCCGCGGTCAGCACGCTCCCTCGACCTGCTCGGTCCTATCGTGGCTGCTCAGCGACCCGAGTGCGCGGCGAGCGCCGCACCGTGGGCCGCGTCAGACGGGCTGCTCCGCGTTCAGGCGGCGGTACACCCAGGCGGTCGCGATCTGCGCGACGGGCAGGGCCACGAGCAGGCCCACGTAGCACAGGAGCGTGCCGACGAGCTGCGCGAGGTACACCCCGAGGAACAGCAGCGCGACGGCGCCGAGGTTCTTGCTCACGACCGAGAAGCTCGCCTTGAACGCGTCGAACACGCCCAGGTTCTTGTCGATGACGTAGAACAGCGTGAACTGGGCGAAGAACACGAAGACGAGCGGCCCCAGCACCGTGATCGCCAGCACGCTGGTCGCGACGCCGATGAGCAGCGCCACGAGGATGACGGTGCCCAGGTTCGGGAACCGGAAGAAGTCCGCGTACTCCAGCTTCTTGCCCCGCGTGACGAGCAGCGAGACGTTGACCACGGCGGCCTGGACGAGGAACGACAGCACGGCGAAGACCCCGACGAACAGGAACGTGCCGAAGCCGAACGCGAACCCGCCCGCGGTGCTGATCTCCCCGGTCACCGGGTCGACCGTCGTCGTGGCGGTCCCCACGAGGAGCGCCCAGAACGCGACCGACAGGAGCGCGAGCACCGCCACGTAGGTGAGGACGCCCGCGATGATGACCCCGGCGTTCTGCGTGAACTTGTTCCAGCCGTAGCCGAACGCGTCGGTCACCTGGATCGCCGCGCCGGGCTGTCCCGGCTGCCCGTACGGGCCCGCCGGGGGCGGGTAGCCGCCCGGCTGCCCACCGTACGGCGGCTGCCCCGGGGGCTGCTGGCCGTACGGCGGCTGCCCCGGGGGCTGCTGGCCGTACGGCGGCTGCCCCGGGGGCTGCTGGCCGTACGGCGGCTGCCCCGGCGGCTGCTGGCCGTACGGGGCCTGCTGGCCGTAGGAGGTCTGCGGCGCGGGAGGCTGCTGCCCGTACGGCGGCTGGGCGGGCGGCGGGTATCCCGCGCCCGGAGCCGCCGGGCCCGTCGGCGCGGCGCCCGCGGGCGCACCGTACGGCTGGGCGGGCTGGGACGGCGAGGACTGGGGCTGCGCGGGCGGGGGCGACGCCGGCGGCTCGGGGGCGGCCTCCCGGGGCGGGACCGGCTGGTCGCTCGCGTACGGGTCCTGCGGTGCCTGCGGCTCGTTCTCGTCCCGCGGCGGGCCGCCGGCGGTGCTGTCGCTCATGAGTCTCCTCGGTCGGTTCCGGTGGACCACGCGCGGGCGGGCAGCCCGCCGGGATGTGGACGTCGTGTGTCGGTCGCACATTTCGTGGCCCGTGAGGACAACCCTGGCGGGATTCGTCCGGTTCCGCTAGAGGAAACGCCGGGATCTGCGCAGGCCCGAGTGGATCTCACCCGGTCGCGCGCGAGGTCGTGGCGCGGGCCGGGCACGGGGCGGGCACCGGGATCAGCCGGTCGACGACCCGAGCCCCGCGGCGCGCGTCAGCCCGTCCACGACGACCTTCGCGTACGCGGTCGTGCCCGCCTCCGTGGGGTGGACGCCGTCGGGCCCGAGCACCGCGGGGTCGGCGGCGACGGCCGCGGACCAGTCCGCGACGACGACGCCGGGGTGCCGCTCCGCGGCGGCGACCATCTCGGCGTTCGTGCCGGGGACCCACGGGCGGTCGGCGTACCCCGTGACGAGCACGACGCGGCGGCCGGGCCCGACGGCCGCGAGCAGCTCGTCGAGGGAGGCCGCGTTCGCGGTGCTGTTCGTGCCGAGCGACACGACGACGTAGGGGCGCAGGGCGCCCGCGTCGCGGGCCGTGGCGAGCGCGGCCGGACCGTCCTTCACCTGGCGCGAGACCGCGCCGTCGACGTACGCGCCGGGCAGCGCCGCGGTGAGCGCGGGGGCGCTCGCGAGCGTCACCGAGTCCCCGACGACGGTGACCTGGTCTCCCGGCGGGGCGACGGCGGGGGCGGTCTCCGCGGGCGCGTCGGCCTCCGCCGGGGCGGGCTCCTCAATCGCGTCGCCCTCCGTCGGGGCTGGCTCCTCGGTCGCGTCCGGCTGCGGCTCCGGCGCCGCGGCGTCGGGTCCGGCCTGCGTCGCGCGTGCGGCCTGCTCCCCCGCGGCGATCTGCCGCTCGACGCTCGTGGTGGCGGGCGCGTTGACGACGCCGGCGGCGCACAGCCCGACGACGAGCGCGCACGACCCCGCGAGCGCCCACCCCCGCCGCGTGAGGGCCCGCGACGCGGCGTCGTCGGGTCCCGGTTGCAGACGCCGGGCGAGGTCGCGCGCGGCGCCGCGCAGGCCGCGCCGCAGCACGGGACGCTCGACGTACCGGAACGAGAGCGCCGCCGCGACGACCGTGACGGCGAGCGTCACGACGACCACCGCCGGGTGCACCGCACCGGGCGGCACGGGGCCGACGACGGCGCCGAGCGTGGCCGACGCGAGGACGAGCACGGGCCAGTGCCACAGGTACAGCCCGTACGAGCGCCGTCCGACCCACCCCAGCGGGCCGCGGTCGAGCTGTGCCCCCACGCCCGGCAGGCACACGACGGCGTTGAGCACCGCCGTCGCGGCGACGGCGCACACGAGCAGTCCGCCGCGGTACGCGAGCGCGTCGTCCCAGCGCAGCGTCGCGACGGCGGCCACGAGCACGACGGCGCCCGCCACCCCGCCGACGAGCACGGCGAGCCGGCCGCGGGGCGTGCGCACGCGGGGACCGCCGGGGAGGAGGGCGTGCGCGTCGTCGTCGTCGCCGCCGTGGTCACCGCCGTGGGGACGCGTCACGGGCCGCGCGTGCCAGAACGCGAGCGCCGCGCCGGCCATGAGCGCGAAGAGGTGCGTGTCCGTGCCGACGTACACGCGCGTCGGGTCGGTGCCGGGCGCGTACAGGAGCGCCATGAGTCCCGCGGAGGCGAGCGCGAGACCGGCGGCGGCCCACGGCGCGTGGCGCCGCAGGGGGCGCACGGCGCACAGGAGCACCACCGCGAGGGGCCACAGGAGGTAGAACTGCTCCTCGACCGCGAGCGACCAGAGGTTGCCGAACAGGTGCGGCAGCAGCGCGCCCGAGTAGGTGGCGCCGCTCGCGACGTCGACCCAGTTGCTCGTGAACGTCGCGGCGCCGAGCAGCTGCGGCCCGATGCCGACGAGCACGTCCCCGCCGACGACGGCCGCGACCGCCGTGCACACCGCGACCACGAGGACGAGTGCGGGGAGCAGGCGCCTGGCCCGGCGCGCCCAGAACGCGCGCAGGCCCACGTGGTGCCGGTCTCGGTGCTCGCGCACGAGGAGGGTCGTGATGAGGAAGCCCGACAGGACGAAGAAGACGTCCACGCCCACGTACCCGCCCGGGAACGTGGCCGGGGCGACGTGGAACGCGACGACGACGGCGACCGCGAGCGCCCGCAGGCCGTCCAGCCCCGGCATGCGCCGGTAGCGCACGGTCGGGCGGCCCGGCCGGCGCGCGCCGGGGGCGCGCACGTGCCCGAGGACCCGAGGAGCCTCGAGCGTCGGGCGACCGTCCCCCGCAGGGGTCGTCCCGTGCCGAGATGCCTCGTGGGTCGTCGTCACTCGTCCGTGATCTCCCGTACCACCGTGTCCGCCAGCAACCGTCCCCGCAGGGTGAGCACCGCGCGTCCGGCGACCGCCGCACGGCCGTCGAGGAGCCCGTTCGCGACGAGCCCGGCGACGGCGCGCCGTCCGGCCGGGGACAGGACCGCGAGGTCGAGACCCTCGTGCAGCCGCACGCCGAGCATCGCCTGCTCGAGCCGGCCCTGGTCCCGCGTGAGGAGCTCACGCCCGGCGGCGGGGCTCGTGCCCGCCTCGAGCAGCGCCGCGTACCGGCGCGGGTGCTTCACGTTCCACCATCGCACGCCGACCCCGGCGTCCCCGGCCGACGCGCCCGTGTCGTCGGTCACGACGCCCGGGCCCGCCGGCGAGGCCGCGGGCGCGCCACCAGCCGAGGGTGCGAGGGCGCCCGGCGCCGCGACGTAGGAGTGCGCGCCCGGACCGATCCCCCACCAGTCGTCGCCGCGCCAGTACGCGAGGTTGTGGCGGCAGCGGTCGTCGTCGGTGCGGGCCCAGTTGCTCACCTCGTACCAGGTGAGCCCGGCGGCGGTGAGCAGCTCGTCGGCCAGCTCGTACTTCGTCGCCTGGTCGTCCTCGCTCGGCAGCGCGAGCTCGCCGCGGCGCACCTGGGCGGCCATCCTGGTGCCCGGCTCGACGACGAGCGCGTACGCGGAGACGTGGTCGACGCCGGTCGCGAGCGCGGCCTCGAGGCTCGCCCGCCAGTCGTCGAGGCTCTCCCCCGGGGTGCCGTAGATGAGGTCGAGCGAGACCTGGAGGCCCGCGTCGCGCGCCCAGCGCACGACGTCGGGGATGCGCCGCGGGTCGTGCGTGCGCTCGAGGGTCGCGAGCACGTGCGGCACGGCCGACTGCATGCCGAACGAGACGCGCGTGAACCCGGCGTCGGCGAGCTCGGTGAGGGACGCCGGCGTGACGGAGTCCGGGTTGGCCTCGGTCGTGACCTCCGCGTCGGGCGCGAGACCCCACGCGTCGCGCACGCCGCCGAGCAGGCGGACCAGGTCCTCGGCAGGCAGGAGCGTGGGCGTGCCGCCGCCCACGAACACGGTCGAGACGGGCCGCTCGGGCAGCCCGGCGTCGCGCAGCACGCGCGCCGCGAGCTCGACCTCGCGCAGCGCGGTGGTGGCGTACGACGCCTGGCTCGCTCCCCCGCCGAGCTCGGAGGCCGTGTACGTGTTGAAGTCGCAGTACCCGCACCGCACCGAGCAGAACGGGACGTGCAGATACACGCCGAAGCCGCGCCGCGCCGTCGGGCCCGACGTGCCGTCCGGTGACGACGGGCCGGACCCGGCGACCCACGCGGGCAGCGAGCCGTCGGGCGGGACCGGCTCGCCCTCGGGCAGCGCCGGGCTCACTTCTTCGACTTGTCCTTGGCGTCCTTGCCGCCCGCGGCGTCGGAGGAGAGCGCGGCGATGAAGGCGTCCTTCGGGACCTCGACGGACCCGATGTTCTTCATGCGCTTCTTACCCTCCTTCTGCTTCTCGAGCAGCTTGCGCTTGCGGCTGATGTCGCCGCCGTAGCACTTGGCGAGGACGTCCTTGCGCATCGCGCGCACGGTCTCGCGCGCGATGACGCGCGCGCCGACGGCCGCCTGGATCGGCACCTCGAACTGCTGGCGCGGGATGATCTCCTTGAGCTTGGCGGTCATCATCACGCCGTAGTCGTACGCCTTGTCCTTGTGCACGATCGCGCTGAAGGCGTCGACCTGCTCGCCCTGGAGCAGGATGTCCACCTTGACGAGGTCGGCCACCTGGTCGCCCGACGGCTCGTAGTCGAGCGACGCGTACCCGCGCGTGCGGGACTTGAGCTGGTCGAAGAAGTCGAACACGATCTCGGCGAGCGGCAGCGTGAAGCGCAGCTCGACGCGGTCCTCCGAGAGGTAGTCCATGCCGAGCATCTGCCCGCGGCGGTCGTTGCACAGGCCCATGACGGTGCCGACGAACTCGCTCGGCGCGAGGATCGTCGCGCGCACGACGGGCTCGCTGACCTGCTTGATCTTGCCGCCCGGGAACTCCGACGGGTTGGTCACCTTGACGACCGTGCCGTCCTCGAGCGTGACGTCGTAGACGACGTTCGGCGCCGTCGAGATGAGGTCGAGGTCGAACTCGCGCTCGAGCCGCTCGCGGACGATCTCCAGGTGCAGCAGGCCGAGGAACCCGACGCGGAAGCCGAAGCCGAGCGCGACCGACGTCTCGGGCTCGTAGTTGAGCGCGGCGTCGTTGAGCTTGAGCTTGTCGAGCGCGTCGCGCAGCACCGGGTAGTCCGTGCCGTCGATCGGGTACAGGCCCGAGAAGACCATGGGCTTGGGGTCGGAGTAGCCGCCGAGCGCCTCGTCCGCGGGCTTGGCCGCGTTCGTCACCGTGTCGCCGACCTTGGACTGGCGCACGTCCTTCACGCCCGTGATGAGGTAGCCGACCTCGCCCACGCCGAGGCCCTTGGTGACGATCGGCTCGGGCGAGATGACGCCGATCTCGAGCAGCTCGTGCGTCGCGCGCGTCGACATCATGACGATGCGCTCGCGCGGGTTGAGGTTGCCGTCGACGACGCGCACGTACGTGACGACGCCGCGGTACGTGTCGTACACCGAGTCGAAGATCATGGCGCGCGCCGGGGCGTCGGGGTCGCCGACGGGGGCGGGCACGCGCTCGACGATGCGGTCGAGCAGCGCCTCGACGCCCGCGCCCGTCTTGCCCGAGACCTTGAGCACGTCGTCCGGGTCGCCGCCCACGAGGTTCGCGAGCTCCTCGGCGTACTTCTCGGGCTGCGCGGCGGGCAGGTCGATCTTGTTGAGGACCGGGATGATCTCGAGCTCGTTCTCCATCGCGAGGTAGAGGTTCGCGAGGGTCTGCGCCTCGATGCCCTGCGCCGCGTCGACGAGCAGCACGGCGCCCTCGCACGCGGCGAGCGAGCGCGAGACCTCGTAGGTGAAGTCGACGTGGCCCGGGGTGTCGATCATGTTGAGCGCGTGCGGCGTCTCGGCCCCGTCCACGTCGACGGCCCACGGCATGCGCACGGCCTGCGACTTGATCGTGATGCCGCGCTCGCGCTCGATGTCCATGCGGTCGAGGTACTGCGCGCGCATCGCGCGCGGCTCGACGACACCGGTGAGCTGCAGCATGCGGTCGGCCAGGGTCGACTTGCCGTGGTCGATGTGCGCGATGATGCAGAAGTTCCGGATCAGCTCGGGCGGCGTGGCCGCGGGCTGGATGCGGGTGCTCAGCTGGGCGCTGGGGATCGGGGACAACGCGGGTGCGCTCCTGGGAGTGGCGTGCGGGTCGGGCCGCGCGCCGCGAGGGCGGGGCGCGCCGACGGTCGCTCTCGGGCGGGCGGGAACGACCATTGTCCCACGTCCTGCGGCGGCCCGGTCCTCGTCCCGCCGCCCTGCGAGACCGCCCGGCCCGGCCTAGCGTGGAGGGTCCGCCGGCGCCGCGCGCCGGACCGTCGACGAGAGGAGCTCTCATGGCCGACCGGGACCTCGCCGGACGCCGCGTGCTGGCGATCGTGACCAACTACGGCGTCGAGCAGGACGAGCTCGTCGTCCCGCTGGAGCACCTGCGGGAGAAGGGGGCTGCCGTCGACGTCGCCGCCGCGTCGGCCGACGACGTGCAGACGCTCGTCGACGACAAGGACCCCGGGCGCACCGTCAGCCCGACCCTCACCCACGCCGACGCCGACCCCGCCGCGTACGACCTGCTGCTCGTGCCGGGCGGGACGATCAACGCCGACACGCTGCGCCTCCAGGACGACGCCGTGAGCCTCGTACGCGCGTTCACGGCCGCGGGCAAGCCGGTCGCGGCGATCTGCCACGGCCCGTGGGCGCTCATCGAGGCGGCTGCCGTCGAGGGCAAGACGCTCACGAGCTACCCCTCGCTGGAGACCGACGTGCTCAACGCGGGCGGCGCGTGGGTGGACCGCCCGGTCGTGCGCGACGACGACGGCTACACGCTCGTCACCTCGCGCGACCCGGGCGACCTCGACGCCTTCCTCCGCGAGGTGGACGCCGTCCTCGCCGGCTGACGGGGCCTCCCCGCGCGTGGGTGCCTCGTGGCAGGCTCCGGCCATGGACGACGGCCTCGACCACCTCGCGCTCCTGTCCCGGTTCCAGGGTGCGTTCCTCGCGCTCGTGCCCGACGCCGACCCGCGCGCTCCCGTGCCCGCGTGCGGACGGTGGCGGGTCCGCAACCTCGTCGAGCACCTGGGCCGCATCCACCACTGGGCGGCTGCCCAGGCGCGGCGGCGCCACGAGACGCCGCTCGGGCGCGGGCCGTTCGACCTCGCCCCGTTCTACGCCGAGCACGCGGCCGAGCTGCGCGCGACGCTCGCCGAGCTCGACCCCGACGCGCGGGCGTGGACCCTGCTCGAGCCCGACGACCCCGGCTCGACCGTGCGGTTCTGGCACCGGCGCCAGACGCACGAGACGCTCGTCCACCTCCACGACCTGCACGCCGCGTGCGGCCGCGCGGTGGACGACGTCGCGCCGGCCGTGTGGGCGGACACCGTCGACGAGGTCGTCACCGTCATGCAGCCGCGCCAGGTCCGCCTCGACCGGGTCGGCCCGGTCGAGCGGCCCGTCACGCTGCAGGCGACGGACGCCGGGCGGTCGTGGACCTTCGGTGCGGGCGACACCGTCGCGACCGTGCGCGCGCCCGCGCGCGAGCTCGCGCTCGTGCTGTGGGGTCGCTGCACGCCCGAGGAGGCCGGCGTCGTCGTCGAGGGCGACCCCGCAGCACTGACCAGCGCGCTCGACGGCCGGATCACCCCCTGACGCGCGCGGGTCGCGCCGGGGCGACCGGTAGATTGCGCGCGTGACTCGCAACCGATGGCTCGGACTCCTCACCGACGTGGCGCGCGCCGTCGCGTCCGGGCTCACGCGCTCGCAGGGAACCCCGGGCGGCACGGACACCCGAGGCCGCGGCACGGGCAGCACCACGGGCTCCGGCGCCGCGGCGACCCGTGCGCCGGGGCGCGGCCGGGCGCAGTCGGGCCGCACCCCGGGCCCTCAGCCGTCGCCTCCGCGCCAGGGCGGCGCGCCCGCGAGGACCGCGACCCGCGCGGGCGGGTACCCGGGCGACTACGAGGGCGCGGTGCGCGCCCAGTACGCGCCCGAGCTCGACGGCGACCCGGACCCGGGCGAGATCGTGTGGACGTGGGTCCCGTACGAGGAGGACCACTCGCAGGGCAAGGACCGCCCCGTGCTCCTCGTCGGGTCCGACGGCGCGTGGCTCCTCGGCGTCATGCTCACGAGCAAGGACCACTCGCGCGACGCGCACGACGAGGCGCGGTGGGGCCGCTACTGGCTCGACATCGGCTCCGGCCCGTGGGACGCCAAGGGCCGGGACAGCGAGGTGCGGCTCGACCGCGTGATCCGGGTCGACCCGGACGCGGTCCGACGCGAGGGCGCCGTCGTGGGCCGCGACGTCTTCGACCGCGTCGTGCGGGGCATCGCCGAGCACCGCTGAGGACGTTCGAGCCCGATTGGGCTCTGAGCGGTCGCGCTGGTAGTCTTGTTGGTCGCGTGTCCGCCCAGGTCGGCGGGCACAGCCCCAGCCCCTCTCCACGGGTTCCCCACCCCAGTCCCGGAGCTGGAGCCGCCCTCTACGACCTATCCGCTCGCTCCGGCGAACAGAACCAGAAAGTCCACACGTGGCCAACATCAAGTCCCAGATCAAGCGCATCCGTACGAACGAGAAGGCTCGCCTGCGCAACAAGGCGGTCAAGTCCGAGCTCAAGACGTACGTGCGCCGCGTGCGCGAGGCCGTCGCCGCCGGCGACAAGGAGGCGGCGACCACCGCGCTCCAGGCTGCCTCGCGCAAGCTCGACAAGGCCGTCTCGAAGGGCGTCATCCACGCGAACCAGGCCGCGAACCGCAAGTCGGCCATCGCGAAGGCCGTCAACGCTCTCTGAGCGCACGGTTCGCCCGCGTCGCCGTGACCCGCTGAACGTCGCGACGACCGCACAGGCTTCCCACGAGGGGCGCCGACCCGCACGGGTCGGCGCCCCTCGTGCATGCCCGGACCTCGCCGGGCACCGGTCTCCGACGCCGGACGGCGCGGGCGCGTCAGCGGCCGTGCGCCCGCGCGATGGTGAGGACGGCGCGCTCGACCGCGAACACCGGGTCGCGGCCCGCACCCTTGACCTCGGCGTCGGCCTGCGCCACGGCGCTGATCGCCGTCGCGAGGCCCTCGGGCGTCCAGCCCGCGAGCTCGCGCCGCGCGCGGTCGACCTGCCACGGCGCCAGGCCGAGGTCCTTGGCCGCGGCCCCGCCACGGCCGCGCATCGCTCCGACCTTCGCGAGCGCACGGAGCTTCATCGCGAGCGCGGCGACGATGGGCACCGGGTCGGCGCCCGTCGCGAGGGCGTGCCGCAGGAGCGCGACGGCCTCGCCCGCGTGGCCCGCGACCGCGGCGTCGGCCACGCGGAACCCCGTCGCCTCGACCCGCCCGCCGTAGTAGCGGTCCACGACGGCCTCGCTCACCGTGCCGTCGGTGTCCGTGACGAGCTGGCTGCACGCGGCCGCCAGCTCGCGCAGGTCGGTGCCGACCGCCTCGACGAGCGCGCGCACCCCGGACGCGTCGATCCGGCGGCGCGCCCGGCGGAACTCGGCCGTGACGAACGCGGCCTTGTCGGAGTCCTTCTTGATCGCGTCGGCAGCGACGACGGGTGCCCCGCTCGCCTTGATCGCGTCGAGCATGCGCTTGCCGCGTACCCCGCCGCCGTGCACGACGACGACCGTCGTCTCCGGGTCCGCGACGGGGACGTAGTCCACGACGTCCGCGACGAGCGCGTCCGTCGCGGCCTCGGCGCCCTCGACGACCACGACCTTCGCCTCGCCGAACAGCGAGGGGCTGGCCGCGACGGTGAGCATGCCCGCCTGGTACGTCGAGCCCTCCATGGTGACCTTCTCGACCTCGGGGTCCCGCTCGCGCGCGAGCCCGACGATCGCGTCCACGGCCCGCTCGGCCAGCAGCGACTCCGGCCCCTGCACGAGCACGACGGGCGCGAGCCGGACGTCGTCCCACGCGAGCGACGGACCGGCGGACGGGCGGGCGGAGCGTGTCGGCGCGGGCATGGCACCAGCCTGCCACGCCCCGCCCACCACGGCGGACGCGCCGATCCCACGGTGGACACCATCCGCTCGCCCGGTGGCCGAACCGCGTGCCCGACCGCGTGGTTCCCGACCGTCCGTCGACCGGGAGCGCGGTGGCGGGCCGCGCAGTCAGCCGCAGCCCGAGGCCGCGAGGACGCCGTCCCGCACGACGAGCGCGAACGTCCCGCACGTGTCGGTGCGCAGCACCGTCGCGCCGACGCCTCGGTAGAGGTCGAGCGCGCGGTCGGTGGGGTGACCGTAGGTGTTCTCCCCCGAGCTCACGAGCGCGACCGTCGGGGACAGCACCTCGGCGAGGCGGTCGGACTGGGTCGCGGAGCCGTGGTGCGCGACCTTGACGACGTCGACCGGCGCGCTCCCCTGCTGGGTGAGCGTGCGCGCGAGGCTGTTCTGCCCGGCGTCCTCGAGGTCACCGAGCGCCACGACGTCGACGCCCTGCACGCGCACGCGGAGCACGACGCTCGCGTCGTTCGCGCCGCCGTCGACCTCGCCGGCGCCGCGGGCGGAGCGGCCGGGCGGGACCCGGTCGGACGACGCGCCCGGACCGGCCTGCAGCACCTCCCACACCGCGCCACCGGGTGACGCGCCGCCGGGTGCCGCGCCGCCGGGTGCCGCGCCGCCGGCGGCTCCCGCCTGTCCGCCGGCGGGCACAGCGCCGGGGCTCCCACGCTCTCCGGCGCCGCCGGCCGTGCCCGCGTCGCCCGCCCGCGCGACCTGGACCGGGACGCCCGCCGCCGCGAGCGCGCCCACCGTCCGCTCCGCCTGTTCCGCCGGGTCCGCGGTGGCCGTGACGAGCGCGAGCCCCACGGTCCGGCCTCGCAGCACCGCGTCGAGACCGCCGACGTGATCGGCGTGGAAGTGGCTGAGCACCAGCAGGTCGACCGTCTCGACCCCCAGACCGTCGAGGCAGCGTCCCGCCGCGTCACCGGGCGGCCCGACGTCGACGACGACCGCCGCGCGCGGTCCCGAGCGGAGCACGAGGGCGTCACCCTGACCGACGTCGCACGCCACGACCGCCCAGTCCTGCGGCACCGGACCGCGCCCGACCGTCACGGGCCGCACGAGCACGACAAGCACGACGACGACCGCGGCGACGAGGAGCACGGTCGCGGCACGCGCCGTCGCGGGCGGGCGACCGGCCGGACGCGACGGACCCCGCACCGGCAGTCGCCAGGAACCGCCCCCGACCGACGACCCGGAGCCGCGCGCAGCCGGTCGGCCGGGGCCGCGCGCGGCCGACCGGCGGAGGTCGCGCACGGCCCGTCCCGCGCGCTCGCGCAGCGGCGGTCGCGACGCGGTGCGCACCGCGCGCCGCTCCCCCGCCTCGCGCAGCGCACGCGAGCCGAGCACGACGGCGAGCGCGCCCGCGGTGAGGACGGCGAGCAGCAGAAGACCTCCGACGCCGCCCGGCCAGGGCAGCCGCGCCCCGGGCAGGTCGGCGAACACGCGCGCGACGCCCGCGATCCAGCCGGTGAACAGCCCCGCCGACCACCCGAGCGCGGTCGCCGCCGGCGGCCACCACGGCGCGACGAGCGTCGCGAGCACGCCGAGCACCGTGGCGGGGCCGAGCGCCGGGGCCGCGAGGAGGTTGGCGGGGACGGCCCACGTGCTGACGCTCGGGTCGAGCAGCACGAGGACGGGCGCGCACGCGGCCTGCGCCGCCACGGGCACCGCGACGACGTGGGCCGCCGTCCGCCCGCACCACGGCGCGAGGCGACGCGCGATCGGCGCGGTGAGGAGCGCGAGGCCCGCGGTCGCCGCGACGGAGAGGACGAACCCGTACGAGCGGGCGAGCCACGGGTCGACGACGAGGAGCACCACGACGCCCGCGCCGAGGGCCGCGACCGCGCGCGAGGGCCGCCCGAGGGCGATCCCGACGACGCCGACGGCGCCCATCGCCGCGGCGCGCAGCACGCTGGGCTCCGGGTGGACGAGCACCACGAACCCGGCCATCGCGGCCCCGGTGACGACGACCCGCGCGGCCCGCGGCGCCCGCACGAGCACGCACAGCGCGGCGACGCACGCGACGACGATCGCGAAGTGCCCGCCCGAGACCGCCGTCACGTGCGTGAGCGACGTCGTCCTCATCGCCGCGTCGAGCGCCGGGTCGAGCCGGGACGTGTCGCCGACCGCCACGCCCGGCACGAGGCCGCGGGCCTGCGGGCTCAGCCCGTCCGTCGCGCCGAGGAGCCCCTGGCGCATCGCGTGCGTCCCGCGCAGGAGCGCCCCCGGCTGACCGACGACGCGCGGAGGGCCGTCCGTGCGCAGCACCGTACGGTCCCCCTGGTGCGCGAGCCGGCCCGTCACGACGACCGTCGCCCCGTACGCGAGGTCCGCCCACCCGTCGCCCGGTCCGGTGACGACGACCGGGCCGGACGCGGCGGTGGTCACGCCGCGCGCGGTGACCTCGTGGAGCGCGACGTCGACCTCGTACCGGTCCGCCGCACCCGACCACGGGTTCGTCCGCGCGACGGCCGCCGAGCGCACCGTGGCGGTGACGGTCGCGGTCGCCTGCGCGTCGGCGAGGTCGTCGACCGGCGCCCGGGCGCCGAGCTGCGCTCCCGACGAGAGCAGCACCGCCGCCGCGCACGCCGTGACGAGCACGGCCTGCCCGGCCGCGCCCGAGCGCCGCGTCCGTCTCGTCGCGACCGCCCACGCGACGGCCCCGCCCAGCACGACGACCGCGACCGCCGCACCGCGCAGGACCGGCGGCGCCGCGACGGCCGTCGCCACGAACGCGGTCGCCCACGCCGCGAGCGCCGCCGGGACGAGCCGGAGGTCGGTCACACGCGGACGAGGTCGCGCACGTCCGCGAGGACGGCCGGGCCGATCCCGCTGACCTCGCCGAGCTCGTCGACCGCGGTGAACGGGCCGTTCTCCTCGCGCCACGCGACGATCCGCTCCGCGAGCACGGGCCCGATGCCGGGCAGCGCGTCGAGCGCCGCGACGTCGGCGGTGTTGAGGTCCAGCGGGCCGCCCGGCGTGCCAGCCGATTCGTGCGCGGGGGCCGCGGCGGCCGCCGGGACGGCCTCCCCGGGCCGCGGGACGTGGATCTGCTCGCCGTCGGTCACGGTGCGCGCGAGGTTGAGCGCCGCGAGGTCCGCCTCCGCGGTCGCGCCCCCGGCGGCCTCGATCGCCTCCGCCACGCGCGCGTGGGCCCCGACGGTCACGAGTCCCGGGGTGGCGACCTGCCCCACGACGTGCACCACCACCCCGGAGGACGGGCCCGTCCCTGCGTCGGCTCCTCCGGCAGCACCCGCTCCGGTCGTGCCGTCCGTGCTCGTGACGGGTGCCTCGGTCGCTCCGTCCCCGGCGACCGGGTCGGCGGCGTCGTCGGCACCGGCGCCCGACTCCCCGCCGGTCTGCGGTGCGCCGAGCGTGGCCACGGGCTCGACGCCACCCGCCGGTGCGCGCAGCAGGACGACCGCGGCCGCGAGGACGAGGACAGCGACGAGGGCCGCGACCGCGGTGCGCGGACGCAGCCCCCACCGCGGGCGCCCGCCGTCGTCGGCGAGGTCGGCGAACCCCGCGTGCGAGGTCGGGTGGCCGTGCGCGGCGGTGTACGCGCTCGCCGCGGTCCGGGTCGCCCGGTGCCGCAGCCGGGCCGCCGCGTCGTCGCCCGGCGCCGTCGCAAGCTCGTCGCCCGGGTCCGGACGTGCGGGTGCCGGGCGCCCGAGGACCGACCGGCGCTCGGGGACGTCGTGGGAACCCGTCTCGTCGGACGGACGCGGGTCGTCGCGGACGCCCGCGTCGTCGACGGGACCTCGGCCGCCCCCACCCGGGCGCGACGGGAGCCAGCCGCCTTCGTCACGGGCGCGTCCCGTGCCGTTCGCCTCGTCACCCACGACCCCGACGCTCTCCTCGCCGCCGGACGGGCCCGCCCCGAGGTCGTCGGACACCGCCGGACCGACGACGTCGGGCCCCGCCGGTCCGAGGACCTCGTCCCACGGCGCGCGGCGGGTCGTGCCGCGCGCCGCGTCCCGAGGGTCGACGCTGGGGAGCGCCGCGGTCGCGGGGTGCCACGCCAGCGCGGGGCGCCCGGTCCCTGTCACGGCCCGGAGGCGCTGCCGGACGACCGCCCCCTCCCGTGCGGGGTCGCGTCCGGGTCGGGCGTGCTGACGCGGCTCGTGCCGAGGTGTGCTCACGCCGCGCACGCTACGGAGCGGAGAGCGTCCGGTGCCGCACGGTCGCGGCAGCCTGGGGACGGGACGGCCTCCATGTGGGCTTGTGGACGGGGCGCACACTTCAGCAGCGGCCGCCTCTGCGCGAGCGCGTCGATCGGCGCGGCGCGGGACCGACCGGCAGCCGTCGACCCGGGGCTCAGCGCAGGGGCACGAGGTCCGCGACTCCGGACCCTCGGTCGGCGAGGTCCGCGACGACGACGGCGAGGACGCCGGGGCCGACGTGGGCGCCGAGCACGGCGCTCACAGGCGTGACGACCGCGTCGAGGCCGGTCCGGTCGGTGAGCTCGGCCGCGAGGCGGTGGGCGCCGTCGTCGTCCCCCACGTGGTGGACCGCGAGCGCGGGCCGGGTACGGCGGCCCGCGGAGTCGACCGCGACGGTCGTGAGCCGCTCGACGGCCGCGGTGCGCGTGCGGACCTTCTGGACGACCTCGATCCTCCCCTCGCGCACGGCCAGGAGCGGCCGGACCCCGAGCACGGTGCCGAGGGCTGCGGCGGCCGCGCTGAGACGGCCGCCGCGGCGGAGGTGGTCGAGCGAGTCGACGAGGAACACGGCGCGGCTCGCGTCGGCGACCTCGATGGCGCGCCGCGCGACGACGTCGGTCGGCGCGCCCGCGGCGGCGGCCTCCGCAGCGGCCCGGGCCGCGAAGCCGAGGCCCATCGCGACGGTGCGCGAGTCGACCACCCGGACGGGCACGGGGGCGTCCGAGGCCGCGAGCGCCGCCGCGTGCACCGTCCCGGACAGCTCGCCGGAGAGGTGCACGGAGACGATCTCGCGCGCACCGGCGGCCGCCGCCGCGGCGTACGCCTCTCCGAACGCGCGCGGCGTCGGCTGGGACGTCGTGACCCGGTGCCCGGCCTGGAGGTGCGCGGCCACGTCCTCGGCGGTGAGGCCGACGTTCTCGAGGTGGGGCTCGCCGTCGACCACGACGTGCAGCGGGACGGAGCGGAGCCGCTCTGCGGGCCCGGGCGGGAGCGAGGCGGTCGAGTCGGTGACGACGTGCACGCGGTGGTCGGTCATGGCCGCGCCACCTTACGGCGCGTGCGGCGCGCGACGCATCCCGGCCCGGCTGCGCCGGCGCGGCGGCGCCCCTACGATCCGAGCATGGCCGACGACGCCGCACAGTCCCCGTCCGAGCTCGCCGCCCTGCGAGCGGCCGCCGCGCAGGCGGCCGCAGAGGCCGCCGAGGCCCGCGCCGCGGCCGCCCAGGCCGCCCTCGAGGCCGCCGAGGCCGCCGCCCGCTCGAGCGAGAACCCCACGGACGCCGAGCCCTCCGACACGCCGGCGGACGACGCGTCCGGCGAACCCGACGGACATGGCACGCCCGAGGAGGCCGCGCCGTCGGGCACGGGCTCCGCCCCCGAGCCCGCACCGGAACCCGAACCTGAGCCCGGGAGCGCGCAGGACGGCGCGGCGGCCGGCGCCGCGCTGGAGGGGTACGCCGCGGAGGTCGCGGCCGGCTACGCGTACAAGGGCGGCACGCTCGCGCTCGGCGCGCTGCTCGAGGGCGAGGTGGGGGGCGATCCCGCGCCGCGCGCCGACGTGCAGGTCGGGTTCGCGCTCTCCATGCTCAACCGGCACGGGCTCGTCGCGGGCGCGACCGGCACGGGCAAGACGAAGACGCTCCAGGGCATGGCGGAGGGGCTGTCGGCGGCAGGCGTGCCGGTGTTCCTCGCGGACGTCAAGGGCGACCTGTCGGGGCTGGCCGTGCCGGGCGCGTCGAGCCCCGCGATCGTCGACCGCTCGGCGTCGATCGGGCAGGACTGGACCCCGACCGCGTTCCCCGTCGAGGTGTACTCGCTCGGCGGGCTGGGCACGGGCGTGCCGATCCGCACGACCGTGACGGACTTCGGTCCGCTGCTGCTGTCGAAGGTGCTCGGCCTCAACGAGACCCAGGAGTCGAGCCTCGGGCTGATCTTCCACTGGGCCGACGCGCAGGGGCTCGCGCTGCTCGACCTCAAGGACCTCCAGTCGACCATCGCGTACCTCACGTCGGACGAGGGCAAGGGCGAGCTCAAGGGGATCGGCGGCGTGTCGAGCGCGACGGCCGGCGTCATCCTGCGCGAGATCGTCGCGCTCCAGGCGCAGGGCGCGGACGTGTTCTTCGGCGAGCCGGCGTTCGAGACGTCGGACCTGCTGCGCACCGCCCCCGACGGCCGGGGCGTGATCTCCGCGCTCGAGCTGCCCGCGGTGCAGGACCGCCCCGCGCTGTTCTCCACGTTCCTCATGTGGCTGCTCGCCGACCTCTTCCAGGAGCTGCCGGAGGTCGGCGACGTGGAGAAGCCGAGGCTCGTGTTCTTCTTCGACGAGGCGCACCTGCTGTTCACGGGCGCGTCGAAGGAGTTCCTGCAGCAGGTCGTGCAGACCGTGCGGCTCGTGCGCTCCAAGGGCGTGGGCGTGTTCTTCGTGACGCAGAGCCCCAAGGACGTGCCCGCCGACGTGCTCGCCCAGCTCGGCAACCGCGTGCAGCACGCGCTGCGCGCGTTCACGCCCGACGACGCGGCAGCGCTGCGCGCCGCGGTGCGCACGTACCCGACGTCCCCGTACGACCTCGAGCGCCTGCTGCAGTCGCTCGGCACGGGCGAGGCGGTCGTCACGGTGCTCACGGAGAAGGGAGCGCCGACGCCGGTCGCGTGGACGCGCGTGCGGGCGCCCCGGTCGTCGATGGACCCGGCCCCCGCGTCCGTGCTCGACGGCCTCGTCGCGGCGTCGCCGTCGTCGGCGCGCTACGGCACGCCCGTCGACAACGAGTCGGCGTTCGAGCTGCTCCAGGTCCGCGTGCAGGAGCAGGCCGCGGCGCGCGCCGCCGCCGAGGCCGCCGCCGCCGAGGCCGCGGCGCAGGAGAAGGCCGCCAAGGAGGCGGCGAAGGAGGCCGAGCGCGCCGCGAAGAAGGAGCAGGCCGAGCTCGAGAAGATGCGCGCGAAGCTCGAGCGCGACGCGGCGAAGAGCCGCTCGGGGTCGTCCGGGTCGTCGCGGTCGCGCTCGTCGAGCCCGCTCGACTCGTTCCTGCGCTCGGCGGGGACGCAGCTCGGGCGCGAGCTCACGCGCACGATCTTCGGCACCCGCCGACGCTGACCGCGCGCCGCCGGGCGGCACCCGGCGCCGCGGGTCGCCGCGGGTCGCCCGCGCCGGACGCCCGTGACGCACGAGGAGCCGCGTCCGAGCACCCCGGACGCGGCTCCTCCCCGCGTGTTGCGGGTCGTCGTCAGACGACGATGTTCACGAGCTTGGGCGCGCGCACGATCACCTTGCGCACCTGCGCGCCGTCGATCGCGCGCACCACGTTCGGCTCGGCGAGCGCGGCGGCGGTGAGGTCCTCCTCCGAGATCGACGGCGAGACCTCGAGACGGCCGCGCACCTTGCCCTTGACCTGCACGACGCACGTCACGGTGTCCTCGACGAGGTAGCGCTCGTCGGCCGTCGGGAAGGGCTCGTGCGCGAGCGAGCGCTCGTGGCCGAGGCGCTCCCACAGCTCCTCCGCGATGTGCGGCGCGACGGGCGCGGTCATGAGCACGAGCGGCTCCACGGCCTCGCGCGGCACCTTCTCGAGCGACGTGAGGTGGTTGTTGAGCGTGATGAGCTTCGCGATCGCCGTGTTGGGGCGCATGTGCTCCATCTCGACGCGCACGTCCGCGATCGCGCGGTGCACGGCCCGCAGGGTCTCGGGCGACGCCGGCTCGTCCACGACCGTGACCTCGCCCGTCTCCTCGGAGACGACGTTGCGCCACAGGCGCTGCAGGAACCGCTGCGACCCGACGACGGCGCGCGTCTCCCACGGGCGCGACAGGTCGAGCGGACCCATCGACATCTCGTAGACGCGGAACGTGTCGGCGCCGTACTCGGCGTACATCTCGTCGGGCGTCACGACGTTCTTGAGCGACTTGCCCATCTTGCCGTACTCGCGCTGCACGACCTCGCCGTTCCAGCGGTACACGACCTCGCCCGAGCCGTCGGCCGCGGGCTCCTCCGTGACCTCGGCGGCGGGCACGTACTGGCCGCGCGCGTCGGTGAACGCGTACGCCTGGACGTAGCCCTGGTTGAACAGCTTGTGGAACGGCTCGAGGCTCGACACGTGGCCCAGGTCGTAGAGGACCTTGTGCCAGAAGCGCGCGTAGAGCAGGTGCAGCACGGCGTGCTCGACGCCGCCGACGTAGAGGTCCACTCCCCCGGCGCGACCCGCGCTCGCGTTGTGCTCGGGGCCCATCCAGTACTGCTCGAGGCCCTCGTCGACGACCGTGTCCTGGTCGCCGCCGTCCCAGCTCGGGTCGAGGTAGCGCAGGTAGTACCAGCACGACCCGGCCCAGTTGGGCATGGTGTTCGTGTCGCGGCGGTACTGCTTGGGACCGTCGCCGAGGTCGAGCGTGACGTTGACCCAGTTCTCGTTGCGGCCCAGCGGCGCCTCGGGCGAGGAGTCGGCGTCGTCCGGGTCGAACGTGCGCGGCGCGTAGTCGGGGACGTCGGGCAGGTCGACGGGGAGCAGCGCGTCGGGGATCGCGACGGGCTGGTCGTTCTCGTCCCACACGATCGGGAACGGCTCGCCCCAGTAGCGCTGGCGGCTGAACAGCCAGTCGCGCAGGCGGTACGTCGTCGTGCCCTCGCCGATGCCCTTGTCCGCGAGCCACGCGGTGATGCGGCGCTTGGCCTCGGGCACGTCGAGGCCGTCGAGCGAGATCTCGTCGTTCGCGGAGCCGACCACGACGCCGTCACCCGTGTACGGGCCCGTGAAGTCCTCGGGCAGACCGTCGGCGGGCTCGACCGTGCGCACGACCGGCAGCCCGAACGCCTCGGCGAACGCGAAGTCGCGCTCGTCGCCGCCCGGGACGGCCATGATCGCGCCGGTGCCGTAGCCCATGAGCACGTAGTCGGCGGTGAAGACGGGGATCGCCTGGCCGTTGACGGGGTTCACCGCGAGGTGGCCGGTGAACACGCCCGTCTTCTTGCCGGCGTCGGCCTGGCGCTCGACGGCGGTCTTCGCGGCGGCCTCGCGGCGGTACGCGGCGACGGCCTCGACCGGCGAGCGGTGCCCGCCCGTCCACGCGCTCGACGTGCCGTCGGGCCAGTGGGCGGGGACCTCGTCGAGCAGCGGGTGCTCGGGCGAGACGACCATGAACGTCGCGCCGAACAGCGTGTCCGGGCGCGTGGTGAAGACCTCGATCGTGGCGCCGGACTCCGCGGCGGCGTCGTTCGCGCCGTCGGGCGTGCCGAGCACCGCGAACCGCACGAGCGCGCCCTCGCTGCGACCGATCCAGTTGCGCTGCATCGCCGTGACCTTCTCGGGCCAGTCGATGAGGTCGAGGTCGTCCGCGAGGCGGTCGGCGTACGCGGTGATGCGCATCTTCCACTGGCGCAGGCTGCGCTGGAACACCGGGAAGTTGCCACGCTCGGAGCGGCCGTCGGCCGTGACCTCCTCGTTCGCGAGGACCGTGCCCAGGCCGGGCGCCCAGTTCACGGGCGACTCGTCCACGTAGGCGAGGCGCTGGGAGTCGACGACGGCGCGGCGCTGCTGGGGCGTGAGCGTCGCCCAGTCGGCGCCCTCCTCGACGCCGTCGACGCCACCGGGCACCGGCCGTGCGCCCGAGGCGAGCTCCGCCTCGAGCTCGGCGATCGGGCGCGCACGGCCGACGCCGCCGTCGGGGCGGGGCGCGTCGGCGTCGTACCAGGAGTCGAAGATCTGCAGGAAGATCCACTGCGTCCAGCGCACGTACTCGGGGTCGATCGTCGCGAACGTGCGACGCGAGTCGTGCGCGAGGCCGAGGCGGCGCAGCTGGCGCCGCATGTTCGCGATGTTCGCCTCGGTCGTGACGCGCGGGTGCTGGCCGGTCTGCACCGCGTACTGCTCGGCGGGGAGGCCGAACGCGTCGTACCCGAGCGCGTGCAGCACGTTCTCGCCGCACATGCGGCGGAAGCGCCCGACGACGTCGGTCGCGATGTACCCCAGGGGGTGCCCCACGTGCAGGCCGGCGCCCGACGGGTACGGGAACATGTCCATGATGAAGTACGGGCTCGCGCCCTCCGGGCCTCGGCCCTCGCCGTCGCGCAGGTCGCCCGTCGGGTTCGCGGCCCAGAACGTGCCGCGCTGCTCCCACAGCTCCTGCCACTTGAGCTCGATCTGCTCCGCGAGCGCCGGCGTGTAGCGGTGCGCGGGGCCACCGGCGGCGGGGGCGTCCTGGGCGTGCGGGAGCGAGGTGGTGTCAGGCGTGGTCACCCGGACGAGTTTACCGGCCGGCGGGCGCCCCGACGGCGGCCGTCCGGGCCCGTGCGAGGATGTGCGCCGTGATCATCGTGACGACGAACGAGGTGCCCGGCTACCGCATCGACGCGGTGCTCGGGGAGGTCATGGGCATGACCGTGCGCAGCGCGAACATCGGGGCGAACTTCGTCGCGTCGTTCCGCTCGATCGGCGGCGGCGAGGTGAAGGAGTACACGCAGCTCGTCTACGAGTCGCGCCAGGAGGTCATGCACCGCATGGTGCAGGAGGCGCAGCGCCGCGGCGCGAACGCCGTGGTCGGCATGCGCTTCGACACGGGCGAGATCGCGGCGTCGTTCTCCGAGGTGTGCGCCTACGGCACGGCCGTCGTCGTGAGCCCGATCCCCGCGGGCCAGCCTGGCGCGACGGCGCAGTCCGCGCACCAGGCACAGGGCGGCGCCCCGGCTCCGCAACAGGGCGGGCACGCGCCCCAGGACGCCGCGCCGGACCAGCCCGCCTGGCGCTGAGCGCCGCCGGTCAGAACAGCGAGACGATGACCGGGCCCTTGACCAGCAGCACCCACGCGACGAGCGCGACGTAGCCGATCGCGAGGAACAGGTGCCGGTTGCCGACGAGCGTGCGTCGTACGCCGTCGCCGGCCGGCAGGTACCCCTCCTGGACGGCGTGCACCACCTGGTACCAGAACAGCGGGAGCATGGCGACCCACACGACCATGCAGTAGGGGCACATCGCGGAGATCGCGTACATCGTCGTCCAGATGAGGAAGACGATGAGGCCCATGCCGAGGGTCGTTCCGCCGAGGAGCGTGAGCCAGTACCAGCGCGGCAGGCGGGCGCCGAGCAGCACGACCGCGCCCGTCGTGATGACGACCGGGAAGGCCGCGATCCCGATGAGCGGGTTGGGGAAGCCGAGCAGCGAGCCCTGCCAGGAGTCCATCGCGTCGCCGCAGTCGAGCAGCGCGTTGAGGCTGCACGACGGCACGTGGTTCGGGTCGGCGAGCTTGAGGTACTTCTCGATCGCGAGCGCGGCCGAGCCGAACAGGCCGATCACGCCGAGCACCACGAGCAGCCAGCCCGTGGTGCGCGCGGTCATCGGGCGGGGGCCCGGCGCGGGCAGCAGCTCGTCGTCGGGGTCGGCGGACACGTTCGCACCGGCGGTGGCGCTCTTGCTCACGGGGGCGCTCCTCGTGGGTCACCGGCTCGCGCCGGACGTGACGGCGCGCACGGCGGTGCGCGCAGGGCACAACCTACCGCGGCTCGCTGGGTCCGGGCTGGGAGCGGGCCTCTCCTCCCCGCCGAACACGGGGTTCCTGTCGTTATCCCGCCGATATCGACAGCAACCCCGTGCTCGGCGCCGAGGAAGGCCGTGCTCGACGCCGAGGGTCGGGCCGGCCGGAGCCGGGTCGGCCGGAGCCGAGTGGTTCTACCGCGGCGCGCCGGACTCGGCGGGCGCCGGGGCGTCGTCGGTCAGGGTGGCGACGACGACGCCCGCGGGGCGACGGCCCACGAGCAGGATGATGCCCAGCCCCGCCACGGTGAGCACGACGCCGGTCCAGGCGGGCGCGAGGTAGCCCCACCCGGCGGCGATGACGAGCCCGCCGAGGAACGCGCCGTTGGCGTTGCCGACGTTGAGCGCCGAGTGGCACAGGGCCGCACCGAGCGAGGGCGCCGCGGGCGAGAGGTCCATGAGGCGCGTCTGGAGCGACAGGCCGAGCACCTGCGACGTGACGCCGAGCAGGAAGAGCGCGAGCACCGCGGGCACCGGGTGCTGGCCCGTGAGGGCGAACAGCGCGAGCGTCACCCCGGTCGAGACGAAGCCGAGGTAGACGGTGCGCATGACGGAGCGGTCGGCGAGCCGGCCCCCGAGCACCGTGCCGACCGTCATGCCGACGCCGAAGACGGCGAGCACGACCGGCACCGCACCCGACGACAGCCCGGTGACGCGCGTGATCGTCGGCTCCACGTAGGAGTACACGGCGAACATGCCGCCGAACCCGATCGCGGCACCGACGAAGCCCGTCCACAGCGGCCCGTTGCGCAGCGCGCCGAGCTCGCGGCGCACGGACGAGTCCTCGTTCCCCGCGCCCGCGGGGACGAGCCACCACAGCGCGGCGAGCGTGACGAGCCCGAGACCGCCCACGACGACGAACGCCGCGCGCCAGCCGAGCTGCTGCCCGACGAACGTCGACAACGGCACGCCCACGACGTTCGCGATCGTCAGGCCCGCCATCATGGTCGCGACGGCGCGGCCGCGACGACCGGGGCCGGCGACCGCGGCGCCGACCGCCGCGCCGACGCCGAAGAACGCGCCGTGCGGCAGGCCCGCGAGGAACCGCCCGGCGACGAGGGTCTCGATGCTGCCCGCGGTCGCGGAGAACAGGTTCCCGAGCGTGTAGAACGCCATGAGCGCGAGGAGCAGCGTCTTGCGGGGCAGTCGCGCGGCCGCGACCGTGAGGAGCGGCGCGCCGACGACGACGCCGACCGCGTAGGCCGTGATGGCGTGCCCCGCGGTGGGGATCGAGACGTCGAGGTCGGTCGCGATGTCGGACAGCAGGCCCATCGTCGCGAACTCGGTCGTGCCGATCGTGAACCCGCCCATCGCGAGCGCGAGCAGCGCGGGACCGGCGCCGCGCAGGCGTCCGCCGCGCGCGTCGGGCTCGGCCTGGGCGGCGGGGGTGGTGCTGTCGGTCATCGGTGTCCTCGTGCGTCGGGCCGAGCCCGGGTCGGGTCGGTCGAATCGATTCGAGCGGTGTCGGCGACGTCGGCGACGAGTGTCAGGGCTGGTGGTCAGTCTAGGCGGGGACCGGCTCGCTGCGCACGACCCAGACGTGGTCGGCGGCGCGCAGGCCGAGCTGTGCGGGCGGCGTGGCACGACCCCCCGCGCGTCCCGCCTCCCCCGCGTCCGCACCGGCCGCGTCGGGGCGCGTCCACACGACCGACAGGATCCCGGCGTACTCGCGCCGCTCGCGCACCTCGACGCCCGTGTCCAGGCCCACGCCGATCTCCGCGAGGTAGCGCAGCACGTCCGGGTCCGCGTCGGAGATCCGCACGACCGTGCCGCGGTCACCCACGACGAGGTCGGCGAGCGGGACGGCGGGCGGGCGCACGACGGTCCCGTCCGCGCCGGGGATCGGGTCCCCGTGCGGGTCGCGCGTCGGGTGGCCCAGGCGCGCGTCGATCCGGTCGATGAGCAGGTCGGAGACGGCGTGCTCGAGCACCTCCGCCTCGTCGTGGACCTCGTCCCACCCGTACCCGAGCTCGGAGACGAGGTAGGTCTCCAGGAGTCGGTGCCGACGGACCATCGCGAGCGCGAGGCTGCGGCCGCGCTCCGTGAGCGTGATGGCGCCGTACGGCGCGTGCTCGAGCAGGCCCTGGGCGCTCAGGCGGCGCACGGTCTCCGAGACCGTCGAGGCGCCGACGCCGATCCGCTCGGCGAGGAGCTTGGTCGTCACGCGCTCGTTGGACCACTCCTGCGCTCCCCAGACGACCTTGAGGTAGTCCTGGGCGACGGGGGTCAGGTCGGTCGGGCGGTCCACCCGACCACCCTAGGTCACGGGGCCGCGCGGGCGGCTCAGGGGCTCACGGGGCGGACGAGCTCGAGCCGCACCTCGACCGTGCCGACGTCGTCGACCTGGACGGGCGCGTCGGGCGGCACGGCGATCCCGTAGTCCGAGAAGCGCACGCCGATCGCGCCCGTGGCGAGCACCCCGGAGCCCGACCGCTGCGCCTCGAGCGCGACGGTCACCGACCGGGTCTCGTCGCGGATCGTCAGCGCCCCGGGGGCCTCGAGCCGGACGGGCTCCGTCGTGGAACCGAGCGCGCTCACGTCGAGCGGCGCGGTGAGCGAGAAGAGCGTGGTCGGGTACAGGTCCGTCTCGAGCGCCTGCTGGAGCTGGCGGTCCGCGACCGACGAGCCCGTCCGCAGGGTCGTCGTCGCGACCGTGACCGTCGCCGTCCGGAGCTCGCCGCCCTGGACGCGGAACGACCCCGAGACGTCCGGGGTGACGCCGAGGAGCACGGCCTCGTCCGCGGGCACGTCCAGCACCTCGGCGCGGAACCCGGCCTCCGAGCCCGGTCCGACGACCCACACGCCGTCCACGTCGAACGGACCGGGCGGCGCGGGCGCGGCGGACGCCGTCTCCTCCCCCGGCGACTGCAGGCCCAGCGGCGGCGGGGTGCGACCCTCCTGCACCTCCGAGTACACGAAGGGCGCGAGGAGCACCACGACGAGCGCGAGGACCACCGACACGACGATCCAGCGCGTGGACCTGCTCATACGCCCATCCTGCCGTCCGGGACGGCGCGCGGCGAGCACCGGCGCGCCGACTCAGCCCTGCGGAGCACCGCCGGACGGCGCGTCGCCGGGCGTCCCGGCCGGGCCGCCGTCGTCCGTGCCGGCCTCGCCGTCCTCGCCCTCGAGCGGCTCGTCGGGCACGGGCACGCCGGACGGGGTCGGCCACGCGATGCGCGGCCAGACCTTCGCCGACTCGTCCGTCCCGACCTGCACGAGCTGCCAGTCGACGATGCGCCGCTGCTGCGGGTCGAAGCGCAGCACGGTCATCTCCGCGGTGCCCTTGAGCGGGCCGATGCGCAGCTGGTCCTTCACGGCGCCGGCCGTGCTGCCGCTGACGTACCGCACGCCGCCGCCGAACCGGACCGGACCGGAGCGGGTGTGCATGTGGCCCGAGACCTGGTTCGGCACGCACGCCGAGTCGAGCGCCTCGTTGCCCATGCGCGGGGTGTGGATGAGCAGGAGGTCGACGCCGTCGCCGTCCTCCTGCGCCGCGCACGCGACCTCCGTGAGCCGGGCCGCGTACTCCTCGGGCGTCTCCTCGCGCGGGGGCTGGCTCCCGAGGCCGAGCCGCGTCTCGAGCGGGTCGCGGTCACCCAGGATCCGGATGCCCTCGACCTCGACGATCTTCCCGTCCAGGACGGTCTGGCCGTTGGCGCGCTCCTGCGCGGAGGTCTCGACGCTGTCGTGGTTGCCGTCGGCCACGACCATCGTCACGCCCTGGGGCACCGCGGACGCGAACGAGTCGACGCAGAACGACTCGACGGCGGTGCCGTTCATCGTCGTGTCGCCCGCGTTGAGGACGACGGTCGCGCCCGAGCGCTCGACGGCCGTCCGGATGAGCGGGGCCATGCCGGTGTTGCAGTGCAGGTCGCTCACCACGAGGAGCGTGACGAGGTCCTCCTCGGCCGCGGGCTCCGGCGTCGGCTCCTCGTCGTCGCCCGAGCGGTCGCCGCTCGCTTCGCCGTCCGGGTCGCCGGCGTCCTCCCCGCCGGTCGCGCCGTCGTCGGTCGCGTCACCCGTCGCGTCGGCGCCGGTCGCGCCCTCGTCGGTGGTCTCGTCGCCCGTCGCACCCTCACCGCCGGTGGTGCCGGTGTCGTCCGCGCCGGCGGGGGGCGCCTCGTCGCCGCCGGTCGCCGTACCGTCGCCGGTCGGCGCGTCGGTCGAGTCGTCGGACGCCGGGACGGCGTCGAGCCGCGGACGCGTGAGGCGCTGGATGTGCTCCCGGCGCTCCCACGCCGCCTCGAGGTTGGCGTTCGCGCGCGCGTAGAAGTCCTCGTTCTCGCGGTAGAGGTCGATGAGCATCGCGCCGTACGTGTCGACGACGCCCGCGAGCCTGCCCGTGATGCGGGCACCCTCGAGCGGGGTCCCGTCGAAGACGACGGACGCGCGCTGGGACGGGCCGCGCGTCGTCCCGGGGTCGCTCGCGGCGAGGGACGCCGCGACGAGCGACACGAGGACGACGCTCGCGGTGATCTCGTACGTGCGCGGCGCGACGCGCTCGCTGAGCTCGCGCCGGCGCGACGCCCCGAGCAGGAGGTAGAGGCCGCCGCCCGCGAGCGCGACGACGACGATCGCGAACCCGGTGCGGCGCAGCGCGTCGGCCACGAGGGCTCGCGTGACGGAGCTGATCGTCTCCTGCGGGCCGCCGAAGAAGCGCAGGTAGTCCTCGAGGTCCTGCGTCAGCCCTTCGAGCGTGTCGGCCTGCCCGACGGCGGTGAGGTCGGCGGGGATCTCCTCGACCGTGACGTCCACGCCGAGGCCGAGCGGGAGCGGGGAACGGATCTGGATCGTGCCGAGCGGGCCCAGGTCGACGGTGACGAGGTCGTTCGTCGTCACCTCGTAGCGCGCCTCGTGCGGGCCGAGGCTGCGCTCGGCCGTCGCCGTCGTGACCCCCCACACGACGCACGGGGCGAGTGCGAGGAGGACGGCGAGGGTCCAGCGGACCCAGCGCGGCGGGGTGCGGTGCGGGCGGCTCATCACCGCCCAGCCTCCCGGATCCGGGCCCGCGTCGCCAACTGCGTCCACCGCCCCGCGCCCCGCTCGCACGGGGCGGGGCGCGGCGGGCGGCGGGCGGCGGGACGTCAGGACCGCGCGCCGCGCAGCGTGACGAGCGCCACGCCCGCGGCGACGAGCATGAGCACCACGCCGATGAGCGACGTCGTGCCCACGCCGCTGCCGAACGCCGCGTGCGCGGAGTCGAGCAGGGCCTGCGCCGGCGCGGCGGGGAGGGTCGCGGCGACCTGGGTCGCGCCGCCGAGCGTCTCGGCCGCCGCGGCGGCGTCGGCCGCGGGCACGCCCGCCGGGACGACGACGTTCGCGTGGTACGAGGCCGTGAGGATGCTCCCGAGGACGGCGGTGCCCAGCACGGCGCCCACCTCGTACGCGGTCTCCGAGATCGCGGACGCGGCACCCGCCTTCTCGGCCGGGACCGACGAGACGATGAGATCGTTGGAGACCGTCTCGGCCGCGCCGACGCCGAGCGACAGCACGACGAACGCTCCGACGAGCAGGCCGAGCGTGCTCTGCCCCGCGCCCGCGGCGACGACGGCGTACCCGGCCGCGGAGAACAGGAGCGCGACGGCGACGACGTGCGCGGGCCGCACGCGGTGCACGACCCGCACGACCGCGAGCCCCGCGACGATCATGACGAGCAGGCCGGGCAGCAGCGCGACGCCCGCCTGCATCGGGGTGAGGCCGAGGACGAGCTGCACGTCCTGGGACACGAAGAACAGGAACCCGACGAGCGAGAACACGGACAGCAGGTTGACGAGCACGGCGCCGCTGAACGCACCGTGCGTGAAGAGCCGCACGTCGAGCATCGGGTCGGGGCGTCGCAGCTGGCGGCGCACGAACAGCGCCCCCGCGACCAGCCCGACGACGACGCTGCCGACCGCGAGCGTGCTCACGCCGGACTTCGCGAGGGTCTTGATGCCGAAGACGACCGGGGACATGGTCGCCATGACGAGCGCGATCGACACGACGTCGACGCGCCCCGGCGCGGGGTCGCGCGACTCGGGAACGAAGAAGGGCGCGAGCGCGAGCAGCAGCACGAGCACGGGGACGGCGAGGAGGAAGACCGAGCCCCACCAGTAGTGCTCGAGCAGGAACCCGCCGACGATCGGGCCGAGGGCCGACCCGGCCGCGAACCCCGCCGCCCAGATCGCGATCGCGAGCCGACGCTCCTCGCGGTCGACGAAGACGTTGCGCAGGAGCGAGAGCGTCGACGGCATGAGCATCGCGCCGAAGAGGCCGAGCGCGGCGCGGGACCCGACGAGCGCCCCCGCCGTCGGTGCGTAGGCGGCGACGACCGACACGGCCGCGAACCCCACGGCACCGACGAGCAGCAGCCGGCGGCGGCCGACCCGGTCGGCGAACGAGCCCATGGGCACGAGCAGGCCCGCGAGCACGAGGGGGTAGACGTCGATGATCCACAGGAGCTGCGTCCCGCTGGGGCGCAGGGACTCGGAGATCTGCGGCAGCGCGAAGCTCAGCACGGTGTTGTCGATCGACACGAGCAGCACCGGGAGCATGAGCACGGCGAGCGCGAACCAGCGGCCGGCCGCGCCGCGCACGGGTCCGCGCGTCGTGGACGCGTGCGGTGCGGGCGAGGTCGGGGTGGTCGTCGGGGTCGTCGTCACCGGGGTCGTCACGGCGAGGGTCCTTCCACGTCATTCCTGGCGGTCGGGGCGACGCGGTGGCGTCGAACTTCCGAACCGTCCGGACGGTACAGTAACAACGCCGGGCCGCGTGCTCATCCGCGCAGCGGTGTGACGTCGCGCACCACCCCTTCCCCGACCGGCCCCGGGCGGGGACCTCGGGTCGGGGCGCCCGGGTCGGGGCGCCGCGCCCTCCCACTACCCTCGGAACCATGCCGCCGCCCCCCGCAGCTCGCGCCAAGGTCCTGCGCGCGTACGCGTCCCTGCTCGTCGAGCAGGGCGAGCGCGCCGCCACGCTCGAGGCCGTCGCGGAGCGCGCCGGGGTCTCCAAGGGCGGCCTGCTCTACCACTTCGGGTCCAAGGACGCGCTCGCCGACGGGCTCACCGAGCACCTGCGCGAGCTGACCGCCGCCGACGTCGAGGCGATGCGTGCCGCGCCCGCGGGTGCCGTCGACTACCTCATCCGCACCTCGACCCTCGTCGACACCGAGTTCGAGCTCGTCTACCTCGCCGTCTCACGCCTCGCGCAAGGGTCGTACCCGCACGCCCGCGCCGCGCTCGACGGCGCGCACGACGCGTGGACCCGCGCCGTGCTCGACGAGGTCGGCGACCCCGTCGTCGCGCGCGCGATCGTCCTGCTCAGCGACGGGCTCTACGCGCACGCTGCGCTGAGCAGCGACGTGCTCGGCCATGCCGCGGCGGGCGCCGAGGCCGACGACGGCGCCGACGCCCCCAGGCACGACCTCGCCTTCCGCAGCCCCAGGCCGGGCGACGACGTCGAGGACCTTCTCGGCCTCATCGCGGAGCTCGTGACGCTGCGGCGGACGGGCTGCGCACAACGGCGTGACACCTGAGCGTCCGCCCTGGCGCTGCCAACGTCGGCGCACAGGGCTTCAGTCCCGGTTCGAGGCCGAGCGGCGTGCCGCGCGGGTCGAGCTCGGAAACGCGTACCGATCGGACTGGTGAGACCGGGCGTCCGCGGAACAGGTCGCCCAGACGTACTCGGTCGCTCGCACGTGGGCCCGCGAGGACCCCGACGCGGTGCGCGCCGAGGAGCACATGCGCACCGAGATGCGCACGCGCTACGGACTGGACCCCGACGCCCTCGCGGAGCGAGCGCAGGTCGAGCGCGACGCCCACACGCCCGGGCCGCGGTTCGAGGCCCGTGACCAGCTCGACGGCTCGCAGCCGGACCGCGCGCTCACGAAGGACGACGCGCTGGCGATGATCGACCGCCTGCCGGCCGGCACCGACCTGGGACCGATCGGTCGCGGCGGACTACGTGACGTGCAGGCGTCGAAGGACAAGGACCCCGACGTCGATCTCGCGAACGCGGAGTTCCCGCACTTGATGAGCCAGGCGGAGCTGGTGGCCGTCGCGGCCGCCGAGAAGGAGCGCCACCGCGCCGCCGCGGAGCACGCCGAGGCCCAACCGCTCATGCAGCAGGCCGACCGCGCGGACCGGCTAGCGGACCAAGCGCGGAGCGCCGCGGAACACGAGCCGGACCCCGACGAGCGCGCGCGTGCGGCGGCCGAGACAGCCCAGCGGGACACGCTCGGTGACCGGGCACGCGAGGACGCGAGGGGCCACGTACGACAGCACCGAACGCCGCAATGCCACCGCCAGCGAACTGCGCGCCAAGGGTATCGACGGCGACGTCGTCGACCCGAATGCGCGCTGACGTCAGCCAGGCCTGGCCCGCAACGGAGGCCGTGACATCCAAGACCGACGACCGCAGCACGAAGGCCCGAAAGACCCCCGGGCGCGCGGACCCCGGACGGCGCACTGGACTCGATCTCTGAGCGCGAGCACGACATGGCGCCGGGTTGCACCGGCGGCGCAGCCTCCCTTCCACGCGGAGGCGATCGTCCCCGTACGTCGGCGTGGCACGCGAGACCCCCCACACCGCTCGGGCACGTCTCGCCACAGACGCCCCCGACGTGCCCGATTGTCCCGCGTCAAGCTGCTGGCAGGTTTTGGGTCTCGGGAAAGTTGGGGGTCAGCGGGTCGGCCAGGCCCAGGTGCACCTCCAGGGGCCGGTTCCAGGCGATGGCCTCGTGGGGGCGGACGGTGTTGTACTCGGCCCGGTAGTCGTCGGCGTGCGCGACGAGGGACAGGACGTCGTCGATCTCTTCGAGGAAGAGCCGCTCGTACTTCAGGGAGCCGAACCCGCGTTCGCGTGACCCGTTCTGCCCGGGCGTACGCACCCGGGTGCGCACGTGCCGCAGCTCGGGGTGGGCGGTGATGAACGCCTCGAACCGGAACGAGCGGAACGGGCCACCGTTGTCCGTCACGACCGTCACCGCGGGCACGACGTTGCCGTCGCCGTCGCGGGCGCACGCGTCGATCAGGGGGCGGCCGAACATCGCCTCGTAGTCGGCCAGGGCAAGCTCGATCGCGGCGATCGCGTCGTGCTGGTTCGCGGTCGGGGACACATGCCACGGGTGCTCGTACTTCGACCAGTAGTCCCGGCACCCGGCGATGCGCCACGTGCCGCCGGTCGTGGTCTCGAACTCGGAGAAGTCCAGCTGCCACACCTGGTTCGGTCCCGTCGGTTCGGTGGCGAACGCGGCCTTCCTGCGGGCCGCGAGCTGGCGGCGTTCCCGCTGGTAGGCGGCGGGCAGGATCAGCCCTTCATCGCGTAGCAGGCGCAGCACGGTGGCCTGGCAGACCCGGTGCCCGTCGTGGCGCACCATGGCCCACACCTTGCGGTGCCCCCATGCCGGATGCGCCAACGCGTGCCGCCGCGCGGCCACGCGCACGCTCTCGCGCGCCGGGCGCGGCCACGGCCCCTTGACCGGGGACCCGGCCCGGGCGCGGGCCTGCCAGCGTCGCCAGGTGCGCTCGGGCACGCCGATCACCTGGCAGAACCTCGTGGTCGGCATGCCCGCCTGGATGCGGATCACCTCGAGGTCCTCGAAGGGCCCAGCCGGCCCTCCGCGGACTTCTTCCACACCCGGACCTCCAGGTGCGCCTCACCCAGGGCCTGGGTCAACTCGGCGACCTCGGCCTCCAGCTGCTGCTCACGCGTCGAGGGCCCCGACTTCCCCGCCGCCAGGCCGGTCCTGCCGGCCTCGAGGAACGCCCGCTTCCAGTTCCCGACCGACTGCTCGGACACCTTCGCCCGCCGGGCGGCCTCGGCGACGGTGACCTCGCCGGCCAAGACCGACAACACGATCCTGGTCTTCTCCTCGGCCGGAACGGCCGGTGGTCTTGCCATGAACGATCAGACTCCTCACAGGTCAGGCCCGCAAGCAACGGGCCCTGCCACAAAGTCTGACGCGCGACAAC
>Ga0180220_1000171_pt1 | contig 102533 bp, 87 predicted proteins | sample eDN5th37CBELigBY_FD_151335 | JGI IMG/M metagenome (GOLD analysis project Ga0180220, IMG submission 151335) | Enriched backyard soil microbial communities from Emeryville, California, USA - eDNA 5th pass 37_C BE-Lig BY (version 2) (version 2) | ecosystem: Environmental > Terrestrial > Soil >...
CATCACCCACCCGCGCCGAGCCTTCCACATAGCGGAAGCCGGCCGGGATCGTGTCGACCACCGTCAGGCCCGAGGCCAGGGAGCCGGCATTGTTGGTCACGCGGATGGTGAACGGCGCCTGCTCGCCGCGCCGGATGAAGCGAAGATTCGCAACCTTCGTCACCGTGATGTCGCTCGCCGCGACAGGCAGGGTGATGATCGAGGTCGAGGTGTCGGAGATGATCTCGCCGCTGCTGGCCTGGCCACGCGCCGTCGCCGCATTGGAGGTGGCATCCTGAATCCCGGCGGCATTCTCGATGTCGCGCTCGGTCAGCGTGTAGGTCGCTGTGAAGACCTGGCTCGCACCGGGGGCCAGGGTGACCGGGTCCGGCTGGAACCGGGACAAGGTGCCCGCCGCCGGCTGGCCGTTGAAGGTCGGCCCGGCATCCACCGGCCACACATCCGTGACCGTCTGGCCGCCGTCATTGCTGACGGTGAAGCTGTAGGTCACCGTGTCGCCGACGCTGGCAAAGCCGTTGCCGTCCACATCGTTGAAGGTGCCGGTCTTCACGATCACCAGGCTGGCCGGCTGTGGCAGGACCACCACCGTGTCCGGCGGGCTTTCCACCGGCGGGCCGTCGGGCGGCGTGCCGGTGCCGGTCGCCGTGTTCTCCACCTGGCCGGCGTCGATCTCCGCCTGGGTTGGCGTGTAGGTCGCCGTGAAGGTGACCGTTGCGCCCGGCGCCAATGTCTGCGGCCCGGGGGTGACCGAGATCCCGGCATTGGCCAATAGCGGGTCGTTGACCGTCACATCGGTCATCGTCACCGTGCCGGTGTTCGCCACCACGAAAGTATAGGTGATCGACTCGCCCGCATCGAGGAAGCCGTCGCCATCCTCGTCATTGAGCGTGGCCGTCTTCTCGATCGTCAGGGCAGAGGTCTGTTCCGGCGGCACGACAACCGTATCCGGCGGGCTTTCCACCGGCGGACCGTCCGGCGGCGTGCCGGTGCCGGTCGCTGTGTTCTCCACGCGGCCGCGTCGATGTCGGCCTGGGTCGGCGTGTAGGTTGCCGTGAAGGTCGCGACCTCGCCCGGCGCCAGCGTCTGCGGCCCCGGCGTCACCGCGATATTGGCGTTGGCGAGCAGCGGATCGTTGACCGTCACATCGGTCATCGTCACCGTGCCGGTGTTCTCCACCCGGAACGAGTAGCTGATGGTCTCGCCTAGATCGATCAGCCCGTCGCCGTCGAGGTCGTTCAGCGTACCGGTCTTCACGATCGTCAGGGCCGAGGTCTGTTCCGGCGGAACGACAACCGTGTCCGGCGGACTTTCAATCGGTGGACCGTCCGGCGGCGTTCCGGTGCCCGTCGCTGTGTTCTCCACGCGGCCGGCATCGATGTCGGCCTGGGTCGGCGTGTAGGTTGCCGTGAAGGTCGCGACCTCACCCGGCGCCAGCGTCTGCGGCCCCGGCGTTACCGAGATATTGGCGTTGGCGAGCAGCGGATCGTTGACCGTCACGCCGGTCATCGTCACCGTGCCGGTGTTCTCCACCCGGAACGAGTAGCTGATGGTCTCGCCGAGATCGATCAGCCCGTCGCCGTCGAGGTCGTTCAACGTGCCGGTCTTCACGATCGTCAGTCCCGGCGTGCGTTCCGGCGGCACGACAACCGTATCCGGCGGGCTTTCCACCGGCGGGCCATCGGGCGGCGTGCCGGTGCCGGTCGCCGTGTTCTCCACCCGGCCCGCGTCGATGTCGGCCTGGGTCGGCGTGTAGGTCGCCGTGAAGGTGGCGACTCCGCCCGGCGCCAGCGTCTGTGGGCCGGGGGTGACGGCAATATTGGCGTTCGCCAGCAACGGATCGTTCACCGTCACGCCGGTCATCGTCACCGTGCCGGTGTTCTCCACGCGGAACGAGTAGCTGATGGTCTCGCCGAGATCGATCAGCCCGTCGCCGTCCAGATCATTGAGCGTGCCGGTCTTCTGGATGCGCAAGCCCGGCGTCTGTTCCGGCGGCACGACAATCGTGTCCGGCGGGCTTTCCACCGGCGGGCCATCGGGCGGCGTGCCGGTGCCGGTCGCCGTGTTCTCCACGCGGCCCGCGTCGATGTCGGCCTGGGTTGGCGTGTAGGTCGCCGTGAAGGTCGCGACCTCGCCCGGCGCCAGCGTCTGCGGGCCGGGGGTGACGGCAATATTGGCGTTCGCCAGCAACGGGTCGTTCACCGTCACGCCGGTCATCGTCACATTGCCGATGTTCTCGACCACGAAGGTGTAGGTGATGGTCTCGCCGAGATCGATGAGCCCGTCGCCGTCATTGTCGTTGAGCGTGCCGGTCTTCTCGATGCGCAAGCCCGAGGTCTGGTCCGGCGGCACGACAACCGTGTCCGGCGGGCTTTCCACCGGCGGGCCATCGGGCGGCGTGCCGGTGCCGGTCGCCGTGTTCTCCACGCGGCCCGCATCGATGTCGGCCTGGGTTGGCGCATAAGTGGCCGTGAAGGTCGCAACTCCCCCCGGCGCCAGCGTCTGCGGCCCCGGCGTCACGGAAATATTGGCGTTGGCGAGCAGCGGATCGTTCACCGTCACGCCGGTCATCGTCACCGTGCCGGTGTTCTCCACCCGGAAGGAATAGGTGATCGTTTCACCTGGATCGATGAGCCCGTCGCCGTCGAGGTCATTCAGCGTGCCAGTCTTCACGATCGTCAGCCCCGGCGTCAGGTCCGGCGGAACGACAACCGTGTCCGGCGGGCTTTCCACCGGCGGGCCGTCGGGCGGCGTGCCGGTGCCGGTCGCCGTGTTCTCCACGCGGCCCGCGTCGATCTCCGCCTGGGTCGGCGTGTAGGTTGCCGTGAAGGTGGCGACCTCACCCGGCGCCAAAGTCTGCGGTCCGGGGGTGACGGCGATATTGGCATTCGCCAGCAGCGGGTCGTTCACCGTCACGCCGGTCATCGTCACCGTGCCGGTGTTCTCCACCCGGAACGAGTAGCTGATGGTCTCGCCAAGGTCGAGGAGCCCGTCGCCGTCGAGATCGTTGAGCGTGCCGGTCTTTACGATCGTCAGCCCCGGCGTCTGGTCCGGCGGGACGACAACCGTATCCGGCGGGCTTTCAATCGGCGGGCCATCTGGCGGCGTGCCGACGCCCGTCGCCGTGTTCTCCACGCGGCCGGCATCGATGTCGGCCTGGGTCGGCGTGTAGGTCGCCGTGAAGGTGGCAACCCCGCCCGGCGCCAGCGTCTGCGGCCCCGGCGTCACCGAGATATTGGCGTTGGCGAGCAGCGGATCGTTCACCGTCACGCCGGTCATCGTCACTGTGCCGGTGTTCTCCACCCGGAAGGAATAGGTGATGGTCTCGCCGAGATCGAGGAGCCCGTCGCCGTCATTATCGTTGAGCGTGCCGGTCTTCACGATCGTCAGCCCCGGCGTCCGGTCCGGCGGCACGACAACCGTATCCGGCGGGCTTTCCACCGGCGGGCCATCTGGCGGCGTGCCGACGCCGGTCGCCGTGTTCTCCACGCGGCCGGCATCGATGTCGGCCTGGGTCGGCGCATAGGTTGCCGTGAAGGTCGCGACCCCGCCCGGCGCCAGCGTCTGCGGGCCGGGGGTGACGGCGATATTGGCGTTGGCCAGCAGCGGGTCGTTCACCGTCACGCCGGTCATCGTCACATTGCCGGTGTTCTCCACGCGGAAGGAATAGGTGATGGTCTCGCCGAGATCGATCAGCCCGTCGCCGTCACTGTCGTTGAGCGTGCCGGTCTTCACGATCGTCAGCCCCGGCGTCAGGTCCGGCGGCACGACAACCGTGTCCGGCGGGCTTTCCACCGGCGGGCCATCTGGCGGCGTGCCGGTGCCGGTGGCCGTGTTCTGCACGCGGCCCGCATCGATCTCCGCCTGGGTTGGCGTGTAGGTGGCCGTGAAGGTGGCGGTCGCGCCCGGCGCGAGCGTCTGCGGCCCCGGCGTCACCGCGATATTGGCGTTGGCCAGCAGCGGGTCGTTCACCGTCACGCCGGTCATCGTCACATTGCCGATGTTCTCGACCACGAAGGTGTAGGTGATGGTCTCGCCCGGATCGAGGAGCCCGTCGCCGTCGAGATCGTTCAGCGTGCCCGTCTTCTCAAGGCGCAAGCCCGAGGTCCGGTCCGGCGGCACGACAACCGTATCCGGCGGGCTTTCCACCGGCGGGCCGTCGGGCGGCGTGCCGGTGCCCGTCGCCGTGTTCTCCACCTGGCCGGCATCGATCTCCGCCTGGGTCGGCGTGTAGGTCGCCGTGAAGGTGGCCACGCCACGCGGCGCCAGCGTCTGCGGCCCGGGCGTTACCGAGATATTGGCGTTGGCCAGCAGCGGATCGTTCACCGTCACGCCGGTCATCGTCACATTGCCGGTGTTCTCCACGCGGAAGGAATAGGTGATGGTCTCGCCCGGATCGAGCAAGCCGTCGCCGTCGAGGTCGTTCAGCGTGCCGGTCTTCACGATCGTCAGCCCCGGCGTCAGGTCCGGCGGCACGACAACCGTGTCCGGCGGGCTTTCCACCGGCGGCCCGTCGGGCGGCGTGCCGACGCCGGTCGCCGTGTTCTCCACCTGGCCGGCATCGATCTCGGCCTGGGTCGGCGTGTAGGTCGCCGTAAAGGTGGCGACGCCACCCGGCGCCAGCGTCTGCGGCCCGGGCGTTACCGAGATATTGGCGTTGGCGAGCAGCGGATCGTTGACCGTCACATCGGTCATCGTCACATTGCCCGTATTCTCCACCCGGAACGAATAGCTGATGGTCTCGCCCGGATCGAGCAGGCCGTCGCCGTCCAGATCGTTCAGCGTGCCCGTCTTCTCGACGGTTAGCTGCGGGTCCTGGTCGTCATTGGTGATGGTGCAGATCGCGTTCTGCCCATTGGCCAGGGTCAGCTGATTGCCGGCCATCTCCTGCGCCGCACCGCCGTCGATGGCGCAGCTATAGAGGCTTGCCACATAATTGGGCAGGCCGTCCTCGCCCAGCGTGTAGGTGCCGGCGGGAACCGAGGCATTGGTGACCGCGGCCGATCCCATCACCCCTTCGATCACCTCGGTCAGCGGCGCCACGCCCGTCGCCCGCAGCGTGAAGTCCGCCGCCGTCGCAACCCCTTCATTGTCGTTCACGACGACCTTGCGCAGCGTGATCTTCGGCTGGCAGATCGCATCCGTGTTGATCTGCGCCATGAAGGCCTGAGCGCCGGGCCCGGACTTCACGTGGACGATGATCTCGTTGAGCCCGCTGCGCCAGCTGCCGGCCATCGAGCCCGTGGCTCCGCCCGCTGCGGTAAAGCCGGCATAGAAATAGGGGTCCCCTCCTCCGTAGTTCGAGCGAATGCCCTGCGGCTGGCCGTTCACCCAGACCTCGTAGACTGCGTTGTCCGAGTAGAAACTCATGTCGAGGCTGAGGCTCGACGGATCCACGGCCGAATCCAGATTGAAAATGTAGCGATAGAAGATGTCGTACGAGATCTGGGGGTTCGGATGCGCCGCGGTCGAGCTGTTGGAAATCCAGCCGGCATTGCCGAAGGGAGAGGTCATGTAGACGGCCGGCGGGTTGGTGACCACCGTCGCCCCGCCCCAGGTCAGCCCCGCCGGCGGCGCACCGGTGACATTGGTCGTGGTCAGCGCCACCTGCCAGTAATTGTCGAAGCCGGTCGTCTTCCTGCCGCCCGTACCATTATAGGCCGTGTTGAAGAACGCGCCCGGCGTCGAGCACGACACCGTTTCCGGGAAACTCGGCGTATAGGGCGGCGTCGGCGTCGTCACCGAACAGGCCGCGCAATCCTCCGGCACGTCGCCGCCGCTGATCAGGTTGCGGATCTCGGTGATGCCTAGCGGGATGGGCGCGGCCACCGTCAGGTCGATCTCGACCACGGCTTCGCCGCCGACCGGCACTTCCGGTACGGTCAGGAGCACCGTCGAGGCCCCGGCGACCGGATCGGTGAAGCCGTCGGCGCCCACGACACGCGTCATGGTCGCGCCATTCGGGATGTTCTCGATGAACTCGAAGTTCTCGAAGGCCCCGCCGCTTTCATGCGTCACCGTCACCCGGTAGGTCATGACCTCGCCAGGCTCGGCCACATTGTTGGCGGTGATGCTCTCGCCCACCAGCTCCTTGACGACGCTCACCTGAGGCTCGCCGGGCACGTTGGTGAACAGGCACCGGATGTCGGCCTCCGGCCGCACATTGGCCGCCGGAATCGTGATCGCCGGCGAGGCGAAGCTGCCGATCACCGTCGGATTGCCGGTCGTCCCCGCATTCTGGTCGGTGCAGACCGCGGACTCCGCGCTCCAGCCGGCCGGGACAACCTCGCTCAGCACCAGGTCCCTACCGGGAACCGAATTGTAGTCGGACGAAGAGACGGCGGTCCCCGCCTCGGTCGTCGTCAGCGTGGTGCTGGGCACGGCGGTGCCGCCCGCCTCCACCACATTGGTCATGTCGATCTGGAAGCTGCCCGTCCCCTCCTCGCTTACCTTCGACACCGTCAAACATGCCGGGCGGACGTAAAGCAGGTGAGCGATTTGGTCCCCGGAGCTGATATTCGTGGCGGAGAGTCTGAGCGAGGTGATCACGCCGTCGGAATCGAAGCGAAAGACGCCATTATGATTGTTGGTCGTCGAAGGCGCGCGGCTGATAATGCCTGATCCATTGTGGACCAGCTCGCCGGAAATCTTGATCAGCTGGCTGACCGTTGCGGTGCTGCCGGCGCCCAAGCTCACGGCCACCTGCGCGCCTGTCGAGTTCGCGTCTATGTCTTGGACCGCGAATTGAAACCACCTGGCCGGCACGGGCTGACTGAAATTCCATTGGATGGTGTAGTTGCCGCCGAGAGTCGACCACGGACGTCCGCTGTTCCAGCCGTTCGCTGACGTCTTTGTAACGGTGCCGCTGACTGGCAGCGGTGCCAACGTGAACGTTGCACTCTGCGCCACTTGGCGCGGAGAGCACATACCGGAAGTGGGCGGCGGCTCCATCGTGTCCGTGTCGCTGGCCTCGTTATTGGACAGATCGGGGTCGGTAATCCCGTCGGGCGCGGTCACCGTCGCCGTGTTGGTGAAGTCGCCGGTCTGACTCGCCGGCACGCCTAAGGAGAGCGTGTAGGTGACGGAGGAACCCGCCGGCAGGTTGGCCGTCGTGTTGATGGCGCCCGTGCCGCTCGGGACGGCGCAGACAGCCCCACCGGTTTCATTGCCGCAGGTCCAGGTGGCGTTGGTAACACCCGCCGGCAGCGGATCGCTGATTTCTGCGGCTCCCACCGGCCCGGGGCCGGCGTTGCTGACGACGATGGTATAGGTGGCGTCGAGGCCCGGCGTGTAGGTCGTCACGCCGTCATCCTTGGTGATCGACAGGTCTGCTTCGCAAGGCGCGTTGCCGGCAAAGACGAAATTGTCGATGAAGAGGCCGGTATTGAAAGGTCCCGGGGCGGCGCTGTTGACGAACTGGACCGTCGCCTCCGTGCCCGCCGCCACGAAAGTGTAGCGGTACGTGCTCCAGGTAACTGAATTTTGTGGTGTGTTAGGAAGACCGGCATTTCCGTTACTGACAGCATCGGCTGCGGGCGCCAGTGTCGCGATCGTTACCGGTGTGATCCCGGCCCCGTTGCCCAGCTGAACCGCCGCCGTCGAACCCGTTCTCGACAACCCGGAATAATCAATCGAAAACGTATATTGCTGGCCCGGCACCAACCCGGTGAAAGTCTGCCTGACTGTTGCAGGTGCCGTGCCCCAGAGATCGATGCTCTGTGCGCCCTCGCTTGCATTGTTGAAGTAGCGCAGCCTGTCCACGGTGCCGCCGACAATCTGCCAGCCGTCGATGGGTGCCGTGCTTGTGCGCCAGATGGCGTAGCCGTTCACATAAGCTGTATTCTCGCCCGGGCCTTGCGGCGTCGTCTGGATGTTTGGGGTTTCGAAAGAGCCATTGGTGGCGATATTGCAGGCGTTCGGGGTCGGATCCGGCGGAAACGTGAACTGCGTGTTGGTGTCGCTCGCCGTGTTGTTCGCCGGGTCGCTATCGGTCATCCCGGCAGGCGCAGCCACCGTGGCCGTGTTCGTCAGATTGCCGCCGAAGCCGACCGGCACGGTCATGCTCAGCGTGTAGGTGACGGAAGAGCCCGCGGGCAGGTCGGCGGTCGTGCTGATTCCGCCCGTGCCGCTTGCCGCGCCGCATGCAGCGCCACCGGTCTCGCCGCCGCAAGTCCAGCTTGCGGTGCTAATGCCGGCAGGGAGCGGATCGCTCACCTGCGCGCCGAGCGCGTCGGCAGGACCGTTGTTGCTGACCACAATGGTGTAATTGAGCGTGCCGCCGGGCGTGTAAGCCTCCTGACCATCGTCCTTGGTGATGGAGAGGTCGGTCTCACACCCAGTGGTGTCATACTCATAAGTGGCTTGGAACTGGTTGGCAGTCCAAGACTTGGAAACGGTGTGGAATGTCTCCAGCCAGAGACCAACACGGACCTGCCCAGCCGCAAGATCTGCAGCCGCAACGTTTCCAGAGACGGTGAGAACGCGGGTAAATCCAGGGGGATAAGGGCCAGCGGAGGGGCCCATATCGTGCCGGCTGACATCCGAATTACTGGCATCCAAGAGGCTGAGGTGCCCGACATAGCCACTGCCATCGCCCGGTCCATTGTTGGTTACACGAACCGACGCAGTGACCCTAGCCACACCGCTATCGCAAGCAGGGCGAGGTGCACTGAGAGCTGCCGCGACACCGCGGTAGACTTGGAATCCATCCCCGGCGGAAGCGTTAGGGTCGGCGGCAAAGACGCGGGAGCCGCCTGTCCACAGAGCCCCACCACCGCCGGCGAGTGGCGGATAGGCCGCCGGAGCAGCAGCCGGGCGGGGGGCCACGGTATCGGTTGCAGTCGGGGTTCCTGAGAGCTGAGCCTGAGCGGGCATGCCCCACAGAACCAGCGCTCCCAAGGCAAACGCAAAGGCCGCAGCGCGATTAAGCCGGGGGTGCCGATCAATGGAGCATCGGGCAATTTCCCCTGAAAGATTCGTCGCGCGAGCAGGCTCGATGACTACACCACGCGCAAAACGACGCAGCGAAATTGGCTTTCGCATATAAGGGCCCCCTCAAAAATCCATCGACCGGTCGAGGGGGGAACCTCAGTTCACCTAGAGAATGCGCGCGTTCCGCACCGCAGCGCCAACTTCGAGCCCCCCAGCCCGGACGATGTTTGGGGACGGACGATTCACGAAAAGGACAGGCGTGTCTTTCAAAAGACTCCTATGGATTTCAATAAATTCCGGCATTCTGCCATTTTATTCCGGTCCAGACCGCCCTGGTTAAGGATTGATTAAGCGGATTTCCCGCAGCGGCAGGCTTTCCCGCCCGCCCTTTCCATCTTTAGTTGCGAATCACTCTGTCCGGTTGGACGCAAGCGAGGCGATCAGCCGCTCGGGAAAAGGATGCGCAGGTCTTCGCGCGGGGGAAGCCGCCATCGTTCCGTCCAGGGGAGGTCCCCCCTGCCGATCGCGTAGAGCAGGTCGAAGACCTCCCAGTCGGCCGCTCCCGCGCCGGCAAACGCCGCCGCGACAGCCGCAAGCTCGCGCCCCGCTTCGTCCAATGCCGGACGCGTGGTTGCCTCGAGCACGGCCACGACGACGGAAGCTCCTTCGTCGGCAGAAAAATCCTGGCTGAACACCTTGTAATGCGGGTTGGCAATCGAGAGGCCAACCTGGAAGGAGGTGATCCTGCCTGAAGAAAGCTGCTCGCCCAGGAGCGAGGCGAGACGTTCCGCCTCGTCCCCCAATCTTGCCAGGGAGAGGACGAGGGTCGCCGCCGCGCCCGCCTGCCCCCTGCCTGCCCCTGCCAGCCGGCGGCAGGGATATCTGCGAAAGCCGCTGAAGGAGCGGCGCATCTTCGCCGACCAGGATGTCGGCTCGTCCACGAGTTCGCGATAGGCGGCGCTTTCGAGAACGTCGAGCGCCTCGATCTCGTAGAGCGTGAAATAGCGGCGGTCAGCGCCGGAGCCGTTTGCGTAACGCCTGGCGGAGAGAAAGCCGGGAACGCTCAGCCGCTCCGGCACATGCTCGAATGTGTGCCAGCATTCATACTCATCGAGCAGCGCCGGGTCGAAGCCGTTCCACAGGGCGAGGAAGGCAGTGCCTTTTGAAGACATCGGCGCTTCAATCCTGCGGGTGGCGGATGACGACCTTGGAAGCGATCTTGTCCCGCGCCAGGGCAAAACCTTCTTCGGCATCTGCCAGATCGAAGCGATGCGTGATCAGTCTGCGCACGCGGTCCTGGTTCGCCGCGAGATAGTTCAAAACCCGATGCCAGGTGGCAATCGGAGCGCGGTAGGAGCCCCGCACCTGCTGATGGTTGCGCACGAGTTGCGTAAGGTCGATGGCGGCGGGTCTCGGGTGAATGCCCGCCACGACCAGGATGCCCCTTTTCTTCAGAGATGCGAGCGCTTCGGGTATGACCTGCGGAGCGCCCGTCGCCTCGATCACCACGTCGAACTTGCCGCGCGCCAGGAACGGCAGCAGTGCTTGCGAAAGAGTCGTTCCGGCCGTGTCCACCGTATTGGCGAAGCCGAGTTCGTTGAGCGTCTTCAGCCGGGCCGCGTCGTTATGGCCGCAGATCACGACTTCCGATGCGCCTGCTGCATCACAGAAAAGCGCGATTCCCTGGCCGATGAAGCCGGGACCGAGCACCAGCACGCGGTCGCCCTTCTTCACCTCACCGGTGTCGACGGCTTCCGCACAGACGGTCATGGGCTCGGTCAGCGCGGCGATCTCGAAATCAAGCCCGTCGGGCAGAACCACGCAATTGGCGAAGGGGACCGCCACGTGAGAGGCAAAGGCACCGTTGCGGCCGATGCCGATGCCGCGCCTGCCCGTGCAGTTTTCCTCGTCGCCCGCGCGGCACGCGTCGCATGTCCCGCAGGTCACGGAAGGCCGCACCGTCACCCGCGTTCCGATGAACCGGCCATCGACGGCCGAACCGGTGGAGACGATGGTGCCGGCGAACTCGTGGCCGAGCGTGACCGGCATCGCCGACTGCATGGATTCGTATCCGGGCGTCCACTCGGCGATATGGAGATCGGTTCCGCAGATGCCGGTCGCCTCGGTTCGGATCAACACCTCCCCGGCGAGAACTTCCGATATCTTGGGCAGGCGGCGCAGCTCGATTCCCGAGCCGGGCCGCACCTTCTGCAAAGCCAGCATGTTTCGACACTCTCGATTGTAGGCGGCGCGGTTCTAGCCGCGCCAGCCGAGGAAACGCTTTTCGACGAGGCCGATCAGCCAGTTCATGATGAGGCCCATGATCGACAGGATCGTCACGCCCGCGAATAACCGCTCGAGGTCGTAGAGCGCGCCCGCCTCGAGGATGTAGGAGCCGACGCCATATTCCGCGCCGAGCATCTCGGCGGCCACCAGCAGAATGATGGCGATCGAGATCGACACGCGCAGACCCGAGAGGATTGCCGGGAACGCGCCCGGCAGGACGATCTTGCGGACGATGGACCACCAGGAAAGCCCGAAGCTCTGGCCCATCCTGATCAGGCTGCGATCGACATTGTCCACCGCGCCATAGGTGGCCACGACAGTGGGCGTGAAGGTGCCAAACGCGATCAGCGCATATTTCGAGGCTTCGTCGATGCCGAACCAGATGACGAAAAGCGGCAGGAGCGCGATTTTCGGAATCGGGAACAAGGCCGCGACCAACGGCACAAGCCCGGCGCGGATAAGACTGAAAAGACCAATGAGAACGCCGAGCGAAATGCCCACCGCAATGCCAAGGAAGGCACCGACGAAAAGCCTCTTAAGAGAAGGGAGCAGGTGCTTCCACAACAGACCCGTCTCATAAAGCTGCACGAAGGTTTGCAGAACGGCGGAGGGGCGCGGAAGCGTCAGCGCGGAAATGAAGCCGGAACGCGTGCCGATCTCGGCAAGGGCGATCAGCACGACGAAAACGACGAGGCCGATTCCCCTCACATGCTGCGGGGCAAAGCCGCGGCCGCGGAACTCGACCGGGCGGACCATGACATCAGACATCGAGCAACTCCTGGTCGGCGGCGGCCGCCTCCTCTCGCATCAGGTCCCAAAGCTGCGCCTGCTTAGCTTCGAGCTCGGTGTTCGCCAGCGTCCGCTGGTCGAGAGGCATATCGATATCGACGATCTCGCGGATGCGGCCGGGCCGGCGCGAAAGAACGACGATGCGATGGCCGAGACGGACGGCCTCGGCAAGATTGTGCGTCACATAGACGGCGGTGAAGGGCTGGCGGGTCCAAAGCGCGACGAGATCGTCCATCAGGAGTTCACGCGTCTGGCTGTCGAGCGCGGAAAGCGGCTCGTCCATCAGCATGACCGCCGGGCGCACGGCGAGCGCACGGGCGATCGCGACGCGCTGTTTCATGCCGCCGGACAACTGCTTGGGCAATGCCTTCCGGAAGTCTGACAGGCGGGTGCGTGCCAGCACGTCCGTGATAATCCTGTCCATCTCGGCACGGCCAATGGCGTGATCCTCGAGCACAAGCGCGATATTGCCCTCCACGGTGCGCCAGGGCAGCAGCGCGAAGTGCTGGAACACATAGGTGAGCGGGTTGAGCGAATCCTTCGCTGGCTCGCCCACTTGCAGGACGGCGCCTTTCGTCGGCTTTTCAAGGCCGCCGAGAAAACGCAGCAGGGTAGACTTTCCGCACCCGGAAGGGCCGATCAGACACACGATCTGGCCTTGGGGGATTTCGAGCGAGATGTCACGCAACACCTCGACGGCGCCATAGGTGTGGCTGACATTATCGATCAGCAAATCCATGGGATACTCCAGCGGAGGCCCGCAAGGGGCCTCCGTAATTCGAGAACAATGGTGGGAATGGATCAGATGGTTTCGACGTAGGACGTGTCGAAAAGCATCTCGGGGGTGATGTTCCCCTTCACCATGCCTTCGGACTTGAACCATTCGAGCTGCTCGGTCACCGACTTCAGCGACAGGGCAAGGTTCTTGTTGATCCGCATCGAGCCTTCGACGAGGTTGTTCTTGGCCTGTTCGAAGGGCAGATCGGCCTCCACATATTTGTGGCAGATCTGGGCAATCGCATCGACCTCTTCGGCATCGGCGGTCTTGTCCACGAAAGCCTTGTTGTAATCGTCCACGGCCTTGGAATAGGCGCGGATGAAGGCTTCGGTCTTCTCGCGCTCGTTCGCCGCATTGTTGGTGGAGGTGAACACGGTCGTGACCTGATAGTCCGGCGCATAGTCGGAAACCAGGCCGATCTCCTTGGCCGAACCTTCCGCGATCATCTTCTTGCCGATGCTGGACTGGATGGCCCAGGAATCGATCTGGCCCGATGAGAGCGCACCGACGACGGCACCCACCTTCTGCAGCGGACGCAGGGTGATCTCCGAGAGCGGAATATTGTTGGCCTGCGCGATCTTGTGGGCCATGAAGTGGAACGAGGAGCCCGCAGTGGTTATGCCGAAGCTCTTGCCGGCCAATTCCTTGGGATGCGTGAGGCCGGCCTCATAAGCCTTGTTGGAAGCAAGAATGATCGCTCCCACCAGCCCCTTCTCTTCCGTCAGCGCGCCGCCGATGACTTTGACGGCATCCTTCTCGGCCAGGCTGATGAGCCCGCCGCTCATGGCGGTCACGCCGTAATCCGCATCGCCGGAAGCAATGGCGACCGCCATCGGCTGCGCCGCTTCGAAATATTTCAGCTCTACATCAAGGCCTTCGTCCTTGTAGTAGCCGCGCTCGAAGGCAATGAAGCTGGGGGCGTGGCTGGCCAGGCGGATCACGCCGAGATTGACCTTCGTGTTCGCGCGCGCAGGGATGCCGAGCCCCAGCATGGTGCCTGCGGCTCCAAGGCCGATCAGTGTCTGCCGCCGATTCAGTGAGAATTTCTGCATTCCGTTTCTTCCTTCCCAGGTTCTGCCTCTTCGGGCTGTTGTGAACTTTGTTGCAGTCGCAACGCCGTCATTCAATAACCGATTTATTCGCCAGTCATGCCTTCATGGCATACCTGCTCGTGCGATGAGATCAGGCTCGTCGAGCCTCCTATGCAGTATGTCAATCAGTTTCTTCAGATTGTTGGAGCGCGGGCGCTTGCGGTTCCAGAGGACTGATACGTCGAAATCCGGCGATTTTTCGATGTGTTTCACCACGACTTGATCGCCGATCGGGCCCATTGCCGTAAGGGCATCGACGAGCGCGATTCCCATCCCCTGATTGGCGAGCGCCAGCGCGGTGTCCGAAAAGCGAACGACAGCTTTGATGTTGACCGAGACGCCGGCTTCCTTGAGAAACTTGTCGACCACGATGTGATGAGCACCGCCGGCGGGAAAGGCGATGAAATCCACGCCTTCCAGATCCTGCGCTGAAATCAGATCGCGCGATGCAAGGGCATGGCTGCGCGGGACGATGGCCACCAGACCGGCCTTGCCGACTTGTCCGGAGGAAATGAGCGGATGCCGCATTTTCGCGATGGTGACCAGGCACTCGCCGCGGCCGGTCACGAGGTAGTCCTCCATCTGGTCCACGGCGAGCACATCAAAGAAGAGCTCCAGCGAAGGCACCGTCACGGAAAGCGCCTTTAAAGCCTGCGGAACCAGGGCGCGTGCAACGCTTGCCGTCGCGCCGACGCGGAACACGGTCGCCTCCCCCCGGATGATGCGTGCAATCTGACCGGAAAGGCCGGAAATCTGACGTACGATATTGTCCACCTCGCCGAAGATCAGCAGCGCCTCGGAGGTCGGAACAAGGCCACCCTTCTCCCGCGCGAAAAGCTCTACGCCGAGGAGATCTTCCATGCGCCTTATGGTGCGGCTGAGAGAGGGTTGCGAGACGTTCAGCACCTTGGAAGCGCCGGTGATGGAGCGGGCCAGCACCACGGCATGGAATACCTCGATCTGGCGCAGGCTCAGCACGGGCTCGCCGTCAGCATTCGTCTCGCGTGTCTGCACGTCGCCCATCGCTACGCCCGCCCCAGGAACGGCAGGAGAGCGGCGAGGACATCGTCGGCAGCGCGTTCGGCAGGCAGGTGACCACCATGCAGGCCGCCGCCGGAAACATCAGCGGCCCAATCCCTCCAAATATCGATCGGTATGCGCCCGGCGAAAGTCTTGCCCTCTTCCCACAGCACGAGGACGGGGCAATCGATCTTGCGGCCGCCGCTCCTGTCCTCCAGATCATGTCGCTCGTCGATGCCAGCCCCGGCACGATAGTCTTCGCACATTGCGTGCCGCACCGCTGGATCGCGAAAGGCACGGCGATATTCGGCCAAAGCGACTGGATGGAGGTTGTCGAGGCTACCCGCCATCTTCCTCAGTGTGAGGTCGAGGAAATAGTCCGGGTCCGAGGCCAGAAGCCGTTCAGGCAGGTCGAAGGGCTGCGCAAACATGAACCAGTGGAATGCCCCCATGCCGAACTTTTTGTCGGCACCCGCCCAGACATCGACCGTCGGCACCACCGTCAGCGAGGCAAGCGCCCTCACCATCTCGGGCATGTCCAGCGCCATGCGATAGGCTACACGGGCGCCACGATCATGCCCGACGACAGCATAGCTTCCGTGCCCCAGCGCTGCCATCATCTCGTTCAGTTGGGCACCCATCCAGCGCTTGCTGCCGGGATCCGCTGGTTCGCCGCGGACGCGGCTGTCGCCATAACCCGGAAGATCGACGGCGACGACCATGTATCGTTCCGCGAGCGGACCGGCGACACGATGCCAGGCCGCCTTGGTCTGCGGATAGCCATGAACGAGCAGGACCGGCTCGCCAGAGCCGCCGATGACCGCGGAAAGCCGTGCCTGGGACGTCTCGATCTGAACTTCCCGAAATCCCGGAAACAGTTCGGCGGTGGCGTTCATCGGAAATCCATTCTTTCTTTGCTCAGTTCAGCGGAGAGAAATCCGTCGGCTTGAGGATCGAGGACTTCAGCTCCAATATCGCGTCGAGCTCCTTGTTTTTCGCGCTGAACTCGGCCCAGCGCGGATCCGCCGCCATCTTCGACCGGCGTGCGGTGCGATCGTCCAGGCTCTCATAGGCCCATATATGCACAACCTGGTTCGTGGTCCCGAACTCCGTGGTGAAGAAGCCCACCAGCTTGCCGAGATATTCCTGCTGAACGGCAAGGGCATGGTTTTTGTAGAGGGCGAGCCAATCCGCCATCTTGGTGGGCTTCAGCGTATAGGTACGCATTTCATAGATCATCGTGCATGTTCCTTCATTGAGACCGCTTGACGCGCCTGGAGTGCGGTGTGTCCTTTCGAACGTAAAAAGGGTGCTGTAAACCCCCGGACCTACGCATGGTGTTTTCTTAAAATCGGCTCCGACTTGGGCCGCTTTAACGGCATGGAGCGCGGCGAGATAGCCGAAAGTCAGGGCCGGGCCGAGCGTTATGCCCGGACCGGGATAGGTCCCGTTCATGATCGAATTCATATCGTTCCCTGCGGCGTAAAGCCCCGGGATGGGCCATCCCCCGCCATCGAGCACGCGCGCATTCGCGTCCGTACGGACTCCTCGCGCGGAGCCCAGGTCGCCGGTGACGAGCTTGATCGCATAGAACGGCGCCTGGCGGATCGGGGCGAGACAGGGATTGGGCCTGTGGTTCGGATCGCCCATCGACCGATTGTAGGAGCTGTTTCCCTTGCCGAACTCGGGATCGGCACCGAGCGCCGCTTCGTCGTTATAGCGCTCGATGGTCTCCTTCAGCGTACCGGGATCGATGCCGATCCGGGAGGCGAGCTCACCGATGCTTTGGGCCTCGATGAGATAGCCGCTCTTCACCAGCGCCGCGTTGGAAACGGGCGCGGGGCGCGCCAGGCCCATACCGTAGGCGCCCAACGCGGCTGAATCGCAGACCAGATGGCAGGGCGAGTTTGCCTCGGGATCGGTCTGCATGGCAAGCACAAAACGATGGTAGGAATCGGCCTCATTGACGAAGCGGCGACCATATTTGTTCACCGCGATTATGCCCGGCTTCGCACGGTCGGTGACGAGATGAGGGAATTTCTCCTCGCGACCGTCCTCATGCGTCAGCACCGAGACGGGAGTCCAGTAGAAATTCGACACGAGCCCTTCCCCGAGGGAGGCACCCGCGGCGGAGGCCAACGCAAGGCCGTCGCCGATATTTCCCGCGGGCGACATGGACCGATGTGACGCATCGGTGTTTGGCCGCCAACGGCCTGCATCTTCGGACGCTCCGAAGCCTCCGGTTGCGAGCACCACGCCGGCGCGGGCGCGGATCGGCCGCTCGCCTTCCGCCGTCTCCACCACGACGCCGCAGACCTGACCATTCTCCTCGATCAGCCGGCCGACCCTCAGACCAGTCCGGAGATCGACACCCAGATCGAGAGCGGAGCGGGCGAGACGGGCGATCAGCGCATTTCCCACCACAAGGCGTGTTCCGCGTTCATGGGAAAGCCTGTCCTTTGCATAGCGGACGAGCAGCCCCAGGCAATGCTTGAAAGACCTCCACGAACGACGCGCATTCAGGAAATGCTGCACGTCGGCCCTGTTGACCATCATCCCACCGAACAGCAGCATGCCCTCAGGGGGCTTGCGAAGCTCCCTGAAGCGGTCGCCGAGCCTGCCACCGTCATATTCCAGGACTTCCAATGCCCGGCCGCCGTCGGAAGCCCCTTCCAGCTCCATGTGATAATCGGGAGAGAACGGCCGGACCTTGAACTTCAGCTCCGAGTTTTCTTCCAGGAAGGCCAGCGCCTCACCTCCCCGTTCGAGGAAGGCATCGACCAGCGTCTGATCGATACCTTCGCCGACCATGTGGATCAGGTAGGTTCTGGCTTTCTCCAAAGACGCGTCGAGCTTCGCTTCCGAAGCCTGCCGGTTGCCGGGAATCCAGATCGTACCGCCGGAGATGGCCGAGGCGCCGCCGAAATGCGCCTCCTTCTCCACGACCAGGACCTTCAGGCCATGGTGGGCAGCGGTGACGGCGGCGGAGAGCCCGGCCGCACCGCTGCCAAGCACGATCAGGTCGTAGCCCTCTGCTATGCCGCTTCGGTCCATTCGCTCCTCCCCACGCCGTCAGATGACGGCGCCCTGCTCTTCCAATGTCTTTCGCAGTCTTGCGATGTCGGTATGCCCCCCTGCGGCGAGTGCCGCAGATACGCCTGCCGCATGCCCGGTGGCAAAGGCTGTGCCCATCACCCGGATGGAGCCATATGCCTTCGGATCGGCACCTATGACCCTTCCGGCCAGCCGCAGATTGGCGATGTTGACCGCCTCGATCGCGCCGGCGCGAATATCGAAAAAGCCTTCCCCACCGATATCCACGAACCGCGCGCGGCCGGGAGCTTCGTGAACTTCCATTGGCCAGCTCGCGCGGGCAATGCCGTCCGGATGGCGGCGACCCTCCACGACATCCTGCTCGACCACATCGGCGCGCGAGAACGGCCGCCGTGTCTCCCGGATCCCCATCTGCGGGCCGGTTGAAACCAAATAGGCTTTTTCGAAACCGGGATGACGGCGCAGGACCTCCAGGTTTCGCCAGGCAAGTTCGCGTGCCTTGAGTTCCACTTCCGTCAGGCTCTCGCCGGTGATGCCGTCGGTTTCCAGATCGATCGCCATCCACCATATGTCGTTGCTGAGCGGCAGACGCGAAACGACACCGCCATCGGCCCGCAAAATCGGCATCTCGGCTGTCTTGTTATGGTCGGCGATGAGAGCGGCCATGATCTTGCGGTCGAAGACCACGTCTTCGGGTACCCCGCCGATGCGGATGGGAAAGGATGCCGCCTGAAGATGCGCATTTGCGCCGCCCGGCTGGCTCAGCGGTACGCCAGCCAGCGTCGCAAGCGTCGCTTCACCGCTGGCATCCACGAAGGCATCAGCTTCGACGGTCGTCATCCCGGAATGGTCGACCAGTGTAACGGAACGAATGCGCTCACCTTCCACTTCGGCGCCGGTCAGGCGCGTGTGCAGGCGTATATTGACGTCGTTTCTGCACGCCAGGCGATCGAAGCCAAGCTTCGCCGCCTCTGGATCGAGCATGATGATCCAGTAGCCGCTTTTGGAGACGATCGGGGCGATATCGATGCCCAGCGCCCTCAGTTCCAGAAGGAGATCCTGTCCTATGCCGAGCACCATCTGCCTTGGCGTCTCGCCACGGGCGAAAAATCCGCAATAGGCGAGCACCTGCGCATTCGTGACCGCCCCGCCCATGAAGCCGTAGCGTTCGACCAGAAGCGTCCTCGCGCCTGTCCGGGCGGCTCCCACGGCTGCCGCTATGCCGCCGGCCCCCGCACCAACCACCACCACATCATATTTCTCAACGGTCTTAGTCATGCCTCTCGTGGATACGCCTTTGCTGGAAATTACCGCGGGACGCGCTAGAGCACGCCCATATGGCCGCCGAGGAGCGCGAGTTGCGCCTTCGCCATCTGTGGTCCTGTCTGTATCGGAAGGCCGCGCGCCATCGCGGCTTTAAGGAACGGCGTCACCTCCGGCGAGGTGACCACGTCTGCGACGAGCGCCGACGATTTCAACGCGGCCAGTGCATTTTCGGCGAGCGGAACCGGATCGCCTTCCTTCATGCCGAGCGGCGTTGCGTTGACCACCAGGTCGAGCGCTCCGAGATCGCCGGCTTGCGTGCCGATTTGGGTCGCCGGGAATTCGGCGCGCAAAAGCCCCGCAAGGCGCTCCGCCCGGGCAATGTCGATATCGGAGATCGCCAGCGAGGCGACACCCGCCTCGCAAAGCGCGTGCGCTATCGCGCTGCCCGCGCCGCCGCCACCGATGACGAGCGCGCGCTTGGCATCGGGCACAAAACCGTTTCGGCGCGCTGCTTCGACGAAACCCATCCCGTCCACCATGTCGCCGATAAGCCTGCCACCGGCTTCGCGCTTGACGACATTCGTAGCGCCGAGCAGTGCTGCCCGCGGCGTGATCTCGTCAATGCCGGCTGCAACCGCCTGTTTGTGCGGTATGGTCACCACGAACCCGTCAAGGTTCTTCCACTGCCGCGCCATGGACAGGAAGTCCGCTACGCCTTCCGGCGCGATATCCATCGCAATCATCGCCACATCACTGCCCGACTGCGCGAACGCCGCGTTGAAATTTTCCGGCGATTTCACCTGTGCGACCGGCGAGCCGATTATTGCGACGAGGCGCGTGCTGCCCTTGATCATCTGCGTGTCCTCCGCGGCCGCCGCCTTTGTAATCTTGCTGCCGCGGCTGAGAACATGCCGGCCTTCCCTCCCGCGGGCCAATAGAATATGAAAGGCGTCCTATAATGCGAAGTTATAGACCTTCGCGCTTTTGGGTACTGAAGTAATGGCCAAGCCGAGATTGAAGGAAAGGCAGATCGAGGTTTTCCGCGCAGTGATGGCGACGGGTTCGCTTACCTCGGCCTCCCAACAGCTCGGCGTCTCCCAGCCGAGCCTAAGCATGACGATCCGCCGCTTCGAGGATGAGATCGGCGCCACATTGTTCGAGCGCATTGGCGGCCGGTTGGTGCCTACGGAGGAAGCGAAGCTCATCCTCGTTGAGGTGGAGCGTGTCTACGGCCAGTTCGACCGGTTATCGGAAGCCATACACTCGATCGCCACGGGCGACACGTCGGTCTTCCGCTTCGGCACCACCCCGAGCATCGGCATGCGGCTGGTACCGAAAGCCCTGAAGGTGCTCAAGGAGCGCTACAGTTCGCGCACTTTCTATTGCGATTTCCTCTCCCAAAAAGACATCCGCGACTATCTTCTCTTCGGGCAGGGATCCTGCGTTACCACGATCGCGGAGGCCAACGACCCGACGCTCGAGACGGCCGTGATCGCGAAGGGCAAGCTCGTCTGCCTGATGCCGCGGACCCATCGGCTGGCCCATCACAGTTCCATCTCCCCGCGGATGCTGGCGGACGAGGTGCTGATCTCCTTCGGCTCCGAAACACCACACGGCCGCTATATCGATGCCACCTTTGCGCGGGCAGGCGTCAGCCGCAAGACCGACGTGTTCGTCCATTTCGTGGAGGCGGCGATCTCCTTCGTTTATGAGAATATCGGCGTTTCGGTCATCGACGAGTTTTCTGCCATGGATTGCGAGCGGATGGAGCTGGTGGCGATCCCGGTCGAAGACAGCGTGGAGATCCCGGCCTATGTGCACTGGTGCCGGTTTCGCCCGCGCCCCAAGGCGACGGACGAACTGATCCAGGCGCTGACCGGCATAGCCCGTTCGCGTGGGATCGGCACCGCCTGACCGTTTTCCGAAGCCGATCCCGGCTTTCGGCCAGCATGCTAATCTCCAAGATAGAGACGCTCGATGGCCCCGCCCTCGGACAATGTGGCGGAGTCGCCGCTTAGAACGATTTCGCCGCCGCGCAGCACATAGACACCGTCTGCGTATTTCAGCGCGATGTCGATGCGCTGCTCGACCAGGAGCACGGCTGTCCCGAGGCTTGCCCAACGCTTCAGAAACGCCAGGATCGTCGGGATCAGCATCTCCGCAATACCCAGCGAAGGCTCATCGACGAGAAGGATATCTGGGCGTGCGACGAAGGCTTGGGCGAGCGCCAGCATCTGCTGCTGTCCGCCACTCAGGCTCGAGGCGGCGTCATCCAGCTTTTCATGCAGGATCGGGAACACCTCGTAGACATCCTTGAGCCGCGTCTCCAGGTCGGAAGCGTCTCCGCGCACGCCGAGGCGAATATTCTCCCTCACGCTGAGCCGCGGAAAGACGCGGTGCCCGTCCAGCACAAGCCGCAAGCCGTTCGCGACCATTCTTTCCGGCGCCAGACCGGTAATTTCGCGCCCGTTTGCCTTCACGCTACCGGCCGTCGGCCGGTTCAGCCCTGCCAGTGTGCGCAGCAGGGTGGACTTGCCAGCCCCATTGGGCCCCAGCACAAGAGTGAGCTGCCCAGCCGGTGCAACGAGGTTGATATTGCGCAGGATCGGTACCCGGCCATAGCCGGCCTCAAGCCCCTGGACCTCAAGCATCCCCGCCTCCGGTAAACAGCGCCCTGACCTTGGGATTGGATTTGATCTCTTCAGGCATTCCCGATGCCGCGACGGTTCCGGTCTCCATGACCGTGATTTCGTCCGCGACGTTCCATACCATCCTGAGATCATGCTCCACGAGCAGGATCGTCTTGCCCAGCTTGTCGCGGAAATAGACGAGCAGATACGCAAGATCCGCCCTTTCCTCCGGCGACAGTCCGCCTGCGGGTTCATCCAGCAGGATCACGCGAGCATCGGATTCCATCACCCGCAGGATTTCGAGCAAGCGCCGCTGGCCATGCGGAAGAAGCGAAGGATCCTGCCGTCGCCACCTGGCGGCAAGCGAACCGAGTTTCGCCAGGCCGTTCTCACCTCCGGCGCGACCGAAGCCTTCACGCCCGATCTGCACGTTTTCCCAGATCGACAAACGGTCGAAGATGCGCGGTGTCTGGAAGGTGCGGCCAACCCCCATGCGCGTGCGGCGCCAAGGCGCGAGCCTGGTGACGTTGCGACCGAACAGCTCCACCTTGCCGCTGTCGAGCGGCATGAAGCCGGAGATCGTATTGAGCATGCTCGTCTTGCCCGAACCGTTGGGGCCGACCAGCCCGTGAATGGTGCCCTCCTTCACGGAAAGCGATGCTCCGCCCAGCGCGACTGCGTTCCCGAAGGACTTGCGTGCCTCCCGAACCTCAATGAGGGCGGCGCCGTCCTCCGGGCGCGGTGCAGGCGAAGCGGCAAGCTCGTCATCCTTCCTGAGCGCGTCGTGCAGCGAGACGGTCACCTTCTCCGAGCCGCTGCGGCGTGAGGTAATCCACTTAGACAGGGTGCCGACGACGCCGTCAGGAAATGCCAGCATCACCGCAAGTGCGACGACGCCGTAGATGAGCAAGCGGTAGTGCGAAAAATCGGCAAGGAAGACGTTGGGCACCAGATGGAGAAGCCACACTCCGATGATCGGGCCGAGCAGCTTGCCCTGCCCGCCAACAATGACCGCGAGAAAGAAGAAGATGGAGAAATCGACCCGGAATGCCGTCGGGCCGACGAAACCGACCAGAGGCACATAAAGCACGCCCGCGATCGCGGTGCCGAACGCGGCAATCAGGAAGGCGATCGAGCGGATCGTTCCGGGATGGATGCCAAGCGCCTGGGCAGCCTCAGGACTGTTCGAGACGATGATCATCCTGCGGCCCAGCACCGTATGCGGAAGCACCGCGTGGAACAGCAGCGCGAAGGCGGCGAAGAGGACCGCGAGAATGGACAGAGGCGTGATCGAACCGTAGACGGGCGTCGCGAGCGACATGACAAATGCCGGCACACCGTTGACACCGCCGGTAATGCTGTCGAACGCGATCAGCAATTGCGGGAAGACGAGTGCTGCGCTCAGGGTGACGAAGCCCAGATAATATCCCTGGACGCGCAGCGCGGGAGCGGCAAACAGCGCGCCGAGAACGAGGCCCGCGCCGACGCCGCCGATCGCCGATAGCCAGAAGGGCTGGCCGTGCAGGCCTGTCATCACCGCTGCAGTCACGGCTGCGATGCCGAAGACCGCACCTTGGCCGAACGACATTTGACCTGCTTCGGAGATCAGCATGTTCTGCATGATGGCGACGACGATATAGAGCGTCACCAGGGTAAATGTGTACGTCCAGTACTGATTGCCGAGCGCGCCCGGAACAAGAATCGAAGCTGCGATCGCCAGAATGCCCAGCCAGACGGAAGACGGCAGTTTCAGGCGCTGCGATGCGGCCGGAGGAGTGGAAGCGGTATCCAGGGCTATATCTTGAGACATGGTTCCTAAACTTTCCGGGCGGCCGCGAGACCGAAGATACCCTCAGGCCGGAGCATGAGGACGGCGATCAGAAGGCCCATGGTGACGGTGTCCTGGTAAATGCCGCCGAAGCGGTAGGCCGCGAACATGGAGATGACGCCAACCAGCGCGCCACCGACCATGGCGCCGAGATTGCTGCCGAGACCGCCTATGACGAGGGCCGTGAAGCCGCTGAGTAGATAGCCTATGCCCGTGTCGGCGGAGATGTTGATAACGGGCGCACCCACGAAGCCGGTGGTCGCCAGCACCAGTCCGGAGATGCCGAAAGCAACAAGCTGAATACGCTTCACCGAAATGCCTGCCACCTTGGCCGCGTCAAGATCCTGCGCGATCGCGCTCATCGCAAGCCCCGTGAAGGTCTTCTGGTGGAACCAGCGGATGACAACGAACCAGAACACGGCAAGCGCCATCAAAAGGAAATAGGCCGAGGGCGTGCTCAACCCGAACACGGAAACGGGCGGCAGAATGCTCGGCACCCGGAACGCCAGAGAGCCGCCATAAAGATGGATTCCTGCCGAAAGGATCACCGAGATCGCCATGGTGGTGATCAGCCAGGAGTGCTGTTCAACAGAGGATTTGAGCGGGAACAGGGTCAACACACCCTGGAGCGACACGAAAACGAAAAGGCAAGCCGCGATCCCCACCGCCGCCAGGATCCAGATCGTCCAATCCGGTGTTGCGGGCAGGATGAAATAGGCCAGCACCCCGGCGAGGACCAGGAGCGCTCCATTGGCGAAATTCAGGATTCCACTCGAATTCACCACGATATTGAAGCTCATGCCGATCAGGGCGTAGATCGCGCCTTGCCCCAGACCGCGCACAAGGATCAGCGCCAGTTCGTCAATGCTCATATTCACACTCCGCTACAGCATCGGCCTGAAAGCCAAACGGCCTTGGGAAAGCACGATGCGTAGTTTCACTCGCCTGCAGCGTCCTTGTGCGGCCTGCAGGCGCCGCCGCTAGACGGCGCCCGATGGGAAGTCAGCAGCCGGCGCGCTCCTGGATGCCGTATTCATCGATCGTGTCGGGCTTCACAACGGAAAGCGCCTCAGGGCCGACGAGGAAGTGGGATTCGGCGCTTGCAGCCAGACCTTTGTTGACACCGTCGAAGGAGGAGATGTTCTCCACGATCCATTTCGCCACTGCCGGACCGGAGGTGTCGCCACCGTTGCCCTCCACCGCGGCCTTCAGAATAAAGACCGAGTCGTAGAAGAGGGCCAGGAAGTTCATGGGATAGCGATCGGCGGAACCAGGCTTGTAGGCCCTTACCGCTTCCACCAGATCGATCGCCTTCTGCGGCTTGCCGTCCGCCTTGCAGTAGGTGAAGCCGGCATAGTTCAACGCGATCACGTTCTTGAACAGCTCGGGGCCGCCGGCGGCAAGCGCCTGCGTGGCAAGCGAAACGCCGTAGCTGCCGGAAATATTGACGTCCCAGTTGAGCTGGGCACGGCTGAGCAGCACATTGGCGGTATCGTCACCGGTCGACGTGAAGAGCAGGATCGCATCCGGCTCGCCCGAGCGCAGTGCGAGCAGCTGAGGTGTCAGGTCCTTTGAGTTGTAGTTGTATTCCTGGATACCGGTGAGCTCGATGCCCTTTTCCTCCAGGACTTTCTGGATCTCGGCTACGGCAGTCTTGGCCTGCGCGCCATTGTCGGAGAAGATTGCGACCTTCTTGGCGCCGAATTGCGATGCGGCATTGTCCACCATGGCGCGTGCCTGCGTCTCGGCATTCGGCAACATGCTGAAGCTGTACGGGCCGGCGGCGGGGGTGATGGTGGAGGAACCAGAGACATTGATCGATGGGATCTGCGCTGCGCTCAGCAGCGGCAGAACGGCAAGCGTCACCTGGCTGTAGGTCGGGCCGACGGCCATGTCGATGCCGACCTGGTGCACCAGGCGGTTGGCCTCGCCGACGCCGATCGTCGGGTCGGTCTGATAATCGGCGACCGTCATTTGCACCTGGCGCCCGGCAATACCGCCAGCCTCATTGATCTGCTTGACCGCGAGTTCGACAGCCACCAACGAAGCCTCCCCCAGGGCTCCCGCACCGGTAACCGGAACGAAGGCGCCCAGCTTGATGGGTTCATCGGATTGCGCGAGCGCCGGGGCGACCGCGCCCATGGCAGTGGCGACGAGCGCGGCAAATATGCGACGTGTCAATTTCATGTGGTTCCTCACCATTGATACTCGACGACAATCCTTGCACCCATTCGAAGCCGCGTCGAAAACTTCGGATGCGTGTTTAGAAGCCTTCGCCCGACCCGCAGCGGCTCCTTTTTCTTTAGTACCATTTTTCGGTACAAAAATTCATTTTCCGGTGATATAGACGAGCTACTGCGGGTGAGTCAATTGCGGTGACGGCGCGGCTGGACATTGCGAACCCCGGTTGACCCGTTTCGACAAATCCTTTGAAGGTAAAGTCCCCCGAGTCGGGCTATCAGCAGAGGAAGGATTAGGGACCGGTGACGCAGACCAGAAACCACGAACCGAAATCCGGCCCGTTGGAGCGCTATATCACAATCCTCGAAGCGGTCGTCAGCTCGCCCGAAGGTCTCACGATACGCGAACTCGAGACCATGCTCGACCTGCCGAAGACGACGGTGAACCGCCTGATTGCAGCCCTTTCGGCGAGCGGATTGGTGGAACCGGGCGATCGGCGCGGCTCCTATACGCTCGGCCGGCGGCTGTCGCAGATCCTGCAGTCGGACACCGCCTGGATCGAGCTTGCCAGCAAGCGTCTCTTGAAGTCCTTGGCCGATGAAACCGGCGAGACATGCTTCATTGCCCGTCTCTATGGCGCGACGATCAGATCGGTCGTCATGGAATCGCCCGATGCAAGCGTGGGGGTCTATGTCATGCCGGGGCATCCGCTGCCGCCTCATGCGACGGCCACGGGCAAGCTGCTGACGGCGCTACAGGAGCCGAGCCTGCGCGAGGCGATCCTGGAGACCGAGTTGAACCAGCTGACGCCGCGGACCCTGCTCGACCGCAGCCAGCTGGAAGAGGAATATCGCAAGATCCGCGAGCAGGGCTACGCGATCGAGAACGGCGAGCATGTGCGCGGCCTGTTCACGATCGCCTACCCCATCGTGCTGGTTCCTGGCCAGCCACCGATTTATGCCCTCGGCATGACCGGACCAGCCGAGCGGATCGGCGCGCAATCCGTGCCGGCCCTGCTACAGAAGCTGGAGCATACGGCAGCGGAATTCGCCCATGTCTTCGCCCCGAACGGGAAAAACGCAATTAAGCCGAAACCCCGCTAGGGTCTCACTAGGCGCTGCGGGCCAGTTGCCGATCGTGCCAGTCGAAATAGCGCATGGCGAGCCCGAGAAACCAAGGCTTGCCCGTGTAGAAGGGCATGGTCGGAAACCCTTTGGCGGCAAAGATGCTGTCCTGGTCGGGTTCTCCAAGAATGCGCGCAGCGATTTTCCTGCCGAACGTGCTGCCCATGGTCACGCCGGCAAAATTGTAGCCCATGGCATAGTGGACATTGCCGTTCCGGCCCATATGCGGCATCAGGTCGAATGTGCCGGCGCAATAGCCGTCCCAGGCGTGACTAAGGCGTAATCCCCGCGCCTCCGGCAGCACCCGGTCGATGATGCCTTTCATACGCCTCGCAATTTCCTCCGGTCCACCAAGGGGAGCCGCCGTCGCGCCGCCGAACAGGATGCGGCGCGAATCCGGCGCGGGCCGGAAGAAGTCGATATTGGTGTTGGAATCGATCACCGTCCGGCCGTGCGGAATGAGTCGGTCGAGAAGTTCCTGGGGCATCTCCTCGGTAGCGGCCATATAGGCACGGAACGGCACCACCCGGCGTCGAAACCAGCCCAGCCGCGAGGTATAGCCATTGGTGCCCACCACCACGTGATCCGCAATGATGGTCCCCCTATCGGTCTGCACCTCGCATTTGCCGTTCGCAAGTTCCCGTATCGCCAAAACCTCGGTCCTGCCGAACACGCCCACGCCCGCGGCGACGGTCCGGTCCAGAAGTCCCTTATGATAAAGACCGGGATGCAGCGAGCCGCTATCGGGAATAACCGCCCCGCCTTCATACACATCCGTGCCAAGCTCCTCCCTCACCCGTTCGCGCGGTAACATGGTGTGCGCAAACCCCATATCCGCCTCGAGAACCGCCAGATCCTTGGCAAGCGCATTGAAATGTCCGCGCGAAGTCGCGCCGATAAACCTCCCCGGCCTCGCAGCGAAACAGGCGATATCCTCCTTCTCGATCAGATCGAACGTGAAGCGGTAGGCCGCATTCAATTCGCCATAGATCGCTCGGGCTTTATCCTTACCCTTGGCTGCTGCGAGTTCCGAATAGGATTTCTTGAGCACCCGCCCGATGAAGCCCGCATTGCGGCGCGATGCGCCCTCGCCGGGGTTCTGCCGATCCAGAATAGCGACCTCATGTCCCCCACGCGCGAGGTGGAGGGCAGCGCTGACACCGGTAAACCCGCTGCCGATGATCACCACGTCATACCCGTTTTTCGGATCGCGCTCCTCGAATGGAACGGGAGCGGCGGCGTCCCACCAATAGGGCTGAAACTTGAAGTCGGGAGTCGTGATGTCAGACATGGAAAGCCGAGTGTTGGGCGCGCTCGCGCCGTGGAGAATGCTTAAACCGTTTTTCGGTATAAAATACCATTTACCGGTACATACTTCGCATGTATGGTCTGCGTCAATCGCGCTGATCGCGTCGATAAGGGTTCAATGATCCGGAGACCTTTGGGATGAGCCACATCCTCCACCGTTCCAGCCACTCAATGCCGCCTATGGTTGTCGAGGGGCGAGGCAGCTGGCTCATCGACAGCGAGGGTAGAAGCTATCTGGATGCCTCGGGAGGCGCGGCTGTTTCCTGTATCGGCCACGGCCACCCGCGCGTCATTGCGGCGATCACCCGGCAAGCGGGGAAGGTCGAATATGCGCACAATTCGTTCTTCACGAGCGCGCCGGCGGAGGAACTCGCGGATCTGCTGATCGCACGCTCGCCTGAACCGCTATCCAAGGTCTATTTCGTCAGCGACGGGTCCGAAGCGGTCGAGACAGCGCTGAAGCTTGCGCGTCAGTATTATGTCGAACGTGGTGAGACGAGCCGCAGCGTGGTCATCTCGCGCCGCCAAAGCTATCACGGCAACACGCTCGGCGCCCTTGCCGTCGGCGGGAACATGGCGCGCCGGGCCGACTATGCCCCGTTGTTGATGACCGTCGAGCACGTCTCGCCCTGCTTCGATTATCGCGGCCGCGCGCCCGGCGAGAGCCTCGAAGACTATGCCGACCGGCTCGCCGCCGAACTTGAGCAGACGATCGCGCGCCTCGGCAGTACTTCCGTCATGGCTTTCATGGCGGAGACGGTCGTGGGCGCGACGGCCGGGGCGGTGCCGCCGGTCGCCGGTTATTTTCGCAAGATCAGGAACATCTGTAGCCGTCACGGCATCCTTCTGATCCTGGACGAGGTGATGTGCGGCACCGGGCGGACCGGAACCTTCCACGCATTCGAACAGGAGGGCATCGTTCCGGATATCCTCACCAACGCGAAGGGGCTGGGCGGCGGCTACATGCCTATTGGCGCCGTCTATCTCAGCAGCGACATCGACGACACGATCGCGCGCGGTTCCGGCGCCTTCAAGCATGGCCACACCTATAATGGCCATCCGCTCGCCTGCGCCGCCGCATTGGAGGTACAGAAGATCATCGCTGAAGAGGAACTGGTAGAGCGCGCATTGCGCCAGGGCGAAAGGCTCGCCGCTCTGCTGCAGGATCGCTTCGGCCAGCATCCCCATGTCGGCGACATTCGCGGCCGTGGGCTTATCCAGGCCATCGAGCTGGTGGCCGACCGGGAGGGTGCATCGCCCTTCGACCCGAAGCTCGGCATTGCCGCGCGCATCAAGGCCGAAGCGATGAAGGCGGGGCTGTGCATCTATCCGGGAGCCGGCACGATTGACGGTGCTAGAGGCGACCATGTCCTCCTCGCTCCGCCATTCACAGTTTCCGACGACGAGCTGACCACGGCTGTCGAGCGCCTTGGAACCGCAATCGACCGCTGCCTTGCCAGCACTGACCCAGCCTCGAGCATTTCAAGATGAAAGGAGCCGCCATGAGCCAGAGCGCCGCGAGCAACCTGCCCCGCGTGACCTATTCCAACATCAACGAGGATTTCTCCGGCGTGCATGCTGTGCTGGACCGCATGATCCCCGAGGTGAAAGAGAAGCTTGGTCGCGAGCACCCGAACTTCATAGGGGGAAGCGACAGCCGCGAGGGCGTCTCCTATACCGCCCCCTATCCCGTCGAACGCTCGATCAGCCTTGGCACATTCTTTGCCGCATCGCCTGAGGCCGTAGCCTCCGCCGTCGAAGCGGCGCGCACGGCCTTTCCTTCATGGCGCAGGGGCGGCTGGGAGCGTCGGGTTGCGATGGCCCGCAGGGCGGCCGATATCCTTGAGGCCCGAAAATTCGAGGTTGCCGCCGCGTGTCTGCTGGAAGTCGGCAAATCCCGGATGGAAGCGATCGGCGAGATCGAGGAAGCGATCGATATCCTGCGCTTCTATAGCGGCGAAATGGAAGCCAATCGGGGCTTCGACAGGGCCTTGAAGCGCGCCCAGGAGCGCGAGGAAACGTTGGACGTTCTACGGCCCTACGGCGTCTTCGCCGTGATTGCGCCGTTCAACTTCCCTGTCGCGCTGTCGATCGGCATGTCGATCTGCGCACTGCTTGCCGGCAACACGGTCGTCTTCAAGCCGAGCCCGATGGCCGGGTTGACGGGAAGGCTCATCACCGACTGCTTTATTGAGGCCGGGTTCCCCGAAGGCGTTTTCAACCTGGTCAATGGCGGAAACGAGACCGGTGCAGCGCTTGCTGCCCATCCAGGCGTGGATGGAATCGCCTTTACCGGTTCGCATGCGGTCGGCATGCAACTCCTGCGCAGCTTCGGTACTGCCGGCGCGCATGCCAAACCGGTTTTGGCGGAAATGGGAGGGAAGAACCCGACCTATGTCGCTGCCTCGGCCGATCTGGATACCGCCGTCTCCGGAATGGTGCGGTCGGCTTTCGGCCTGCAAGGCCAGAAATGCTCCGCCGGCTCCGTGGTCTTCCTGCACGAAGCCATTGCGCAGCCCTTCATAGAGCGTCTGGTGGAAGCATCCAAAGCGCTGAAGATCGGCGATCCTTACGAGCGGGATGTCTTCATGGGTCCGCTGATCAATGAAGCCGCACGCGATCGTTTCCTTCGCTCGGTCGAAGCCGCCAAAGCTGCCGGCGCGACCGTGCATGGCGGCTCGTTGCTCAGAGGTGGCCTCTACGACAACGGGTACTTCGTCCAGCCTAGCATCGTGACTGGCCTACCCGACGATCATGCGCTGCATCGCGAGGAGCTCTTCATGCCCTTCCTCACGGTGCGCACTTTCACCGATCTCGAGGATGCGATTGCACGCGGCAACGCTGTGCCATACGGCCTGACGGCCGGCATCTATACGGAGGACCAGGCGGAGCTGGAAGAATTCCTCGATACGGTGGAAGCGGGCGTGGTCTACGCCAATCGCGCCAGTGGCGCCACCACCGGCGCTTGGCCCGGCATCCAAACGTTCTGCGGCTGGAAGGGCTCGGGCACAGGTTCCAAGGGAGGCCTCGGCTCCTGGTACCTCCCGCAGTTCATGCGCGAGCAAAGCCGCACGATCATGCGGTGATGCTCCCTTCAAGGCTACGGAAAAGGCGCGGTCGAAAGCCGCGCCTTTTTCTTATACTGCAGGATCGCGTGGACTTCCTGCCGAGCGAGACCGGATCAGACGCAGACGAACGGCCGCTGCCTGCGCGTGTCGCGGATTTTGAGCGGCAGGTTTGGCGTGATGGCGGCAAACTCTTCCAGCTGCAGATCGCGCGCAATGATCACGATTGCATCGTCCATGCCGGTATCTGCGATCCTGCGAGGCGGGTCGAAGACGGTGCCGACGCTCTGGAGCAGGATCGCGCCCTGCCCCTGCTCCATTCGCATGATGCCCTTGGTGCGCAGAAGACGTGGCCCGCAATAGGCTGCGAGATTGTCCAGCCACTCGAATAGGCGGTCCGGCTCGGTCGGCGCGCTCGGCCGGGCGATGAAAACGCCCGCGCGTTCGTGCGGGGACGGAACCGCTCGGTCCCGCGCGATGATATCCGCAAAGCATGTCTCACCGGCAGCGAACTTGAAGGCTGAGCGAACCCGCTCGCGGCCCCGATCCTCGTCCACGACACGCGCCAGCGGGTTGAGGGCGCCGACGAGTTCGACCGCCTTGAGGCGCTCCGGCCCGGCGACACGATCGGTCTTGGTAAGCACAATCGTCTGCGCTGCCGCCAACTGCGCCGCCGCTTCCTCGAACTGATCGCTGGTCAGCGCACCGTTCACGCAGTCATAGGTGGAAAGGACGGAGATGCGGAAGGGCACCGGTAGCCCAAGCAACTGGCGGATGATGGGGGCGGGCCGCGAGAGGCCGCTGGTCTCCAGGATGATGCGTCTCAGCGGGCGGCGGCCGAGCCGCTCATTCTCGTCCATGAGTGCGGCCACGGTCAAAGGCAGATCGCTCATCATTGAGCAGCAGACGCAGCCATTGCTGAGCTGCGCGAGCTGCAATCCCGACTGGGCGGAGGCGACTGTCGAGCCGTCGATATTGATCTCGCCGATCTCGTTGACGATCACGCCGGTGTCCTCGAACTCCTCCTCCCCCAGCAGGTCGAGAAGCAGCGTGGTCTTGCCGCTGCCGAGGAATCCGCTCAGCAGGAAGAATTCAGGCAGTTCGCCGGCCGTCGTCATCGGCGCGTGCGAGGCCTCGTGTCCTCGCCCTCGGCAAAGCTTTCGGCAACCATCTCCCGCACGTCCGCCAAAAGCTCGGCCGGATCATAGATGACGCCGTCCTTGATCGTGTACTGGATCCCCCGATGCCACTCCGTCTGCCGGGTGTCGTCATTGAGCCGCCAGGCGCCGGTACCATAGAGATATTTCAGGTCCTCCAGCGGGTCGTATCGATGGACGAGCAGGTCGGCGCATTTGCCGGGCTCGATCGTGCCCGTCTCGTGGTCAATACCGAGAAGCGCAGCGCTTTCCGAGGTCGCTGCCCGAAAGATCTCCAGCGGGTGGAAACCGGCTTCCTGCATCTGCTCCAATTCGCGAATGAAGCAGAAGCCGTAGAGTTGGAAGGTGAAACCGGCATCGCTGCCGGGACAAACCCTGCCACCCATGTTCTTGTAGTCGTTGCAGAAGCGCATCCAGCGGCGGAAGTGTTCCTTCCACTGCACTTCGTTGGTCGTTGTCCAGCGGTACCAATGCGAACAATGTCCGCCGCGATGCGGCTGGAAATAGGTCCACAGCGTCTTGTGCGTGTATTCGTCGTGCCAATCCGCGCGGCGTGCCCGCATCAGGTCGCGATTGGCCTCCAGGATCGCCAGCGTGGGCACGAAGGAATGGCCGAGTTCCAGGAATTTCTCCAGGGTCTCCTGCCATTTGGCGCTGCCCGGCTCGGCGGCCTGGATGAAATTCTGGCTGCTTGAATTGTAGCGTAGCGATTCATCCATGAAGTCGTATCCGACAGGATAGGCCTGCACCGCCCGGTCGGTGAACATCGCCTCCGGAATGCCGTAGAAATGCTCGGTCGAGGTAAGACCCCATTTCGCACTGCGCAGGGCATTTACCTTCGATACGGACATCTGCGCGTGATGGCAGCCCGAGCGCATGCCGAGATTGTTCGCTTCTTCGAGAGCCGCTTGCATGATGGCCGGCGGCGCGCCGAAAAACTTCAACCCGTCGACGCCACGCTCTTTCACCGCGCGCACCCATGCGCGTGCCTGCTCGACCGTGTAGATGGTCTTCACGAACTCATCCACCGCAGGGAAATAGGCGTGCGCCACGATCTTGGGCGCGGCGATCCTGTTGGCAGCGGCAGCCTCCTTCTGCTCCAGCGTCCAGCCGACGCCGTTCATGCAGGCCATCTCGCGCACCGTCGTGATTCCGTGCGCCAGCCACAGCTTGTAGACATAGTCGGCGGAAGGCATCGGCCCGCTCGCCGCATGGTAATATGTGCCGATATGCACATGCGCATCCACGAAGCCGGGGGTCACCAGCTTGCCCGTGCAGTCGATCTCGTGGTCACCGGGCGCAGGCCGCCGCTCCGGCTTAATCGGCATCTTCGGCACACCGACCAGAACCACCTCCTTGATGCGGCCGTTCTCGACCACGATGTCGTATGGTCCGACCGGCGGCGCACCCGTGCCGTCCAGGATGCGTGCCCCGCGCAGGACCAGCCGGCGAAACGGGCCTATGCCGCGGTCACGCGTCCTGGCTGGCTCGACAGCGGGATAGCCACGCGCGGCCATCGCGTTTGCAAGTTCATCGCCCGGAAGGGTCTCACCGAGGGTGCTTTGGGTCATGATTGGTGCCGAATTTTGGTTCTATTTTCCGTTTTTCGGAATTTCGCACGCACAAACATGCCCGTCAATCCATCTGGGCAAAGAAGATCGCCCGCGCTGGGCGGCAAACCGGCGCAACCTCCTCACATGTGGAGCAATCAGCCCGAATGCTTGCGGAAGCCCTGAATTCTCGAAGCGCTCGCCTCTATGGCATCAATAAGTGCGCTGATCGTCGGCGCCATCGGGCGCCCTGTGGCCGTGATCACGCCCCACTGGAAGGGAATGTCGAAATCGAGTGGAATGACTTTGATGCCGGCGACCGGGAGACCGGAAATCGTCGCCGATTCCACCACCGCGACACCGAGGCCTACCCGTGCAAGGGAGAGCGAAACATAGGTGGCGTTGCTGTCGATCACGCCGCTTGGTTCGATCCCATGCGCATCCAGCGCCTGGTTGATACGCATCCGAAACCGGTAAGGATTGGCGGAGGCGATCAGTCTCCTTCCCTGAAGATCGGGCGGGCCAAGCGTTTCCCTCGATGCAAGCTCGTCGGATTCTGAAACCACGGCGACGCAAGGCACCTCTCCGATCCAGTGCACGTCGATGCCGGGATTGTCCAAGGGCAGGCTGGCGACGCCCACATCTGCCGTACGCGCAGCTACGGCCTGCACCACGTTTTCCGACGCTGTACTCTGCAGATGCACATGATCGGGAAACAAATGTTCGGGCAATCCATCGAGGGCGCGCGGCACAATGCTTGCCGCAAGGGCCGGTATGGATGCGACCTCGATCGGCCGCGCGGAGGCCTCGGCAATCTGGCGCGCGCGCTCGCTGATCGTCCGCAAGCCGCTCAGGAAGAGTTCCGCTTGCGCAAAAAATGTCACGCCCTGCTCGGTCGGGGCGATCCGCGGTCCATTCCTGTGCAGGAGGGGGAAGCCGAGTTCCTGTTCCAAATCCTGGATAAGGCGCGTTATCACCGGCTGGGACTTGCCGAGCGCCTTCGCTGCGCCGGTCATGCTGCCGATCGACATGACCGCCACGAAAGCCTCAAGCTGCCTGGTTTCAAGATAATCGGGAACCATCAACTGGCCTGTGAGGATCAGTTGGTCGCCGGAGACGCTTTGACAGTGGAACCGCAATCATTCGGATCTCCTTGGATTCACGATGCGGCCGCTGTGGCCCCCGTGCTCCATAGGGCAGGTCTATCATCGAACGGATCCGGCGCCATCCGGCAGTTTCCCTTCTCCAGCCAAAGAACTGCCGGCTCCGACGCCAAATAGCGGTTCCAAGTGCCGGCCGGCGCTTGCGGTGCATCGTCCCGAAGGAAAGATACCCAGACGTCATGCACATCCCTGGCGAATTGACGATCCGTCACCGTCTGGCGCGCTGGAAGATGGCTCACATCCATGCCGTCGCGATACCACACTTCCCCCACCTCGGCGCCATGCGGAGCCCCCATCTCATCAGGTTCGATCGAACCATAGAGATATTTAAAAACGGGTTGGTGATCGGCATGTAGCCGCGCAAAGCGCGTGGCGGGGTTCTGGAAGACGAGGTCACCCGCCACAGCCCGCCAGATGCCACGTGGCGTGTGCTCCGGCAGCGCCTGCCGGTAACGGTGGACGATCTCCTCCCCCGTCAGTCCCATCGGGCGGACCCGCTCGTGAAGGAGCTTTGCCGCAATGGCAAAATCCATCTCGGGCTGGGCCGTGGCATGGGTGACATATTCACCGGTGGTACAGCCGATCATCATGGGCACCTGGACCGTGCGGCCATGGCGCGCAGCCATCTCGGGGTGTTCCGGAAGGGAGACCCCGTCGATCACCGGCACGAACGGAACGCCGAGCATCGCAGCGGACCCGTCGCGGTCGAAATCATGCTGCTCATAGGATTCGTTGCAGAGATCGCGCTGGGCGACCAGCAGCACTTCGAACGGAAGATCCTTCAGCGCACCCGCGTCTATCTCCAGACGTCGCAGCAGCCGGCGCGTGAGCTTTTCCGCATCCTCCATCGAGGCGATAGCAGTGCTTGCGCCGCTTTGCGGCATGGCTTTCGCAAAGAGCCCATGGGCGCGCGGCATCGCCATCACGGCGGCTACGGCAAAACCGCCCGCGGAGCGGCCCGCAAATGTTACCCGCCGGGGATCGCCGCCGAAGGCCGCAATATTGTCCCTCACCCATTCCAATGCCGCGATCTGGTCCAGGAGACCCCGATTGTCGGGCGCGCCGTCGAGATGAAGGAAGCCGAGAGCTCCCAGCCTGTAATTGACCGTCACCTCCACGATGCCGCTGGCGGCGAAGGCACCGCTTTGAAGTACGGCCTCGTTGGCCGAGCCGACCGCATAGCCGCCGCCATGGATCCAGACCAGCACCGGAGCACTGCCCTTCACGGAAGGCGTGCGGATGTTCACGGTAAGGAAGTCCGTGCCGAATTCGAGTTGCGAGGCGGCGGCCTTTCCAACCGGACCGTAGGTGGGGATCTGCGGGCAGACGGCGCTCAACCTCCGGGCGGAGCGGATTCCATCCCACCGCGAGACGGGCTCGGGAGCCGCAAACCGCCGTTCCGGCGTGATCGGCGCCGCATAGGGAACGCCGAGGAAGACTTCATACCCATTCTCGGAAAAGCCTTCGACAGCGCCGTTCAGCGTTTCGACAATAGCCATCTAAAGCGCCCTCCGCAGGCCGATCAGGCGTTCGACCGCGATGACCACGCCGACCGAGATCAAGATGAGGATCACCGAAAGGGCGGCGATCTGCGGGTCGGTTGAATATTCGAGATAATGGAAAATCTCCGTTGGCAGGGTCGAGGTCCGTACCGAGACGATGAAGAGCGAGATGGTCGCTTCGTCGAAGGAGATAAGGAAGGCGATGACGCCGCCGGCGATCAGGCCTGGGCTTACGAGCGGAAGCGTGATGCGCCAGAAGACCATCGCCGGTGACGCGCCATGGACGAGCGCCGCCTCCTCGACCCGCCGGTCTACCGACATGAGGCTCATCATGATGGTGCGAACCGTATAAGGTATCGTGATCCCCAGATGCGCGATGATGATTCCGGCATAGGTATCGAGCAGGCCGATCGGCGCCATGACGAGCATGATGCCCACGGCAAGGACGATATGCGGCACCAAGAATGGCGCGAGAATGAGAAAATTGACCGATCCCTTGCCGCGGAACTCGTGCCGGGCGAGCGAAAGCGACAACAGCATGCCCGCTGCCACCGCGCCGAGACCGACGACCAGCCCGATGATCAGGCTTCTGCCGAATGCGGAGATGAAGGTGGGGTTGGCGAACACCTTGGCATAGGAGCCGAAGGAATAACTCTCAGGCGGAAATGCAAGATACTGGCGCGTATCAAAGGAGATGATGAAGACGATGATGATCGGCGCCAGCAGGAAGAGATAAAGCAGCACGAGGAGCGTGCGCCAAGCAAAGCGACCGAGGAATGGGGTGCTCTGGTTCATCGCGCCCTCACGCTTCCAAGGCGCGAAGCGCGCGCTGGTAAATGACGATGACGCTGCTGAAAAGGACAAGCAGCAGCACGGAAAGAGCTGCGGCAAGCGGCCAGTTCAGCGTCACGGTCGCCTCGTTATATACCTCCGTACCCAAAACGAAGACACGTCCGCCGCCCATCAGGCGCGGAGTGACGAAGGCGGAAATGGCGAGCACGAAAACGAGAAGCGCCGCCGTCAATACGCCCGGCAGGCTCAAGGGCAGGATGATGCGCGTGAAGACCTTCAGCCTGTTGGCTCCCAGCATGGCGGCAGCCTCCTCCAGTTGGGTATTCAGGCGTCCGAAGCCGCTCAGCATCGCGAGGATCGCGTAGGGCATGAAGATTTCGATGAGCGCGACCGTCGCGCCGAAGCTGTTGTTGGTGAGGCGGACGACTCCGTCGGTCAGCGACAGCGCCTGAAGCGTGCTGTTGATGACCCCCTGGTCGCCCAGGATCACCATCCAGCCATAGGTGCGGACGACGGAGGAAGTCAGGAGTGGAGCGACGGCAAGTGCCGTCAGAACGCCGCGCCAGCGGCTCTCCGTGCGCGCAAGGAAAAGTGCGATGGGATAGGATAGGATCACGGTGAAAACGGCGACATTGAAGCCGAGAACGAGCGTGTTCCAGGCGACGAGCCAATAGAATGGATCGGTCAGAACCGTTTCATAAGACGACAGTGTCCAATCGCCGCCGCTGAACGCGCCGATGGCCGACGAGGCGAACGAAGCCCTGAAGAGCCATAGAAGCGGCAGGACGAATGTGACGCCGAGCGCCACCAGCCCCGGCAGAAGGAGCATCAGGAGCACCCGGCGAGAACCATCGGCGGAGCGGGCTGCCGGGTTCATCACGCCGCAGCCTTTTCTATGAAGGTTACGTCCTCCGGCGCGACGGCGAGGGTGATCTCACCGCCCTTTTCGGGAAGGACGCCGGCATGGGTCGGAAGATCCGCCTGAAGCCGCTGCGTGCCGCAACGCACCGTGAGCGTAAGGGTCTGGCCACGATAGACGATATGTTCCACCGTGCCGGAAAAGCGGTTCACCCCGGCGGCTCCGGTACCGTCAAGCACGAGCCGGTGCGGCCTCACCATCAATTTGACGGAAGATCCAGTCGGCGCCTCGCCGGAAAAACGAAGCTCGCCGAGCCCCTCCACTTCAGCCACCCCGGGCTCCCGGACCTTGCCCGAGAAGAAATTGCCGGCGCCGATGAAGGTGGCGACGAAATCCGTCTGCGGGCGGTCGAAGATCTCGCGCGGGGTGCCGATCTGCTCGAGCCTGCCATTGGACATGACCGCCAGCCGGTCGGCCATGGAAAGCGCCTCGTCCTGATCGTGCGTAACGAAGATCGCGGTCACGCCTGTACGGGCCTGGATTTCGCGGATCTCGTCCCGCATTTCATCGCGCAGCTTCGCATCGAGGTTTGAGAGCGGCTCATCGAGCAGAAGCAATTCGGGCTCAATCACCAGCGAGCGGGCAATCGCCGCCCTCTGCTGCTGGCCGCCGGAAAGCTGACTGACCTTACGCTCGCCGAGCCCGGTGAGCTTCACGAGATCGAGGGCCTTTTTTACCCGCTCCTCGATCTCGGTCTTGCCCACCTTTCGCATTTCGAGCCCGAAGGACACATTCCGCGCCACGGTCATGTGCGGGAAAAGCGCATAGGACTGGAAGACCATGCCCATATTGCGCTTGTGCACGGGGATGGCCGAGACGTCCCGGCCATCGATGCGGATCGCGCCGGAGGTCGGCGCGATCAGTCCCGCGATCATGCGCAGGATGGTGGTCTTGCCGCAGCCCGATGGCCCGAGAAGGGCAAGCATCTCGCCGCGGGGCAGCGAGAAGCTGACGCGGTCGACGGAAGGTTTCTGTGCGCCCGGATAGGTCTTCACGAGCTGTTCGATTTCAACGTGATGATCAACCATGGCGGCCTTCCGTCCCTGTCGCATCAATAGCGCGCGATGACTTCGCGGTTGATGCGCTGGATCCAGGGGGAATACTGGTCGGCGACAAAATTCCAGTCGAGCGACATCTGCGCGGCCTGCGCCTCCTTCGAGCCGTAGATGCGGCTTGCGACCTCGTCAGGAAGCTCGACCTTCGTGTTCACCGGCCCGTAGAAGCTTTTCTCGGCAAAGGTGGCTTGCGCCTCGGCGCTGAGCGCATAATTCACAAAGAGCTCCGCGGCTTCCTTGTTCTTGGAGCCCTCGACCAGCCCGATCGTGTTGGTCTGACCGATTGAGCCCTCCTTGGGAAGCGCGACAGCGATCTTGCCGCCCTGCGTATCGTGCAGATACTGGGCGCGGCCGTTCCAGCAGATCGACAGATCCACTTCCCCGCTCTGGACGACGGCGTAGCAGTCCGGCGCCGGCTCCCAAGTGGAGACATTGGGGGCGATCTCCTTCAGCATCTCCATGCCGGGATCGATGCTTTCCTTGTAATCGCCACCCTTCAGTTTCGTCAGGATCGGAAGCAGGATGACGCCGCGGGTGTCGCCTAGCTTGGCCGCAATCTTGCCTTTGTATTTGGGATCGGTCAGATCGTTCCAGCTCGTCGGCGGCTCCTTCACATTGTCGGTGTTGTAAAGGATCGCGAGATTGTCCTGGGAGAAAGCCACCGCCCGGTCACCGTCCAGCCGGGCCCAATCGGGCGCATCCGCGATATTGGGCACCTTGGCCGGATCCAGCTGGGCGAACAGCCCTTCCTGATTGGCCTTGATGGCGACCGAAACGTCGATCAGGGCGACATCGATTTCCGGATTGCCGCGCTGCAAGGTGAGAAGCGCCAGCGTCTCGGCCGAATTCTTGCTCGGTCGGTATGTCACGTCGATGCCGGGATATTTAGCCTCGAACGGCTCGATGATGAACTTCTCGTAATTCTCGGCAAAGACCCCGCTGAAGCCGATGACGTTCACGGTGCCCGTGACGGACGTATCCTGAGCCATGGCCGCGGGAGAAAGAAGAGAGAGCCCGATCGCGAGTGCAGAGGCCACTGCGGCTCGCCGGGATATGCTGGTGCGTATCGTCATGTGAGTGCCTCCAGTTGGGCGGTTGACGGTCAGGTGGCGGGACGCCATGCGGCGTCAAGGACCCGCAACCAGTTCTGGCCGAGAAGCTTGCGGACGAGCGTCTCGCTCCACCCGCGAGCGAGCATGCGTGCGGTCAGGTTGGGCATCTCGGTCATCCGCTCGATTCCCTTCGGCTTGTTGATCTTCACGGAGCCGAACTCGGTAAGCTTACGCGCGGTGCCCTTGTCCCGGTTCGCCCAGAGAAGCCACGGGCCCGGACGTGGCCGATCGAGAGAGAAATCAGTGCCGATGCCGACATGATCTTCGCCGACGAGATCGATAACATAGGCCATCGCATCGAGATAATCCTCGACCGTGGCGTCATTGCCGGCTGCCAGTCCCGGGGCGAAAAGGCTGACGCCGATGATGCCGCCCTTCTCCGCGCAGGCGACGAAAAGCTCGTCCGGCTTGTTGCGCTTCACATCCTTCAGCGCGCGGGGCAGGATATGCGAGATGCATACGGGCGCTTTCGAATGGGCGATCACGTCGGCGGTGGTCTTGTCGCCCACATGGCTCAGGTCGCAGAGCACGCCGACCCGGTTCATCTCCGCTAAAACCTCTTTGCCGAACCCCGTCAGCCCGCTGTCCACCTCCTCCAGATAGCCGGCGCCGGAATAGTTCTGGGTGTTGTAGGTGAGCTGCATGATGCCCACGCCCAGATCCTTGAAGATCTCCACATAGTCGAGCTTGTCTTCCAGCGGAGAGGTGTTCTGCCAGCCGATGATGATGCCGGTGCGCCCTTCCTTCTTGGCTGCGTGGATGTCATCGACCGTTCTGACCGGACGGATCAGATCGCTGTTCTCGCGCAAATAGCGTTTCCACTCGCTGACATAAGCGATGCCCTCGCGAAAATTCTCCCAAAGGAGCGAGGAGACGTTGACGGCCGTCAGACCACCGGCCCGCATTTCCTCGAAGATCGGGCGCCCCCATTGGCAGGTCTGAAGGCCGTCGATGATGATGGATTCGTCGTGGAGCTTCCTGGCGTCGGTCATTGAGCGTCTTCCTTATGGGCTTCGCGTTTCTTCTGCTCAGCCAGAGCACGGGCGACAAAATCCAGGCGGTCCTGACCCCAGAACAGCTCTTCGCCCACCACATAGGTCGGGGTCCCGAAGATGCCCAGCCGCTCGGCTTCCGCAAGATTGCCGCGCCATTCGGCAAGAATAGGCTCCGGTTGGGGATCCTGTACCAGCGCTTCTGCTTCCTCGCCCGCAGTCGCGCGGGCGATCGCCCGCAGGGTGGCAAGATCGGCGATGTCCCGGTCCTCAGCCCAGAGCGCCCGCTGGACGGCATAGGAGAAGCCGATGGCGTCAAGTCCGGCTTTCTGAATTGCGATCACGGCTTGGGCGGCAGGCTCTATTGTCCTGCAGGGATAGAATTTGGGCTTGAGATTGAGCGGAATGCCAAGATGTCTGCGCCAGCGGTCCAGCTCCACCTCATGATAAAGCTGGCGTGCGTTGGGCCGGGTGCGCAGCGGAATGCCGCCATTGGCTTCGATGATGCGGATCGGCCGCAGTTCAACCGCCGCACCCGCCTCCTGTGCAATCTGGACCGCCCGCTGCGCGCCCAGATAAGCCCAGGGAGAGGAAATGCCGTAGAAGATCCGCAGGGTCATGTCAGATGGAAGCATGGTCGGCGTCCTCTCGTTGATCCGCATCCTCCCATTCGTCACCGAGCAGTTCCGGCGTGTCGTAGGCGCGGAATTTCTCGAGGTGATGTGCTCGATCCTCGACGAACAACGACCGGGCAAGCCCCTGTGCCAGCCGCATCGCGCCATCGCTGATCGAAGGAATGCCGCTGGTGATCTTTCCGTGCGTGGGGACCGCGGGATAGGCGAAGCACGAAATATGGGAGATCGCCGTGGCAACGGCCGGATCAAGGCCGGCCTTGGGAAGAAACTCGAAGGAAGGGCCAAGATAGGGCGAGGAAGCAATGCCCTCGTGCTCCATGCCCGCGGGCGGGGTATACGCATCGCGCCAAAGCTGGACCTTGTCGGCAAGCATCGCAAATTCCGGCCTGCGCGAAAAATCGACGGAAAAGCCGGTCGAGAAGATCACGAAATCAGCGGGGTAGCGCCCCTTCGGTGTAACGACCAGCACACCGCCGGAAGCCTCCTTGAGATCTTCGATGGGGCTTGCGACATGAAAAAAGGCGTTGGGATGACGCGAAACACGCAGCACGCTGTGGCGCGGGGGCGGAATCTGCGCGCGCTCGCCTTCGACCATCAGCCACCATTTGTCGGCGTCGGGCAGACCGAGATATCCGTGCGTCATTCCCGGGCTCCCGACACCCGTGAATTTGTCGATGCGCGGAATATCGGGGCGGCGGACGAAAATATCGACGCGCGCGGCCCCAGCCTCCAGCGCGGCCGCGGCATTGTCCATAGCGGACGCCCCGGCCCCAACCACCGCGACGCGCTTGCCACGCAAGGAAGCGATGTCGATCAAGTCCGCGCTGTGGCCGACATAGCGTGAGGGCACCCGGCCGGCGACGTCCGGCAAGGAGGGTGCGCCGAGCCCGTCGAGCCCGGTAGCAAGCACGACGCGCCGGGCGAGAACCTGCCAGGCTCCGGCATTATCCTGCAAATCCAGGGTGATCAGCCCGTCGGGACGCAGACCGAGGGATGTGAGCGCGGTATCGTTGACGACATTCAGTTCGAGGATGCGGCGATACCAGATCAGGTAATCCATCCACATCGGGCGCGGGATGAGAACCATCTTCTCATAGGCTTCGGCACCGAATTGAGCCTCGAACCAGGCGCGGAAGGTAAGGGAGGGCACCCCGAGCGCCGGCCCGGCCGCTTCTTTGCGTGTTCGCAGGGTCTCCATCCTGGCATAGGTGATCCACGGCCCCTCCCGCCCGGCGGGGGCACGATCGAAGGCGCAGGTGTTGTAGATGCCGACCCTCTTCAACGCCGCCAGCGCTGCCAGCCCGCAAAGACCCGCTCCGATCACCGCCACGTCGATGACGTCCTGGCCGTCCACGACGCGCGGCGGCACCCAGTCCTTGGCCGGCTGGTTCAACCACAGAAGGTCGAGCGCAACCCTCTGCTCCAGGTCGCCGAGAGACGAAGGTCTCATAATTCTCTATAATTCTATTTTTGCATTTTAAGTACGCTATTATACACCAAACGCAGTGTAAATAGGCAGCGGGCAGCGTCTGCCGACGGAGTTGCCGCACCCAAGCGGCCCAGTCTTCCCGTCGCGGTCACCGGAATCCGTTGACCAAAGCTTTTCTCCTCGGCCATCCTCGTTCAAATAGGGCGAGGAGGAGAAGAAGACATGGCAGCAAAGCCTGTATTCGCGCTGAACCATATGTGCGCGCCGGCGCTTCCCATTCCCGATTTTTTGGACCTCGCGAAGAGCGTGGGCGCCGTCGGCGTTGAAATCCGCAACGATCTTGAAGGCAACGCCATCCTGGACGGCACCCGGCCGAGCCAGATCGCTTCGGAAGCTGAGGCGCGCGGCCTCACCATCCTGTCCATCAACGCCCTGCAGCGCTTCAACGAGTGGAATGCAGCGCGCGAGGAAGAAGCACGACGGCTGATCGCCTATGCCGGCGAATGTGGTGCCAAGGCGGTTGTATTGGTTCCGACCAATGACGGGACAGCCGTATCCAGGGAGAACCTGCGTGTTGCGCTCCAGGGGCTTCGGCCGTTGCTGGAGAACGCCGGCGTGACGGGGTTGATCGAGCCGCTCGGTTTCGAGACCTGCTCGTTGCGGCTGAAATCAGAAGCAGTCGAGGCCATCCAAGCACTTGAAGCCGGAAACACCTTCCGCCTCGTCCACGATACCTTCCACCACTTCGTTGCAGGCGAGCCCGGCCTGTTTCCCGCTCACACGGGGCTGGTCCACATCTCCGGCGTAACGGATCCCGTCGTGACCGTTAGGGAAATGCGTGACGGGCATCGCGTGCTGGTCGAGGAACAGGACAGGTTGGACAATACGGGGCAGATAACCCTGCTGCTCCGTGCCGGTTTTGAAGGCGCCTTCTCGTTCGAACCTTTCGCCGAAGCCGTCCACCGCCTGACCGATCCAAGGCCGGCCCTGGAAAGGAGCATCGCCTTCATCCTGCAAACCATCGACCGAAGCGGGGCTTAAGCGAAGGCAAGACAAGGCCGATGGTGGGATTCAGCCGATTGACAGGTGATCCGAGATTGCACTAACCTGAACTTGCCGCATGGGTATAAGCGCATCAATTCCGGTCATTCGACTAGAAGATGATTGCTCATTCGCTGGTCTCAGCAAGGAGCGAGCGCGCTTGGCCCCGGCACAAGCCCAGAAAAAACTCCACTGAAGTTCCAGCGATCGCGGTTTGTTGGTTCGGCCTGCCCGACCGTCCGGAAAGTTTTCCGGAGGCGGTTCGCAGGAACGGGTCGCGCGGGTGCCAGCTGGCGCCCATGAATGGGAGGAGTTTCATGCGCAGGGTTCTCCGTGCTGCAATGGCGGCGCTCTTGATGGCGATGGCCGTTCCGGCCATGGCGCAGGAGTTGACGCCCGTGCGTTTCATCCATGAGTGGCGCTTCGAAGGCCATGTCTCGCCTTTCCTGGTGGCGCTCGACAAAGGTCTTTACGAGGAAGAGGGGCTTGCGGTCACGATCGAGCCCGGCACCGGCAGCATCGACGGGCTCAACCGTATCGCCTCCGGTGCTTACGACATGGGCCAGATGGATCTGAACGCCCTCATCAAATACCGCGACAATCCCGATGCCCTGCCCATCAAGGCTGTGCTCATCACGTACAACACCGCGCCCTTCGCCATCCTCACGCTCAAGGATAAGGGCATCACCAAGCCCAAGGACCTGGAAGGCAAGCGGCTCGGAGCGCCGGCGGCGGACGCAGCCTATTCGCACTGGCCGATCTTCACGAAGCTGAACGACATCGATAATTCCACGATGACCATCGAGAATGTCGGCTTCCCCGTGCGCGAAACCCTCCTCGCCCAAGGTCAGGTGGACGCCGTAACCGCCTTTGCCAGCAACAAGCTGGCGCTCAAGGCAAATGGCGTGCCGGACGAGGACGTGGTCATGCTCCTGATGAGCGATTACGGGGTGAGCCTCTATGGCAGCGCAGTGATGGCGAGCCCAGCTTTCATGCAGGAGCACCCGGATGCCGTGCGCGGCTTCGTACGTGCCACCATCCGCGGCTTCTTCGAAACCTTCCGCGACCCGGAAGGCGCGATCCAGAGCATCGTAAAACACAATCCGGTTGCCAATCCCGACGTGGAGCTGGAGCGGCTGAAACTCGTGGCCGGGCTCAACTACCTGACCGACGACGTACGCAAGAACGGCTTCGGCGACGCCAATATGGAGCGCCTGGAGCAATCCATCGACCAGTTGGGGATCGCGTACGAATTCAAGAACCGGCCGAAGGCGGAGGATATCTACACGCCTGAGTTTCTGCCGCCGCTAGAGGAGCGCATGTACAAGGAGTGACCTGCGGGAAACCCTGGGAGGAAGGGAGAAAGCATGGCCTACATCACTACAGCTAGGAATGGCGAGACCCGTTTGGGCGCGTTGCGGAGGAGGTTCGCGATGAGCTGGGGAGGCAAGACCGAAAAGCTGATCGCGCCGCTCGGCTTCACCATTCTGCTCCTGCTCCTGTGGGAGGTCGTCTGCCGCGCTTTCTCGATACCGCAGATGATCCTGCCCACCGCGACCGAAACCTTCGCGGCCCTGTGGACCTTCCGGGCGGTGATTTTCGACAACGCGCTTGTGACGCTGTGGACCACCGTGGTCGGGTTCGGGCTGGCGATCGTGGTGGGTGTGGCTCTGGGTATCGGAATCGGCTGGCACAGAGCGATCTATTCCGCCGTGTACCCGATCCTGGTCGCTTTCAATTCGATCCCGAAGGTGGCGGTCGTGCCGGTGCTGATCCTGTGGTTCGGCCTTGGCGCCATGCCGGCGATCCTGACCGCCTTCCTCATCTCCTTCTTCCCCATCATCGTCAATGTGGCGACGGGACTTGCGACCGTGGAACCGGAGCTCGAAGACGTGCTGAGGGCGCTCGGTGCAAAGAAGATGCAGATCATGCGCAAGGTCGGCATTCCGCGCTCGCTGCCGCATTTCTTCGGCTCGCTGAAGGTGGCCATCACTCTTGCCTTCGTAGGTGCGGTGGTGGCGGAGACGGCAGGTGCCAGCAAGGGGCTCGGGAAGCTGATGCTGGACGCGCAAGCTGCGTTCCAGGTGCCGGTGGTCTTCGCCTGTCTCATCGTCCTGTCGGTGCTGGGCATCCTCCTCTACGCGGTCACGGCACTGGTCGAACGGCGCTATACGGGCTGGGCTTTCCGGTCCCAGCAGAACCTCTGAGAGAGGAGGAGAGAAGAATGGAAAGCTTCGTCTCCCTGAACGATGTCAGCCTCTCCTATGGCGGCGAACAAGGGCTGCTCGCGGTTTCCGGGCTTTCAATGTCGGTGCGAAAGGGCGAGTTCGCAGCCGTCGTCGGTCCCTCGGGCTGCGGAAAGTCTACCCTGATGAAGCTCACCACCGGTCTGGTGCGGCCGCAGAAGGGGCAGATCGCCGTGGACGGAAAGCGCGTCTTCGGCCCCATCAGCATCGTCGGGATGGCCTTTCAGAATCCGTCGCTGCTTCCCTGGCGCACGACGCTCGACAACATCATGTTGCCGCTGGAGATCGTCGAACCGCACCGGCAGAGGCTCGGCAGGCACCGCGATGAATATGTCGCAAAGGCCGAGTCCGTATTAGAACTGGTCGGTCTCAAGGGGTTCGGGGCAAAATTCCCCTGGCAGCTATCCGGGGGGATGCAGCAGCGTTCCAATCTCTGCCGGGCGCTGATCCATGACCCGGCACTGCTCATGCTGGATGAACCCTTTGGCGCACTCGATGCATTCACGCGCGAGGAGTTGTGGGGCGTTATTCGCGACCTGCACGCTGCCAAGGGCTTCACGGTGATCCTGGTTACGCATGATCTCCGGGAAGCGGTCTATCTCGCGGACCGGGTCTTCGTGATGAGCGCGCGGCCCGGTCGGGTGATCCAGGAACGAACCATCGACTTTGCACGGCCGCGACCGATCGACCTCATCTACAAGGCTGAGTTCAACGAGATCGTGCATGAGCTGCGCGAGAAGATCGCCGAGGCCCGAGCCGATGCCGTGGCCTATGAACCGGCGCCAAGCTGATAAGGAGGACTGACACCAGAATACCCGAGTCTGCGATCGCATTTTCGATCGCCATTGCCAGTATAAGCAGCAGCCGCTCCCCGCACCAAGCGGGTTCGGTCGGGAATTGCTGGCAAGCGGCCAATCCGCAGCCCGACCGACAGGAAATGAAATCCAGTTTGCAGGACTGTCGTCGGGTCACCGGTCAAACGGCGCCTAGTGGCGTCGCGCGTGAAGAAACCGTGGAGACGAGCAATGATAATCGACCTTAGCTGCTATCCGACCAAGATCCCTGACCTCGCTTGGCGACATGACGGCCCTCCCTTTACCGGCGAGCGTCTTTTGAAAATGATGGACGGTCCATTTTGGGTAAACGGCAAACCCCGCCGCATCGACAAGGCCTTCATCCAGCCGCCGCAGGGCAACACGATTTATACGGACGGGATGGGAAACCTGACCGGCCGCGAAGCCATCCGCGACTACATGGCCTACACGGTCGAGCTCGTGCAGCGTCATCCAGACCGCTTCATCGGCTGTTTCGTCTACAACCCGCGCTATGGCACCGAGAACGGTGCAGCTGAAATCGAGCACCACGCGAAGGAATACGGCTTCAAGATGGTGCAGCTCCAGGCCAACATGCACGCCTACCGTCCGGACCGCGCCCTAGACTGGCTGCGGCCTGCATTGAGGAAGTGCGCCGACCTGGGCCTGATGGTGAAACTCCACACGGGCGACGGGCCCTATTCGATTCCAACCGAGTTCTACCCGATCATCCGCGAGTTCCCGTCGGTTCCCTTCATCATGGCGCATTTCGGGGTGCAGACGGGTGGCGTGTACTGCTTCGAGCCATACCAGATGGCGCTGGACACCCCCAATGTCTACTGCGAGTCCGGCTGGTGCCTGCAGTCACGCATCGTCGAGTTTGCCAAGGAACTTCCTAAGGAGAAGATCCTTTTCGGTTCCGACACGCCTCCCAACGAGCCGGGCATGTGGCTGCGGCTTCTGGAAGTGCTCTGCCACGAGCCGCCGCAGGGGCTAAATCTCGATGAGGATACGCTGGAGGACTATTTCGGCAACAATGTCGCCCGCATGATCGGGATCGAGCCCACCCCGCCCCCGCGCACGAAGGAAGAAGCCGAGGCGTATCTCAGAGACGTCAAAGCATCGGCGGAAGCCGCCTGAGCCATCCTTCGCGACACGAATTTCCGGAAAAGAACATGATCATCGATACGCATCTTCACCCGACCAACCTCGTTGATGAAGCCTGGCGGCACACGGGCACGCCTTTCAACGGCGAGCGAATGCTGAAGCTCATGGACGGTCCCTACATGATCAACGGCAAGCCGCGCCGCATCGATATGGGCTTCATCCAGCCGCCCCCCGGCAACACCGGCTATCGCGACGGCAACCGCATGGGGCGCGACGGAATCCGTGATTACATGAGCTACATCGCCGAGCTCTGCCAGAAATACCCGGATCGCTTCATCGGCAACTTCACCTACAATCCGCGTTGGGGCCCGGAAAACGGGGCCGCGGAGCTGGAATTCCATGTGAAGGAATACGGCTTCAAGATGCTGAAGCTGCACGCGAACATGCATGGCTACCGCCCCGATCGCGCGCTCGACTGGTTGCGGCCGGCCATGAAGAAATGCGCGGAGTTGGGCGTGGTGGTGCTGATCCACACGGGCGACGGCCCGTATACGATCCCCACCATGTTCTATCCCATCATACGCGAATTCCCCATGGTGAACTTCATCATCGGCCATTTCGGCATTCAGACCGGAGGCAATTACTCCTTCGAAGCCTTCTGGATGGCGATGGACACGCCGAACGTCTATTGCGAGTCCGGCTGGTGCTTCCAATCGCGCATCGTCGAGTTCGCCAAGGAACTGCCCAAGGACAAGATCGTCTTCGGTACGGACTCACCCCCCAACGAACCCGGCATATGGCTGCGCGAGCTCGAAGTGCTCTGTCACGAGCCGCCACAGGGCCTCGGCATCGATGAGGACACGCTGGAGGGCTATCTCGGCAACAACATAGCGAAGCTGGTCGGCATCGACCCGACTCCGCCGCCGAGAAACCTGGAGGAAGCCGAAGCAAGGCTCAAGGACACCTATGCAGGCGTGAAGCGCTAGGCTTTGCTTTGAAGGCGGCGGTCCTTCGTGGACCGCCGCGCCCAGAGACCGAAGATTATGCCGGCAGGACAGCCGAACAGGTGAAGTATGACCGCCGCGTCCGATTTCGACAGACAGGATATTCGGCATTTCCTCGCTGAATATCGCGCAAACCATCCTGAGGATGTGCTGACGATCGAAGAGGCCATCTCCGACGATCAGGATGTTACCGCCTTCATCTGGAAGCTTGCAGGTGAAGGCCGCGCACCGCTTCTGCACTTCAAAAAGGTGACCGGGATCGGTGTGGAGGTGGTGAGCAATATTTTTGGCTCGCGCACCCGCATCGAGCGGCTTTTAGGAGCCGCGCCCGGCCAGCTTCATGAAGGCTATCAGGCCCGCGCGCGAGAGGCTGTTGCTCCGCAGGAAGTGGCGGACGGGCCGGTGACGGAGGTCGTGCAAACCGAGAATATCGACCTCTCGACATTGCCGATGATCCGCCATTTCGAAACCGATCGGGGCAAATACATTACCAACGGAATCGTGCTGGCGGAGCATCTCGACACCGGGGCGGGAAATTTGAGCTATCACCGTGCCATGATCCATTCGCGCGATCAGCTTGCCACAAGCCTGCATTCGCGCGGACATCTCTGGCGTCTGCTCAACATGGCTCGGGAAGAGGGAAAGCCGCTCCCGGTGGCCATGGTGATCGGCGCCCATCCCTGCTTCATGATCGCCGCCTCTGCCCGGCTTGCCTTCGGCGAGGACGAGCGCCATGTGGCAGGTGGCCTCCTCGGCGAACCGCTCAAAGTCGTGCGGACGCCCCGCTACGGGCTGCGCGTGCCGGCCTACGCGGAATTGGTGCTCGAAGGTGTCATTGACCATGAGGCGCAGGTGGATGAGGGGCCATTCGGCGAGTTCACCGGCTATTCCTCAAACCGGTCGACCAACAATCTCTTCAAGGTCGAGACCGTGATGCGCAGGCGCGAGGCCATGCTGGTAAGCGTGGCAGGAGGCAACTCGGCCGAGCATCTCAATCTCGGTCGCGTGCCGCGTGAATCGGAGATGGTGGAGAAACTCAAACAGCGTTTCCCCAGCGTGACGGCGGTGCATTATCCGAGCTCAGGCACGCACTTCCACGCCTATGTGGCCGTAAACCAGCAACGCCCTGGTGAAGCGCGACAGATCATGCTCGGCCTGCTCGGCTGGGACGCCTATCTCAAAACGGTGATCGCGGTGGATTCCGATGTGGACATCACGCGCGATTCGGACGTGCTGTGGGCGCTTTCAACCCATTTCCAGCCGCATCGCGACGTGGTCATAATCGACGGACTGCCGGGCAATGCGCTCGACCCGTCTGCAACAGGCATCGGCACGACCTCCCGCATGGGGCTAGATGCCACGCGCGGGCCGGATTTCGAAGGCGCGCTGGCTCGCATCAGCAGCACCGCATTCGAAAGGGCGGAGGCGATCCTGCGGAGGATGGGGGCGGTAGCTCATGCGCCGATCAGCAATCAACGTGATGCGGGCCAGAAGCTGCCTTGAGCTTTAGTCCGCACCTGGGGAGGAACGGAAGCGAATGAAGCGTTTCGAATATCATGAACCGGCGAGCCTGGAAGAGGCGTCGCGCCTGCTTGCCGAGCTTGGAGCCACGGCGCAGGTTCTCGCCGGCGGCACTGATCTGCTCGTGGAGATCAGGGAGCATCTGAGGCCGGTGACGCATGTGGTCAATATCAAGCGCATTCCCGGCTTGCGCGACTTTGCCTGTGACGACGCTCAGGGCTTGCGCGTCGGCGCGCTGATTACCGCACGCGAGGTTGAAACCTCACCACAGGTGGCGCGCCTTTTTCCAAATCTCGTAAGTGCCGTCGGCCAGCTCGGCTCCATTCAGGTACGCAACCGCGCGACGGTGGTGGGCAATATCTGCCGCGCCTCTCCTTCGGCCGACACCCTGCCGCCGCTCATCGCAGACGGAGCGCGCCTTTCGGTCTTCAATGGCAATGGCGAACGGAGCATTGCACTCGAAGAGTTCTTCACGGGGCCGGGCCGCACAGTCCTCCGCCCCGGCGAGATCGTCACCGGCATCAGCGTTCCTCCACCGGGCGCGCATAGTGGCCGCGCCTATATCAAGCACGGGCGGCGCAAGGCGATGGAGCTTGCAACGGTCGGGGTCGCAGTCACTCTGGAGCGAGAGGCCGGGCACTGCCGCGAGATCCGCATCGCACTCGGGGCGGTGGCCCCTACCCCCATCCGCGCCCGCGAGGCTGAGGCGCTGTTGCGGGGCGAGGCATTCACCCCCGAACGCGTGGCCGCCGTGGCGGAAGCCGCGATGACGGAATCCACCCCCATTTCCAATGTGCGCGCCAGCGCGGAGTACCGACGCGAGATGGTGGGCGTGCTCACCCGCCGGGCCATCACCCTGGCTATGGAGGCCATTCAATGAGTCAGATCGTTTCCATGACCATCAATGGGGAAGAGCGTGAACTGGCGCTGGAACCTTATCGCAGCCTGCTCGACACGCTGCGCAACGAAGGCGGGCTTACCGGAACAAAAAAAGGCTGCGATGTAGGTGATTGCGGCGCCTGCACCATCATCATGAACGGTAAGCCGGTCAATTCTTGCCTTGTTCTCGCGGTGGAAGCGGCAGGCGCGATGATCGAAACCATCGAGGGCCTTCAGCTGGCGCCCGACAAGCCTCACCCGCTGCAGGAAGCCTTCATGCGGTATGGCAGCGCGCAATGTGGCTTCTGCACGCCGGGCATCATCATGATGGCCAAGGCATTGCTGGACGAGAACCCGAACCCCACCGAGGACGAGGTCCGCTTCGGAATTGCCGGCAATATCTGCCGCTGCACTGGTTACACCAAGATCATCGAAGCAATCCTCGCTACAGCCGCGGATCTGCAGAGGGCGAAGAGCGCATGACCATCCACGACAAGACCTTCGAGAGCAAGTTTGCCGTCGTCGGGCGAAGCGTGAAACGCTCCGACACGCTGGAAAAAGTGACAGGGACGGCCTGTTATGCCGGCGATGTGGCGCTTCCCGGCATGCTGCACGGCAAGACCAAGCGCAGCACTGTTGCGCATGCGATCATCAAGAGGATCGATGTGAGCAAGGCGCTTGCGCTCAAGGGCGTGAAGGCTGTGCTAACCCACGAGAACGTGCCGCGCGTGTTGCACTACGGCTCACCGCATCCGCGCTCCGCCTCCGTCACGCGCGACCAATATATTCTCGACAACCGTGTGCGATACTGGGGCGAAGGCGTCGCTGCCGTCGCTGCAATTTCAGAGGAGATCGCCGAAGAAGCGCTCGACCTGATCGAGGTGGAATACGAGCCGCTGCCTGCCGTCTTTACTATTGAAGATGCGATGCGCGATGGCGCGCCTGTCATCCACGACAATGGCCTGCCACAGAACCAGGTGCTCCCCCCCGTGATCGTCGAGCGCGGCGATGTGGAGAAGGGTTTCGCGGATGCGGATTTCGTCATCGAAGGCGAATACGAACTCGGGCGGCCGACACCCGCCTATATGGAGCCCAATATCTGCGTCGCGCAGTGGGACGGCAACGGAAAGCTTACCTTCTGGAGTTCAACGCAGACCGCCTTCATGGTGCGCGGCGCGTTGGCAGAGGTGCTGGGGATTCCGCTCAACAAGGTGCGCGTGCTCGTGGATCATATGGGCGGCGGCTTTGGAGCCAAGCAGGATCTGTTTCAGCACGAATTCCTCTGCGCATTGCTTGCGCGGGAGACGAACCGGCCAGTACGCATGGAGTTCACCCGCAAGGAGACATTCCTGGGCGGCCGCACGCGCCATCCCGGTCGCATCTGGCTCAAGCAGGGTTTCCGCAAGGACGGCACGATCACCGCGCGGGAGGCGAAGGTGCTCTTCAATTCGGGCGCCTACGGCTCGCACGGGCCCGGCGTCACCAATGTCGGCACGGCCGCACTCACCTCGCTCTATCGCTGCGAGAATGTGCGGCTGGAAGGGCGCTGCATCTACACCAACGCGCCAATAGCAGGAGCTTTCCGCGGCTATGGGGTGGTGCAGACCTATTACGCTCTCGACCTGCAGATGGACGAAGCGGCTGAAAAGCTGGGCTTCGACCCGGCGGAGTTCAAGCTCAAAAACGCCGTCAGGGAGGGAGACATCGCCCCTTCCAATCATCCGATCGTGGGGCATGGGCTTGAGGACTGCATCCGCCGCGGCATGGAAGAGACCGGCTGGCCCGCGGTGCGGCGTCACGGCCGCGACACGGGCGTCAAGCGACGAGGCTGGGGGATCGGCTGCGAAATGCACGGGTCCAGCGCCTATCCCGGCATCAAGGAGCAGGGCAACGCGATCGTGAAGATGAACGAGGACGGCACGGTGACACTGCTCACCGGCACCGCCGGTCTCGGCACCGGGGCGCACACCGCCTTGTCGCAGATCGTCGCGGAGGAATTGGGCGTTCCGTTCGAGACGATCTCAGTGGTGCAGGGTGACACGGATGTGGTGCCCTGGGACATCGGCGCCTTTGCCAGCCATACGACCTATATGGGCGGCAGGGCGGCACAGATCGCTGCCGCCGACGTGCGGCGGCAGGTGCTGGCGCATGCCGCGCCGCAACTCGGCGCAACCCCGGAAGAACTTACCATCCGCGATGGGGTTATCGTCGTGGAGGGCTCTAACCGTTCCATGACCCTTGCCGAGGCGGTCGCGCCACAGAGGGGAATGCCTGCGATCCAACTCGTCGGCGTCGGCACCTATACCCCCACGAAATCCTACTCCTTCGCGGCCCATTTCGTGGAAGTCGAAGTCGATACGGAGACGGGTGAGATTCGTGTGCTCCAGGTCATCCCGGTGCACGAAATCGGCAAAGTGATCCACCCGATCGCCGCGCAAGGCCAGATCGAAGGGGGCATACAACAGGGGATCGGACACACGCTGAGCGAGGACTATGTGATCGATCATCAGACCGGGCGCTCCCTCAACGCCGGTTTTGTCGACTACAAGATGCCGCTCTCAATGGATATGCCGCCCATCCGCACGATCATCCTGGAGACCGCCCCCGATCCCGGAGGCCCCTATGGGGCAAAGGGGGTCGGCGAAGATCCGATCATCGCCATCGGCCCGGCCATTGCCAATGCGGTCTACGACGCCATCGGAGTGCGCTTCCGTCGTTATCCGATCACGCCGGAACATGTGCTTGCAGCTTTGAGAACCAAGAAGCAGGAGGTAGCCTGACATGACGCTCGTTCATCAAGTCGAACCGGACAAGATCCCGGTCACGATCCTGACCGGATTCCTCGGGTCGGGGAAGACGACGCTCCTCAACCACATCCTCACAGAGCGGCACGGCCACCGCATTGCCGTCATCGAAAACGAGTTCGGCGAGGTGGATGTCGATTCCGACCTGGTGCTGTCGTCGGAAGAGGAGATTTTCCAGATGCAGAACGGCTGCATCTGTTGCTTCGTCGATGTGAGAAATGATCTGATCGACGTTGTGAAAAAGCTGCTCGCGCGAAAGGATCGTTTCGACCACATCCTGGTCGAAACCAGCGGGCTAGCCGATCCTACCCCCGTTGCCACCGCTTTCTTCGTCGATGAACACGTCGGCAAACATGTGAAGCTCGATGCCATAGTCACCTTGGTGGATGCGAAGCACATCCAGCAACACGTCAACGATCCGCTGCTCGATGGACGCGACAATCAGGCCGTCGACCAGATCGTGGCTGCCGACCGGATCGTGATCAACAAGATCGACCTGGTGGAAGATCCCGACCTTGTTGCGCTGGAGAAGGACATCAGGAAGCTCAATGAGACCGCGGGGCTTCTACGGTCCAGCTACGCGAAGGTAGAGCTGGAAAGCATTCTGGGCATCAGCGGGTTCACACCCTCCTATGTTTCCGAGCGCGCGAAGCTGCTCGATCTCGACGGACACGATCATCATCATCACCACCATCATGTCCATGATGCCACCGTGACCTCCGAATCCTTCATATTCCAGCAGGCTTTCGATGAAGATAAGCTTCGGCGGCATCTCACCGGACTGCTCGACGCGCGAGGCGACGATATCTTCCGGCTGAAGGGCATTATCGCCGTCGAAGACGATCCGCGCTTCCACGTTCTGCAGGCGGTTCACAGACTGCTGGACCTGCGGCCCGATCATCCCTGGGGAAAAGACCGTCCCTATACCAAGATGGTCTTCATCGGGCGAAACCTCGATCGGGCGGAACTGAAGCGAGGGCTCGTCGCCTGTCTGGCGTAAGCCAGCGGCGGACATGGCAGCGGCTGCATTGCCATGTCCAAGGCGATCTCGCGTCAAACCCGAGTGCTACGGCGGCGGGTTCTCCCGTTCATCGCCAATGGATTGGCGGTTTCGATCAGGAAATCCCTCATCTGCGCCGCCGCCGGGGAGAGCATCCGCTGGCGGCGTTGCAGAAGGGAAATTTCACGACTGATTGCCGGCTCGATCAATTCCACCGCCGCGACGTCCACATTGGTTGCGAGTTGGCGTGAATTCTCCGGCAGCACCGCAACGCCCAGTCCCTCGGCAACCATGGCGATCGCCGTCGTTGAAAAACGCACCTCGTATTTCGTCCTGATCTCGGCGCCCATGGATATGAATGTGCGGTCCACGATGTCGCGCAAGGGATTTTCCTTGGCAAGCCCTATCACGATCTCGTCCGCGAGCTCCGACCAGCGTACCTGCGTCTGTTCGGCCAAGGGATGAGCCGCCGGACAGATCAGCATCAACCTGTCTCGCATCATCAACGTCGTCTCGATTTCCGGGTCATTGCCCGAGACCGTACCGACTCCGAGATCGACCTCGTTGCGCTTCAAGGCCGGCCGTATCTCCTCCTCGGGCATGTCCCGGATCTCGACGGAGATGTCCGGATATCTCCGGACAAATTGCGCAATAACCGGCGGCAGTAGCGTGGCTGCGAGGACGATGGCCGAAGCCACAGTCACCCGGCCGCGCCGCAGAAAGGCAAGGTCCTGCACGCTCGCCACAGCGATTTCCAGATCCTCGAGAATTTTCCTGGCCTGAGGCAGGAATTCCCGACCCGCGCTCGTCAAACCGACCATGCGGGTGTGGCGGTCGAACAATCTGTGCTTGAGCGCCGCTTCAAGTTCCCTGATCAGAATGCTGACGGAGGATTGCGTCAGGTTGAGCTGTCCGGCGGCAAGGTTGAAGCGGCCGAGTTCAGCGACCGCCACGAATGCCTGGAGTTGCCGGAGCGTTACGTTCAACCGCTAGCTGCCTCTCAACGGAGTATCCCTTACAGGATAGGCTGCATTCGAATTCTTTTTCAATCCGGCAGAAAAGCTCGGATTGTTTCAAATTATTGAATGAGCGGTGGCATCACGCCTCTATCGCACCTGCGCGGTTATGCAATCGCTGGGCTTCTTCTCTATTGCCTGCCATTAGAAGGCCGATCTCCTCCAACCGGGCTCGGTCGGGCGGAACCTCGCCAAGGAACTGGCCCTCGAACATGACAAGGATGCGGTCGCATATTGCGAATAGTTCCTCCAGCTCCGTAGAGATGAGGAGGATCGCCTTGCCCTTCTCCTTCTGCTTCAGCACCTCCTGCATCACCAGTTCCGTTGCGCCAATGTCGATGCCGCGCGTGAGCTGATTGATGAGCAGGAAATCCGGGTTGCGGGCGAGTTCGCGCGCGACGACCAGTTTCTGCTGGTTGCCGCCGGACAGGTTCTGGATCGCTTCACCCGGGTGGGAAGCCTTGACTTTGAAGCGCCGGATCAAATCGCGCGTGTGCTCCGTGATTTCGCCGAAACGCAGCATGCCGCGCGAGGAAAACGGCGCCTGGTCATAGCGCTGCAGGATTACGTTTTCGGTGAGCGGCAGCGGCAGCACGATGCCCATTTTGTGCCGGTCTTCCGGGATGTGCGAAAGCGGCCGGTGATTGATCTCGCTCGATGTCAGGCCGCAAATCTCCTCGCCATTGAGGCGGATACTGCCGGAGGCCGCCGGCAGCAAGCCCACCAGGGCGAGAGCAAGTTCGCTCTGCCCATTGCCTGAAACGCCGGCTACGCCGACGATTTCGCCCTGGCGCACTTCGAAGGACACGCCGCGCACGGCAGGCAGGCCGAGCTCGTTGTTGCAGGAAAGATTTTCAACGGCGAGCACCACCCGGCCCGGGCTTGTCTGCGCGCGCGGCAGGTCCATCAGGACGTCACGACCCACCATCATCCGTGCAAGCTCGCGCGGATTGGTTTCGGCAGTTCTGGTCGTGAAAACGACCTTGCCGTCCCGCATCACGCTGACGCGGTCGCTCACGCGCATCACCTCGTCCAGCTTGTGCGAGATGAAGATGACCGTCTTGCCGTCTGCCACCAGGTCGCGCAGGAGTGCCAGAAGCCGGTCCGCCTCCTGAGGGGTCAGCACCGCTGTCGGCTCATCGAGGATCAGCAGGTCAACCCCGTGATAAAGCACCTTGAGGATTTCCACACGTTGCTGCTCCCCGACGGAAAGGTCGTGGATACGGGCATCCGGCCGCACGTCTAGCCCGTAGCGGTGGCTCAGTTCGCGGATACGGGTACTCACCTGCTTCATGTCACGAATGACGCGCAGCGGCGAACCGTGGCCGAGTACATAATTCTCCGCAACCGTGAGGTTCGGGACCACCATGAAATGCTGATGCACCATGCCGATGCGGTGGCGGATCGCTTCCCTGGGCGAGCCCAGCCTCAGCGGGCTGCCCTTGAAAACGATCTGACCTTCAGTCGGCGAGAGCACGCCGCAGAGAATGTTCATCAGAACGCTCTTGCCGGCGCCATTCTCGCCGAGAAGGGCATGGATCTCCTTCTCTTCTACTTCGAGATTCACGCCGGCGCTGGCGATCACCGGGCCGAAACGCTTGTGAATGTTTTCCATGCGCAGGAAAGGTGTCGCACCCATGATCCGCCCTCAACCCTTGCGATAAGGCACGCCAAGCATGCTCGGTGTATCCACACGGTTGCGGACCAGGATGAGCGCCGCGATGGTCATCACATAGGGGAGCGCCTGAAGCGCCTGATAGGGGATGTGCAGCGCCGGCTGAGCCTGGAGCTGGAGTTGAAGCGCATAGAAGAGGCCGAAGAGCAGCGAAACGAAAAACGCCCCTATCGGAGACCAGCGGGCGAAGACGACGACCGCGAGCGCGATGAAACCGCGCCCGGACGCAATCCCCTCCACGAACTGGTTGGAGTGGCCGAGCGTCAGATAGGCACCTCCGAGACCCGCGAGCGAACACCCGATGAGCACGGCCCCATAACGATAAAGCGCGACGCTCCTTCCGGCGATGTCGACGGCCTTGGGATGCTCGCCCACCGCTCGAAGGGTAAGGCCGAAGGATGTGCGGTGGAGGATGAATACGGCCGCGATCACCACCAGAAGGGTGCCATAGACGAGGATGTTGTGCCGGAAGAACGCCTCGCCGACGAATGGCAGATCGCTCAAGCCCGGCAGGTTCAGCGACGGTGCGATTTCCACGCCGCGGCCGGTCGAGACGAAATATGTGCGGTAGAGAAAGGCTGTGAGTCCCAGGCCCAGCAGGTTCATCGCCGCGCCAACCACGATCTGGTCGGCTTTGATGGTGATTGTGAACAGGCCGAAGAGCAAACCCATGAGCGCGCCGCCGGCGACCGCCATGAGCAGGCCCAGCGCAAGGCTGCCGGTCCAGAATACGGTGGCAAAACCGGCAAACGCACCCACCAGCATCACGCCTTCGATGCCGATATTGAGAACACCGGCGCGCTCCGAAAACACTTCTCCGATCGAGGCATAGACCAAGGGAGCAGCAAGCCGCCAGGTGGCACCGAGCGTAGTGGCGATAAAGCCGAGTGTGACGATGTCGTCCATGGACCTCTCCTATTCCGAGGGCCGCGCGGAGCGGAACCGGTAGACGCCGAAGCCGACCACCGAGAGAATGACGATGCCTTGGATCACCGAGACCAGGACCTGCGGCACCTGCGCGTTGATCTGCATGATTTCGGAGCCCGAGCGGAGCACCGCGAAAAGTGTGCCGGAGAAGATCGCGCCGACCGGATTGTTGTTGGCAAGCAGCGCCACGGCGATGCCTTCGAAACCATAGCCCGGGGAGATGTTCTGATAGAGACGGAACGTGACGCCGGCGATCTCGAACGCGCCGGCCAGCCCGGCCATGGCGCCGCTGATGGAAATCGCCAGCAGGATGTTGCGCGAGACGCTCATGCCGGCGTATCGCGCCGCATGCGGGCTGATCCCGACAACGCGCACAGCGTAACCGGCGCTGCTACGAAAGAGGAAAATGTAAGCAGCGATCGCCAAAGCGATGGCGATGAGTATGCCGATATGAAGCCTTGTGGGCGGCAGGATCTTCGGCATCCACGCCTCTCGAAGCAGCCGGGCCGACTGCGGATAGGCGGCGGCCGCGTCCTTTAGCGGCCCGGTGACCAACCAGCTTGTGGCTATGATGGCGATATAGTTGAGCATGATCGTCGTGACGATCTCGCTGGCCCGGAAATAGATCTTGAGCAGACCGGCGATCGCTGCCCAGGCCGCACCGGCCAAGGCACCCGCAAGGATCACCAGCGGTACGTAGATCCAGGATGTCAGCCCTGGGAAAGCGATGCCGACGGCGGTTGTCGCCACGGCACCGGCATAAAGCTGTCCCTCGGCACCGATGTTCCAGATGCTGCAGCGGAAAGCGACGCAGAGGCCGACACCGATCAGGATCAGCGGCGTGGCCTTCAGCAGCACTTCGGCAATGGAGCGGGTATCCTGGAACACGCCACTGAGCATAACCGTGAAGATGTCCCAGCCGTTGAAGCCATTCAGAGCGAGGAGCAGCGCACCGCACCCCATTGAGACCAGCACGGCGGCGGCAGGCATGGCAACGGCCTGCCACGTCTTGGTGAACGCGCGGCCGAGACCGTTCAAAATATCCGAACCCGCGCTCGGCGAGCGTTCGCTATCGATGTTGGCCATGAACGTCTATCGCAGTTGGATGGGGCCGCCCGTGCCGGCGGCCTTGAATGCTCTGGCGAGGATCATTTTTGCCGTGTCACGATCTCGCCGGCCGCGATCTTCGCTTTGACGTCCTCGATCTCCTTACGCAGCTCTTCAGGAACGGGATGTGCGGCTTCGTCACTCAGGGTGAATTTCATCACGTCCGCATCCGCCAGACCGAAGTCTACATTGGATTCCGGCCGCTGGCCTTCCATGATCCCCTTGACGATGCGCACGACGCCCTGGGCATAGTCGGCGACATATAGCCCCAGTATGTTCTTGGGCGCTACCTCGGTGAAGTCGCTGAAAATGCTGAAGGTCTTGACGTCGGGACCTGACTCGGCAATCGCCTGATATCCGCCCACTGTCGCACCGGACGCATTGGGCACGACGAAATCAGCACCCTGCGCGATCATGCCGAGCGCTGCCTCCTTGGCTGCCGAAATGTCGGTGAAGTTACCTATATAAACCTGATTGACCTCGAAAGCCGGGTTGGCGCCCTTGGCTCCATTCACGAACCCTTCGAAGGCCTGCTGGATCGGGGGGATCTCCATGCCGCCGACGAGACCCGCCTTCTTACCCATTTTCGCGGCGATATAGCCCATGAGGTAGAAGGGCTGGCTGGTATCCGTATTGAGCCCGATGACATTGTCCTCGTGGATATAGCTCGAGGAAATGAGGAATGTGGTGTCGGGAAATTCCGGCGCGACCGTAAGGGCGGCATCCTGAAACTCGAAGCCATGGCCTAGGATCACATTGAAGCCCTGGCTCGCATAATCGCGAAATGCCTTCTCGAAGGAAGCCGGGTTCTGCTGCAATTCGACATAGCTCACTTTGGCGCCGAGTTGCTCCTCCACACCTTTCAGCGCATTGTAGCCGATGCGGTTCCAGCCTTCCTCGCTGACGCTGCCCGGCACGAGGAGGCCCATCTTGAACTCCCCGTCCTGAGCCATTGCCGAGGCAGAAATGCCGGCGAGAAGCAGCCCTGCCGCTCCTGCCAGGCATGCTCTCCGTGTAAGATTCATGCTATTCCTCCCTTTATTTGTTCCCCTGAAAAAGGCGTGGATCACTTCGCTCTGGTCTGTATCTCCCCGGCGACGATCTTCGCCCTTACCTGCTCGACATATTTGCGTATGTCTTCCGGGACCGGTTTGTCCGCCCCGTCATTGTAGGTGAACTTGATCACGTCCTCGTCCTTGAGGCCGAAATCGACATTGGTCTCCGGCACCGCGCCATCTCTGATCCCGGACACGATGCGCACGATGCCCTGCCCGTAATCGGCGACAAAAGTGCCGGCTATGTTCTTGGGAGCGACCTCGGTGTAGTCGCTATAGACGCTGAAGGTGCCGATGCCGGTCCCCGCTTCCCGCACCGCCTGGATAACGCCCAGCCCCGCCGAATTCGCATTGGGCACGACGAAATCGCTTCCCTGGGAGATCATGCTCAGCGCGGCTTCCTTGGCGGCCGTCGCATCGGTGAAGCTGCCGATATAGACCGTAGAGACAGGGAAGTTCGGATCGACGCTCTTGGCGCCGTCCATGAAACCTTCGAAGGCCTGTTTGATCGGGGGGATCTCGATGCCACCAACCAGCCCCGCGCCCTTCCCCATCTTTGCTGCGATCACGCCCATGAGGTAAAAAGGCTGGCTGGCGTCGGTATTGAGACCGATGACGTTCCCCTCGTGCACATAGCTCGACGAGATGAGAAAAGTCGTATCGGGGAATTCCGGCGCGACCGTCAGCGCAGCATCCTGGAACTGGAAGCCGTGGCCCAGGACGACCTGATAGCCCTGGCTCGCATAGTCGCGAAACGCATTCTCGAACGCGGCCGGATTCTCATGCAGCTCCACATAGCTGATCTTGGCGCCCAGCTCCTTCTCCACGCGCTTCAGCGCCTCATAGGCGATGCGGTTCCAGCCCTCCTCCGCCACGCTGCCTGGCACCAGCAGGCCCATTTTGAATTCGCTCTGGGCCTTTGCGGGACCAAAGCCAATGGCTACGGCCAGCACGGCAGCTCCCGCCAGGAAGCCCCGTCTCTTGAGTTTCATGATGCTCCTCCCTTTTCATCATGCGCTGGTTTGAAGGCCTCAGCTCACCTTTTCGATCATTCTCCCCTCCGCTTCTGCGGTTTCGTTCTCGTCCACAAAAACGGGCCTCCCTCTGGCGAGGACCTGCACTCGGTCAGGCCCGCCCGCCACAAGCGTGTCCACGTCCTCACAATCGGTGACGACCATATCGGCCCAGGATCCCTCCTTCAGCCCGTATCCCTCAAGCCCCATAAGCTGGGCAGGAATGTCCGTGATCATCGAATAGACGGCCGGAAATTCGGACGCATAGAGATGGCCCGCCAAAAGCGTCCAGCGCGCGATTTCCAGCATGTCTCCGGATCCGGTGGGCACGAAGGGGTCCTGGATATTGTCCGAAGCGGTCGCCACGGGCACGCCGGAACGCACCAGATCCGCCACCCGCGTAAGCCCACGCGGGGGCAGCACATCGTGGGCGCGGCCCTGCAGGTAGAGATTGGCGGCTGGCAGCGTTACGACCCCGAGATCCAGCTCCAGCATCTCGTCGCGTATCCGTTCATAGTCCGAGCGTGGCAATGCGCTCAAGACGGAGCAATGGCTGAGCACGGTTCGGCCTTGCATGCCATACTTGCGAACCCGTTCGAAGACCGCATCGAAAAGCGGGCGCGAGGTGTCCAGATGCTCATCCAGGTGAAAGTCGAGCGGTCGACCATGTCGGACGGCCGCCTCGAAGAGGATATCCATATAGCGCAGCGGATCCTCGGCCACGGCCGGCGTGCCGCCGACCGCATCGGCGTTTTCGACGGCGGCGTCGATATTCTCCTCCAGCCAGTCGAGATCCTGGTTTGGGTGCGGCGTCATGAAGGCAACGAGCTGCAACGTCAGCCGATCGCTCCATTCCTGCCGCAACGCTGCAAGCGCGTTGATACCGTTGAAGCCGGCATCCTTGTCGATATTGATGTGGCTGCGAATGGCCGTGGTGCCCCTGCGCAGGCAGCGGGACATGGTGCGGGCCGCACGCCGGGTGATGTCTTCTGGAGGCGCATTGCGCGCGTAGACCGCGAACGCTTCCCGTGCCCCCTGCAGAGTGCCGGAAGGGTTGGGAGCGAAGCGAAGCACGCCTGTCTTGTCGAGATGCTGGTGAGCATCGACAAAACCGGGCGAAATCAGCGCGCCGCTAACGTCGATCCGCTCTATTCCGGATGGCGCCTCGATGTCTTCGGCGATCCGCTCGATCCGGCCCCGTTCGGAAACCAGGACATCCGCCCGCCTTGCAGCGCCGCCGCTTTCGACGACGCGTCCGCCGAGCAGCACGTACGGACCCTTGCTCTCTCTAAAACGGTTCCAGCAAGATGCCCGCATCAGCCGATTTACCCTACCGTTCATTCAGGATTTTTGGAGTTTATCGACGGCCCATTCATCAGGCAAATTTATTATTCATATAAATTGTTTGTCGTTTTTGAACAATTGCGGCGATGCAGCGTCGATGATTATGGTGCGGAAAATCCAGCGGTTGCGCCGCCTATTCGCTTTTCCGGAGTTCCACCTGTGGCGAGGGTGATCTCGTCGGCCGCAGCACGTATCGTTCGTCCGAAAGCCTCGTCCCTGTCTGGCGTCACTCGAACGGACGGACCTGATAGCGAGATCCCCGCGACCGCCTCACCATATTCGTTGAAGATGGGGGCGGCCACGCAACGCATGCCTCTCGTGCGCTCCTCATTATCCACGGCCCAGCCGCGCGCGCGAATACGTGCTAATGCTTCCAGCATCTTCTCCCGGTTGGTGATGGTCGTGTCGGTGAAGGTTTCAAACCGATGCCCATTCAGCAATGCCTCGATTCGCTCCGGACGCTGGAAGGCCAGCACCGCCTTACCTATGCCCGACGCGTGGATCGGCCCGCGCGTTCCCGGACGGAAAAAAGCGCGAATGGGCTCATGCGTCTCCACTTGTGTCAGGAACACCACCTCGCCTTGATCGATAATGGCCATATTCGCCGTTTCACCGGTTTCATGCATGATGCGTTGCAGAACCGGTCTCGCCTGCTCAACGAGTTTCGTGCGGCGCAGAAAACCGGTGCCGATCCGATAGGCCTCGATACCGATCTGCCAAAGCTGCGACCCCTCGTCGAAGGTGACGATCTTGTGCGCCTCGAGCGTGATCAGGATACGGTAGACCGTTGCAGCGGGCTGTCCGGCGGCGCCTGAAATCTCCGTCAGCGACATGCCGTCGCCGCCTGCCACCACCCGCAACACGTCGATGGCCCGGTCGAGCGCTCGAATGCGAGTACCGAGCCCGCTGTCGTGGAACGACCTCGGCCTGCCCCGCGCTCTCGACGTCTCCATCCTGCCCTCCCCTGAAGCTGAAAAACTATAAATCTTTTTTGCTTCAGCAACTTGGCATTTTTCCGGGTAGAATAAAATATTTTTTCAAAAAAATTGCTGCATATGTCCAGCCCAGCTATGGTTGCTCACATTGAGGTCGCTATGAGGAGGCTTTTGCGATGCGCATCGAAAATCCCGTCTTTATTCCGGGCCCCACGAACATACCGGAGCGGCTGCGCCGGGCAGTCGATTTCCCGACCATTGATCATCGTTCGCCAGCTTTCGCCAAGATGTTCGAGCCCGCCCGTGAGGGTGTGAAGCGCGTATTGAAGGCACCCCATAGCGAAGTCCTGATCTTCCCATCGACGGGTACCGGCGGTTGGGAAGCCGCCATTACCAATACACTGTCGCCGGGAGACCGCGTGCTCGCCGCCCGTCACGGCATGTTCTCCCGCCGCTGGATCGACCTTTGCCTTGCGCATGGGCTCGACGTGCAAGTGATCGATCGTCCGTGGGGCGAAGGCGCTCCGGTCGATGCTTTCGGAAAAGCTCTGGCTGCCGACCGCGAGCATAAGATCAAGGCGGTTTTGGTCACCCATAACGAGACGGCTACCGGCGTTCGCTCGGATGTGGCCGCGGTGCGCCACGCTCTCGACGCGGCCGACCACCCCGCCCTACTCCTGGTTGATGGCGTGAGTTCCATCGCGTCCATGGATTTCCGTATGGAGGAATGGGGCGTGGATATTGCCGTCACCGGATCGCAAAAGGGCTTTATGCTCCCGCCCGGCCTGGCGATCCTCGGTGTAAGCCCCAAGGCGCTTGCTGCAACCGAGAAAGCCGGGTGTCCACGTGCTTTCTTCGATTTTCGCGCGATGCTAAGTGCTAATTCTGCGGGCGGATATCCCTACACGCCACCCGTCAGCCTGATCCGCGGCCTCGCCGAGGCGATCGCTATGCTGGAGGAAGAAGGGCTGGAGAAAGTCTTCGCTCGCCATCGCCGCATCGCCGAGGGCGTGCGCCGAGCCGTATCGGCCTGGGGCCTCGAACTCTGCGCTGCGGAATCGTCGCTATACTCGGATACCGTAAGCGCCGTCCGCGTGCCGGAAGGTTTCGACGGGACGAAAGTCGTCACGCTTGCAGCGCAGAAATACGACGTCGCCTTTGGAGTCGGGCTGGGCGATGTGGCGGGGAAGGTCTTCCGCATCGGGCATCTCGGCGCCATGACCGACGTGATGGCGCTTTCCGGCATAGCGACGGCGGAAATGGTCATGGCCGATTTGGGCTTTCCCATCCATCTGGGGACTGGTGTCGCAGCAGCTCAGGATTATTACCGCCAGACCGCAGCGACCGACATTGGCCTCTCAAAAGCCGCATGACGGTTGGCTGACATCTTGCTGAGGACGTCGGTCGCCGGAGCAGTATCAACGAATGAGGCGTGGCTTGGACTCCAATCCACGCCTCATTGCAAACGACCGAACGTGTCAGGCCATCGCGCCTAAATGATCGATGATCTCATCCAACAAGTCGTTTTCTCGAACAAAGTCTCGCCCGCATAAGGCGTTGAAGATCTGGACACCCGCCTGGTGGAGCGGCAAGGCGACTCCTTTCCGTTCGGCCAGCTTGACCAGCGGCACGATCCCGAAAGGCACGTCCTCCGTTATAAAGCGCGTCTCCAGCGATGTGGGACCGGGTGGTCCCTGACGCTGTTTGTGAACCATCGCGGCCATCTCGGCGATCGGGTGTCCTTCGGGGAACCCGAAGGTGAGCCGGTAATGTTCCTCGACCGTTCGAACCTTGACACCATAGGCGTCGGCCAAGGCCACCCGTTCCTTGTCCAGCGCTTCGATCAGCCGAGCGACCGAGGGCGTAATGCCGTCGTAATTCGCCCAGTATTCCGCCTTCTCGATCCGCGTGAAATTGCACAGAGCGCTTGCCAAGTGGATGGGCGGGTTGAGATTGCCGAGGGCAATCGCAAATATGTTTGGAACAAGCCGAAAGCGCTCCCCGAACAGGGACCTGCACAGGTCCAGGCACGCCTCTCCCCTCTCGCCGGGAAGCGCTGCGATTTCGAGCAGTTGCCTTACTCCGCCAACGGCAATGCTGGTGGGTCCGGTACGCCGGCTCATCAATACTGTCGTCGCCCAGGCGGCGACGTCGGCTGCAATACCGCGCGCAGCCAAGGCGCGGCTCAGGTAATAGGCGCTAAGCGACAATTGCGCACTGACGATGAGGGATTGGCCGTCCCGGGCGAACGGGACAATGACGTCGATGACCTTGCGATGACCATAGCCCGGCACGGCAATGATGATCACATCGGACGACGCCATCATCTCGGCTGCCGACGCACTGACCTTGACTGCGAACCTGCCCTCTAACACGCCGGAAACTTCGAGTTCCGTGCCAACGAGAGGGCGGGAACTGACGCCGGAGGGAGACCAGACCGTTACCTGATGTCCTTCCTTCAGAAGGAAGGCGGCATAGCCAAGCGCTATGCCGCCGCACCCGGCAATGCCGACCTTCATAGTTCCAGGCCGTAGATTTCGCGGGCAGCCTCCTCGGAAATGCGGTCCTCCCGCAGATCCTTCAGAACGAGGGCGCGATCGCGCTTTTTCGGATCGCCATATCCCCCGCCCGAAGACGCCACCATAGCGATCGACTGGCCGGGACCGACCTGCCCGACGCGCCTGTGAAGCGGTGCCACGCCCTCTCCGAGCTCAACATTCGTCGTGGTGCCGTCCATTCCACCAAAGAGGCCCCAAGGCGGCACTATGGCATTGGTCCCACCGGCCGAAACAGTAGCGGTATGATCAAGCGCCTTAACCTTGCGCCGAATGGTCATTCCACCACGCCACTGGCCCGGGCCGCCCGAATCCTTCACCAGTTCATACCGCTCGACCATGATCGGGTGTTCGAATTCCAGCGCCTCGATCGGGATATTCGCGGTGTTGGTGGTGTGCACTTGCACTCCATCCAAGCCGTCCTTGCCGGCGCGGGCTCCCATGCTGCCGCCGCACATCTCGTTATAGACGTAAAAGCGGTTCGTCCTCGGATGAATGCCGCTGAAGGTCATCAGCCCCCCGCCCGTGCAGGCGGCGCAAACCTCCTCCGGAATTGCCTTGGAGAGGGCTGCAAAGATGAGGTCGACAAGACGCTGAGCGGGGTCTGTGCGGCTATAGACGGCAGCAGGCTCGACTGCGTTGAAGAGCGAGCCCTCCGGCGCGGCGACATGGATGGGCCGGTGAAAGCCTGAATTGGCGGGAATGTCGGGGTCGACAAGGGTTTTCACGGCGAAATAGACCGTGGCAAGCGTTGCCGTATAGACCATGTTGATCGGTGCGCGCACCTGTTCCGGGTTGCCGGAGAGATCGAAGAAGATCTCGTCGCCGCGCACCTCGATCCTGACCTTGAGGTCCATCACCTCATCAACCAGATTGCTATCGAAACGGCAGCTATGCTCGTAAACCCCGTCCGGGATCTTCGCTATGCCCGCGCGCGTCTTGCGATCGGCATAGTTCAGGATTTCGGCGCTCGCCGCCTTCACGACCTCCTTGCCGTATTTGGTGCACAGTGCCTGATAACGCTGGACGCCCAGCCGATTGGCCGCCATCTGCGCGCGGAAGTCGTTGATGCGTTCCCGCGGCACCTGGCAGTTCAACAGGATCAGATCCATGACGTCCTGCTGCAGGACACCCTTTCTATAAAGCCTGATCGGCGGGATGCGCAGGCCTTCCTGGAAGATATGCTTATGGCCGCGATCGACGAAATCGGAATGGTGCGCCAGATTCGTGACCCATGCGACCAGCTCCCCCTCGAAGAAGACCGGCTCGAGGAACACGATGTCATTGAGATGCGTGCCGCCGCCGGTATGGGCGTCATTGCCGACAAACACGTCACCCGGCTCGACCGTCGAGATATCGACATGCTTCAGCACATATTCCGCGATCCCCAGGAGAGAGCCCAAATGGATGGGGATCCGCTCGGCCTGTGCGATCGTGCGGCCTTCCGCGTCGAAAAGCACCGTCGAGCAGTCCTGCCGCTCCTTGATGTTTGTGGAGTAAGCGGCGCGGACGATTGCCTTGCCCATCTCCTCTACAATGGTGGAAAGCGCGCTGCCGATCACCTCCACGGTGACGGGATCGACGTAAAGGCCTGACGCGGCAGTAGGATTGGAGTTCTGGTTCATGCTTTCCACTCGATCAGGAGATTGAGGTAAGGATCCACCGTGGCTTTCTGGCCAGGGAGGATGAATGTTGTGGAATCCATCTGCTCGACGACGGCGGGGCCGGCCACGACATGCCCGGGCCCGAGCCGCTCGCGCTCGTAGAGGGGGCATTCCGTGAAGCTGCCGAGTTCGGGCAGATATACTTTCCTCGTTCCGACGATGGCGTCCTCAGCCTTTCCGGCAGCAGGCGGATAGCGCTTCAGCTCGGCTTTCGGCACATGGCCGATCGCCTCGACGCGTAGCGTCGTCGCCTGGATCGGCTCTTCCTCGGCTATATAACCGTAGAGCTGCTTGTGAGCGCCTTCGAACCGCTCCCTGATCGCCTTGATCAGTGCTTCGCCCGTGGAATCTTCCGGCCAGTCGATCGTCAATTCATATGCCTGGCCGCCATAGCGCACATCGATCGCAAGCCGCAGCGTGCGCGCCGCAGGCGGGATCGCCTCCGCCTCGAACCACTCATCCGCACGCTCGCGAAGCTGTGCGAAACCAGCCTCGATCATCGGCAGAGCTTCAAGCGACAACGGTGACATACGGGTGAGCGAGATGTTCGTCCGCAGGTCTGCCTGAAGAAGACCGATGGCACACATGATGCCGGGGTGCTTCGGGATGAGAAGCTTCGGTATTTCAAGTTCCTTGGCAAGGCGCGCGGCATGGATCGGGCCCGCCCCGCCGAACGCCAGCATCGTGTAATCGCGCGGATCGTAGCCACGCTCCACGGAGATGACCCGGATGGCCTTTGCCATATTGGCGGTCACCACGCGAATGATACCTTGTGCAGCCTCCATCACACCGATGCCAAGCTGCTCGGCCAAGCGCGCCACAGCCTGTTTGGAAGCTTCTGCGTCGATCGCCATCCGGCCATTGAGCAAGTGCGTCTGGTTCAGGATGCCGAGCACGATATTGGCGTCGGTGACGGTCGGCTCCTCATTGCCGAGCCCGTAGCAGACGGGGCCGGGATTGGCGCCGGCGCTGCGCGGCCCAACCTTGAGGAGGCCATTGTCCACATACGCAATCGAGCCTCCCCCAGCACCGACGGTGTGGATATCCAGCATCGGCACTTTCAGGGGATAGCCGTGGACCACGATATCGTTCGCCATCTGCGGCTGGCCGCGATCGATGAGCGCGACATCGCTCGACGTTCCGCCCATATCGAAGGTGATGAGGTTCTCGATGCCCGTGGCCCGGCCGAGCTCGACGGCCGCGGTGACGCCAGCGGCCGGCCCGGAGAGCACGGTACGCACCGGCTGGTTCTTCGCCGTTTCGCAGGAAATGACACCGCCATTGCTCTGCGTCAGATGCGGCTCGGCGGAAATGCCGGCCTCCAGCAATCTCGGAGTGAGGCGGTCGAGATAGGTGCGCATCACGGGTCCGAGATAGGCGTTCACCACCGTGGTGGAGGTCCGCTCATATTCGCGGAATTCAGGTGCGATCTCGTGGGACACACTCAAAAACGCATCCGGAATCTCTTCTAGAACGATCTCGCGAATGCGCTTCTCGTGCCCGGGCTCGATAAAGGAGAAGAGGGTGCAGATGGCGATTGCCTTGACGCCCTTCGCCTTGAGTTCACGAACGGCGTTCCGGACGTCGTCCTCATTGAGTTCCTGGGCGATCGTACCGTCGAAAAGGACCCGCTCGCGCACCTCCATGCGCTTGTCACGCGTGGCAAGGATCGGTGCTTTTACGCTCTGGAGCGAATAGAGTTCGGGACGCTTCTGCCGGCCGATTTCCAAAACGTCGCGGAAACCTTCGGTGGTGATCAAACCGCAATCGGCGCCGCGCCCCTGGATGAGCGCATTGGTGCCCACGGTCGTGCCGTGGCCGAAGTAAACGACGGAGGCCGGATCCCCTCCCCCGGGCATAGCACCGAGGCCCTGTGCGACACCCTCCGAAATGCCTTCCGAGGGATCGGACGGAGTGCTGGAGATCTTCCAGACGAAGACTTCCGATTTCTCCTCGTCGAATATGCAGATGTCAGTGAAAGTACCGCCTGAATCGACGCCGACCCGAAAACGGGAACCCCTATCCTTTAACAAGCAAGCCTCTTTGGGTCTGATTGGATTTGTTCAAAAATTGGCGCCAAAATTAGCCAATGTCAACCAAGGAAAGTTGTGCTAGAAAATTTGTCCGCGTCTTTTCGGACGTGCAGTCGCAGCAACGGATGGAGGATTTGTGAGTACGAGCGCGGTTCGAGAATCAGGTTCTCTCGCCGAACTGATCGAAGCCGACATCTATAGCGGCGCGCTTGCGCCCGGGATGTGGCTCAAGCAGATCGATCTGGAGCAGCGCTACAAATGCGCCCGTCTCGCTTTGCGTCACGCGCTGGAGCAGCTCCATTCGCGCAAGGTGGTTCAGCATATCCCCAATCGCGGTTATTACGTGCCTCCCATCGACAGCGAACATGTCCACAATATCCTGCGCGCACGCGCGCTTGTGGAAATGTCCGTTGTCGAGGAGTTGATTCAAAATATTACAGATGAATCCCTGGCGCGCCTTTCCTACCTCGCCAGCGTGTTCGCAGAAACGGTCAAGACCGGTACGGTCCTGGAGCAGGACAGCGCGAACCATGCCTTCCACCGGGAGCTGCTTAAATCCTGCCGAAATTCGGTGATGGTGGAAATCATCTGGGACTTGCGAATGCGTGTCCCCCTTGCCGCACAGCGGGCGAGCAACACCCCTGCAAAGCTTGAACGCTCGGCGCGGGATCACTTCGAAATGATCGAAGCTCTGCGCACCAAAGACGCGGATCGCCTGCGCATGATCACCGAGCGGCATGTGAGCCAGTACCACTTCGGATCCGGTGATCGGTAGACTCCGATTCTAAGGACGTCAGGCAACCCGGAAAAATTATATTTGAAATTGGCGCCATTTAATGTTCTATCTTTTTAGTATGAGATTGGCGCCAAGCATCGGCGCCCAGCTCTCGGCTGCATGTCCGGAGGAGTAAGATGCCGACAGTGACACTCAACGGGGCAACATTCGTCTACGACGATATCGGCGATGAAGATGCAGACGTCATCGTAGCCCTTCATGGAGGCCGAGGCATCGGCGATCGCCGCGGAGAGTTCTCCGCGTACAAGGCGCTTTCGGACAATTATCGCCTGATCGCCTACGATCAGCGCGGTTGCGGCGAGACGAGCCTGACGCCGCCATACACTTTCGAGCAGTTCGCCGACGATGTGGAAGCGTTCCGCCAAAATCTTTGCGGCGGTCGCAAGATCATTCTCCTCGGCGGCTCGTTTGGGGGCATGATCGCGCTCACCTATGCGGTAAGACATCCCGAAGGGCTGTCACGACTCATCCTGCGGGGCACCGCTGCGAGCCACCACAACGAGGATGACGCATTCGTCACCTTCAAGCAGCGTCTCCACAAGGCGCCGAGCGCTTCTGTGCGCATGCTGGAGAAGCTCTTCTCCGACCAGGTGAAGGACGACATGGAGCTGCGCCTTATCTGGCTTGCGCTCCAGCCGCTCTATTACGAGAATTTCGATCCGGATGCGGCCCTGGAACGTACCCGGACCATGCATTTGCATGCCGAAACCCACAATGCGCTGTTTGCCGAGCGCATTTATGACGTCCGGGACCAGCTCAAGGACATCGCGGTCCCCACACTTGTGATCTGCGGGGCGGAAGACTGGATCTGCCCGCCCAACCACTCCCGGCTGATCGCAGAGAAAATTCCCAATGCGGAATTGCTGGAAGTGCCGGGCGCCAATCACGCTGTTCACATCGAAGCGAACGACGTGGTCGTCGCCGCTGTGCGGGATTTTCTGGCCCGCACACAGCCATCCCAAAGCTAAGAGGCAATCGAGAAGAACGAGGGAACCAAAATGAATGGGATATTCCGCACTACAGTGTTTATGGGTGCAACGGCGGTTGCGCTGATCGGATCACCGGCCCTCTCGCAGGAGAACGATACCGTCACCATCGCTTTGCGGGTGGCAGTGAACACTCTTGATCCGCACATGACCGCTTCCGTCGGCTCCGACCTCAGCGTTCTGAGCCATATCTATCCCGCGCTTATCCTCCGCGGTCCCGATCTGAAGCTCCAGCCGGCGCTCGCCGAAAGCTGGGAGATGACGGATCCGACCACCTGGCGGTTCAAGCTCAAATCGGGTGCACATTTCGCGAATGGCGAAAAGCTGGATGCGGCCGCGGTGAAATGGAATCTCGACCGCGTGCGCGACGACGCCGTGGGAGCACGCATTGCAGCCTGGTTCGAACTGGTCTCCGAGGTGACCGCAATCGACGAAACGACTGTCGAAGTAAAGACCTCCTCGCCATACCCGGCATTGGCCGACCAGCTCTCGATGTTCCTCCTGCTGCCGCCGGAATGGGCGAAGACCCACAATCCCGCGAACGAAACCATGTCGGGCGGTCCCTATGTGGTGAAAGAGAATGTGCCGGGCGACCACATCACCCTTGCGGCCAATCCGGACTACTGGGGGCCGAAGCCCGAATTCGAGACGGTTATCTTCCGCACTATTCCGGAATCCGCGGCCCGCACCGCTGCACTGGAAGCCGGCGAGGTCGATCTTATCACGGGCGTGCCTGCCACGGAGATCAAGCGGATCAATGAGAGAGGCGCCGCCGAGGCGGGCGCGATCGACTCCATCCGCATGATGCTGGGCAAGTTCAATCACCAGAAGGCGCCGATGGAGAATCTGAAGCTCCGTCAGGCGATCAATTATGCCATAGACAAGGAAGGTATCGCCCAGGCCATCTTTGACGGCAATGCGACGGTTGCCAACTGCCAACTCCTGACCCCTGCCTATTTCGGCTACAATCCTGACCTGAAGCCCTATCCCTATGATCCCGAAAAGGCGCAGGAGCTTCTGGCCGAATCCGGCGTGGACCTGAGCCAGCCAATCGAGATCGAGATCCCCGTCGGTACCTATCTGCAGGGCGAGGAGGTCACCCAGGTCATCGCTTCCCAGCTTCAGGAGGTGGGCCTCAATGTGAAGATCACCGAAATCGAGTTCGGTGCCTTCATGAACAAACAGCTGAAGGCGCGCGACCTGGCACAAATCGCCGTCCAGGGGCTCGCCTGGCCCACGATCGATGCCGATGGCATGCTGACGATGTTTGCTCCCGGAAATGTCTACGATTATTGGAACAATGCCGAGTTCGGGGCTCTCCTGGACAAGGGCCGTGCCTCGGTGGATCCGGAAGAGCGCAAGAAGATCTATGCCGACGCCACCAAGCTGATGTGCGAAGAGGCAGGCGCTCTGTTCCTCTATGCGCAGCCGGCCACCTATGGCATTTCGAAGCGCATCAGCTGGCAGTCGCGGGGCGACGACTGGGTGCGTGCGTTCGACATGACGCTGAGGAACTAACGTTGCGGATGGCGCAAGCCATCGGCCAATTCAGCTCGACTGAAGCCACCGCATGATGTTCCACATGGCCCGATCGCCTGCGATCGGGCCACCCCGAGCTTGCGTCGGAAGACAGGAGCAAGAAACTTGATTCAGCAAAAGTCCTTTGAGGGGCTTGCCAACCTCGAGAAGAGGCTTGCCGAAGACCTTTCCTACCTGCAGCTCCCGGCAGCGGAATGGGTGCCGGTAACGGAGTTCAACGGAAGGCGGGTTCTGGACGTCGCCATCGTCGGTGGCGGCATGTGCGGACTGGTCGCCTCTGCCAGCCTGAAATTGCTCGGCATCACCAACACCGTCTGCCTAGACCGCGCTCCCGAGGGACTGGAAGGCCCCTGGGTGACGTTCGCGCGGATGGAGACGCTGCGTTCGCCGAAGCAGCTCACGGGACCTGCACTCGGACTGCCGGCCCTGACCTTCAGGGCGTGGTATGTGGCGCAATTTGGCGAGCAGGCCTGGGAGGCGCTCGGCAAGATACCGAGAACCCAGTGGATGGAATACCTGGTCTGGTACAGGAAGGTCCTGTCGCTTCCCGTCCGTAACCGCGTCACCGTCCTGGAACTCAAGCCAGCCCGTGACGACCTCATCGAGATCGCGGTGCGAGACGATGCCGCTGGTTCGGTGGAGACGCTCTATGCGCGCCATGTCGTGCTTGCAACCGGTCGCGACGGGTTGGGCGGCGGCCATGTGCCCGACTTCGTGCGGACCGTGAACCGCAAATTCTGGGCCCATTCGGCCGACGATATCGACTTCGCGCAACTGAAGGGGAAACGGATCGGCGTCGTCGGCGCGGGCGCTTCCGCCATGGACAATGCCGCCACGGCGCTGGAGGAAGGAGCGGCGAGCCTCGACCTTTTCATACGCCGCAAGGATCTGCCCCGGGTGAACAAGTTCACCGGCATCTCAAGCCAGGGAGTGGTTCACGGCTTCGCCGGCCTTGAAGATGCATGGAAATGGAAATTTCTCGATTACGTGTTGCGCGCCCAGACCCCGCCTCCTCGGGATTCCACGCTTCGCGTCTCCCGCCATCCGAACGCCCGCTTCCATCTGGGCACGCCGGTCATCGGCTTCGAGGAACGCGGCGGAGCAGCGGTCATCAAGACCCCTAAGGGAGATTTTGACCTCGATTTCGTGATCTTTGCGACCGGGTTCAAAGTTGACCTCTCCCAGCGGCCCGAGCTGCAACACTTCGCGCCGTACATTCGCTTCTGGCAGGACAGCTTCACGCCGCAGCCGGGGATGGACAACAGCGAGCTTGCGACTTCGCCCTATCTGGGTACCGGTTTCGAGTTCACCGAAAAGACACCGGGAAGCTGCCCCGCCCTCAAGCAGATCCACTGCTTCAATTATCCGGCCACACTGAGCCACGGAAAGCTTTCCGGCGATATTCCCGCCGTTAGCGACGGGGCAAACCGCCTGGCCAAGAGCATCGCTCGAAGCCTCTTCGTGGCCGATTGCCAGCTTCACTTCGAACGCCTCGTTGGCTTCGACACGCCTGAACTGCTGGGCGACGAATGGGCAGATGCCGGAGAGAATGCCGTTTTGGAGCAAGATACCGCAGGATGAAAAGGTTGAGCACCGTGTTTGATCCCGTGTGCCCTGCACCGCCTTCGGGTGTAAGCCCGGTCGTGCGAGCGCGGCGTTTTGCGAGGGCGAGGCTTTAATGGCTCGCTACCTCCTCTCTAAACTGTTTGAAGCCGCCCTGGCCATCTGGGGGGTGGTGACGATCGTGTTCTTCGTCAGCCGTGTGCTGGGCGATCCGACAGTGCTTCTGCTGCCCATGGGCGCGAGCCAGCAGGATATCGACACCTTGCGCGCAGCACTCGGCCTCGATCGGCCGATCCTGGAGCAATACGGCATTGCGCTCCTTTCCATGCTGCGGGGGGATTTTGGAATCTCCTTCCAGCATACGCGGCCGGCGCTCGACGTGGTGCTCGAACGCATGCCGGCGACAGGCATGCTCGCCGGTACGGCTCTTTTCTTCGGCACGCTCATCGGTGCTGTGGCAGGCGCCATCGCGGCGCTGCGCCGCGGCACGATTTCGGAATTCGTCGTGATGACGGCGGCCCTTCTCGGGCAGGCCACGCCGGTCTTCTGGCTGGGCATCATGCTCATCCTGTTCTTCTCCGTGCAACTGGGCTGGCTCCCAACCGGAGGCTCGGGAAGCCTTGCCCATCTCATCCTGCCAGGCCTCACGCTTTCGGTCTTCGTGTCGGCCTCGATCGCCCGCCTCCTGCGCTCTTCCCTTCTCGACATCATGCGCGAAGACTATGTGCGGACAGCGCGCGCAAAGGGGCTGATGCCGAGAACCGTTTTCTTCTGGCACATTGCACGCAACGCTCTCATTCCCGTCGTGACCATGATCGGCATCATTGCCGGCGAGCTTCTCGGAGGGTCGGTGGTCATAGAGACGGTATTTGCCTGGCCGGGAGTGGGCCGCGTCATCATGCAGGCTATCCAGGCGCAGGATTTTCCGGTCATCCAGGCCGGCGTGGCGCTGGTCGCCGTGATCTTCGTCGTAACAAACCTGCTGGTCGACCTCCTCTATGGCGTGCTCGATCCACGCATTCGCCAGCGGTGAGGAACTCATGAAATCCTTCTTTTCCGCGCTTCTGCAAAGCCGCGCCGGACTATTCGGCTTCGTCCTTGTGACGGTCTTCGTCCTTGCGGCGATCCTTGCGCCGTTTCTTGGCCTCCCCTCGCCCACGCGTTCGGATCTCCTTGCGCGCATGGCGCCACCCACCTGGACAGGCCTTTTCTCGCCCGGCGCACACCCCCTCGGTACTGACGAGCTGGGCCGCGACATCCTCTCGCGCATTGTCTATGGCAGCCGGGTCACGTTGATCGTCGCGTGCTCGGCCGTTGTCCTCGGCGGCGTGGTCGGCGTCCTGCTCGGCATCATCGCCGGCTATTATCGCGGGATCGTCGACCGGGTTCTGATGCGGATCGTCGATATCCAGCTCGCCCTACCGCTGATGCTGCTGGCACTCCTGGTCGTGGCCGCGCTCGGGCCTTCCACGCGCAACCTCATTATCGTTCTCGCGCTGACGAGTTGGCTGCGCTACGCGCGGATCATTCGCGGTCAGGTGCTTGCCCTGCGCGAACGCGAGTTCATCCTCTCCGCCCATGCGATCGGTGCCGGCACATGGCGCATCATGCTGCGCCACCTCCTGCCGAACGTGCTCACGCCCGCGCTCGTCATCGCCACCCTGGAGCTCGCCCGCATCATCATCATGGACGCGGCGCTTTCCTTCCTGGGCCTCGGAATCCAGCCGCCGAACCCCAGCTGGGGACGCATGCTGTCGGACGGGCGCGTCTATATCTCCACCGCGTGGTGGATCGTCACCTTCCCCGGCATCGCCATCCTGCTCACCGTTCTCAGCGTGAACCTTCTGGGAGACTGGCTGCGCGATTATTTCGATCCGAAGCTGAGGACGTCCCGATGAAACCGCTTCTGGAAGTCCGTAATCTTACCGTCGAGTTCAATACGGCCTCGGCCACGGTTCACGCGGTGAACGACGTCTCCTACACGCTCGCGGAAGGAGAAACGTTGGGAATCGTAGGTGAATCCGGATCGGGCAAAAGCGTGCACGCTTTGTCCATGGTCGGCCTGATCGCGATGCCTCCGGGGCGGGTCGTGAGAGGCGAGGTGCTTTTCAACGGCAGGAATTTGCTGGCGCTGTCGCAAAGAGAGCTTTTCGACCTCCGAGGCAAGGAGATCGGCTTCATTTTCCAGGACCCGATGACCTCGCTCAACCCCGTCCTGACGATCGAGCGCCAGATCGCCGAACCGTTGCGAAGGCATCTCGGCCTGTCTGCCAGTCAGGCCCGAAAGAGGGTCGTCGAACTCCTTGAACTCGTAGGCATACCCGACGCGGAGCGCCGCGCCGGCCAGTATCCGCACGAATTTTCCGGTGGGATGCGCCAGCGCGTCATGATCGCCATAGGCGTGTCCTGCAATCCCAAACTCCTGATCGCCGACGAAGCGACAACGGCGCTGGACGTCACCGTACAGGCCCAGATCCTGGAACTCGTCCGCGACCTCAAGAAGAAGATCGGCACCACCGTCATCTGGATCACGCATGACATGGGCGTGGTTGCAGGCCTCGCCGATACCGTGCAGGTAATGTATGGCGGCCGCATCATGGAGCGCGGCCCGGTCCGTGCAGTCTTCAACGATCCCCGCAGCGCCTACACATGGGGGCTCCTCAAATCTCTTCCCCATGGGAGCCAGCGCGGAGTGAAGCGACTTTATCAGATACCCGGTAATCCGCCGGACATGACGCGCGAGCCCGTGGGAGACCCATTCGCTCCGCGCAACCGGTTTGCCACCGAGCGCTGCTTCCGCGAAACCCCGCCGCTCGTCGACGCTGCGGACAGCGTTTCCGGCCACAAGGTTGCCGCCTGGTATGACCTCAGGCAAGAACTCGCAAAGCTGGAGGCGGCATCCCATGACTGAAATGGTCACCGCTCAGGAAAGCCCTGCACCGCTCGTTCAGGTGGAGCGGCTTTGCAAGACCTATGGCGGAGAGCGCAGCCTGCTCGGCGCAGCCAAGCCACAGCTGAGGGCGGTGAACGACGTCAGCTTCGCAGTCATGCCTGGAGAAACATTGGGGCTGGTTGGCGAATCCGGCTCCGGCAAATCCACGACGGGCCGTGTGCTCCTGCAACTGGAAGCGCCGACCAGCGGCGACATCCTCTTCAAGGGCAGCAACATCACCGGCTTGTCCAAGCATCTGCTTCGGCCCTACCGCCGGGACATGCAGATCATCTTCCAGGATCCCTACGCCTCGCTCAATCCGCGCATGACGGTCGGCGATTTCGTGAGCGAGCCCTTGATCGTCCACGGCGTGTGCCCGAACAGGTCCGAGCGTCAGGACAAGGTGGCTGCTCTCTTCAGGAAAGTTGGGCTCGATCCAGCCTTCATGAAACGCTACCCGCATGAATTTTCAGGCGGCCAGCGCCAGCGCGTGAACATTGCTAGGGCAATCGCGCTCAATCCTGCCTTCATCGTCGCCGATGAACCGATCACCGCGCTCGACGTCTCGATCCAGGCGCAGATCGTCAATCTTTTCCAGGACCTTCAGGACGAGTTGGGGCTTGCCTATCTCTTCATAGCGCATGACCTTTCCATGATCCGTTTCCTCTGCCATCGCGTGGCGGTCATGCTGCGCGGCCGGATCGTGGAAATCGGCCCCTGCGAGGCGATTTTCGAGAATCCCCAGCACGCCTACACGCGCGCGCTTCTCTCGGCGATCCCGATTCCGGACCCGGACCTGGAAAGCAAACGGCATCCCATCGCCTTCGACGTGAACGCCAATCTGCCGCCGCAATCAGCCGTGCTTGAACCGGTAGGCGACGGGCACTTCGTGCTGCGCGGCTGAGGCCGTTTTCTCGTTTCCCCAAGGAGTGACATGTCCGACCAGATAGACATCCTCTCCGGCTTGGAGCCGGCCTCCGAACTGTACGGCATCCGGCGGGAACGTCCGGATTTCGTGCAAGGTACGGAGATCTGCCGGGAAGCCGTTCTCCGACCGCACGCAGGGTTTGGAATAACCCATTCTATGCGCACCGCACTTGCTGCCCGCATGGCGCGCATGGTTGGGCTTGGTGAGCTTGCGTCTACTTACGAGGCATTGCTGGAGGATGAAGGAAACGCACTCCTTGCGGCGATTGCCGCAGGTGATGATTTGCCTTCCACGGCAGACCGCTTCACGATCGCGTTGGTTCGCCATGCCGACCTGGTGACCAAATCGCCTCGCGACTGCACCCGCGCCGACATCGAGCGGCTTGAAGAAGCCGGCCTCACGAATCCGCAGATCATCGCCCTTTCCGAACTGATCGCTTTCGTGAATTTCGAAGCCCGCGTCATCGCGGGGCTAAAAGTCCTGGAAGAAATCGCATGAGCACACAGCGCTTCAAGGTAAAGGCGCTTTCATGGGCGCCCTATATAGAACCAGTCAGCGTGGAGACGGCGAGCGAGGAGCAGCTGGCCGCCATGCAGGTCACGCCCTCGAACACGAAAGTCTCGCCCTATGTGCGCACGCTCGCGCATGATCCAGAGTCCTACGTGGCGCGCACCAAGCTCTTCAACGCGATCATGTATGCCAAGGGCGGCCTAGATCGCGCGGAACGCGAACTCGGCGCGCTTGTCGCCTCGGCCGTCAATCGCTGCGTCTATTGCGCATCCGTACATGCGCGCCGCTATATCGAGCTCTCCGGGCGTTCCGACGTGGTGGAGGCCATTTACCTGAAGGGTCTCGACGGACCGTTCGAGCCTCGTGTACAGGCTATCGTTGATTTCTGCAGAAGCCTGTCGGAAACCCCTTCAAGGGTCACGAAGGACCAGGCGCAGGCTCTGTTGGATCAGGGGATGTCGAAAGCGGAGATCGTCGATCTCATCCATGCCGCGGCCATTTTCGGCTGGGCCAACCGGTTGATGCACACGCTCGGTCATTCGACGCCCGTCGAAACCAAGTGATCATGAAGAAAGAGGACTATAATGAGCGCTGTTTCCACAGAGAAAGCCCCTGCAGCGGTCGGGCCTTACTCGCAAGCCTATCGCGCGAACGGCCTCCTGTTCGTCTCCGGCCAGCTCCCCATCGACCCCTCGACGGGCGCTTTCAATTCTGAGGATCCCATACAGCAAATGCAGCAATGCCTGGCCAACATCGCCGCGATTGCGGAAGCGGCCGGGACCAGCCTCTCCAAGACCGTGAAGACAACCATCCTTTTGACGGATCTCTCCCAATTCGCGGAGATCAACGAGGTCTACGGAAAGGCTTTCAGCGAGCCCTATCCGGCGCGGGCGTGTTATGAAGTCTCCGCCCTACCAAAAGGTGCTAAGGTCGAAGTAGAAGCGGTTATTCTGCTTTAAGAGGACACCGAGATGGTTGCGGAAGGCCCCGTTTGCCCACCCTGCCCTCCCCTGATGCGCCTGCCCGAAAACGAGGACAGGAGCTGGGCTCGCCGGGCGATCGACATTCTCGAAGGGGATGGGCGCCGCTCTGCGGATACGCATCTGATCAAGCCGGTCTTCCGCGGCCTGAAGGGCATCTCGATCTATCTGAAGGACGAGTCCACCCACCCGACCGGGAGCCTCAAGCATCGCCTGGCGCGTTCGCTTTTCCTCTATGGAATCTGCAACGGGAAGGTCAGGCGCGGCACGACGCTGGTGGAAGCTTCTTCGGGCTCGACGGCGGTGAGCGAAGCCTATTTCGCTCACCTCCTCGATCTTCCCTTCATTGCCGTCATGCCGCGCTCCACGAGCGGGCAGAAGATTGCGGCCGTCGAACGCTTCGGCGGCCGTTGCCATTTCGTGGACGACCCAGCCCAGGTCTATAGCGAAGCTGCGCGGCTCGCGCGGGAGACCGACGGCTACTATCTCGACCAGTTCACCTATGCCGAGCGGGCAACCGACTGGCGCGGCAACAACAACATCGCCGAGAGCATCTTCGAGCAGATGCGCGCGGAAGAGTACCCGCATCCCAAATGGGTCGTGATGAGCGCTGGCACGGGCGGCACGTCGGCCACGATCGGCCGCTACATCCGCTATCGCAATCTCGACACGCGCCTTTGCGTGGTGGATGTGGAGCACTCCGCCTTCTATGAGGCGTATCTCGCCGGCAATCTGGACGCCACCTGCAGCAAAGCCTCCCGTATCGAAGGCGTCGGTCGTCCGCGAGTGGAGCCATCCTTCGTGCCGGACGTAATCGACCACATGATCAAGATCCCGGACGCAGCCTCGATCGCGGCAATGTATGTCCTGTCGGAGCGGCTTTTCCGCCGCGTCGGCGGCTCAACCGGCACCAATTTCTTCGGCCTCTGCTGGATTGCCGCGTGCATGATGGCGGAAGGAGAGGAAGGCTCCCTCGTCTCGCTCATCTGCGACAGTGGCGATCGCTACACCTCCACCTACTACGATCCGGACTGGCTGACGAAGAACGACATCGACATCGAACCCTACCGGGAAATGCTCGAGACATTCCTCGACACGGGCGAATTCGATGCGAAAAGCCTGCTCCTGGACCGGCTACCGGCCAACCGCAACAGTGCAGGCTGAGACGTCGCGATAGGAATTCAGGTTCATTTTGCCGATACGGCAACGGGCGGTGGTTACCCCCGCCCGCTGTTTCAAAGGATCAGCTTCACGCCGGCTCCTGGCCGTCGATACGCTCAGGCCCCTGATCCATTCAGAACCAAATCGCTGGACGGATCGGTTATCTGCTGGAGCTCGACAAAATTTCCGTCAGGATCCCGGCAATAAGCGATGCGCATCGGCCCCACATCCATGGGATCGGACGTGAAGACCACTCCAGCTGCCGATAGCCTGGCGTGATCGGCCATCACATCGTCACTGTCGAAGCAGACATGCGAAAAGCCCTGATTTGAGAGTGCCCGATCGTCGCCACGGCGGGATGCCGGTTCCCTGTACTCGAAAATCTCGAGAAAGGCGTTGCCTGCTTTCAGGACGACGGCGCGCGCTGTGGACTCGGGGATACCGGTGATCTTCCCCGCCATTGCCGCCATCTCGGTTCCCGCTTCCCAGCCGAACGAGAACACCTCCTGAAATCCAAGCAGGTCCTTATAGAAGCCGAGAGCCCTATCCAGATCGCCCGTGGTGATGGATGGATGATGGATTCCACGGATCATCAGCTCTCACCTCCCGCATAGGCGGTGGCTTCGATCTCGACCAGAAGATCGGGCGAAAAGAGCCTGGTGACGCCGATCAGCGTGCTGGCAGGACGATGGCCAAGCGCGTTGAAGGGGCCGACAATCTCACCCCAATTGGCGAGCGTTGCATCCATGTCCGTGGTGAAGACGCGGATTCCGGCGACGTCGGTGAGTCTGTAACCGGCGTCCTCCAGCACCTTGGCGATGTTTTCCATCGTGAGCTTCAGCTGCGCCCTCATATCTCCTTTGTGTTGTGGGGCGCCGTCCGGGCCGGTTGCGCATTGGCCGGAGAGCGTGAGTATGCGGGAAGGGTTGGTGACTTCAGTGGCGTGTGAGAAGCCGAAGCCTTCCTGCCAGCTCCAGGGATTGATTGTTCGCGTTTCCATGTTGTCTTCCTCCGTTGTCCGTCGTGTGATGACGCGGCTTGCGTCTTGCCTGACCGGCCAGTCCGCGCCGGTCAATCTTTTGGCACGCCGAGTTCGGAGGCAACACGGTCGATCTCCTCCCTAAAAAAGGTCATCGCGCCCTTGGCATCCGCCCCCTTGGCCGATGCTTCCTCGACCCACTCCTCTTCGAGGAAGGAAATTTTGGACCGGATGTTCTCCAACACGTCTCCCTCGATTGGATGGACCGTCACGCCGGCCTCGGCCAATTTCGCAAAAGCGGCCGAGTTGTCCTCCTGCCATACGGCAGCGAAACGGCGCACCATGGCCTCACCGCTCAGCTTCTCGATGGCGGCCTGATCCTCTGGGGAGATGCTGTTCCAGGAATTCTCATTCACGACGAGGAACTGGCTCGATGCCGAGAAGCCGCCTGGCAGCGTAAAGAGCTGCGGCATGTGCTGTGTCATGTTGAAATCGATCACGGTCACATAGTTCTGGAACATGCCGTCGATGATTCCGCGTGAAACCTGATCATAGGCTTCGGTCAGAGGCGAGGAGATGGTTACCATGCCGAGTGCATTGGCGAGGCGCTCGACAAGCACGCCCGGTATGCGGATCTTGATGCCGTCCAGGTCTTCCAGGTCATCGACCTTGTTGTTGGTGAAGAGCTGATAGGAACCCGGAACCCAAAGGCCCAGAAGCTTCGTGCCCTCATGCTCGTTCTTGTCGAGGAAGAACTGATTGTAGGTGCGCCAATAGGCGATCGAATTCACCAGCGCGTTCTCGGCCGTGAAAGGAACCTCGACAATTTCCGTGAGCTTGAAACGCTCCGGCGAATAGGAATGGACACCGAATGCAATGTCGGCGACGCCGTTGCGCACCAGCTCATAATGCGCGGCTGGAGCGCCCAATGCAGGGAGGATCTGGATTTTGACGCGCCCCTCGGTCGCCGCCTCCACATCGCGCGCCCACGGCTCGACCATCTTCGTCACAACCGCATGCTGCGGGGGAAGCCAGTTGGAGAACCGCCAGGTCACCTCTTGCGCCAAAGCTGCGGTGTGGCTGGCCAGCAAAGCGATGGATGCCGCAAGAAGCGATTTCTTGGACAGTCTGATCATGTGTTTATCTCCCATTATTAGCAGCTACATGAGTGACGGCAGGAATAGCGCGACGGCCGGGAACAGAATGATAAAGGCAATGCGCACGATGTCTGCGAGAACGAAGTAGATCACCCCGCGGAAGATCGTCCGCAGCGGGATCTGCGGAAGAGCGGAGTTGAGCACGAACACGTTCATGCCGAGCGGGGGCGTAATCAGTCCGATCTCAATCAGCGTCACCGCCAGGACACCGAACCAGATCGGATCGAAGCCCATCCCCGTGACGAGCGGGTAGACGATCGGCAGGGTCAGGAGAAGCATCGACATGCCCTCCAGAAGGCAGCCGAGCACGAGATACAGCACGATGATTCCGGCGATCACCACCCAGGGTGAAAGATCCATGCTGCTGATGGTGCTGGAAAGGAAGCTTGTGAAACCTGCGACATTGATGAAGGTGCCGAAGATCTGCGCACCGACCATGATGACGAAGATCACCGCGCTCGTGACCGCCGTCTCGGCCAATGTGATATAGAAAAGGCGGAAGGTGAGCTTGCGGCGCCAGAGCGTGATGACGAGTGCGCCGACGGCACCGACGCCGGCAGCTTCGGTCGGCGTGAAGAAGTTGCCATAGATGCCGCCGATTACCAAGCCGAACAGGAGGATGACAGCGCCAGCCCCCCGCAAGCCGGCAATGCGCTCACGCCAGGTGCTGCGCGCACCGGCGGGACCGGATTCCGGGTCGATGCGGGTGGCAACCACGATCGCGCCGACATAGAGCAGAACGCCCAAAAGCCCTGGGAGGATGCCGGCAATGAAAAGCTTGCCGATATCGGTACCGGTCATCACGCCATAGACGATGAAGGCGACGCTGGGCGGGATCATGATGCCCAACGTTCCCGCTGAAGCGACGGAACCCGCTGCCAGAGTATCAGAATAGCCGTACCGCTTCATCGACGGGTAGGCGACCTTTCCCAAAGTGGCCACCGTCGCCAGGCTCGAACCGCACAAGGCGGAGAACATGGCACCTGCAAACACGGTCGAAATCGCCAGCCCGCCCCGGAGATGTCCGGCAAAACGGTAGGCCAGGTCGAACAATTCCTTGGAAATATCAGCCCGCGTGATCAGATTTCCCATCAGGATGAAAAGGGGGATCACGGAGAGATTGTAGTTATGAACGGTTCGGTAGGCCGTATCCGCCGCCATGAACGCGGCCGGGCCCCAATCAACGACATAGGCGAAGCCGGCAATCCCGACTGCCAGCATTGCTATGGCGATCGGCACCTCCAGGAGCATGAGCGCGAAAAGCGCAATAATTCCGACGGCAACGACTGTCATAGCTTAAATCTCTTCGCCTGCGGGATTGTTGTCGGGGCGGATGATGGCGGCCAATGCCGAGAGGAAACACATCGCAGAAGCGAAATAGGCGAAGGGGGCCAGAGGCAGTCCGGCGAAAATCGCGCTCGCCTTGCGCGCCGCGAACTGATTGCCCAGCTGCCAGAGATGCCAGCCCAGGAAGATGCAGACCGCCATCACGACACAGCGCGAAAAGATCTTCACCGCCAGGCTCAGTGCCGGATTCCGTTCGAACTGGGTGCGGAGAAATCCAACCGTCACATGCTTGCCGTTATAAGTGACGAGTGGCAGGGCAGCGAAAACCATGAGCCCGACAAGCACCTCGGTGATCTCATAGGCGCCGCTCAAAGGTCTTGCGAAGGTCCGGGCCGTGACGTCTCCAAAGGACACGATCATGATGCCCGCGACGACCACGGCGGCTACGAGGGATAGCGTAGCCGCGACCAGCTTCGATATTAGTGCATGCATTGATTGCTCCCGATTGCGCGGCGCCGATCTCCTCTCGCGGGCTTCGCGATCCCCTTGCCTTGTGGCTTGACATACCACAGAGGATTTCCCTTTCATGCAATGTCGTGCAAATGACTAAAACATTGCGTTTTACGCAACACTGCCATACCGGAACCCGGCATCCATGGCTGGTAAGACAGGATTTGCAGCTTGAAGCTCAACGACAATCGAATCCGATTTCTCTATCAATCATGGCGCAGCGGCTCGATGCGGGCCGCGAGCGAAGTGCTGGACGTGGCGCCGTCCTCCATTAGTAGGCAGATCGCACAGCTCGAAAGCGAGATCGGAATCAGGCTCATCGAGCATGGACGGCGTGAGATCCATCTGACCGATGCCGGCCGTCTTCTGCTCGATTATTATCAGGACCAACTCGCCAGCCAGGAATCACTAAGAAGCAGGCTGCTGGATCTCGTAGGCATGCGTACAGGCCATGTCCAGCTTGCCCTCGGGGAAGGTTTCCTCGGTGAGGCCCTCTATTCGACGATCGACGAATTCCAGGACAGCCATCCCGGTTTCACCCTGTCGGTGCGCGTGACCGACACGACCGAAATGCTGCGGCTGCTTGCGGAAGACGAGGTGCATTTCGGGCTCGCCTTCCACCCCCCTGCAGAACAGCAGATCTTGTCTCGCTTTCGGGCGACCGTGCCTCTCAGGGCAATTGTCCATCCCGACCATCCATTGGCCGGGAAGAGCAAGATCGGCCTGGCGGAGCTGTGCGCGCACCCATTGGCACTGATGGATCAGAGATTCAGGATCAGGCAGACGGTGGATCTCGCCGCAAGCGATTGCGGGCAGAACATATCACCCGTGCTCACGACCAACTCGATCGCGATGCTCATCCGGACCGCTCGCGCAAAACGCGCGGCCACTGTGCTTCCGGAATTCAGCGTGCGCACGGAACTCGACACCGGGCGTCTCGTAGCGGTGGAGATCGATTCGATATATTTTCAATCGCTCTATGTGCATCTGATCACACGGCAGCGACGGCAACTCTCACCCGTTGTTCTTTCGTTGATGCAGAAGGTGCGGGAGCGTCTCGGCCCCGTTGCGAAATATTCCGGATCTGCCGAGCATGCTCCGGCTAATCCTCTGAACCTTCCTTCCTATTCAGGAATTAAGCCCTAATCTCGCACACCGCCGCCGAAGTGGTGTATGGGCACGGGCTTTACGGGCGGCCGGGCCGTGAATTGGCCGATGTCCTCGACGCCACGACCTGTCGCGGAAGAGATGAGCTCCAAGACACTGCGTGAGCAGTAGCGGCCCTGGCAGGCTCCCATGCCTGTTCGTCCCAGCAGTTTCAAGGCATTGGAGGTGCCGAGAAATGGGTTTTGTCCAAGGAGCTCCTCGACTTGCCCTTTGGTGATTTCCTCGCACCGGCAGATGACCGTCCCCTCATCGCGGAGAGCGCGAAGAAGTTCGTCACCGGGATCGGCGAGCTCCTGAAGAAGCGCCGCAAAGGCCCTGTTGCGCCGACAGTTGGAGCGCGCCCTGCGCAGTTCGGCCGCGTCGACCCCATAGCCGGCGTCTCGAAGTGCTGACAGCGCGGCGAGCGCTCCCTCCGCAGCTGCGGTCTTGGCGCCGCCGATGCCCGCAACCTCGCCTGCGACATACAGATTCGCAACGGTCGAACGCATCTCGCCATCATGGACTGCGATCCACCCACCGCCCGTTCGTGACCATCGCGTCGCCGCACCTGCGAGCCGAACCAGTTCGCTGGAAGCCGTGAACCCGAACCCTATCCCCACTGCATCACAGGAGATTTCGCGGGTGTTGTCAGGCTGGGGCAATCCCGTCGCCGGGTTCAAATGGGCCAGGGTAACCGACTCGACACGGTCGTTTCCGTCAGCTCGAAGGACGGCGCCGCTAAAAATGACCGGAACGCCGGCGCGCAGGAGCTTGGCATAGGCTCGGGCGGCCTGCGCGAGAGGCTCTGCAAAGCTTACAGCCACACCGGGTCGCGACAGAAGGCGGCCGGCGCGCCACATGGGCTGGCTGAAAACAACGGCGGCGGGCCGTTCTCCGAAAGCGAGCATCTGCTCGGCGATGATCAGCAGCAGAGGATGCGAGCCGGCAAGCACGATCTTCTTGCCAGGCACGACCCGCTGCCCCTTCATCAGGGCCTGAATGGCACCGGCGCCCATGACGCCCGGAAGCGTCCATCCGGGAAAGGGAACGGGCATATCGTAACAGCCCGTGGCGACGATCACGCGCTTTGCCTCGATCTCCGACAGGCCGTCATCGGTGACGGTGGAAATCAGAAAGGCCTCGCTCTGTGTTCGCTGCGGTGTGAGCACATTCCAAACCGCATGGCCCAGCCGCCATTCAATCGCAGATATGGAAGCGACGGCATTGGCTTTTGCGACCCCGTCCACATAGGCGATGCCAAAACCTTCCGCGCGCTGGCGAAGGTTCTCTGGGGCCTGACGGTATATCTGCCCGCCCGGCGCCGACTGTTCATCGATGACGGTGACCGATGCACCAAACCGGGCACAGGTTTCCGACGCCGCAAGGCCACCAGGTCCGGCGCCAATAATGGCGATGTCGACACTGTTTTCCATCAGAGTTTCTCTCGCGGGGCCACGGTGTTGACGACCATGCCATCCTCGACCGGCGTCATGCATGCCCGAGCGACCACAGGCTCCTGCCCGACCCTGCGCACCTCGACGCGACACTCGAAGCACGTCCCCATTGCGCAATAAGGTGCGCGGGGCTTGCCGCCGCTGGTCCAGCGGAAAATTCCGACACCCCGTGCGAACATCATTCCGGCAAGGGACTCGCCCGGTATCGCTTGGACGCGGACACCATCAAGTTCGAGGCTGATCGTCAGTGACCCGTTTTCGACAGGGATTATGCGCCGCATCATCACCCCATATATGCGTTGAGATGGCCGAAACGCCGGGGACCGTAGATGTCGATATCGAGCGGCGTTCGCCCGCTATCGATGAGCTCGGCAATCTGCGCGGCATAAGTGAGGCCGAGGGTGAAGGCCGATCCGCCGGTCGCAACGAAAAAGCCCGGAGCCTCGGGCACCTCGCCCAACAGTGGCAATTGGTCGGCCGTGATGCCGACGATACCGGTCCAGCTGCGAAGGAGCGTGCGCCGTGCGACCGCGGGCACCACGTCCAGCGCAACCGCCATATTTCCATAGATCGATTCCATCCGCGGATACGCGGCGCGCGTGGTCACCAAACCATTTCTGTCCCGCTCGAAGCGTGAGGGCCAACCGCCGCCAATCAAAAGATTGCCTTCACGCATCTGCTTCAACGACAACCGCCGCCCCACATGCTGGATCAGAAGCGGAATGAAAGGCGGCGCCGCATCGGTGGCGTTCATGGTCAATGCCACCGGAAACACCGGCAGATGAACGCCGGCCAAAGCTGCAAGTTCGCGTGCCCAGGCCCCTGCGGCGTTCAGGATCGTGCTAGCGTACTCCCTGCGGACCGAACCGTCGGAATTCTCGGTTTCGATACGCCAGCATCCCTCCTCGCGGCGAAGACCGGTGACGGTCGTCCAGGTGCGGATGGCGGTGCCCTGCCGGGCCGCGCCGCGCGCCAGCGCCGCCGTTATCAGCCGTGGATTTCCGTGCCCTTCGACCGCGCAATAGGTCGCAGCCAGGACGGAGTTGCTGAGATAAGGGGCGAGCGAGCGCAACTCCTCACCGTCTATGATGCGAGTCGGCAGACCGCCCTGGGTCTCGAGCTTCAGTTTGCGTTCGAGAGTAGCGACCTGCTGGGGCGTTTCAGCAACCATGAGCCCGCCATGTTGCACCACGTCGAGATCGGTTTCTCCGAGCTCGGCAGTGATGCCGCGCCACCTCTCGATCGCATCGAGGATCAAGGGCAATATGGTCGCCGCCTGCCGCGTCATGGCTTCGCCGTGGGAGACGAGGCGTTGTTCGATCTGGAAATGCAGGCTGCCTGCATTCTGGCCGGAGGCTTGGCCGTTAAGCTCCCTCCTTTCGAGGAGAAGGACGCGCGCCCCGCGCTTTGAGAGATAGTAGGCGCTGGCAGCGCCTACCAAGCCTCCCCCAACTACAGCGACGTCCCAGTCCGCTTTGCTCAAACCAGCTTGCGCCCCAATGCGCCGAGGACACCGCGGATCTTCTCTTCATCCGCGGAGGAGAGATCGAGCAGCGGCGGCCGCACATAGCCGCCGGGCAGCCCCTGTACATTGAGGGCCGCCTTGAACACGGATTGCGGCGAGCCGAAGCGTGCGGAATAATCGGAGTTGAACCAGTTGGTCATGATGGCACGATCCTGCGCGCCGCAGCGACGCGCGGAATCCAGGTCACCACGCCAAATCGCGTTGTAGAAATCCGGCTGGGCGCTGCCGAGAACGCCGCCTGCGCCCATGGTCCCGTCGCCGCCCTCGTTATGCACCAGGGTAAGGCCCAGTTCGTCCATCGTGAAGCCGAAGACCCGGACATGGTCGCGCAGAGCGAAAAAGACGTTCAGGAAATGTCCGATATTGCCGGTCGAATGCTTGATCGCAACGACCTTGTCCAGCTCAGCCAGACGCGAGAGCAACTGCACCGACATGTCTATCCCTGTGCCGCGCGGCCAATTGTAGACGCAAATCGGAAGCTTGATCGCGTCGCTCACGGTTTTGTAGTAAGCGAACGTCTCGTCTTCGGTCGGAACCACATAGGGGGGAGGCGTCAGCAAGATGCCGTCAAACCCCGCGCCATGGGCAATACCGGCAAGCTCGATCGCCTCGGCTGCGGTATAGGCGTTGCAGCCCGCCAGAAGCGTCGTCTTGCCGCCGAGCTGGGCCCCTGCCATTTTCATCTGCTCGGCGCGCTCGGCGCGCGTCATGCTGAACCACTCTCCGGTCGTTCCAGCTATGACCAGCCCATGCATGCGCTCGCCATGCAGCCATTCCAGAAGAGTAGAAAACGCAGCGACGTCGAAAGCACCATCTTCTTTGAAAGGCGTTGTGATTGCCGGAATGTATCCCTTCCAGTCGACCGTGTTTCTATCCATTCCGATATGCCTCTTCCTATTGGAATGCCTTGTCGTAATCGAAAGCATTCCATTTGCAGGAGGCTGACGTTCGATCAATATCAACGGTTAAGCGGTTTGGTTGCGGTTTAGACAACACTGGATCGCATATCCGCAGGACGCACCGGTGGGCCCGGCGCGTCTTGTTGCAGCACGATTTGACCACCGTTGCGAATGGATCACCATCCCGCGCTGGCTCAGACGTCCAGCAAGGTTCTCGTAAGGGGGTGCTTCGGATCGATCAGCCCATCGACGACATCGAAATGGTGCTTGTTGGGATCTTCAAAGCTTGCGGTCTCCGCCCCAAGCCCTGCCCAAATATTGGCAAGCAAGGCATTCTGGCGCCGGAATTCAGCCCGCTCGTTTCCCCCGACCCAGCAGAACAGGCGGGTACCTGGGCGCGGCTCCAGCAGGACAGGGCTTTCGGTTTGCGCTTCCTCATGATCGATCGAAAGCGTGTCGTTCAACGCGGTACGGCGAAGCGGGCGGAGATCATGCACGCCGGAAACAGACACCACATTTGAAATTCGCCGGGCGACATCGTCCGGCAGAGGCGTCGTATGGGATATCATCCGAGAGACGAGATGGCCGCCAGCGGAGTGTCCTACAAGGTGAATGGGCCCCTGTTCTCTTCCGGCTATGGCGGTGATTGCCGCACCGATCTGGCGCACGATCTGCGAGATCCGCACCTCGGGGCACAGAACATAGCCCGGCACGGCGACGGCGTAGCCATTCTGCACGCACCCTTCCGCCAGATGCGACCAGTAGGAATTGTCCAGGCTCATCCAATATCCGCCATGAACGAAAACGACCAGACCGCGGGCGGTGGAGCGTGGCCTGAAAAGATCGTACCGCATGCGTTGGTGGTCACCATAGGCCACGCCGAACTCGGCCCGACCCTCTGCCGCCATCCGATCGCGGTAGGCGGCGGCGGGCTGCACCCAAGCCTCCGGCCAGCGGGAACCCCCGGCGATGTGCGTGGCATTGGAATAGGCGTCCGACCAGTCAGAAACCGAGTAATAGATCATCGCATCTTCCTTGCATTCGTCACTGAATCAGAATTTCCGCACGCCAAGGCGGAGAGAGGCAATTCAGGAAGCATGTCAGGTACGCGCAAATCCGAAAAGAAGCTTCGCGCTCTACCCTTCGACATGCAGCTTGGCCCCCCCCCTCGCCATGTCCGGCCCGGGACATCCTCCGCACCCCCGCGCACCCCTAGACAGACCTGCCGGGTGAAGCGGCGGCCCTACCTACTCCGCGCTATCGCTGTTTTGAACAACTTTATGCGCGCTCGCCGCGCAGATCTTCCTCGATTCGCGAAACATTCTGCATCATGCGGGCATTTCCGAATGCCAGGCAGTGGAACAAAACCTCGTTGAACATGATCTCCAGCGCGCGCGTCATGACGGCGTCCGCGCCGAAAAGATTGATCCCCGGCGGTGTGATGATCGGAATATCGGCGATTTCCTCGAGCGATGATTTCGAAACGCCGATCACGGCTGCGAGCGTGGCCCCTCGCGCCTTGGCGATACGGGCGGCGTGCAATGTCTGGCGTGTGCGGCCGGAATAGGAGACCGCGATGGCAAGGTCACCGGGCTCCATGAGCGAGGCTCCGGCGATCTGGTTGTGGTGATCCTCCGAGAAGCTGATGCGGATGCCGAGGCGCATTAATCTCTGATGCAGGTCCAGCGCCACCACCGCAGAACCGCCCGCACCGAAAACCTGAATGGATTTGGCATCCTTGATCGCGTTGACCAGCCGGTCAAGCTCACTGGAATGGGACAGAAGATCGGCGAATCTAAGCGCCCGCACCGACGCCGTATGGAAGACCTTATAGGCAATCTCCGCAAAACTGTCTGACTGAGCGATCGCATCCGAGGCCGTTCCTGAGGCCACCGGAGCCTGCATTCCTCGGCTTTCGATAAGCAAAGCCCTGCGCAGTTCCTTCAGACCCCGATAGCCGAGCCTTTTGCACAGCCGGTCGACCGTCGACCGGCTCGTCCGAGCCCTCTCGGCAATTCCCATCGAAGTGAGCCCGGCGACCTCATATTCGGCAATGCTCAAGAGCAGTTCGATCACCCTCTTTTCCGCTGCGGAAAAGGTCATTCGCGAGACACGATGCAGAAGAGAGCCGTTGTCAGGCATGTGCTTTGTTGCGCCCGGTATGATGCGTTTTGTCTCATGTTAAACATAAAAAACCTCTTTGCGAAACAGAAAATCTCATCTACGCATTTGCAGCCTAATCGAGGCTGAAAGCAGCCCGTCATCGAATAAGGAGGAAAGCTAATGGGTTTCACGAAGAAGCGGACTGCCGTCGCGGCATTGTCGGCAGCGACCATGCTGGCGAGCGTTTGTGCGTCCTTCGCTGTCGAACTGACGTTCTGGCACCACACATATCCGCCGGCCCGCGAATTCATCGAGAAGAAGGCCGCGGAGTTCACCGCGAAGAATCCCGACATCACGATCAAGCTGCACGATGACCCGCATGGCGATTACGAAGTGAAGCTGCTCGCCGCGATCGCGGCTGGCAATCCGCCAGACATCGTCAACGTGCTCGATTATCTCTTCCCGCAATATGCCAGCCGCGGAATCCTTGCCGAGGTCGACAACGCCGCTTTCGGCGTGAACTCCAAGGAAGAGCTGGAAGCGCTCTACCAGCCGCAGGCCCTTTCCGGCCTCACCATCGACGGGAAGGTCTATGGTGTTCCGGAAGAGTTCAACACGCTTGCCCTGTTCATCAATAAGGAACACCTGAAGGAGATCGGGCTCGACGCCGAGGACGAGGCGAACTGGCCGAAGACCTGGAACGATCTCTTCGACCTCGCCGCCAAGCTGACGAAGGAAGATGGCTCGCGCATCGGCTTCAACTGGGTCTGGAATCTCGATCCTTACTGGTATGCGCAGCAGTACTGGCCGGTCCTGCAGCAATATGGCTGCGAAGTGGTGGATAGCGAGGGCAAGGCAGCCATCAATTCCGACGCTTGCGTGAAAGCTTTCTCGGAAACCTGGAAGGTGCTCATCGACAAGAATATCGGCGGCCCCAACATGGCCACCGTCAACCCGGTCAATGCGCTCCAGGATTTCAGCGAAGGCCGCCAATCGATGGCTATTGCCGGTATTTGGGCCCCGCCGCTCTTCTCCGACGAGGTGAAGGAGCAATATGTGGTCGCCCCGCTGCCGCAGCTCGACCCCGAGAACCCGAAGACGCTGCTCAACTCCTACGCTCTGGCGGTAACGGCCGCATCCGAGAACAAGAAGGAAGCGTTCGAGTTCCTGAACTTCCTGACCTCCGATAGCGACGGCTACCTGGCCGCGACCGGCTATGTGACGGGGCGCAAGGGATGGGCGGATACCGAAGCCGCCAAGAACACGCGCGGCTCCGACATTTTTGCGGAAGGCCAGAAGCACGGCTCCTTCGTGTGGCGTTCGGCGACCTGGACCCAGGAAGGCAATGCGATCAAGGCTGCCATCGAGCAGTTTGCGCAGGGCGTTCCCGTCAAGGACGCGCTCGACCAGGCCGCGCAGGAAATCGACAGCGTCCGTCAGCGCTGAGGCTCGCATCATGAAGATCGGGAAGCGCGGATTTGGTGAACGGCACATTCCGATCTGGGGAGCGCTTTTTGCGCTCCCCGCGCTCCTTTACATCGTGCTGTTCCAGCTCTACCCGATCCTCTTTTCCTTCTACATCAGCTTGCACGACTACGATCTCCTGTCGGATCCGGTCTATGTCGGCTTCAAGCATTTCGCGGCCCTGCCATACGACCGCGCCTTCATCAACTCGCTCTGGATCACCATCGCCTATGTCGTCTACACGGTGGTGCCGGTGCTTGGACTGTCCTTCCTGCTTGCATGGGCATTGACCCAGGTGCGCAAGTCGCGCGGGCTCTGGCGAACCCTGCTTTTCATCCCATCCGTCATGCCGATCGTGTCGGTAGCCCTCGTCTGGAAGCTGATCTTCAACTTCAATGGGCCGCTGAACGATGCGGTGACGCTCGCCGGCGGGCAGGCCGTGCCGTGGCTGAACAACAGCACTTATGCGCCGATCGCCATTGTCATCATGAGCTGGTGGCACGCGGTGAGCTATTACATGATCATCTTTCTCGCCGGCTTCCTGTCCATTCCAAGGGACTATTACGAAGCAGCGGCTCTCGACGGCGCACGGGGCTTTCAGGTCCTGCGCTACATCACCCTGCCGGCGATGAAACCCACCATCGCGCTCGCAGTGGTTCTTGCCACCGTGAACGGTCTCAAAACCTTTGCCTTCCAGCAGATCGTCACCGACGGCGGTCCTGCAAATGCCACGCAGATCATGACGCTTCTGATCTACAAGACCTCGTTCAGCTATCTCGATATGGGCCGCGCCAGCGCCTATTCCGTCGTCCTGTTCGGCGGCATCCTGGCGATAAGCCTCCTGCAGATTTGGTTCCTGAGGGATCGCAATGGCTAGCAGCAGCTTCCAGCGCTTCGCGGCCTTTGCCATTCTCGGGCTGGCCGTCCTGCTCACGCTCTATCCTGTCGCCTGGATGCTCTCGGCCTCGTTCAAGACGAGCCAGGAGATCTTCACCACACCCCTTCTCTCGGTGGGAGCGGCGGGGCTGTCGAACTACACATCGGCCTTCGCCGAGCGCCCGTTCTTCCTCTATCTCCTGAACTCGGTCCTGGCATCCGCCGTCTCGGTCGTGCTGACGGTGCTTTTGAGCGCGCTTGGCGCATACAGTTTCGCCAAGTTCCGGTACCGCCTGGCGCCGGTTTTCTGGATCGTGGTGCTCATCTCCGTCATGATCCCTCTGGAGGCGATCGTCATCCCGCTGTTCCTGCAGGTGCACGCGTTCGGCTGGACGAACACCTATGCCGGCCTGATCCTGCCTACGGCCTTCAATGTGGTCGGCATCTTCATCTTCCGCCAGACGATGATCTCGATACCCGACGCCTATATCGAGGCTGCCCGCATCGACGGGGCAGGCGAACTGCGCATCCTGTTCTCGATCATCATGCCGATGATCCTGCCCACGATCGTCGTCGTCTCGGTACTCACATTCAATCTGACCTGGAACAGCTATCTCTGGCCGCTGATCGTCACGTCGGACGATACGCTCCGCACCCTGCCGCTCGGCATGGCCGCCTTCCAGGCAGGCTTCAACACCCAATACGGGCAGGTCATGGCCGTCTCCGTCTTCGGCGCCCTGCCCACCGCCATCTTCTTTCTGAGCCTTCAACGCTACTTCGTCGAAGGCGCGATCGCGACAGGTGTCAAATGAGATACGCTGTCGATCTCGGCGGAACGCATATACGCATCGCGGCAGCCGAAAGCGGGTGCAACTGGCTGCACCAGCACCGCGCCCGCCACGAAGGGCGGATGACACCGGAGGAATTCATCGAGATCCTGGCCGGCCTCACCCGTCAGTGGTCCGGGGGGGCGGCTGAAGCGATCGGTGTTTCCGTTGCCGCCGTCGTGGATGAAAACGGGAAACTTTTCGGGGCGGAAAATCTTGGCTGGAAGGACGTTCCGCTGCGGCGCCTGCTCGAGGAAGCGTTTTCCTGCCCGGCCGTCGTCGAAACCGACGTGTTCTGCGGCGCCGTCTTCGAGGCGCAGGAAGGCGCCGCCAAAGAGGCTGGCTCCGCCCTTTATATTGCGATCGGCACTGGCGTTGGACACGCCTTTATCCTGAATGGGCAGGTATGGCGCGGCAGCCAGCGCGGCGCCAACGCTTTCGGTCACCTTGTGACCGATCCGCAGGGCAGCCGCTGCTACTGCGGTAATCGGGGCTGCATGTGCACCATCGCCTCCGGTCTTGCCCAGGCTGGGACTGCGCCAAGCGACGCCCCGCTCGAAGCGCTGGGCCTCGCCATCGGCAACGCGATAACCCTCATCGAGCCCGAACGCATCATTCTTGCCGGCGGCGCCCTGAACCAGCCCTGGTTCGACCTCGCCGCCCTCGCGGAGCTTCTGCCGCGCTTTTCCTACCCAGCAGCGAGACAGCCGCAGTTGGTCCGCAGCAGCGCCGCGGACCCCAATCTTTGCGGCGCTCTTTTTCTATCGATGGAGAAATCATGATCAGAGAAAGCGCAACTTACTGGATCAACAAGGCCTATCGCGAGGGCTGGGCCGTCGGCATGTTCAACGCCCACCATCTCGAAGCGGTCCAGGCGATCGCCACGGCCGCCGACAAGGCGCGTGCGCCGGTCATGCTCAGCACCACGATGGGCGGGATCAAGCATGTCGGGCTCGACTATTTCGTGGCGATGGCCGAAGTGGCGCGTCGTCGGACATCGGTGCCGCTGATCCTCCACCTCGATCACGGAGCCAATTACGAGACCGTGCGCATGTGCATCGAGGCGGGGTTCGATTCCGTCATGATCGATGCTTCGAGCGCCTCCTATGACGAAAATGTCGAGCTCGTGCGCAAGGTTGTCGCGCTTGCGCGCCGCCACGGCGTGGGAGTCGAGGCCCAGATCGGCGAAACGCTGGCGGAAGAAGGAGAAGAGGTGATCGAGCGCAAGACGACGGTGGACGAAGCCGTTGCCTTCGTAAAGGACACAGGCGTCGATTACCTGGCCGTCTCCATCGGCAACACACCGGGCGTCCTCGGCGACGGCGCCCCTATCGATGTTCCGCTGGTGAAGGAACTCTCGTCCGCACTCAACATCCCTCTCGTTCTTCACGGCGGCACCAGCGTTCCCGCCGACACGGTTTCCGCCGTGGTTCAGTCGGGCATCGCCAAGATCAATATCGACGCGGCCGTGAAGGGCGGATTCCGCGAGGCGCTGATCAACGCCTATAGCGTCGAGGATCCGATCGTCGACACCCGCCAGCCGATGGCGGAAGCGCGGGTGCTTGCCGAGCAGGCGGTCGCGCGCCGCATCCATATGTTCGGCGCGAACGGCCGGGCGGATTGAGGGACCATGCCGCCTGTAAGCGCTTGCAACATCGTGCTGCTCGTCGGCCTTCCGGGCGTGGGAAAGACCACGCTCGCCAAAGCGCTGACGACGCGTCTTGATGGGGAGATCCTCAGCCGCGATCTCATCCGGGATGCGATCTTTCCGGAAAAGTATCTGGATTATTCCACGGAGCAGAACCAAGTGGCGACCGATACGCTGCTCCGAGTTCTTGATTACCTGTTGCGGCGCCACAAAGCGCCGTGCCTCATCATCGATGGAAAGCCTTTCTCCCGATCCCATGAGGTTCACAGTGTTCTGGAGCTTGCCGGCCGCTATGGCGCATCGGTGCATGTGGTGCATTGCGACGCGCCGCTCGAAACGATCCGCCAGCGGCTGACGGCGGATCTGTCCGACGGAGCAAATATGCGGGCGCAGCGTACGCCGCAGAAAGCGGAGAGGATCTACGAGGAGTTCGAGCCTCTCGATGTACCTCATCTCAAGGTCGACATGACGCTGCCTCTGGACGGCGTCGTAGCTTCCGTCGCCGATTATGTCGCCCGGAGGGCAGCGGAAGCTCCGGATCCGCGATGATGCTGTGAAAAGCCGGAGGCTTGTAGCCTCCGGCATGTCAGGCCTCCTAAAGATTGCGTCGGTTAGGGACCAGCTTCAGCCAAGGCACCAAATGGAATGCGCTCATGAGTAGGTACATGAAGGGCATCCCGTTCAGGGGTGACGCCCCCGCCTGGGATAGGCAAAGCGGGTTTGACCCGTCAGATCCTGCCGACAGCGCCATGATTGCAAAGATTGGCGCCGCAGCAAGGCTCAGCCAATGTGCCGCGGGCCGCGAAATGCGGCTAACGAAGCCGGCGAGCCTTCGAGGCTGAGCCCGCGCGTCATCCGTGTGATCGGGGCGCATTGACCTCAGTCCCGGCCATATTCATCATGGCGCCGTAGCCATACGCCGGTTTCATTCCGGCCCTTCGGTGCGCGGTCGAGCCACTGATATACGCTCCAAAGACCATCCACGCCACGCGAATAGGTGGAATAGGTGTGGTAGACGACGCCATCCTCGAGGGCAAACGAGCTGACGCCTGGCCGCTCGCGTGCAAAGGTGGCCGGATCCGTCCCGGTCATCGCCGCGAACTTGGCCGGTCCATCTGGTGTCGTGCGTGACGCGATCGTCTCTTCCGAAACCTGACCGCCCTCAACATTCAGAGGCGGCTCGCGCCGGTAATTGTAGTCAATCCCCTGCTCATTTTGCTGCTCCTTCGTGAAGGAGGCCTGGAAGTCAAAATTGAAGTCGCTCCCGACCGAGGAGGCCCATGGGAAGGTCCAGCCCATCCGCTCCTTGAAGGCCTGCAGCTTCTGCAGCCGTGCGCGCGAGACGGCGGAAAAGGCGACGTCGTGATTTTCCAGGTGAACGCGGATGCCATTAAACCCGTCTGCGATCGAAGAGCAGGACGGGCATCCCGCCGTGTAATCGATACCGAACATGAAGTGATAGACGAGGAGTTGCGAACGTCCGCGGAAGAGATCCGGCAATGTTGCGCTCCCTTCGTCGGTGTCGAAGCGGTAATCCTTGTCCACCTTGACCCAGGGCAGTTCCTGCCGCCGCTTGGCCAGTTCGTCGCTGCGGCGGGTCAGCTCCTTCTCGGCCTCCAACAGGTCGAGCCTTGCCGCAAGCCATTGTTCACGCGTTCCAATTATATGCGTCGTCATCTCGTTCATTCCTTGTCTTGGCTATCGTCATGCGTGAGATAGGTTAGGCCTCTGGCGGAAAGGCCGGGAGTTACAAGTGTGACGGGATTCCGATGGACTCATTGATCACGGCGGCAGCACGCGCGCTCGCCGGAGGCGATCCCCTCGGCGCACTCAACCGCGTGGCCTTGCGCGACGATCCCCCGGCACTCGCGCTTCGCGGCATCGCGATGGCCCAACTCGGTGATCTCGCCCGCGCGAAGGCCCTGTTGAAAGAGGCCGCGCGCGCCTTTGGACCGAAGGAAGCGGCGGCACGCGCGCGCTGCATCGTCGCCGAAGCGGAGATCGCGCTCGTTTCGCGCGATCTCGCATGGCCTACGAAGTTGCTCAGAGAAGCCAGGGCCACGCTGGAAAGACATGGCGACCAGCTCAATTCTTCTTATGCGCAGTATCTAGAAGTGCGGCGCCTCCTCCTGATCGGCCGCCTCGACGAGGCGGAGCGTGGGCTCGCCGAGATGGATTCGTCTCCGTTTCCCCCGGCGTCGCGGGCGGCATACGAACTTGTCGTCGCAGGCATTGCCATGCGCCGCCTCCGGTCACAGCCTGCCCGCGCAGCGCTGGCAAGGGCGGAGCGTGCGGCAATCCACGCTGCGATACCCGCGCTAACCGCGGAGGTCGAAAGCGTTTCTCTCGTGATGGAGAAGCCTGCGGCGCGTCTTTTCGAACATGGGCACGAACGCCCTGTCCTGCTCGAAGAAGTTGAGGCTTTGCTGGCATCGCAAACCCTCATCATAGATGCATGCCGTTTTGCTGTGCGCCACGCGGGCACCACCATTTCGCTCGCGAGACGCCCGGTCCTGTTCGTCCTTGCGCGTGCGCTGGCTGAAGCATGGCCCGGGGATGTTTCGAGGGCTACACTTCTTGCACGTGCTTTCCGGGCAAGGCATGCCGACGAATCGCATCGGGCGCGACTGCGTGTCGAGATCGGACGGCTCCGGGCCGAAATTGAGGCGGTTGCTGGAGTAAACGCGACGCCTGACGGATTTCAACTTTTGCCGCGGGGCGCGAGGGAGGTGGCCGTCCTGGCGCAGCCGGTAGAGGAAGAGCACGCAGCGGTGCTTGCCCTGCTGGCGGACGGCGAGGCCTGGTCCAGCTCTGCCCTGGCTGTTGCGCTCGGAACCAGCCAGAGAACCGTGCAGCGGGCGCTCGAGCAACTCGCCGCGCAGGGAAAGGTGCAGTCTTTCGGCCGCGCGCGGGCGCGCCGGTGGATGACCCCGCCGGTCCCAGGATTCCCGACAACCTTGTTACTCCCTGCCGCGCTGCCTGGTGGCTAATATGACCGTGGCAGAACCAGAACCCGCACGGAGTGAAGTCATGAACCGACAAGAAGCGGAAATCCTTAGCGAATACGGCCCATTTCCTGGCGTCGACAACGTGCACGGCCTCACCTATGACGGCCGCAATGTCTGGTTCGCCTCGGGAGACAAGATCAATGCGCTCGATCCTGAGAGCGGGAAGATATTGCGCTCGATCGATGTTCCTGCACATGCGGGAACGGCGTTTGACGGTCGGCACCTGTTCCAGATCTCGGAGGATCGCATCCAGAAGATCGATTGGGAAACCGGCGATGTGCTTGCCACCATACCGACACCGAGCGGCGGGGCCTCCGGCCTTGCCTGGGCTGAAGGAACGCTTTGGGTCGGGCAGTACCGGGACCGCAAGATCCATCAGGTCGATCCCGAAACGGGAGCCGTTCTCCGCACCATCGAATCCAATCGATTTGTGACCGGCGTCACCTGGGTCCATGATCAACTCTGGCACGGCACGTGGGAAGGCGACGAGAGCGAGTTGCGACGCATCGACCCGCAAACGGGAATGGTTCTGGAAAGAATTCATATGCCCGCCGGAGCGGGCATATCAGGGCTGGAATCCGATGGCGGCGATCTCTTTTTCTGCGGCGGAGGCAACAGCGGCAAAGTGAGAGCCGTCCGGCGGCCAAGTAAGGCAACCGGCTCGACCCAGCGGTGAACGGCGATCGGCACGGACCGGCTTTCTACGGTCCGTGCCTCTGTGCTCATTATCGGATTCTCGGCAGCTCTTCCCACTGGTGGAAAGGCGGCGGAGAGGAAAGCTGCCACTCGAGGGTGGTTGCGCCTTCGCCCCACGGATTGGCGCCAGCGACGCGCTTCTTCGCGAAGGCTTCGATCACGCCATA
>Ga0180220_1000175_pt1 | contig 101213 bp, 99 predicted proteins | sample eDN5th37CBELigBY_FD_151335 | JGI IMG/M metagenome (GOLD analysis project Ga0180220, IMG submission 151335) | Enriched backyard soil microbial communities from Emeryville, California, USA - eDNA 5th pass 37_C BE-Lig BY (version 2) (version 2) | ecosystem: Environmental > Terrestrial > Soil >...
CGCTTGCACGGCGAGATCGGCATGGTCCCGCCCGCCGAGCTCGAGGACACCTACTACCGTCACAACACCGCTCCGACTACCGTCGAAGCGTCAGTTCCGAGCCTCCACTGAACCCGGGGCGCAACACCTCGGGGGGCGTCGTGCCGGGTTGTGGGTGACTCCGCAGAGGTTCGAGGACCATGGGGGCGAGGCGGACGTACACGGACGACGACCTGGTGGCCGCTGTCGCGGCGTCGACGTCCTGGCGCGGGGTCCTTCGGGCGCTCGGTCTCCTCGGAACGTCCTCCGCAGCAGCGCGGTCGGTTCGGTCCCACGCCGAGCGGCTCGAGATCGACTACGGCCACTTCACGGGCCGGCGGCGGTGGAGCGACGCCCAGTTGCGTGCGTCGGCGGCGGAGGCAAGGTCCTGGGCCGACGTGACTGCCGCGTTGGGGCTCCAAGGCGGGTCCGCGACCACGACGGTGAAGGACCACGCCGCCCGTCTCGGTGTTGAGGTTGACCACCTGGGCTCAGCCTCGGCGCCCGCACAGGGTGTCGAGCTCGTCCCGGACACCGTCCATCTCAGTCGCGCGGGGGCTCTGCTCGCGGCGGGTTGGTACACCCTGTGTGGCGCGAACGTCTCCTGGCCCCTGGAACCCGCGCGGTACGACCTGCTCGTCGGTGCTGGAGCGGACATCCGGCGCGTCCAGGTCAAGACGACGACGACGCGAGAGGGCAGCTCATGGAAGGTATACCTCTCGACGCCGCGTCGGGGGCGCACGCTCTACGACGCGGAGGAGATCGATGAGTTCTTCGTCGTCGACGGCGACCTCTCGTACTACGTGATCCCGCTCGGTGCCGTCTTGGGAGTGCATGCCGTTCACCTGAGTGCTTATGAGCGTTTCCGGGTGCTGACGTGTCCCGCGACGCGGGAGTGAGCCGTGCTCTGCTCTAGCGCGGAGTGTCGCTGCCGAGGATGCCAGTGCGGATGCCCCCGCGTGCCGGGTCACCCTCACGACGGGTACGGGTCCAGGCCGGAGACCGGTGCCGGGGGGCGCGGCCTCCGGCTCCGGTCGGCGTACGGACCGTCACGCGCCCCTGGGGTCGACCGCCGCCGTCGACGAGACCCCAGGTGCCACGACGATCTTGCCATGCACGCCCCCCGCCTCGGCGTGGGCGTGCGCGTCCTGGATGCGCTCGAGGGGATAGACCCGGTCGGCGACGGAACGCAGTGACCCGTCCTCGGCGTAGCGTCGGAGCTCGTCGAACAGGTCGGGCACGGGGCGGCCCAGGAAGAACCGGATGCGTCGCGGGCCGAACACGGCGGACGCGGCGATGGTCGCGAGGCTGCGCCGCGGACGGTCGACGTCGAACGCGATCGCGACCATGCGTCCCGAGAGTTCCAGCTTCCGGCGCAGGCGCCACAGCTCGGTGCCACGCGTGTCGAAGATCACGTCGAAGCGGTCGAGGTCGGACAACGGTCGTCGGTAGTCGATCACCTCGTCCGCGCCGAGAGAGCGGACGAACGGGAAGCTGCGCGGGTGGGCCAGCGCGGTGACGTGCGCTCCCCAGGCCTTTCCTACCTGCACCGCGACGCTGCCGACCCCTCCTGCCGCGCCTCGGACGAGCAGCCGTTCCCCGGGCCGCAGGCGTGCCTTGTCCCGCAGGCCGATGAGCGCGGTCGCGCCCCCGGCCACGAGGGAGACCGCGTCCTGCGGGGTCCATCCCTGAGGCATCCGCGCGAGACGTCCGGCGGGGGCGGCGACGTACTCGGCCGCCGTCCCGTCGGGACCGCGTTCGTCGACCGTCCCCCAGACGAGCTCGCCGAGTCGGAACGTGGTCACACCGGGTCCCGTCTCGACGATCTCGCCGGCCAGGTCGACGCCGGGGTAGGCGGGGAGGGCGGTGCGCACGATCCACTGCAGCTTCCCGCGCCGTTGGGCGATCTCGCCGCCGTTCACCGTCGTGGCGTCGACGCGGACGACGACCTCGCCCGCGCCCGCCCGGGGGCGGGGCCGCTCCACGACGTCCAGGACGTCGGGTGCGCCGAATCGCGCGAACGAGGCGGCCTTCATCAGGTCTGCGGACGTGTCGGTCATCGAGGGCTCCTTGGGTGCCGTGGTCGTGCGTGTCTCGGCGACGCTAGGACGGAAAGTGGGCACCATCGCCCGTTTCGCGGTGAACTGAGAGGCCGAGCCTCGCGATCCTCTCGGATGGGAGTACCTGCCATGCCTGGTCCGTCGCGACGGGACGTCGTCCGCAACCGCGCTCGGCTCCTCGCCGCGGCCCGTGAGCTCTTCGTCGCCGAGGGGTTCGACGTGCCCGCGGCGGCGATCGCGCGCCGCGCGCACGTGGGCACCGCGACGCTGTACCGCCACTTCGCGACGCGGAGCGATCTCGTGGACGCCGTCTTCGACGCCGAGGTGCGTCACTGCCTCGCGCTGCTCGAGGAGGCGGTCGAGGTCGACGCGCCGTGGGACGGCGTGCGCCGGGCGCTCGAGGCGGTGGCCGAGCTCGAGGTCGCGGCGCCGGGATTCGCCGGGTCGTTGCTCGCCGAGAACCGCGAGACACCCCTCATGACGACGTTCCAGCGCGCGGTGCGCACGCACCTGTCGACGCTCGCGGAGCGGCTCCGGGGCGAGTCCGACGCCCGCCCCGACCTGGGCGGCAGCGACCTGCTCCTGGCGCTGACCGCCGTGCGCGCCGTCGCGGTCGCCGACCGCCCGGAGGCCGTCCGGCACGCGCGACGGTTCGTCGACCTGATCATCGAGGGGATGCGGACGAGCAGCGCGGGTGGGGCATCGGGCTGACAGCCGCGCTCGCGCCGTCCGGCAACCCGCCACGCGGGGCCCGCGCCTGCCGTCGACGGGCGACTACGCTCGGGCCATGCCGACCGTCCTCCTCGTCCGTCATGGCCGCACGACCGCGAACGCGGGCGGGATCCTCGCCGGCCGCGCGGGCGGGGTGCGGCTCGACGCCACGGGCGAGGACCAGGCGGTCCGGGCTGCGAGGCGTGTCGCGGCCATCCCCCTCTCACGCGTCGTGACGAGCCCGCTGGAGCGGTGCCGCCAGACCGCGCAGGTGCTGGTCGAGCAGCAGCCGGACGTCCCGGAGACGACGACCGAGCACGGCATCACCGAGTGCGACTACGGGCAGTGGCAGGGGCGCGCGCTGAAGGACCTGGCCGCCGAGCCGTTGTGGTCGGTCGTGCAGACGCAGCCGTCGGCGGCGGTCTTCCCGGGCGGTGAGTCGCTGGCCGCGATGCAGGCGAGGGGCGTGGAGGCCGTGCGGCGCCACGACGCGGAGGTCGCGGAGCGGTTCGGGGCGGACGCGGTGTGGGCGGCGGTGTCGCACGGGGACGTCATCAAGTCCGTCCTCGCGGACGCGCTCGGCATGCACCTCGACCTGTTCCAGCGCATCGTCGTGGGCCCGGCGTCGATCTCGGTCGTCCGGTACGGGCCGCACCGCCCCGAGGTGGTCGCGGTGAACACCGACGCGGGAGACCTGTCGTGGCTGCGCGGCGCCGCACCGGTCGGCGACGCCCCGGTCGGGGGCGGCGCCGGACCGGCCCCGGCCGACGACCCGACGGAGATACGCCCCTCCTGACGTCCGACCCGTGACCACCCTCCACGGGCGGCGGCGCCGCTCGTAGAGTGAGGACATGCCCACTCTCGTGCACGAGTACGACTGGCCGGACCGTGTCGTCGTGGGGACCGTCGGCATGCCGGGGTCCCGCACCTTCTACCTCCAGGCCCGCGCGGGGACGCGCACGACGAGCGTCGCCCTGGAGAAGGAGCAGTCCGCCGTCCTGGCCGAGACCATCCAGCGCCTCCTCGACGAGCTGATGGAGGCGCCCGACAACCGGTACAGCGTGCCCGCGGACGTGCCGGCCGAGCTCGTCGACGACGACCCGCTGGACCTCCCGCTCGAGGAGGAGTTCCGCACGGGCTCGATGCGCCTCTCGTGGGACCCGCGCACGGCCCAGGTCGTCGTGGAGGCGTTCCCGCTCGTGGACGACGACGACCTGGACCCGGAGGCGGACGAGCCGGAGCCGGAGGAGGCGCTCGTCGTCCGGATGCCCGTCGGCACGGCGCGCGCGTTCGCCCAGCGCACGCGCGCCGTCGTGCGCGCCGGACGCCCCGCCTGCCCCCGGTGCGGCCTGCCCGTCGACCCCGACGGGCACGAGTGCGTGCTCCCCGACGAGGAGTGACGGTCCCGCACGCCGACCTCGACGCCGTGCCGCTCGAGGTCGTCGGCCGCATCCGCGCCGCGTCCAACGCGACGTTCCTCGCGCACGTCGGCGACGTCCCCGTCGTCTACAAGCCCGTCGCGGGCGAGCGGCCGCTGTGGGACTTCCCCGACGGCACGCTCGCGGGGCGCGAGGTCGCGGCGTACCTCGTCTCGGAGTCGACCGGCTGGGGGATCGTGCCGCGCACGTGGCTGCGCGACGGGCCGCACGGGCCCGGCATGGTGCAGCTCTGGCAGGAGGTCGACGCCGCGCAGTCGCCGGTGGACGTCGTCCCCACCGGCGAGGTGCCGGCCGAGGGCGTGCGCACGGTCCTCGAGGGCGTCGACGACGCCGACCGGCCCGTCACCCTGGTGCACGAGGACTCCGCGGCGCTGCGCCGCATGGCCGTGTTCGACGCCGTCGTGAACAACGCCGACCGCAAGGGCGGGCACGTGCTGCCGCTCGCCGACGGCCGCCGCCTCGGCGTGGACCACGGCGTCACGTTCCACGTCGAGCCCAAGCTCCGCACGGTCCTGTGGGGCTGGCTCGGGGCGAGCCTCGACGACGACGAGCGCGCCGGCGTGGCCCGGGTCCGCACCGACCTGGGCCCGGACCTCGACGGCGACCTGGCGCGCCGCCTCGCCGGGCTGCTCGAGCCCGACGAGGTCGCGGCGCTCGCGCGACGCTGCGAGCGGCTGCTCTCCGCGGCCCGGTTCCCGCACCCGGAGGGAGACATGCCCGCCGTCCCCTGGCCGCTCTTCTAGGACCCGGGCGCGGGCACGCGCCGGTCCCGCGCGAGGTCGCAGGTCCGCCGGTACCGTCGCTGAGGATGAGCCACGACACCCCCACCACGGTCTCGACCGGGTCCCTGCCCGGGCACGACGACGTCGAGGCGGCTCTCGAGGCCGCCTACGAGCGGTTCCGCGACCTCGACGACGGTGCGGTCGTCGAGGACGTCCCGGCGCTCGCGGACGCGGACCCCGACCTCTTCGGCGTCGTGCTCGTGGACACCGCCGGCGCCGAGCACGTGCGGGGCGACGCCCGGCACCGGTTCACGATCCAGTCGATCTCGAAGGCGTTCGTCTACGCGCTCGTGTGCCAGGAGATCGGCCACGACGCCGTGCTCGAGCGCGTCGGCGTGGACAACACGGGCGTGCCGTTCGACTCGGTCCTGGCGATCGAGCACGACGAGGGCCACCCCATGAACCCGATGGTCAACGCGGGCGCGATCGCGGCGACCGGCCTCGCTCCGGGGGAGTCGCGCGCGGAGCGGTGGGACTTCCTGGTCCGCGGGCTGTCGCGGTTCGCCGGGCGCGACCTCGAGGTCGACGACGGGGTGTACCGGTCGGAGTCGCAGGCGAACCAGCGCAACGAGGGGCTCGCGCTGCTCATCGAGGGGCACGGGCGGCTGAGCGGTGACGCGCCGGGCGTCGTCGACGCGTACACCCGGCAGTGCTCCCTGCTCGTGGACGCGCGCGACCTCGCCGTCATGGGTGTCACGCTCGCGAACGGCGGGGTCAACCCGCTCACGCGCGAGCAGGTCGTCGACGCGCCCATCGCGCGGGACACCGTCAGCGTCCTCACGTCGACCGGGATGTACGAGCGGTCGGGCGAGTGGCTGTTCGAGGTGGGGGTGCCCGCCAAGCGCGGCATCTCCGGGGGCATCGTCATGGTCTCGCCCGGCAAGGGCGCGGTCGGGACGTTCTCCCCGCGCCTCGACGACGCGGGGAACTCCGTGCGGGGCCGGAGGGCGTGCTCGCACCTCGCGCGGTCGCTGGGTCTCGACCTCTTCGCGTCCCGGCCGTGACCGCCGTCCGGGTGCGCCGCGCGTCGCTCGACGACGCCGACGCGATCGCGCGCATCTGGCACGACGGCTGGGCCGACGGCCACGCGGGCCACGTGCCCGACGAGCTCTACCGGCACCGGACCGCGGCGAGCTACCCGCCGCGCGTGCGCGCCCGCCTCGCGAGCACGTGGGTCGCGGAGGCGGGCGGCGCGGTGCGCGGGTTCGTGGTCGTCGTCGACGCCGAGGTCGAGCAGGTGTACGTCGACGCCGCGGCGCGGGGGAGCGGCGTGGCGGCGGCGCTCCTGGCCCGCGCCGAGAGCGTCGTCGCGGACGCCGGTCACGACCGGGCGTGGCTCGCGGTCGTGGCGGGCAACGCGCGCGCCCGCCGGTTCTACGAGCGCTCCGGGTGGGTCGACGCCGGCCCTCTCGACTACGCGGCCGAGGTCGCCGGGGGCGTCGTCGTGGTCCCGTGCCGCCGCTACGAGAAGCCGGTCACCGGCGCGGGAGCAGGAGGACCGCGATCACGCCCGCCACGAGCGCGGTGAGGGCCGCGAACCCGAACCCGGCCTCGATGCCGCTCGCCGCGCCGCCGGCGACCCCGGCCGCCGCGACGCTCGACACGACGGCGGCACCGAGCGCCGCGCCGAACTCGTGGAACGTGCTGACGATCCCTGACGCGATCCCCGCCTCGTGCGGCGCCACCCGGCCGAGCGCCGTCGCGGACGCGACGACGAACAGCGCGCCGATCCCCGCGGCCGCGACCGCCATGCCCACCACGGAGACGAGCGTGCCGTCGAGGGTCGCGGGGAGCGCGAGCCCGCCCGCGACGACGACGGCGGCGACGAGCGCGAGCGGTCGCCCGCCCGTGCGGCCGAGCACGGTGCCCGCGAGCTGCGACCCCGCCATGGTCGCGAGCGCGACGGGCAGGAAGAGCAGGCCGGTCGCCACCGGCCCGAGGCCGTGCACGCGCTGCAGCAGGAACGAGCCGAGGAAGAACACCGCGATCATGAGCGCCGTCGCCACCAGGACGAGGAACGTGCCCGCGCGCACGGCGCGCCGCGCGAGCAGACGCAGGTCCATGAGCGGCTCCGCGGCCGTGCGCTGCCGCAGCGCGAACGCGACGTACAGCAGCACGCCGACACCGACCCGCACGAGGGTCGCGGCGTCCGTCCAGCCGCGGTCACCCGCCCCGACGAGCGCGGAGATCACCGCGCCGGTGGCGGCCGTGACGAGTGCCGCGCCGAGCAGGTCGAGCCGACGCCGGTCCGCGCCGACGACGCCGGCGGGCAGGAGGCGCACGAGCGCGACGAGGAGCGCCGCGCCGACCGGCACGTTGATGAAGAAGATCCACGGCCAGCCCGGGCCCCCCGTCAGGAGACCGCCGAGGAGCACGCCGATCGCGGCGCCGCCGCCGCTGAGCGCCGACCACACGCCGAGGGCGCGGTTGCGCTCGTCGCCGTCGAACGTCGTGACGACCGCGGACAGGGCCGCGGGTGAGAGCAGGGCCGCGCCGACGCCCTGCGCCACGCGCCCGGCGAGCAGGAGCCCGGGGCTGCCCGCGAGCCCGGCGAGGAGCGACGCGAGCGTGAAGACGGCGAGCCCGGTCAGGACGAGGCGCCGGGACCCGAACCGGTCCGCGAGCCGTCCGCCGAGGAGCATGAGCCCGCCGAAGACGAGCGTGTAGGCGCTGACGACCCACGTCAGCGCGCCACGGTCGAGCGCGAGGTCGTTCCCGATCACGGGCAGCGCGACCGTCACGACCGTGACGTCCAGGACGAGCATGAGCTGCGCCGTCCCGAGGAGCGCGAGGATCCGCCAGCGTCTCGGGACGGGGGTGGTGCGCGGGGTGGTGACGTGCACGTCCGGGTCTGTCATGACCGCCTCCGAAGGTGAACACCCGTGTTCGGGTTGAGAGTGCAGCACGCTAACGCGTACAGTGCTGTTCGACAAGAGCTCGTGCAGTGCTGTTCGACAAAGGAGGTCGTGATGCCGAGCCACGGGGGACAGCACCAGGCCAAGCGCGCCGACGCGCGACGCAACGTCCGGGCGATCCTCGACGCCGCCGCCGTCTGCCTGAGCCGGGACCCGGACGCGAGCGTCGCCGAGATCGCGAGGACCGCGGGGGTCGGTCGGGTCACGCTCTACGGGCACTTCGCGAGCCGGGCCGAGCTCGTCGACGCCGTGGTGGCCCGCGCGATCGAGGAGGGCGACGCCGCGCTCGACCAGGTCGACCTCTCGGGCGACGCGCGCGACGCCCTGGTCCGCCTCGTCGAGCAGAGCTGGCTGACGATCGTGCAGATCGGCTCGCTCGTGACCGCGGCGTTCGACGCGCTGTCGGAGGAGCGGATGCGCGAGCTGCACGCCCGGCCGATGCAGCGCGTCGAGGGTCTCGTCGAGCGCGGGCGCGCGGACGGCGCGTTCCGCACGGACCTGCCCGCGACGTGGCTCGTCGGCACGCTGCACCGCCTCATGCACGGCGCCGCGGCCGAGATCGAGGCCGGCCGCCTCGCGCCCGTGGAGGCGGCGACGACCATCGCCGCGACCGCGCTCGCCGCGTTCACGCCGCCCGGCCGGCCGGTCCCGGAGGTCGGCGCGCTCGCGACCCGGGAGCGGTCGTGAGCGCCGCCGGCCGCGACGCCGCACGCGACGCCGCACGCGAGGCCGAGCGCGAGGCCGAGCGTGAGGCGGAGCGCGACCGCGACGGGCGGGCCGCGGGGCGCCCGCGGCTGCGGCTCTGGCCGCTCGCCGCCGGGGTCCTGTTCGGCGCGGCGCTCGCCGTCGCCCTGGCGGTCGGGGTCTCCGACCTCGACCAGGTCGCGCGCGTGCTCGTGGCCGCCGCCTTCGTGTACCTGGGCTCCGCCGCTCTCGGCCGGCGCTCCGCGGCGTGGCCGCTGTTCGGCCTGACGTTCGTGCTCATCGGTCTCGGGTACGCCCTGCCCGGCGTCGACCCGCTGTGGGCGATGGTCGCGCTCGTCGTGGTCCTCGCCGTGTACGGGCTCGCCCGGGGCGAGATCCGCCCCGCGTGGGGGCTGCCCCTGCAGCTCGCGGCCCTCGTCGCGGCGGTCGCCGTCGCCCTCGCGGTCGCCGCCCTCGGCCAGCCCTGGGCAGGGCTGCTCGTGGGCGCAGGGCTGCTCGGGCACGCCGCGTGGGACGTCCACCACCTGCGGACGCGACGCGTCGTCGCGCCCACGCTCGCGGAGTTCTGCTGCGCGCTCGACGCGGTCCTCGGCGTGGCCGTGGTCGTCCTGTCCGTGACCGGCTGACCACCCGTCGGGCAGGTGCGTCCCGACCGACGAGAACGGCGTCCGCCCGGAGTCAGGACCTCGTGCACCCGGTCGGAGGAGACGAATCATGCGCGACGTGACCTACTCGATGAACGTCTCGGCGGACGGCTACGTCGCCGACCCCGAGGGCGGGATCGGCTGGAGCGACCCGGCACCCGAGGTGTTCCGGTACTGGACGGACGAGATCCGCGAGGCCGGGGCCCACCTGCTCGGACGCCGGCTCTACGAGACGATGAGCTACTGGGAGGACCCCGAGGCGCAGGCCACGTTCGACGAGGCGGACCGCACCTGGGCCGAGCTCTGGAAGGCGCTGCCCAAGGTCGTCTTCTCCAGGACCCTCACGAACGTGACGGGTACGAACACCCGCCTCGCCACGGGCAGCGTCGCCGACGAGATCGCGCGCCTGCGCACCGAGCCCGGGGACGGCGAGATCGCGATCGGCGGGGCGATGCTCGCCGCCGAGGCCGCCCGGCACGACCTGATCGACGAGTACCGCGCGATCGTCCACCCCGTGCTCGTGGGCGGCGGCCTGCCGTTCTTCCCGCAGGAGGCGCGCCGCGTCCACCTCCGCCTCGTCGAGGCCCGCACGATCGTCGACACGGTCGTGCTCCTGCGCTACCGCGTCCAGCGCTAGCGGGGCGGCCCCTCACCTCGGGCGTCCTGTCACCGACACGACGACGTCCGGCGGGTGAGCGGTGATCGTGCCACGCTGGCGGTCACGCGCCACGGGAGGGAGACGGGATGGGTCTGGGCAGACGCCGGTCGGGGGAGTTGGGAGGGCGCGACGCGGACCGGGTCGACGACGCGGCCGGGACGCGCACCGCCGACGACGGGCCGGAGCCGGCCGAGCCCGGCGCGGGGCCGCCCGTGACGGACGCGCCCGACCCGGCCGCCCGGGCGCCGCGCCCGGCCGGTGCCTCTGGGCCGTGGTCCGACGGCCTCGGCCGCGCGGGCACGCGCTCGGTGCAGGTCCTCGCGATCCTCGCGCTCGTGGCCGTTGCCGTGTTCGTCGTGACCCGGCTGACCCTCATCGTCATCCCCGTGCTCATCGCGCTCGTGCTCGCCGCGGCCATCTCGCCCCTCGTCGGCCTCCTGCGGCGCCGCGGCGTGCCGTCGTTCCTCGCGACGGTCGTCGCGCTGCTCGCGCTCGTCGCCGTGCTCGCGGGGGTCGTCTGGCTCGTCGCCGCGGCCGTCGTCAACCAGTGGCCCGCGCTGCGCGACCAGGCCGTCGAGGGCTTCGACGAGCTCCAGACGTACGTGCAGGACCTGCCGTTCGACATCACCGAGGAGCAGGTCGCCTCCGTGCGCGACTCCCTCGTGGGCCTGCTCCAGTCCGACGCCGTGGGCGCGGGCGCGCTCGCCGGGGCGTCCCAGACCGTCGACTTCGTCGCCGGGTTCTTCGTCATGGTCGTCGTGCTGTTCTTCTTCCTCAAGGACGGGCCCGCGATCTGGGAGTTCCTCCTGCGCCCGTTCGAGGGCCACCGGTACGAGCGCGGCCGACGCATCGGCGAGACGACGGTGCGCACGCTCGGCGGCTACGTGCGCGGCACCGCGATCGTCGCGGCGGTCGACGCCGTCGCGATCGGCATCGGCCTCGCGATCGTCGGCGTCCCGCTCGTCGTGCCGCTGTCCGTCCTCGTGTTCCTCCTCGCGTTCATCCCGCTCGTCGGGGCCACGCTCGCGGGGGTCCTGTGCGCGCTCGTCGCGCTCGTGGCCGTCGGGCCGGTCGAGGCGCTCGTCGTCGTCGCGATCGTCATCGGCGTGAACCAGCTCGAGGGCGACCTGCTGCAGCCCGTCGTCATGGGCCGCACGCTGCGCCTGCACCCGCTCGTCATCCTCGTCGCGCTCACCGCGGGCACCGTGCTCGCCGGGCTCACCGGCGCGGTGCTCGCCGTGCCGATCGCCGCGTCGATCTGGCGCGCGATCCAGGTGTGGGACGGGCCGGACCTCCCGGCACGGTTCGCGCGCCAGAAGCGGCACGAGACCGTCGACGGCGCACCCGCCTCCACGTGACCGACGCCGCGGAGCAGCCGATGACCGACCCGGACGACGCCGGCGCGGCACGCGCCGCCCGCCTCGCTGCGCTCGAGCGCGGCACCTCGCTCGCCGCGGCGCTCGCGTTCTTCGACGCCCAGCCGCCCGCCGACCCGGCCGGGCTCGCCGGGCGCTGGCGCGGCTCCGGGCTGCCCACCGGCCACCCGCTCGACGGCACCCTCGAGGCGCTGGGCTGGCTCGGCAAGCGGTTCGAGCCCACCGGCGACGCGCACCCGCTCCTGCTCGCCGGGCCGCGCGGCGTCGTCGTCGATCTCGACCCCCGGGTCGTGCCGCTCCGGCTCGCCCTGCGGTGCGCGCCGCTGCTGCGCCGTGGGCCCGTCGCACGGGCCGTGCGCGCGCTCCTGCCGCTCGCCGCGGCGCGCGGGCCCCGGGCGCGGGTGCGCGCCGTCGTGCACCGCGGCGTCACGACGGCCGCCATGACCTACGACGCGCTGCCCGTCGAGGACGCGTTCCGCGCCGTCGACGACGACACGCTGCTGGGCCTCATGGAGGCCAGGGGCATGGACCGCCCGTACCTGTTCGTGCTGCGCCGGGTCCGGGCTCAGGACACCTTGCCCTGGAGCAGCCGGCGCCAGTAGATCCCCGGCTGCAGGTAGCGGTCGAACAGGAGCAGGCTCCGCCGGGGCCGGGCGAGGTCCACCACGGGGAAGCCCGGGTCGGGACGGCGCTCGCGGTCGAACTCGGCGAGCAGCAGCGCGTCCCGACCCGTCGTCACGGGTGCGACGGAGTAGCCGTCGTACCGCTGCATCGACCGGCCCGTCCGGCGCGCCTGGACGTTGCGCGCCACGACGGGCACCTGACGGCGCAGCGCGCCGCCCGACGGCATCGCCTCGGCCGCGGCCGCGTCGCCGAGGCCCCACACGCGCGGGTACGCGACGTGCTGCAGCGTGCCCGGGTCCACCGCGACGAAGCCGTCGCTGCCGGGCGTCGCGAGGCCGCTCTCGGCGATCCACGCGGGGGCGCGGTGCGGCGGGGCGAGGTAGAGGGCGTCGTAGGCGACGTCGTCCGTGCCGTGCGGACCGCGCAGCCGCGCCGTGCGGCCCGCGGCGTCGACGGACTCGAGCGTCGTGCTCGTGCGCACGCGCACCCCGTAGCGCCGGGTCGCGGCGCGCAGCGCAGGCTCGGCGCGCGGGTCGTCCACGAGCCGCGGCGACGCGACGGCGAGCTCGACCCGGATCGCGTCGAGCGCGCCGGTACGACGCCAGTGGTCGGCGGCGAGGAAGAGCGGCTTGAGCCCGACGGGCGCGCACGGCACGTGCCGGTCGGAGATCGCGAACACCGCGGTGCCCGACGTGAGCGCCGACAGCATGTCCCACGTGCGGGGCGCGAGGTCGGGCACGTAGCTCGTCGCGGCGTGCGGCGTGCGCACGGCCTCCGCGGCGCCCGGCACCGCGTCCCAGTCGACCTCCGAGCCTGGGCACACCGCGAGGTCTGCGTACCCGAGCGTCTCGCCGCCCGCGAGGTGCACGAGCGAGCGCTCGGGGTCGACCGCGACGACCCGGTCGGCGTACCGGCGCACGCCGTCCGGCACGACGTCGTCCTGAGGTCGGGTGAGGTCGTCGAGCGTCGCGGTGCCGCCCGCCACGTAGGACAGCAGCGGCCGGTACCGGTGGACGGGGCTGGGCTCGACGACGGCGACGTCGCGGCAGCCGTCGCGGCGCAGGCGCCCCGCGAGCGACAGCCCGGCGTTGCCGCCGCCGAGGACGAGGACGTCGTGGAGCACGGGCGTGGTCATGGCGGGCCGATCTGCCGGGGACGGGAACGACCCACGCTACGGCCGGCCGTCGCCGCACGCCGCCCGGGCGCCGTGCGGGCTCAGCCGTCGAGGAGGGCGAGGTACTGCGCGACGCCCGTCTTGGGGTCGTCCCCGACGAAGCCCACGTAGCCGTCCGGGCGCACGACGACGATCCCGCCGTGCGTGAGCCCCGTCGCCTCGGTGAGCGCGTCCTCGTCCTCCTCGGTGACTTCGAGCTCGGTGACGCCCGCGGCCAGGTGGCGCGGCCAGTCGCGCGGGAGCACGACCGCGAGGTGCCCGGACGTGCGCGCGAGCGCGTCGGCGACCTGCGTGCGCGGCAGGCGGAGGAAGTCGCCCGGGTGGACGGTGCGCCCGTGCCCGGCGACGACGGGGCTCCCGGCGTACCGGACGCGCTGCTGCTCGACCCGCGCGGCGAGGCGCTCGTCGAGCGACGTCGACTCGAGGCCCAGGTGCAGGACGAGGTTGCGCACGCGTTGCGCGACCGGGTTGCGCAGCGTGCCGAGGCGCGTGAGCCGGGTCGAGAGCGCGATCACGTCCGCACCCACGGGGTGCCGCTCGGCCTCGTAGCTGTCGAGGAGCGTGCCCGTGCGGCCCGAGGCGACCGCGAGCGCGAGCTTCCAGCCGAGGTTCACCGCGTCGTGGATGCCGGTGTTCATGCCGAGGCCGCCCGCGGGGCTGTGGATGTGGGCGGCGTCGCCCGCGAGGAAGACGCGGCCGACGCGGTAGCGGGGCACCTGCCCGTGCTTGAGCCGCAGCCGCGTGAGCCAGTGGGCCTCACGCACCCGCAGCCGCACGCCGCGCTCGTCGAGCGCCTCCTGCAGCCACTCGACGGTGACGGGACGGTCCGGGTCGACGCCGGGCGGCAGCTGGGCGAAGACGCGCGCCCGGTCTCCCGGCAGGGGGAAGAGCAGGCCCGTCGCCTCGCCGGGGGAGAAGAACGTGTGGAAGCACGACGGGTCGTAGTCGTGGTCGCCGTCGACGTCGCCGAGGAGGAAGTCCTCGCCCGCGAACGACCCCTCGAGGCGCAGGCCGAGGAGGTGGCGGACGGTGCTGCGCGCCCCGTCGGTGCCGACGACGAACGCCGCCTCGATCGTCGCGGCCGTCCCGTCGGGCGCGGTCACGGTCGCGACCACGCCGTCGTCGCGCGCGTCGAGCGCCGTGAGCGTCGTCGACCGCTCGACATGGACGCCGAGCTCGGCGAGGCGCGCGGTGAGCACGGCCTCGGTGTCCGTCTGCAGGAGCGACACCGAGTACGGGTGGACGGCGTCGATCCCGTCGAAACCGACGTGCGCGAGGCGGCGGCCGTCCGCGTAGAGGTCCATGCCGCGCGACACGACGGCGCGCTCCAGCACCGCGTCGACCACCCCGAGCGCCTGGAGGTGGTCGAGCGTGCGCGAGTGCACGACGATCGCGCGCGACTCGGTGGTCGGGGTCGCGAGCGTGTCGACGACGCGGACCGCGACGCCCCGGCGGGCGAGGTCGACCGCGAGCGCGAGGCCGACGGGTCCGGCGCCCACGACGAGCACGTCGGGCGTCGGGGCCGGGGTCGGCAGGTCGGCGGGCTGCTCGGGCATCGGGACCGTCCCGGGGTCGGAGGTCGGACGCTACGACGGTAGGGGCTCGGAGGTCGCGCCGCGACCGGGTCCCCCCGCGCCCGGGCGGGCGACCGTGGGCACGGCGCCCAGGCGCCGGGCGACGGCGGCGCACGCCGCGACGAGCTCGCCCGGGCCGGCCGCGAGCACGTCCGCGTCGAACGCGGCGACGCGCGCCGCGAGCCCCGCCCACGACCACGACCCGAGGCCGATCCGGCACCGGTCCGGGCCGAGCGCCTCGACCGTGCCGTCCTCGACGAACGGCGCGACGGCCGTCGCGGGCGCGGCGAGCTCGACCCACCCGGTGCAGGGCCACGGCGCGCGGACGGGACCCGCACCCGCGGACCCGGGGTCGCCGTCGGGCACCGCCGCCCCGGCGAAGCGCGCCGCGACGAACGCGCGCACGTCGCCGCCGGGCAGCGCGCGGGGCGTGAACCGGGGCCCCGTCGGGGTCCGCGGCGTCATCCGGTCGAGGCGGAACGTGCGCCAGTCCTCGCGGTCCAGGTCCCACGCGAGGACGTACCAGCGCCGGTCGCGCACCACGACGTGGTGCGGCTCCGCCCGCCGGGGCGGCACGACGTCTCGCGCCGCGTGGTGAGCCCCGTCCTGCGCGTAGTCGAAGCGCAGCACCTCGTGACGGCGTGCGGCCGCGCTCACCGCGAGCAGCGCGTCGAGGTCGACGGGCGCGGGCGAGCCGCCCGGTGCCGAGGCGACGGGCGTGACGTCGACCGCGTCGACGCGGTGCCGCAGGCGCGCGGGCAGCACCTGACGCACGGTCGTCAGCGCTCGCGCGGACGCCTCCTCGATCGCGTCGCCCGCGCCGGCCGCCGCGGCGGTGCGCAGGGCGAGCGCGAGCGCGACCACCTGCTCGTCGTCGAACAGCAGGGGCGGGAGCTCCGCGCCGGCGTCGAGACGGTAGCCGCCGTCGCGCCCGCGCGTCGCGACGACCCGGTACCCGAGGTCGCGCAGGCGCTCCACGTCGCGGCGCACCGTGCGGGGGTCGACGCCGAGGCGGGCCGCGAGCTCGCGGCCCGTGCGGTCGGGGCGCACCTGGAGCAGCGCGAGGAGCAGGAGCGTCCGGCGCGAAGTCTCGGTCATGGACCCATCCTCGCGCGCAATGCGGACACCGTCCGTCCTCGTTGAGGGAGAGGGTCGAGGGGCGCTCGGGTCACCGGCCCGTGCGCCCGCCGCTCCGGGCAACCGGGCGTCCACCACGACCACCACGACCCCCAGGGAGACCACCATGTCCGTCCGGACCACCCCGCACCTCAACTTCCGCGGCGACGCCCGCGCCGCGCTCGAGCACTACCGCGCCGTGTTCGGCGGCGACCTCGTCGTCACGACCTACGGCGACCTGGGGCAGGCGGGAGACCCCGCCGAGGCCGACCTCGTGGTCTGGGGCCAGGTCGCCGCGCCGAGCGGCTTCCGCGTCATGGCGTACGACGTCCCGGCCGACCGTCCCTGGAGCCCGGGCGAGGCGCCGTTCTTCGTGTCCGTGCGTGGCGACGACGTCGAGGAGGTCCGGGGGTACTGGGACGCGCTCGTCGAGGGCTCGACCGTCGTCGCGCCCCTCGCGTCGTCCGCCTGGGCGCCGCTGTACGGGATGCTCACGGACCGCTTCGGCGTGACGTGGGTGCTCGACGTCGCGGCGGCCCGCTGACCCGCGGGCCGGTGCGCGCCGCCCTCCGCGGCGCGCACCGGCCCGGTGCCCGGCCGCCCCGGAACTCACCCGTTCCGGGACCCGCGATCACGGCACGGGCGTCTCCTCGCGCGCTCCCTCCAGGTGCAGGGGGACCGATCCGAGGGGGGAACCCATGCCTGGAACCAGGAAGCCGTCGTCCAGGAAGCCGGCGCGCCGCGAGGTGCCGGTGACTCCGGACACCGTCGACGCGCTCTTCCCGCCGCTGCCCGAGCGGATCCCGCTGACGCTGGAGTCCGTCGCGGGCGACGAGCCCACGTACGCCGAGATGCTCGAGTCCATCTGCGGCGCGACCGACGACTCCCAGCCCGTCGAGCAGTACGACGGCACGCTGGGCGTCACGCAGGCGTTCGTCGCCGCCCATCAGAAGCAGGCCGTGCAGGTCCAGTGGAACAGCGGGCTGGGCGGCGTCTTCACCAACCCGGGAACGTCGACGGCGTGCGGTGGGGCAGCGGGACGCTCATCGCCCCGGACCTCGTCCTCACGTGCGGGCACCTGTTCGACCAGAGCGCCGACGGGTGGGTCCTGCCGCGGCAGAACGGGTCCATGCAGGTCATCACGCCGCAGCAGATCGCGACGAGCATGCACGTCAACGTGCTGTACCAGGTGGACCCGAGCGGCACCCTGCGTGCCGAGCAGAGCTTCCCGATCGTCGCGCTCGTCGAGTACCGGCTGGGCGGCCTCGACATGGCGGTCGTGCGGGTGGGCGGGAACCCGGGGGACAGCTACGGGTTCACGGCCGTCGCGACCGCCAACCCGAGCGTGGGGGACATGCTCGCGATCATCGGTCACCCGGCCGGGATGCCGAAGCGGGTCGAGGCCGGTCCCGCGACGGTCGTGACGACGAACCAGATCCGCTACGACGACATCGACACGCTCGGCGGCAACTCGGGCTCGGGGATCCTCGGGCCTGCGGGCGAGCTCGTCGGGGTGCACACGAACGGCGGCTGCAACGCGCAGGGGACCGGGTCGAACTTCGGCACGGCGATCGCCGGGATCCGCGCGGTGTCACCCACGCTGCAGGCGCTGCCCCACGGGGCGCGCACCGCGACCGCCGACGACGGGTTCACCGACCTCGCGAAGGACGTCATCGCGACCGTCAGGGCCGCCGACCAGCTCGGCACGCTCCTGGCCGCCGACACGGCGCGGGCCGTGGACGTCCTGACGATCCGGCAGGCGGACTCCCACACGGTCGCCGACCAGGTCGGGACCTCCTTCTTCCGGGACCAGCCCGGGACGCCGCGCGCGCTGGACTCGATCTTCCAGGCCGACACGCGGTTCGCCGCCGACGACCCGGTCGCGACCGGGTTCCTCGGCGACGCGGGGGGCACGGGACCGGCGGACACCCGGGTCGAGGGCGTGTTCGACCCGGGCGACCTGTTCGACCCCGTGGTGAACCCGGCGGTCGCGCGCCTCGCGCAGGCGGGCGCGCTCGTCGGTGCGCGGCCGTTCGTGCAGGGCGCGGAGTCGCTCGTCGACGAGGGCGAGGCCGCCGAGGGCGACGTGGTCCGAGCCCTCGTCGAGGCCGTCGCCGAGGCGCGCGCGACCCTGGAGGCGGTCGAGGCCACCCTCGCCCAGCTCCAGGCGGGGCGGTGAGTGCCGTGGACCGGACCGCGGACCGCGCCGGGAGCCTCCGATGATCGGCATCGTGTCCCACGCGGACGACCTCCACACCACGGAGGTCGTCCGCCACCTCGACGCGCTCGGCGCGTCGCACGTGCTCCTCGACACCGGCCACGCCCCGCGGTCGGTCTCGCTCACGTCCACGCAGGACGCGGGCGGGTGGCACGCCGACTGGGTCGACACGAGCCCGGACGGCGTGGCCGCCGTCGACGCGTCGTCGCTGCGGGCCGTGTGGTGGCGACGCCCCCAGCCCTTCGTGGTGCACGACGACGTCCGCTCGCCCCAGGACCGCGGGTTCGCCGTGGGCGAGATCGCCGCCGCGGTGGCCGGGCTGTGGTCGTGCCTGCCCGCGACGTGGGTCAACGACCCGGACCGCGACGAGGCCGGCTCGCGCAAGATGTGGCAGCTCCAGGTCGCGGCGCGTCTCGGCCTGCGCGTGCCGCGCACGTGCATGACGAACGACCCGGCCCGGGCGCGCGAGTTCCTGCACCGGGAGCCGGGGCGGGTGATCTTCAAGCCCTTCGGCGGCACGCCCGCGACGTGGCGCGAGACCCGCCCCGTGCGGGAGGCGGACCTCGACCTGCTGGAGAGCGTGCGGTACGCGCCGGTGATCTTCCAGGAGGCGGTGGCCGGCTCCGACGTGCGCGTGACGATCGTCGGGACGCAGGTGTTCGCGGCGGAGCTGCGGACCGAGGAGTCGGGGTACGCCTACGACTTCCGCGTCGACACCCACCACTGCCCGACGGCGGCGCACGACCTCCCGGCGCCGGTGTCCGCGGGGCTCCTGCGCCTCATGGAGGTGCTCGGGCTCTGGTACGGGGCGGTGGACCTGCGCCGCACGCCCGAGGGCGACTACGTGTTCCTCGAGATCAACCCGGCCGGGCAGTGGCTGTTCGTCGAGTACGCGACGGGCCAGCCGATCGCGGCGGCGCTCGCCACGCTGCTCGCACGGCTCGACCGCGAGGAGGACGCGGGCACGACGCGCCGCCGGGCGTGGCGGGCGGGCACCGGGTGAGCGGGCTCAGCGCCAGCGGTCGCGCCACCGTTCCCACGGTGGCGCGACCGTCCAGTTGAGGCGCAGGGTCCGCCACGCGCGGTCCATGCGCCGGCGGCGCTGGCGCCGCCCGCGCAGCGAGCGCGCCGACACGCCGACGCGCCACGACCGGTCGAGCACCGCGCGCCGGCGCGGGCCGAGCCGGAACGACAGGTCGAGGTCGTCGTGCACCTCGGGGTCGTCGCGCACGACGGCGTCGCGCACCGCCGCCCACGCGGTGCGGCGCAGCGCCATGCACGAGCCCCACAGCGCGGTGTGCCCGAGCGCGAGATGGCACAGCACGTAGTACGCGCCGAGGTACGCGACCGCGACGGCGGTCCGGACGCCGCGCGGCAGGTCGTGGAAGACGCCCGTTCCCGTCATCGCGTCGAGCGACGGGTCGTCCGCCATCCGGTCCACGACGCGCTCGACCCACCGCGCGTCCGGCTGCGAGTCGGCGTCGAGCCGCGCGATCACGTCGCCGCGCGCGGCGTCGTACCCGGTGGCGGCCGCGGCGGGGATGCCCACGTGGTCCTCGCGGACGACGACGGCGCCCCACCGGCGCGCGACGAGCGCCGAGTCGTCCCGCGACGCGTTGTCGACGACGACCACCTCGAGCGGTGCGACAGTCTGGCGCGCGAGGAGGGCGAGACAGCGGTCGAGCGCCACGGCGTCGTCCCGGACGGGGACCACCACGGACACCGTGGGGACCGCCCCCGTGGCCGCCGCCGCGCGCGTCACGCGCGCACCCGGGCCCGCGTCCCCGCGAGCGCGAGGACCCCGCCCGCCACCAGGGAGCCGAGCAGGCCCGCGGCGAGGTCGGTCACGGTGTCCGCGTACCCGACGCCGATGCGGTCGTCGAGGAACGTGTGCCCGGCCCACTCGCCGATCTCCCAGAGGATCGCGAGCACCGCGCCCGTGCCGGTCGTCGCCACGAGCACCCCGGCGCGGGCCCGCCCGGTCCGGGCGGCACGCGGGTCCGGGACGACCCGCGTGCGGACGAGGAGCACGCCCGCGAGCGCCGCGATCAGCCCCGTGCACGCGGCGTGCACGGCGAGGTCGAGCCAGGGGACGGCCTGGTACCAGTCGAGCTGCGCGGCCCAGGCGGCGACGACGAGCGTGCCCCCGTACGCGACGTCGAGGGGCGTCGCGACGCCGAGCGCGCGCGGCACCATGGTGCCGCCGAGCACGAGCAGGAAGAGGGCGACCGCGACCGGGTCGAGGCCCACGACGGCGAGCAGCAGGCTCGCCGCCGCACCGGCGCGCACCGCGTCCCCCGGCACGAGCGCGGCGCCGGGCGCCCGTACGTCCGCGCGCTCGGCCGTGCTCGGGGCGGTGTCGTGCATCCGTGACTCCTCGGCGGTCGTGCGGCGGGGCTCACAGCGTCACACCGGCAGACCGCGCTCGCACGCCCCGTCACGCCCCCCGCGCTGTCGCCCGCGTCACCACCGGAGACTGCTCCCGCGCCGCCGGCGCGCTCCGGCGCCGCGTCAGGGTCACGCCGCGCGCCACTCCTCGGCCAGGAGCGCGTACGTGACGCCGTCGACCCAGCCGAGGTCGCGGTGGAGCGAGTCCCGCACGCTCACGCCCTCGCGCCGCATGCCGACGCGCTCCATGAGGCGCCACGACGGCTCGTTGGCGAGGAACGCGTTCGCGACGACGCGCCGCAGGCCGAGGTCCTGGAAGCACACGCGCAGCAGCGCGCGCACCGCCTCGGTGGCGTACCCGTGCCCCTGGTGGGCGGGGGAGAGCGCCCAGCCGATCTCCGCCTCGTCGAGCCGGGGCCGGTCGGGGACGTCGCGCTGCGCCCACCCGTCGCGCACCGCGAGGTACAGGTCGCCGACGACCTCGCCGTCGTGCTCGACGACGAGGGTCGTGGCGAGCCGGTCCGGCTCCGCGTGGTGCTCGCGCCACTCGTCGACGTCGGCGAACCGCTGCGTGAGCCAGCGGTCGACGTCGGGCAGGCGGCGGTAGGCGAACAGGGCGTCGGCGTCGTCGGGGCGGGCGCGGCGCACGGACAGGCGCGGCGTCCCGACGGGCCAGGCGACCTGGCCGAGGACGTCCGGACGGGTCTCGGTGGTGTCGGCCATGGGCACCACCCTGGCACGCGCGGCGGCGCGGATCGAGGGGTTTGCGCGCCGGACGTCCGTGCCCGCGCGTCACACGCCGGGCGGGCTCGCGGTCGACAGGGTGACAGGGGCAGGCGCCGGCCGCACGCAGCGGGGGCACCGCGAGAGACCGCCGAGACCCGGCGGCGCGGCCCGGCCGGCGCGCGACGACCACCCGAGACGACCCGAGGCGCGCATGGACACCGAAGCGCTCGGTCCGGCGGTGCGGCGGTTCCGGCTCGCCGCCGACCTCACGCTCGAACGGCTCTCCGAGCTGTCCGGGGTGAGCGACCGTGCTCTCAGCGACATCGAGCGTGGCGCGGCGCTCGGCCCGCAGCACCGGACGATGGTCGCCGTCGTCGACGCGCTCGGCCTCGACGACGAGGACCGGGCGCTCGTCCTGCGCGCGGCGCGCGAGGGCCGCCGCCGCTCCCGGCCGGAGCCGGGGTGGCGACTGCCGCTGCCGCGCGGGGCCGCGGACTTCACGGGTCGCGAGGCCGAGCTCGCGCACGTCGCCGCGGCGCTGCGCGCCCGCCCGGGTGCCCCGCCGCCCGTCGTGCTCGTGACCGGGCCGCCCGGGTACGGCAAGACGAGCCTCGCCGTCCGCGCCGCGCAGCACCTCCAGGCGGAGTTCGACGACCTGCTCTTCCTCGACCTCGCGGGCACGGCGCCCGACGCGACGACGCCCCGTGCCGTCGTCGCGCGGCTCGTGCGGGCCCTCGGCGGGACGGGGGCGCGCGCCGCGGACGACCCGGCGCGGCTGCGCGCTCTCCTCGGGCACCGGCGCGTGCTCGTCGTGCTCGACGACGCGCGCGACGAGGCGCAGGTGCGCGCGGCGCTGCCCGCGGACGGCCCCGCGGCGGTGCTCGTCACGAGCCGGCGGCACCTCGAGGGTCTCGAGGACGTCGTGCGCCTCGACCTGGAACGGCTGCGGCCCGCCGACTCGCGCGCGCTGCTCGAGCGCATCGTGCCGCGCCACCAGGCGTCCCGCGCCGACCTCGCGCGCCTCGCCGCGCTGTGCGACGACGTGCCCCTCGCGCTGCGGATCGCGGCGAACCGGCTCGTGAGCCGCCCCACGTGGACGGTCGACGGCCTCGCGGAGCGGCTCGCCGTCGCCGACCGCCGCCTCGACGCCCTGGCCGCGGGCGACCTGTCGGTGCGTGCCGCGATCGCGCTGTCGTTCGACCAGCTCGGGCCCGCCGCGCAGCGGCTGTTCCGCCGGCTCGCGCTCGCGGACGGGCTCGACGTCGGCGCCGGGCTCGCCGCGACGCTCGCCGAGGAGTCGTTGCGCACGACCGAGGAGCTGCTCGACGAGCTCGTCTCCCTCAGCCTGGTGCGGGCGGTCGAGCGCGACCGGTACGCGCTGCACGACCTGCTGCGCCTCTACGCGCTGGGCGAGCTCGCCGCGGCCGAGACCGCGCAGGAGAGCGCCGCGGCTCGTCGCCGCGCGGACGCCTGGCTCCTGCGCACCACGGCCCGTGCCGCGCGCTGGCTCGAGCCCGGTGACCCGGGCGAGGGAGCGGCGGACCCCGGTGACGTCGCGGTGCTCGCGACGCGCGAGGAGGCGCGCGCGTGGCTCGTCGACGAGGCGCCGAGCTGGTTCGCGGCGCTGCGGCGCGTGGCCCGCGGCGGCGACCCGGCGACCGTCGTCGAGGTCGCCCGGACCCTGCACCGGTTCCCGGGGCTGCGGCACGCCTGGGGCCGCGGTCCCGGCGCCGCGCGCGTCCTCGACGACCGCGCGACGCCCGCGCGCGCCGCGGACGACGGCGGCCCCCGTCGCCGGGACGACGGGGGCCGCGTGCGTCGGCGTGTCAGGCGACGGCCTCGACAGCCTCGATGATCGTCGCCGCGACCTCGGCGGGGTGGGAGACGGACAGCGCGTGCGAGCCGCCGGTGACGCCCGTCGTGCTGCGCGACCCGGCGCGCTCGGCCATGAAGCGCTCGAGCTCGGCGGGGATGTTCCTGTCCTCCTCGCCGTAGACGAACCACGACGGGACCCGGCGCCACGCCGCCTCCGCGCCGGGCAGGCCCTCGCTCAGGGCGAGCTCGGTGACCGGGCGCTGCTCGGCGGCCATGACGACCGCGCGCTCGGTCGGCACGTCGGCCGCGAACTGGGTCGGGAACGCGTCGCCGCGGATCCGCAGCTCGTTGCCACCGCTCGTGAGCGGGTAGCCGATCAGGGTCTCGCCGAGCGTGCTGCCGGGGAACTTCTGCGACAGCTGGAGCGCGGACTCGCCCGTGTCGGGCGCGAACGCCGCGACGTAGACGAGCGCCTTCACGGCGTCGTTGTCCGCGGCCGCGCCGGTGACGACGATGCCGCCGTAGGAGTGCCCGACGAGCACGACGGGTCGGCCGATCGCCGCGATCACGTCGCGCACGTACTCGGCGTCGCCCGTGACGGAGCGCAGCGGGTTGGCGACGGCGACGACGTCGACCGACCGCGCGAGGAGGCGCTCGACGACGCCGTCCCAGCTGTCGGAGCCGGCGAACGCGCCGTGGACCAGGAGGACGATGGGCTGGGTGCTGGACATGAGGGTCCTTCTCTCTTCGGGGTGGGGAGGGTGTGCCGACCGCGGCGCCACGGCGGGCCCGCGGCACGGCCGCGCGGGTGCGCGGCCGGTCAGAGGGTGCCGAGCGCGGTGCGCAGCACGTGGACGGCCTGCTCGACGGCGGCCGTCGCGGCCTGCGTGGGGCGCAGCGGGTTGAGCATCATGAAGTCGTGGATCGTGCCGTTGTAGCGCAGGCTCGTCGTCGGGACGCCGGCCTGGAGCAGGCGGCGCGCGTACGCCTCGCCCTCGTCGCGCAGCACGTCGTTCTCGTCGACGACGACGAACGCGGGCGGGAGCCCGGCCAGGTCGTCGAGCGACGCGCGCAGCGGCGAGGCCGTGATCTCCTCGCGCCGGTCGTGGTCCGGCAGGTAGCTGTCCCAGAACCAGGCCATGGCCCGCGCGGTGAGGTGCGGGCCGTCCTTGAACTCCCGGTAGCTCGCCGTGTCCTGCGCGGCGTCCGTGACGGGGTAGTAGAGCGACTGGTGCACGAACGTCACGTCGCCGCGCTGCTTGGCGAGCAGCGTGAGCGCCGCCGTGAGGTTGCCGCCCACGGAGTCGCCCGCGACGGCGAGCCGTGACGCGTCGAGACCGAGCGCCGCGCCCTGGGTCGTGATCCAGCGCGCCGCGGCGTACCCCTGCTCGAGCGCCACCGGGTAGCGCGCCTCGGGGGAGCGGTCGTACTCGACGAACGCGACCGCGGCACGCGCGCCTACGGCGAGCTCGCGCACGAGCCGGTCGTGCGTGACGGTGCCCCCGAGGACCCAGCCGCCGCCGTGCATGTAGAGCACGACGGGGAACGGGCCGCTCTCGCCGCGCGGCGTCAGCACGCGGACGCGCACCGACCCCTCGCCGGCCGGGACGGTCACCCAGGTCTCCTCGACCATCGCCTTCTCGACGAGCTGCGACTGCAGGTCGTCGAGCACCTTGCGGGCGCGCTCGGGGCCGAGCTCGTCGACGAACGGGGGCGTCGCGACGGCGTCGGCGAACGCCTGCGCCTGCGGCTCCAGGACGGGTTCGCTCATGGTTCTTCTCCTTCGGTGCGGTTGCGGTGATCCCCTGCTCCTCCAGCGTGGGGACGCCCGGCCGGGGGCACCACGAAGAACCCACGCAGGAGTCGGGGCCGGGCGGCGTCGTGTCACACGCGCGCCGCGCGCGCGGTCGGACGGGGTGCGGCACGCGCGCCGGGCGGGTCCGGTCGAGTCGCGAGGCAAGAGCGGGAGCACCGGGTTTCAGGCGGCCCCCACCTGGGGGTACGCGCCCAGCAGATCGCGGCTGGTCCCACCCGCCGCCGGACCCGCCCGGCCGTCGCCGCGCCCGGTGCTGTCACAGATCGGGACGCTGCCCGGTCGCACGGGTGAGCCCCGTCCGTCCGGCCGGGGTGACGACGGCGCGAGGGGCGACGAGGATGACAGGCGTGGACGGACCGACGGCGGACCTCGCGACCGCGGAGCAGCAGTTCAGCGCCGCGCGGCGCCGCCTCTTCGGGATCGCGTACCGGATCCTGGGCAGCGCCGCCGAGGCGGACGACGTCCTGCAGGACGCGTGGCTGCGGTGGCAGACCTACGACCGCTCCACGGTGCGCAACCCCGACGCCTTCCTCACCACGACGACCACGCGTCTCGCGATCAACGTCGCCCAGTCCGCGCGCGTGCGCCGCGAGACGTACATCGGCCCGTGGCTGCCCGAGCCCGTCGACACGAGCGCCGACCCGACGCTCGGCGCCGAGCGCGGCGAGGCGCTCGAGGTCGCGCTCCTCATGCTGCTCGAGAAGCTCACCCCGACCGAGCGCGCCGCGTACGTGCTGCGGGAGGCGTTCGACTACCCGTACGAGCAGATCGCCGAGATCATCGGCCACACCCCGGCGAACGTGCGCCAGCTCGTCAGCCGCGCGCGCCGCCACCTCGGCGAGGAGCGCCGGGCGCCCGTCGCGCCCGAGGCGCAGCGCCGCCTCCTCACCGCGTTCGTCGCGGCCGCGAAGGCGGGCGACGTCGCCGTCCTCGAGCGGCTCTTCGCCGAGGACGTCATCTCCTACTCCGACGGTGGCGGCGTGGTCCGCGCCTCGAAGGTCCCCGTGGTGGGCCGGCCGCGCGTGGCCAAGTACCACCACGCGTTCGCCGAGCGCTTCTGGGCGGGTGTGGACGTCGAGCCCGCGGACGTCAACGGCTACCCGGCCGTGCGGCTCTCGCGCGACGGCGCGCTGTTCGCGGTGCTCACGGTCCGCGCCACGACCGCGGGCATCGACCGCGTGCTGTGGATGATGAACCCGCGCAAGCTCGCGGCCCTGTCCGCGTAGGCGCGGCGTGAGCTCACGTCGCAGCGGACGAAGGGGTCGGCGCGACGCCGACCACACGACGCACCAGCGCGTCGTCGAGGAGCTCGCCGCCGCGTCGCGCGCCCAGGACCGGGACGCGGTGCGCGGGCTGCTCGACCGCACGGCGACCCTCTGGGTCGACGCCACGGGGAGCGACGAGGCGACGCCGGGCGTCGTCGAGGGCGTCGACGAGACCGCGCGCGCCCTGTGCCGGGTGCTGCGCCCGGGCGAGGGCACGGACGTCGTCGTGCGCTCGGTCAACGGCGTCGCCGGGCTCGTGGTGCGCCACCACGGCCGCGTCACCGGCGTGGTCAGCGTCGCCGTGCGGTCCGGCCGCGTCGCCACGGCGTGGGCCGTGCTCAGCCCGGCCAAGCTCCGGACCTGGAACCGCGTCGACGGTCGGGGCGACGCCGCGACGGGCGGCGACGCCGCGACGGGCGGCGGCGCCGCGGTCTAGGGTCGCGTGCCTCGACGTGCTCCGGCGCGCTCGACGCCCTGACGCCGCCCGCGCCGGCTCACACGAGGTCGACGTCCGCGAAGAGCGCGGCGTGGTCGGACGCGGCGTGCGAGGGCGCGGTCATCGTGTCGTAGTGCGGGAACAGGGTGCCGTTCGTGCCGCCCCACACGCCCTTGCGGAAGACCGACCCGCCGACGGTGCGCTCGAACAGCGCGGGGGAGAGCAGCACGTAGTCGATCTTCTGGCTCGCGGTGCCGTTGCCGTACGTGCCGGGCCGGCCGTCGCCGCGGAACGCGGGGTGCTCGCTGACGTCGCGCAGGTCCGTCCCCTGGAGCAGGGGGCGCAGCGGCGTCGATCCGGGCGTGTCGTTGAGGTCGCCCACGACGACGACGTTCTCCTCGCCGCGCGCCCGCAGCGCGGCGTAGATCGCGGCGGTGCGCGTCGCCTGGCGGCGCCGGGTCGCGTCGGACTCGGACTGCTTCCCGTACCCCTTGGACTTGAAGTGGTTGACGAGCACGGTGAGCGTGGCGCCGCCCGGCAGCTCGACGACGTACTCGGGGCAGTCGCGGCCGAAGACGAGCCGTCCGCGCGAGTCGCGGTCGTCGACGTGCGAGCGCACCGACCCGATCCGGTACGGGCGCGTGGTGAGGAGGCCGACGTCGATGCCGCGGTCGTCGTTGCCGTCGATGACCATGACGTGGGGGTAGCGCGGGCGCCCCGCCCGGGTGACGCCCGCGTCGGTGAAGTGCTTGAGCGCGACCCGGTTCTCGGCCTCGACGACGGCGAGGACGTCGGCCCGGACGTCGGTGACGACGCGCGCGGTGTGCACCATGGCGAGCTCGTCGACGCGGTCCTTGACGAGGTCCACCCAGCCGACCCAGTCACCGCGCCCGCGCGCGACGACCTCGGTCCGTGCGGTGCCGGCGGCCACGGACCCGGTCCGTCGCACGAGCCGTCCCCGGACCTGCCGCAGCACGGCGAGGGCGGCGGCGTCGGAGCGCAGGAGGCCGAGGGTGCCCAGGTGCTCGAGGATCTCCGCGCGCACCTCGGGCCCGTACGTCTCCTCGGCGAGGAGGGCGTTGACGCGCGCGTGCGCGGCGAGCACCGCGTTGCCGCCCGTGAGCGGTCCCGCCATCGCGCGGGGGCGCTCGAAGAGGTTCTCGACGTTGAACGTCCCGATCCGGACCGTCGCCATCGTGGTCTCCCGGTGCACGGCCCGGGCTCCCGGGTGGTCGCGGACGCGGGCCGGCTCTACCGGGAGGGAGGGGCGTGCGGTGCGGTCCGGGACACGCCGACGGCGGCGCCCGGCCGGTGTCACCGCCACCGGCCGGGCGGCTCGGGGCCGGACCGGCGGACCGGCCCGGTGGCTCGTCAGCGTCGGCGCGGGGCGGGCGCCGACGGGTAGATGTCGCGGAACGCGGGCTCGAACGGGCGTCTGAGCAGGCGCAGACCGGCCTGCTCGGGCGTGCGTCCGCCCTTGGCGGCGTTGCACGGCTCGCACGCCGCGACGGCGTTGAGCCACGTCGTCGTGCCGCCCTGGCACCGCGGGACCACATGGTCCATGGTCGTCGCGGTCCCGCCGCAGTACGCGCACCGGTACCGGTCGCGGCGCAGCAGCGCGGCGCGCGAGTACGGCACCCGGCCCTGGCGCTCGTACACCCACCGCGCGTGCACGTACCGCACGAGGGCGACGGACCGCGGGCGCTGGTAGGGACCGAACGTCTCGCCCTCGACCGCCTCGAGCACCTCGGCGACGCGCCGGTGGAGCATGCGGATGGCGTGACGCAACGACACGCGGCCGAGCTCCTGGCTCCCGCCGAGGTTGTAGATGACCACCTCGCTCATCGTCGCGCCTCCTGTCGTTCACGGGCCGGGACGACGAGAGCCGTCCCAGGACGGTGCCCCAGGACGGCTCAGCAGGTGGACGACGTGCGTCGTCTACCTGGAGAGCGGCCTTCGGGACGGGTCGACGGACCACGGGTTCGTCACGGTCCACCTTCCCTCACCGGTCGTCATGGTCGAGCGTCCGGGCGATGTCGACCGGACGCCAAGAGGCTATGCCTGCGAGCGCGAGACGTCCACGGTTTAGCGTCGGCACGTCGCCGACGCGCCGACCCCGGTCCGGTCCCGTCGGGTCAGGAGCGGCGGCCGCGCAGCGCGATCACCGGGCCGGAGAACAGCGCGATGCCGAGCATGAACCCGACGTCGTACCAGTTCCCGTCGTTGTCGACCTCGTAGATGCTCACCGTGTCGGTGAAGAGCGACACGATGAAGCTGACCGGCAGGATGATGCCGTGCCACAGGCCCCACCAGAACCCGTACCCGCCGGGGGTCTGGTCGGGGTTGGGCCCGGCGGCGCAGGCTCCCAGGAGCAGGATCCCGCCGACCACGAGGGCGGCGACGGCGAGCCCGCGGGGCGCGCCGCGGCGCGCGGGTGCGTTCATCGGTGCACGTCCTTCCGTCAGTCGAGCGCGGGGGGTGCGGCGGCCGGCGGCGCCGGCTCGAGCGGGAGGCGCACGACGAACCGCGTGTCGCCCGGGACGGACGTCACGGTGAGGTCGCCGTGGTGCTTGTTCACGACGATCCGCCACGAGATGTCCAGGCCGAGCCCGGTGCCCTGCCCGACGGGCTTCGTCGTGAAGAACGGCTCGAAGATGCGGGGCCGCACGTCGTCGGGGATGCCGGGCCCGGTGTCGGCGATCTCGATCTCGGCGCGGTCCTCGACGCGGCGCGTCGTGACCGTGAGCGTCCCGCTGCCGCCCATGGCCTGCGCCGCGTTCTCCACGAGGTTGGTCCAGACCTGGTTGAGCTCGGCCGCGTACACGGGGACGCGCGGGAGCGTGGGGTCGTAGTGCCGCACGACCTCCACCCCGGCGAGCACCTGGTCGAGCATCGTCAGGGTCGAGTCGAGGAGCTCGTGCAGGTCGACGGGCCGGAACGGCGCGCGGTCGAGCTGGGAGTACTGCCGCGCGGCCCCGACGAGGGACGAGATGCGGACGGTGGCGTCCTCGATCTCCGCCATGAGCTGCTCGGTCTCGATCGTGTACGCGATCCAGCTCACGGTCCCGGGGAGCGCGCCCGCGTCGACGCGCTCCGCGGCGCGGTCGAGCCACACCTCGTCGATCCCGGCCTGGACGAGCGCGGGCGAGACGCGCCAGCCCTCGGGCAGGCCGTGGTCGTCGAGCCAGTCGGTGAGACGGTCCTCGAGGTCGGACGTCTCGAGCGCGCCCACGGCGTCGGCGGTGCGCGTGTCCCGGTAGCGCTCGAGCGCGGCCTCCTGGAGGCGGATGACCTCGGCGAGCGTGGCGCGGTCGAACGGGCCGTCGGCGATGAGCGCGAGCTTGTGCCGCATCGCGGCGACGCGCTCGCGCAGCGTCCCCGTCGCGCGCACGGCCGCGGCGGCGGGGTTGTTGAGCTCGTGCGTGAGGCCCGCGGACAGGGACCCGAGCGCGAGCAGCCGCTCGCGCTGCCCCACGACCTGCTGCGCGTCGCGCGTGCCCCAGAACACGCCCTCGAGCAGGTGGACGGCCATGGGGAACCACTCGGTCATGAGCTTGGCGAAGTCGTGCGCCTCGAGCACGAAGAACCGCGACGGCTCCAGCGCGCGGGCGGAGTGCAGGTAGGTCTGGGGGAGCCGGTCGCCGAGGTAGGCGTTCCACGCGCCCAGGTACACGCCGACCTGGTGGGTGCGCGAGACCTCGACGTCGTCCTGGCCCACGCGCCGGTAGAGCGCGACGCCGCCGTCGAGCATGACGTAGAACGCCTCGGCGGGCGAGCCCTCGTGGAAGAGCCAGCCGGCGTCGTGCCGCTCGACGTGCCCGGTCGCGCACAGCCACGCGAGCTGGTCGTCCGTGAGGTGCTCGAACAGGAACGTGCCGCGCAGCTCGTCGACGTCGCACGGCAGCCATCCCCGCGGGGCCGCGGCGGCGCGGGTGCCCGCGGCGGGCGGGGTGGTGGTGGGGTCCTCGGTGCTGGTCACGGTGCGCCTCCGGTGGTCGGGTGCGGGTCGCTCGAGGGGTCGGTGCGGTCGGGGGTCAGAGCTGTTCGAGGTAGCGGTGCACGAGCATGACGGCCATCGCGCCCTCGCCCACGGCGGACGCGACGCGCTTGGCGGACTCCGAGCGCACGTCGCCCGCGGCGAACACGCCGGGCACGGACGTCTCGAGGTGGTACGGGGGACGGTCGAGCGTCCACCCCGACGGCGGCGCGCCGTCGCGCAGGAGGTCCGGCCCGGCGAGCACGTACCCGCGCGGGTCGCGCGCGACGACGCCGTCGAGCCAGTCGGTGCGGGGCGCGGCGCCGATGAACACGAACGCCCAGCCGCACTCGACGAGCGCGGTCCGGCCGGTGTCGAGGTCGTGGAGCTCGAGGTGCTCCAGGTGGTCGTCCCCGGACGCGGCGACGACCTCGGTGCGGGTGAGGACCCGCACGCGCGGGTGCGCCTCGACCTGCTCGACGAGGTAGGACGACATGGAGCGCGCGAGCGTGTCGCCGCGCACGACGAGCGTGACGCGCTTGGCCTCGCGCGCCAGGTAGAGCGCCGCCTGGCCCGCGGAGTTCGCGCCCCCGACGACGTACACCTCCTGGTCGTGGCACGCCGTGGCCTCGGTGAGCGCCGACCCGTAGTACACGCCGCGCCCCACGAGGTCGCCGAGACCGGGGCCGTCGAGCAGCCGGTAGGACACGCCGGACGCGAGGATGACGGTGTGCGCGTCGATCGCGGTGCCGTCGGGGAAGCGCACGCTGCGCGCGGGGCCGTCGACGTCGAGCTCGACGGCGTCGCGCGTGGTGACGATCTCCGCGCCGAACCGCACGGCCTGGCGTCGCGCACGCTCGGCGAGCTGGGCGCCGGAGATGCCGTCGGGGAAGCCGAGGTAGTTGTCGATGCGCGAGCTCTGCCCGGCCTGCCCGCCCGTCGCGGTGCGCTCGACGAGCACGGTGCGCAGTCCCTCCGACGCCCCGTACAGCGCCGCGCTGAGCCCGGCGGGCCCGCCGCCCACGACGACGAGGTCGTAGAAGTCGGCGGTCGGGCGGGTCGCGAGCCCGACGCGCTCGGCGAGCGTGGCGTCGTCGGGCGCGACGAGGGCCTCGCCGTCGGGCGTGACGACGAGGGGGAGCGTCGCGGGGTCGGCCCGCGCGGCGGCGAGCAGCCGCGCGCCCTCGGCGGACTCCGACGGGTACCAGCGGTAGGGCACGCGGTTGCGCGCGAGGAACTCGCGCACCTGCGACGAGCGCGCCGACCACCGGTGCCCCACGACGACGGTCTCCGCGGGCCGGTGCCGGTCCGTCGCCGACCACGCCTCGAGCTGGGCGTCGACCACGGGGTAGAGCTTCTCCTCGGGCGGGTCCCACGGCTTGAGCAGGTAGTAGTCGAGGTCGACGACGTTGATCGCCTCGATCGCCGCCTCCGTGTCCGCGTAGGCGGTGAGCAGGACGCGGCGCGCGGCGGGGAAGAGGTCCATCGCCTGCTCGAGGAGCTCGACGCCCGTCATGCCCGGCATCCGGTGGTCGGCGAGCACGAGGGCGACGTCCTCGCCGCGCAGCGCGAGCTCGCGCAGGGCGTCGAGCGTCGCGGGGCCGGACTCGGCGCGCACGATCCGGTAGCGGTCCCCGTAGCGGCGCCGCAGGTCGCGCGCGACCGCGCGCGACACCCCCGGGTCGTCGTCGACGGTGACGATCGCGGGGCGGTTCGTCGCGACGGTGGGTTCCACACGGCCTCCTCGGCAGCCACGGACGGGCGAGTGCCATCCTCCCGCCGCTGGGCCGCCGCGTCCACGGGCGGCGTGGCGCAGGTCACTCTTGACGCCGAGGAACGCTCCGCTAGGTTAGGTGAGGCAAACCTCAGGTCTGCCCGTCGCGCTCTGCGGCGGTCCTCTCCCCGTCCCTGGAGCCCTCGTCATGCTCTCAGCACGCCCCGTCGCGCCCGCGACCGCCCGCCCGACCGCCGCCCCGCCCGTCGAGGCGCTCCTCACGAGCGCGACCGCGAGCGCCTACGCGAGCACCGTGCACGCCGTGGTGGACGACGTCGCGGCGCGGCTCGGGGCCGTGCGCCAGCCCTGGTCGGGCGCGAGCCGCGCGCACCTCGCGGCGCTCGTCGACGCCGTCGACCTCGACGCGCCCGGCGTCGGGACGGACGCGGCGCTGCGCGAGTCGGCCGACCTGTACGCGACCCACGCGGTGTGGTTCCACGACCGTGCCTACGCGGCCCACCTCAACTGCCCGGTCGCGCTGCCGGCCGTGGGCGCCGAGGCGATGCTCGCGGCCGTCAACACGTCCGTCGACACGTACGACCAGTCGACGGTCGCGACGCTCATGGAGCGGCGCGTCGTCGCGTGGACCGCGCGCCGCGTCGGGTACGCCGCGGGCGACGGCGTCCTCACGTCGGGCGGCACCCAGTCCAACCTGCACGCGCTCTTCCTCGCCCGGGAGCGCGCCGTCGAGCGCGCCGCGCGCGCGGGCGGACCCGGGCGGGCCGCCGTGCTGCCCCGCCTGCGCGTCCTCGCGGCCACGTCGAGCCACTTCAGCGTGGCCCGCTCGGCCCTGCTGCTCGGCCTGGCCGACGACGCCGTGCTCCACGTCGGGGCAGACGCCGACGGCCGCCTCGACCCCGCGGCGCTCGCGGCGGCGGTCGGCGCGGTGCGCGCGGCCGGCGACGTGGTCATGGCGGTCGTCGCGACCGCGGGCACCACGGACCGCGGCTGCGTGGACCCCCTCGCGGCGGTCGCGGACGTGTGCGACGCGACGGACGTGTGGCTGCACGTCGACGCGGCGTACGGCTGCGGCCTGCTCGTGTCGCCCACGCGCCGGCACCTGCTCGACGGGATCGAGCGCTCCCGCTCCGTCACCGTCGACTACCACAAGGCGTTCTTCCAGCCCGTGTCCGCGAGCGCCCTCCTCGTGCGCGAGCGCGCCGACCTCGAGCGCGCCGCCCACCACGCGGACTACCTCAACCCGCGCGAGGACGCCGAGCCCAACCAGGTCGACGTGTCGCTGCAGACGACGCGCCGCTTCGACGCGCTCAAGGTCTGGGCGACGCTGCGCGCGCTCGGCCCCGACGGCGTCGGGCGCCTCGTCGACGCGGTGTGCGACCTCGCCGCGGCCGTCCACGCCGACCTCGCGGACGACCCGGACCTGCGCGTCCTGGCCCGCACGGACCTGTCGACGGTCCTGTTCCGGTACGAGCCGCCGGGTCTCGCGCCCGAGCGCGCGGACCGGCTGGTCCCGCTCGTGCGGCGCGTGCTGTTCGAGTCCGGGCGCGCGGTCGTGGCCAGGACCGTGCTCGACGGCGTGCCCTGCCTCAAGCTCACGCTCCTCAACCCGGCCGTCACGCTCGCGGACGTGCGCCGCGTCCTGGACCTCGTGCGCACGACCGCGCAGGCCCTCGTCGAGCGCGACGAGCTCCTCCACGACGACGACGTCGCGACGCACGCCGCGGACCTCGTGGCGTCCCTGGCGACCGCCGGGGCGGTGACCCGATGACCGCGACCGCTCCCACGACGAGCGGCCCCGCCCCGGCGCCTCACGACCCGGAGCGCGTGCGCGACGTCGTCGGCGTGGGGATCGGGCCGTTCAACCTCGGCCTCGCCGCGCTGTCCGCGCCCCTCGACGACGTCGACGCCGTGTTCCTCGACGCGGCGCCCGAGTTCCGCTGGCACCCCGGCATGATGATCGAGGGCGCGACGATCCAGGTCCCGTTCCTCGCCGACCTCGTGACGATGGCGGACCCGACGTCGCCGTACTCGTTCCTCGCGTTCCTCAAGGCGACGGGCCGGCTGTACCCGTTCTACATCCGCGAGTCCTTCTACCCGCTGCGCGCCGAGTACGACGCGTACTGCCGCTGGGTCGCGGCCCGCCTGGGCTCGCTGCGCTGGTCGCGGCGCGTCGTCGCCGTCGAGCACGACGCCGCCGCGGACGCGTTCGTCGTGCGGGCCGAGGTGCTCGCCGCCGACGGCACCGTGACGGGCACCGAGGAGCACCGGGGCCGCCACCTCGTGCTCGGTGTCGGCACCGCGCCGGTGCTGCCGCCCGCGCTGCGGGCGCTCGCGGACGAGGTCGCGCGCGGCGAGCACCCGGGTGCCGGGCCGCTCGTGCACAGCGCGCAGTACGTGCCGCACCGTGACGCGCTCGCCGCGGCGGGGTCCGTGACGGTCGTCGGCTCGGGCCAGTCGGCCGCCGAGGTGTACCGCGACCTGCTCGACGGCGTGCACGGCGACGCCGACCGGCCCGGGTACCGGCTCGACTGGGTGACGCGCTCGCCGCGCTTCTTCCCCATGGAGTACACGAAGCTCACGCTGGAGATGACGTCGCCGGAGTACACCGACCACTTCCACGGCCTGCCGCTCGAGCTGCGCCAGCTCCTCGCGCGCGAGCAGCGCGGCCTGTACAAGGGGATCAGCGGCGACCTCGTGGACGAGATCTACGACGCGCTGTACCGCCTGAGCCTCGACCGGCCGGTGCCGACGACGCTCCTCACGGACACCGAGGTCGTCGCGGCCCGGTACGAGCCGGGCGAGGCCGGGGACGCGGGGGAGTACGTGCTGCGACTGCGCCACGCGCAGCTCGGGCGGGAGGCCGAGCGCCGCACGCGCGCGCTCGTCGTCGCGACGGGGTACGCCGCGTCGGTCCCGGCGTTCCTCGACCCGGTGCGTCACCTGCTGCGCTTCGACGAGCTCGGCCGCCTCGACGTCGCGCGCGACTACACGGTGGACGACGTGCGGCGCGTGCACGTGCTCAACGGCGAGGAGCACACGCACGGGGTCACGGCGCCGGACCTCGGGTTCGCCGCGTGGCGCAACTCCGTGGTGCTGCGCACGATCACGGGCCGCGAGGTGTACCCCGTGGAGGAGCGCATCGCGTTCCAGACGTTCGGGCTGCCCGACGACGCCGCGACCCGCCCGGCGCCCGTGCCCGCGGGCGAGCGCGCGGGAGGGGAGGCCCGATGACCGCCACGACGACCGTCCCGGTCGCGACCGCAGGGTTCGCCGTGCGCGCCCGGCTCGGCGCCGGGCACGCAGACCTCTCCCTGGAGCCCGTCGACCCGGTGCGCGACGCTGCGCTCGTGCAGGGCTGGCTCGCCCACCCGCGCTCCGCGTTCTGGCAGCTGGGCCACCTCGACGTCGACGGCGTGCGCGCCTACCTCGCGGGGGTCGGGGCCGACCCGCACCAGGACGCGTGGCTCGGCCGGGTGGACGGCGTGCCGGCGTTCCTCGTGGAGACGTACGACCCGGCGCGCGTCACGCTCGCCGACGTCCCCGCGGCCGTCGCCCTCCTGGAGCCCGGCGACGTCGGGATGCACCTGCTCGTCGCGCCCCCGGACGGCCCGGCGCGCCGCGGCTTCACGTCCGCGGTCATGGGCGCCGTCGTGCGGTTCTGCCTCGACCCCGCCGGGTGCGGGGCGCGGCGCGTCGTCGTCGAGCCCGACGTGCGCAACACGGCGGTCGCGGCGAAGAACGCCGCAGCCGGGTTCCGGGTGCTGCGCGAGGTCGCCCTGCCGGGCAAGACCGCGCACCTCGCCGTCGCGACGCGCGCCGACCTCGACGCGAGCCCGCTGGGCGACGGCGTCGACCTCGCGCCGCACCTGCGCCCCGACCTCGCCGAGCGTGCGCACCGCCACCTCGTCGCGAAGGCGATCGCGGAGCTCACGCACGAGCGCCTGCTCGCGCCGCGCGCCGAGGTCTGGCCGGTCGAGGCGAACGGCCCCGGCGAGTACGCGCTGCCCGTCGCGGACGGCTCGGTGGAGTACCGGTTCGTGGCGCGGCGGTACGCGCTCGAGCACTGGGTGCTCGACGAGGCGTCGATCCGGCGCACCACGACGGCCGGGCGCGGCACGGCGGACCGGCCGGACGACGCGGGCGACCCCGCGGGTGCGGGTGGCACCAGCACGCCGCGGGACCTGCCGGTCGACGCGCTCGACCTCGTCGTCGAGCTGCAGCCGGACCTGAACATCCCCGACGACCTGCTCGCCACGTACCTCGAGGAGGTCTCCTCGACGCTCGCGAGCGCGACCGCGAAGCTCGAGCGGTACGAGCGCACCGGCGGCCCGAGCGCGACCGACCTCCTCGACGCGTCGTTCCAGCAGGTCGAGGCGGCGATGACGGAGGGGCACCCGGGGTTCGTCGCGAACAACGGGCGCCTCGGGTTCGGCCTCACCGAGTACCGGGCGTACGCGCCCGAGAACGGGGGCCGCGTGCGGCTGCTGTGGCTCGCCGCGCGGCGCGCGCACACGCACCTCGCGCTCGGCGCCGGGCTCGACGAGGCGACGCACTACGGCGCCGAGCTCTCCGACGACGAGCGGGCCGCGTTCGCGGACCGGCTCGCCGCGCGCGGCCTCGACCCGGCCGACTACCTCTACCTGCCCGTGCACCCGTGGCAGTGGGAGCATCGCGTGCCCATCACGTTCGCGGCCGACGTCGCTCGGGGCGACCTCGTCCCGGTCGGCCAGGGTGCCGACGAGTACCAGCCGCAGCAGTCGATCCGCACGCTGTTCAACCTCACCCGCCCGGGCCGCCACTACGTCAAGGTCGCGCTCGCGATCCAGAACATGGGGTTCCTCCGCGGGCTGTCGCCCGCGTACATGCGCGACACCCCCGCGATCAACGACTGGGTCGCCGACCTCGTCGCCGCCGACCCCGAGCTCGGCGGCCGCGGCTTCACCGTGCTGCGCGAGCTCGCCTCGATCGGGTACACCGGCGACGTCTACCACCGCACCGCGACCCCGTCGGCGCACCGCAAGATGCTGGCCGCGCTGTGGCGCGAGAGCCCCGTGCCGCGCACCGCGCCCGGGGAGCGCCTCGCGACCATGGCCTCGCTCCTGCACCGCGACCCCGACGGCGCCGCGCACGCGACCGCGCTCGTGCGCGCCTCCGGGCTCGACCCCGCCGACTGGGTGCGCGCCTACCTCGACGCCTACCTGCGCCCGCTCGCGCACGCCCTCCTCGCGCACGACCTCGCCTTCATGCCGCACGGCGAGAACCTCGTCCTCGTGCTCCGCGACCACGTCGTGGTCCGCGCGATCATGAAGGACGTCGGCGAGGAGGTCGCCGTCCTCGGCGACGCCCCGCTCCCGCCCGGCGTCGAGCGGGTGCGCGCCGTCGTCGACGACGAGGAGAAGGCGCTCGCGATCTTCACCGACGTGTACGACGGCGTGCTGCGCCACCTCGCCGCGATCCTCGCCGGCGACGGCGTGCTGCCCGAGGACCGGTTCTGGCGCCTCGTCGCCGAGTGCCTCGACGCCCACCGCGCCGACCACCCGGACCTGCGCAGCGGCGTCGACCTGCGCGTGCCCCGCTTCGCGCACTCGTGCCTCAACCGGCTCCAGCTGCGCAACACGCTCCAGATGGTCGACCTCGCCGACCAGTCCGCGTCCCTGCTCTACGCGGGCACGCTCGCCAACCCCGCGGGCCGGGGGGCCTGACGTGGGCGCGCCCACCCCCGTCCCGCCGGGCGGGTTCGCCGTGCACCGCGACGCGTGGGGCGTGCCGCACGTGCGCGCCGCCGACGAGCTCGCGCTCGCGCGCGGCCAGGGGTACGTCACCGCGCTCGACCGCGGCTGGCAGATCGAGGTCGACCGGTGGCGCGCCGAGGGGCGCCTCGCCGAGCGGATCGGCGAGCCGGGCCTCGCCTGGGACCGGTTCGCCCACCGCGTCCGCCTCGCCGACACCGCGCGCCGCGCCTACACGGCGCTCGCCGACGACGACCGCGCCTGGGTCGACGCCTACACCGCGGGCGTCACCGAGGGCCTGGGACGCGGGCGCGACGTGCCCGAGATGCACGCCCTCGCCGACCCCGCGTGGCCCGGCGGGGGCGACCTGCCACCGCACGAGCCGTGGCCCGCGTGGGCGCCCCTCGGCGTCTTCCTCGTCGCGCACGTCCTGTTCTCCGGCTTCCCGCACGTGCTGTGGCGCGACCACGTCGCCCGCACCCTCGGGGCCGCCGTCGCACGCTCCCGGCCCGACGTCCCGCTCGCCGCGGTGCTCGACCTGCTCGCCGTCGACGGCGGCCCCGGCTCGGGCTCGAACGCCTGGGCGCTCGCGGGCACCCGGACCCGCAGCGGGGCGCCGCTGCTCGCGGGGGACCCGCACCGCCTGCTCGAGCTGCCGGGCGTCTACCAGCAGGTGCGCCTCGCGTGCGACGCGTACGACGTCCTGGGTCTCGCGTTCCCCGGCGTGCCGGGCGTGCCGCACGTCGGGCACGCGGGTGCTGCCGCGTGGGGCGTGACGAACGCGATGGCGCACCACGTGGACGTCGTCGCCGAGCGCCTGCGCCGTACCCCCGACGGGGGTGTCGAGGCGCAGGGACCGGACGGGCCGGAGCGCGCCGACGTCGTCGTCGCCACCGTGCGCGTGCGCGCGGCCGGCGGCCCGGTCGAGCACCGGGTCGAGACGGTCGAGACGGCGCGCGGCGTCGTCGTCACGGGCGGGCCCGACGAGCCCGACCGGACGTTCGCGGTGCGCCTGCCCGCGCGCGTGGACGCCGACCTCGGCGTCGCGGTGTGGCGGCGGCTGCTGCACGCCCGCTCGGCGCGCGACGTCACCGACGCCTTCGCGACGTGGGTGGACCCGGTCGACCGCGTCCTCGCGGCGGACCGCCACGAGGTGCTGTCCGTCACCGCGGGGCGCGTGCCGCGCCGGGACCGCGCCGAACGGGCCCTGCCGCTGCCGGGCTGGACCGACGCCGGGCGCGCCCGGGACTGGGTCACGCCGCCCCCGCCCGTCGTCGTGCACGACGTCGCGGTCGACGCGAACGAGCGCCCCGAGCGACCCGACACCGACCTCGGCCACACCTACGCGCCCCCGCACCGCGCGCACCGCGTCCGCGCCCTGCTCGACGCGACCGGACCCGCCGCGGGCGGCCGGGCGGGGAGCCCGGCGGGCGGTGCCACGGACGCGGCGGACGGCGCCGCGACGGCCGCCGACCAGGCGCGCGTGCACGCGGACACGCTGCTCGGCGGCGCGGACGGCCTGCTGCGGTGGCTCGACGACGAGCCGGGCGGGCGAGCGCCCGCGACCGCGCGCGCCGCGGCCCGGCTGCGCGCGTGGGACCGGCGCATGGACGCGGGCAGCACCGACGCGGCGCTGTTCGCCGCATGGAGGTCGGCCCTCGTGCGCCGGGTCGCGGCGCACCCGGCGATCGCACCCCTGCACGCGCCGCACGGCCTCGACGAGGTGTTCGCGCCGTGGATGTCCGTCCCGGGGCGCGTCGCCGACGCCCTGCCCGCGCTGCTCGGCGCAGCGTGGCTCGGGATCGACGGCGCCGCCGAGGCGTGGGCCGCGCTGGCCGAGGTGGCCCACGCCGACGACGGCCGCACCGGACCGGCGCCGACGTGGGGCGACACGCACCGCGTGCTCGGACTGCACGTGCTCCTCGACGTCCCGGGCGCCCCCGCGCCGCGCGTTCCGGCCGTGCCGCTCGGCGGCGACACCGACACCGTGCGATGCACAGCGAGCACACCCGGCACCACCGACACGTGCGTGCGCGGATCGGTCGCGCGGTGGGTGTGGGACCTCGCCGACCGGGACGCGAGCCGCTGGGGCGTCCCGTTCGGCGCGAGCGGCGACCCGCGCTCGCCCCACTTCGCGGACCAGCTCGACGCGTGGGCCCACGCCGCGACCGTGCCCGTCGTGACCGACTGGACCCGGCTGACCCTGGAGGAGACCCGATGACCGCGCCCACCACGCGCGCCCCCGACCCGGCGCGCGGCCTGCCCGGCCCGGGGGAGGGCCCCCTGCGCACGGGCACGCCCGGCGAGCTCCTGCGCACCCACACCGCGCCCGACGGCGGCGAGCTCACGCTGCGCGTCCTCGACCCGGACGCCGACCTCGACGTGCTGCACGCGTGGGTGAGCCGGCCGTGGGCACGGTTCTGGGGCCTCGGCGGACTGACGCGGTCCGCGCTGCGCGACCTCTACGCGCACGTCGGGTCGCTGCCCACCCACCACGCGTTCCTCGTGCGCTGGGACGCGGAGCCCGTCGCGCTCCTGCAGACGTACGAGCCCGCGCACGACCCCGTCGCCGACGCCTACGTCGTGCGGCCGGGCGACGTCGGCGCGCACTTCCTCCTCGGCGGTCGCGGCCCGCGCGGGACGCGCCTGTGGGACGCGCTCGGCCCGCTCGTCGTCGGGTTCTGCCTCGACGACCCGCGCGCCGACCGGGTCGTCGTCGAGCCCGACACGGCGAACGACCGCGCCCACGCCCGCATGCGCACGCTCGGGTTCGAGGTCGCCGCGCCCGTGCGCGTCGGCGACAAGGACGCGCTGCTCGCGTTCCTCACGCGCGAGCGCGCCCGCCCCCTCCTCGACGCCGCCGCGGCCGCCGTGCGCCGCTGAGCGACGCCGGGGTCCCGGCGCCCGCCCCCGACCCGACCGGGCGCCTCGCGCCGCGCGGACCTCAGGGACCTCAGCGCGCGCCGGCGACCGCGTGCCCGGCGTCGCGCAGCGCGCGGGTCGCAGCCGCCAGCCGCCCTTCCGGGACGAGCACCAGGTCCGCGTGGAACGTGGACGCGACGAACACCGGCACCCCGGCCTCGGCGAGCGGCCCGACGACGGACGCGAGCACCCCCGTCGTCTCCAGCCCGTGCGCGGACCCGTAGAACCCCGCCCACCGCTCGGCCTCGTCGAACGGCGACGCGTGCCGCACCACCGTCAGCCCCTCGGGCGCGCGCACGAGGGCGACCCACTCGTCGTCCTCGGGGAACGTGGCGCCCGGGACGTGGGCGAGCAGGAATCGGTCGGGGACGACGTGCAGGTCCAGCGTGGTCATGCGCCGCACCGTAGCGGTCCGCGCCCACACCCCGCCCGCGCCGTCGGGCGCGGAGGTCGCTCACCGCGCCAGGCGCTCGACGACCGCCCCGTACAGCCACGGCGCGGCGCTCGCGGTGGGCACGATCGCGCGGCGCGCGGGGCTGCCCGCCCAGGCCAGGAGCCCTGCGGTGAGCACGCGGTAGTCGCGCGTGGCGCGCGCCCACGCGCGCTCGTACGCCGCCGCGTCGTCGAGGTGGCGCACCGCGGCCTGCGCCTGCGCGAGCCCGACGCGCACGCCCTCGCCCGTGAGCGCGTCGACGTACCCCGACGCGTCGCCGACGAGCCGTACGCGCCCGGCGGTGCGGCGCCGGGCGCGCTGGCGCAGCGGCCCGGCGCCGCGCACGCGCCCGAGGACGGGCACGTCCCGCACGCGGTCGGCGAGCTCGGGGAACGCGTCGAGGCCGGCCCGTGCGTCGCGCCCCGCGTTGCGCGACGCGTCGCGGTGGGTGAGGACGGCGACGCCGACGACGTCGGGCGCGACCGGCGTCACGTACGCCTCGGCGTGCGGCGCCCAGTGCACCTCGACGAGGTCGGTCCAGGGCGCGACGCGGTAGTGGGTGCGCAGCCCGAACCGGGCGCGGCCGCGCGCGGGGGCGTCGAGACCGGCGAGGCGCCGCACGGTCGAGTGCAGCCCGTCGCACCCCAGGAGCCAGTCGGCCCGGACGACGCGCGAACCGTCGCCCTGGTCGGAGGGCGCGTCGTCGTGCGGGTCGAGGGTGACGTCGACGCCGCGGGCGTCCTGCGTGAGCGTGCGCAGCGTCGCGTGCTCGACGACCACGCCCTCGGCGAGCGCGCGCTCGCGCAGCGCCGCGTGCAGCGCGGTGCGGCGCACGCCCCGGCCCGGTCCCGCGGCGAACGGGTGGTCGGCGTGGCGCGTGGCGTCGCGGTAGCTGATGCCGGCGAGCGGGTGCCCGGGCGGGTCGACGCCCAGGTCGAGGACGGCGGCGAGCGCGCCGGGCAGCAGGCCCTCGCCGCACGCCTTGTCGATGACGCCCGCGCGGCGGTCGACGACGACGACGTCGTGCCCGGCGCGGCGCGCGTGCAGCGCGGCGGCGAGCCCGACGGGCCCGCCCCCGACGACGAGCACGTCGGTGCGCGCGCGGGTCACGGCGTGCCCGCTCCGGGTGCGTCGGCGCCGGGGCGGGTCGCGGTGGTCGCGAGCGTGAGGGCGCGCTCCTCGGCGGGGATGCGGAACCGGGCCAGCAGGACGGCGTTGAGCACGGTGAACGCGACCGCCGTCACCCAGCACGAGTGCACGAGCGGCAGGGCGAACCCCTCGACGACGACGGCGACGTAGTTGGGGTGGCGCAGCCACCGGTACGGCCCGCGCGCCACGAGCGGCAGGCCGGGCACGACGATGACGCGCGTGTTCCAGCGCGGACCGAGCGTCGCGATGCACCACCAGCGCAGGCCCTGGCTCGCGAGCACGAGGACGAGCATGGGCCACCCGAGCCACGGCAGGAACGGGCGGTCGGCGAGCCACGCCTCGGCGACGCACGCGAGGAGCAGCCCCGTGTGCAGGGCGACCATGGCGGGGAAGTGCCCGCGCCCGGACTCGACGCCGCCGCGCGCGAACGACCAGCGCGCGTTGCGGGCCGAGACGACGAGCTCGGCGAGCCGCTCGAGCGCGGTCGCGCCGACGAGCGCGACGTACCACGCGAGGCTCATGCGCGTGCCCCCTGCCGGGTCGCGGCCGCGCTCCGGGGCGCACGGCCCTCGAGGCGCAGCAGCACGAGCTCGGTGCTCACGCCCGGGCCGAACGCCAGGAGGACCGCGGGGACGCCGGGCGGGGCGTCGGTGCGCGCGAGCGTCGCGGCGAGCACGTGGAGCACGGACGCCGACGACAGGTTGCCGGTCGTGCGCAGGGCGTCCCGGCTGGTCGCGAGGTCCTCGTCGTCGAGGCCGAGCGCGTCGCGCACCGCGTCGAGGACGCGCGGGCCGCCCGCGTGGACGACCCACGCCCCGACGTCGGCCGGCTCGAGGTCGTGCTCGGCGAGCAGCGCCTTGACGTCGCCCAGCAGGTGCGCGCCGATGAGCTCCGGCAGGCGCGCGGACAGCACGATCTCGAACCCGGTGTCGCCGACGCGCCAGCCCAGGTCGCCCGTGGTGCCCGGGTGCAGGTGGGAGCGCGACTCGACGACGCGGGCGCCGGGGCGGCGGCGCGGCGCGCCGTACGCGCCGGGGCGCCGCGCGAGGCGGTGCTCGTCGCCCACGAGGACGGCCGCGGCGGCGCCGTCGCCGAACAGGCCGGAGGCGACGAGGTTCGCCGTGGACGGGTCGCCGCGCTGCAGCGTGAGGGAGCACAGCTCGACCGCGACGAGGAGCGCGACGTCGCGCGGTCGCCCGCGCAGCAGGTCGTCGGCGCGCGCGAGCCCGGCCGCGCCGCCCGCGCACCCCCACCCGAACGAGGGCGTGCGCCGCACGTCGGCGCGCAGCCCGAGCCGGGCGGCGAGGAGCACGTCGAGCGTGGGCGCGCCCACCCCGGTGACGGTCGTCAGGACGACGTGGTCCACCTCGTCGGCGCGCAGCCCGGCGTCGTCCAGCGCGGCGCGGCACGCGCGCTCGGCGAGGTCGGTGCCGTGGGCGAGGAACGCGTCGTTGGCGGACCCGAACGACAGCCCGCCGTAGTCGGCGAGGGGCAGGGCGAGGTGACGGGTCTCGACGCCCGCGTGGGCGTGCAGGCGGCGCGTGAGCGCGCGGCGCACCGGGTCGTCCGTGAGCAGCTCGCTCGTGACCCGGGAGATCTCGTCCTGACGGTACGCGTGCTCGGGAAGCGAGGTCCCGACGGCGACGACTCGCGACATGCCCGCATCGTCGCACCGGCCCGGCCCGCCCGCGCGGGGTGCGGCGGGTCGCGCCGGCAGGCGCGCGCGCGGCGCCCGGTCGGGCTAGGTTGCGCCCATGGTGACCGGTCGCCCGGGCGGGCTCGTGCGGGCCCTCGTCGTCGCGAGCCACTTCCCGCCCACGGTGATGGTCACCGCGTTCGCGCTCGTGCTGAGCGCCGGCATCGGGGCCGGGGCGCGCACGACGACGCTCGTCGCCCTCGCCGTGCTCGCCGGCCAGCTCTCGGTCGGGTGGTGCAACGACTGGCTCGACGCGCGCCGCGACCTCGCCGTCGGGCGCGCGGACAAGCCGGTCGTGGCGGGCCTCGTGACGCCCGGGGTGCTGCGCGCCGCGGCGTTCGTCGCCCTCGGGGCGTGCGTGGTGCTGTCGTTCGCGACGGGCGTCGTGCCGGGGGCCGTGCACGTCGTCGCGGTCGCGAGCGCGTGGTCGTACAACGCGGTGCTCAAGGCGACGTGGTGGTCGTGGGCGCCGTACGCGCTGTCCTTCGGGCTGCTCGCGGTGTTCGTCGTGCTCGCGGCGCCCGGCGACGGGCGGCCCGCGCCGTGGGCGGTCGCGGCGGCCGCGCTGCTCGGCGTCGGTGCGCACGTCGCGAACACGCTGCCGGACCTCGAGGACGACGCGGCCACGGGGGTGCGGGGGCTGCCGCACCGCCTCGGCCGCCGGGCGAGCACGGTCCTCGCGCCCGTGCTGCTCGGCGCGGCGTCGGTGCTCGTCGTGCTCGCGCCGCCGGGCCCGCCCGGGCCGGCGGGCTGGGCGCTGGGGGCGGTCGCCGTCGTGCTGGCCGTCACGGCCGGGGGGAGCGGCGTCGCACGCCCGCGCAGCCGCGCGCCGTTCGCGCTGTCGATGGCGGTGGCCGGCGTGTGCGTCGTGCTGCTCGTGCTCGCCGCGCCCGCCGTCGTCCTCGCGGGCTGAGCGGCCCTGCGGGTCAGCGCGTGAGGTGGACGGACGCCTCGGCGGTGTACGTCTGGAAGGTGAGCGACGCGAGCAGGTAGAGGCGGACCTCGTCGGCGGTGTGGTCGAGGTACCCGATCGACACGTCCTGCCCGATCGTCAGCTCGTGGTCCCCGCCGCGCGTGGTGAGCAGGTAGCCGCCGCGCAGGGCGGGCGCCCAGACGATGTCGCGCTGCACCATGCGCTCGAGCTGCTCGCGGATCGGGTAGCCGTGGTCGCGCGTCTCGGACACGGCCGTGTACAGGTCGGCGTCGAGCACGAGCGCGTACGGGCCCTCGACGCCCGCGAGGCGCAGCTCGGTCTGCGCGGCGGCGACGGCGTCGGGCAGGTCGCGCGGGTCGCTCGGTACGGCGACCGGCGGGTTGTCCGACCCGGGCCCGATGCCGGTGATCCCGGCGGCGGCGTACCCCTCGAACACGGCGCGGTCCTCGGCGCGGGCGAGCGCCGTCGCGGCGTCCTTGACCGGCTGCCAGTCCGAGTCCTTCGAGCCGCGCGCGACGTCGTCGACCGCCTGGCGCGAGAGGGTGAACGGCACCTGGAGCTCGACGAGCGGGACGACGCCGCGCAGGCGCGCGCGGATGCCGTCGTGGGGCGCCTCGACGTCGGTGACGTGGCCCGTGCGGGCCGCGGCGGTGCCGAAGCCGAGCGGCCCCGTCACGTCGACGACGCGCCGCCCCGCGACGTTGCGCACGAACGTGCGCCGCGCCTCGTCGGCGATCTCGGCCCACGCGGCGTCCGTGACGGGCGCGAGCCAGCGGTGCAGCGTCGAGTCACCCGGCGCACCCGCGCCGCTCGTGGGGGCGACCGAGCCCGGGTCCGGTTCCGTGACGCTCACGACGGTTCTCCTCTCAGCGACCCGATCGCGAGCGACCCGACGGGCGCGGCGGTGGCGGGTGAGGCGGTGGGTGCGGCGGCGGACGGGGGCGTCGCGTCGGCCGGCGGGGGGCCGGGGTCGGCCGCGTCGAGCACGTCCGGGGCGTCGTCGGCGAGCGACTCGAGCAGGTCGAGCGACGGGACGAAGAACGACGTGCCCGTCAGGGGTGTCGACACGTCGAGGATGCGGTCGTAGCGGCCGGGCGGGCTGCCGACGAACATGCGGTCGAGCATGCGCTCGACGACGCCCACGTCGGCCGCGTACGCGATGTAGTACGTGCCGAGCACGCCCGCGGCGGGGTCGCCGAACGCCATGTTGTCGCGCAGCACGTCCCGCTCGGTGCCGTCCTCCTCGACGATCGTGTTGAGCGAGACGTGCGAGTCCGGGGGCTGCACGTCGTCGGGCAGCTCGACGTCGTCGAGCTTCGTGCGCCCGATGACGCGCTCCTGCGCCTCGACGGGCAGCGCGCCCCACGCCGCGAGGTCGTGCACGTACTTCTGCACCACGACGTGGCTGCCCCCGGCGAACGGGCCGTCCGGGATGATCGCGGCGCCCACGGCGGCCCGGCCCGTGGGGTTCTCCGTGCCGTCGACGAACCCGAGCAGGTCGCGGGAGTCGAAGTAGCGGAAGCCCGTGACGTGGTCCTCGACGCGCACCGCGTCGCCGAGCGCCGCCATGAGCTGGCGCGTGAGCTCGAACGTCAGGTCCGCCCGGTCGGCGCGCACGTGGAACAGGACGTCGCCCGGGGTCGACGGGGCGTCGTGCACCGCGCCGTGCACCGCGCGGAACGGGTGCAGCCCCTCGGGCCGCGGCGCGCCCGGAGGGCGGACCGCGTCCCAGAACGAGGACCCGAGGCCGACGACGCACGTCAGGCCCGCCGCGGCCTGGCGGAAGCCGACCGCGCGCACGAGGTCGTTCACGGACGACGCGACGTCGAGCAGCCGGGCGCGCGACCCGGGCACGCCCGACGCGGACACGACGAGGAACACCGCCGACTCGGTCAGGCCGCCCAGCACCGCCTGGGGCTCGGGCACGCCCGCCGGGACGGCGACGCTCGCACCGGTTCCCTGGGTCGTGTTCTGCGGCACGAGGCGAGCGTCCCACGCACGCCCGCCGAGCGCACGCGCGCCGCGACGGCTCAGCGCGCAGCCGCGACGAGCCCGTCCACGACGGCCGCCGCGCCCGGGGCCGGTCGCTCCCCGTACGTGACGGCGAGCACGCGGCGCGCCGCGCCCGGCAGCGCGTGCGCGACCACGCGCGGGTCCCGGTGCGCGCGCAGCGCCAGGGCCGGCAGGAGCGAGACGCCGACCCCCGACGCCACGAGCGCCTGCACCGCGACGTAGTCGTCCGTCTCGAACGCGACGCGCGGCGTGAACCCGGCACGCTCGCACCGCCCCACGAGGTCGGCCCGGCAGCGCTCGCACCCGGCGATCCACGCGGTGTCGGCGAGCGGCTCGAGGTCCACGGGTGCGTCGTCCGGGTCGCGGCCCGGCGCCGCGTCGTCCCCGGCACCCGGACGGTCGTCCGTGCCGGCGTCCCCTGGGCCCGCCGGGCGCACGAGGAACAGCTCCTCGGCCAGCACCGGCACGGCGCGCAGGCCCTCGACGTCGACGGGGGAGCGGTCGTGCTCGAACACCAGCGCCACGTCCACCGCGCCGCGCCGCAGCGCGTCGAGCGCCTCCGGCGGCTCCGCCTCGACCAGCCCCACGCCCAGGCCCGGGTGGTCGCGCGCGAGCCGCCCCACGACGTCGGGCACGAGCGTCGCCAACGCCGACGGGAACGCCGCGAGCCGCACCCGCCCTGCCGAGAGCGACACGAGCGCGTCCAGCTCCTCGCGCGCCGCGCCCACGCGCCCCAGGATCTCCTCCGCGCGTGCCGCGAGCAGCCGGCCCGCCGCCGTCAGGCGCACGCCCCGCCCGTGCCGCTCCAGCAGCGGCACCCCCACCTCCGCCTCCAGGCGCGCCAGGTGGTGGCTCACCGACGGCTGGGCGTAGTGCAGCGATCGCGCCGCCGCCGTCACCGAGCCCTCGCGCGCGACCGCCGCCAGCACCCGCAGCCGCGTCAGGTCCACGTCCCCGCCCTCATGGGACGAATCATAGGCCGCGTCGATCGGTCCAGTCGGAACAGGCATTGGACCGATGAGTCGGCGCGCGGCACCGTGGACACATGGCCCCCGCAGACCTCGCCCCGCCCACGATGCGCGACGTCCTCGACGCCCGCCGGCTCCTCGCGCCGCACCTCGACCTCACGCCCGCACGCACCTACCCGGCGCTCGACCGCGCCACCGGGGCGCGCGTCGTCGTCAAGCACGAGAACCTCCAGCCCACCGGCGCGTTCAAGGTCCGCGGCGCCCTCAACCTCCTGCTGCGCCTCACCCCCGAGGACCGCGCCCGCGGCGTCACCGCGTTCTCCACCGGCAACCACGCCCAGGCCGTCGCGCACGCCGCCCGCGCCGCCCGCGCCGCGTGCACCGTCGTCATGCCCACCGACCCCAACCCCACCAAGGCCGCCGCCGTGCGCGACCTCGGCGCCCGCCTCGTCCTCGCCGGCACCACGTTCGACGACGCGCGCGAGCACGCCACCGCGCTCGCCGCCGACGACGGGTCGCGCCTCGTCAGCGCCGCGAACGAGCCGCTCCTCGTCGCGGGCGTCGCCACCGCGTACGTCGAGCTGCTCGAGCACGCCCCCGACCTCGACGTCCTCGTCGTCCCCGTGGGCGGCGGCAGCGGCGCCGCGGCCGCGTGCCTCGTCGCCCGCGCGGTCGCCCCCGGCCTCGAGGTCGTCGCCGTCCAGTCCTCCGCGTCACCCGCCGCGCACGACTCGTGGCGCGCCGGGCAGCCCGTGTCCCGCCCGAACACGTCCCACGCCGAGGGCCTGGCCACCGGCACCGGGTTCGACCTCACCCAGGCCGTGCTGCGCGAGCACCTCGACGACTTCGTCCTCGTCGACGACGACGCGATCGACCGCGCCGCCGCCCTCTACCTCACCGCGGCCCGCACCGTCGCCGAGGGCGCGGGCGCCGCAGCGCTCGCCGCCGTCCTGGCCGACCCCGCCCGGTTCGCCGGGCGGCGCGTCGGCGTCGTGTGCTCGGGCGGCAACGCGAGCCCTGCGGAGCTGCGGCGCGTGTGCGCGCACCTGCCGCGCTGAGCGCACCCACCGCCGCCGCGAGGTCGGGGCGCACGGGCGCGGCGCGCCGCACCACCTGCCCGCAGCGGCGGCCGGGCCTAGGCTCGGGCCATGGCCCGCTACCTCGACGTGCACCCCGACAACCCGCAGCCGCGCGCGATCGCGCAGGTCGTCGCGCTCCTCGAGGACGACGGCCTCGTCGTCTACCCGACCGACTCCGGGTACGCGCTCGGGTGCCGCATGGACGCGCGCGACGCCGCCGAGCGCATCCGCCGCATCCGCCACCTCGACGACCGCCACCACTTCACGCTCGTGTGCGCCGACTTCGCCCAGCTCGGCCACTTCGTCATGGTCGACAACGCGGTGTTCCGCTCCATCAAGGCCGCCACACCCGGCCCCTACACGTTCATCCTGCGCGCCACCTCCGAGGTGCCGCGCCGACTCGCCCACCCCAAGAAGAAGACCGTCGGCGTCCGCATCCCCGACGACACCGTCGCGCAAGCCATCGTCGCCGCGCTCGGCGAGCCGATCCTGTCGAGCTCGCTCATCCTCCCCGGCTCCACCGAGGCGCTCACCGACGGGTGGGCCATCAAGGAGGAGCTCGACCACGTCGTCGACGCCGTCGTCGACGGCGGCGAGCGCGGCAGCGAGCCCACGACCGTCGTCGACGTGTCCGACGGCGTCCCCGAGGTCGTGCGCGTCGGCGCGGGCGACCCCGCGCGCTTCGAGTAGCCAACCGCGCACCTCGCTCTCACCGGAACCGGCCCACCCCGTCCCGAACGGCTGCGCCCGGCGACGTGCGCCGAGAACGACCCCGCTCGCCGTCGAGCACGAGGTTGCTGCCGGAAAGCGCCCGATGACGACAGCAACCCCGTGCTCGGCGCTCACCCGGGCGGGCCCAGCAGACGACGCAGGCGCACCAGGTCCACCGGGTCGACGAGCGTCCCGCGCTCCTCGCGCACCCACCAGTCGCCCGAGCGCCGCCGCTCCGCGCGCGTCGTGAACCGGTACCGGAACACGCGCGCCCGCACCCACCGCGGCGCCGGGCCCTCCGGGTCGTGCGCGAACGGGTCCGCCCCGAGCAGGCGCAACGTCGGCCCGTCCGCCTCGAGCAGCCGCAGCAGCAGCACCTCGAACCAGCGCGTGCCCGGCGACCCCAACGCCAGGAACCACATCTGCCAGTCCAGCCGCAGGTGGTACGGCGCCACCTGCGGCGGACGCCGCGACACGTCACCCGGCTTGCCGCGGAACGCGTACTCCACCCAGTCGTCCGGACCCGGCGACCGCGCCGTCGACCCCTCCACCACCACCTCGTCCCGACGCCGCGACACCGACCCGAACGCCCCGTACGCGTTGACCAGCCGGAACGGCTCGAAGCTCGCGTTCATCAGCTGGCGACGCGACACCAGGTTCCGCGCCGGGCGCACGCTCAGCACGGCCAGCAGCACCGACACCGCCACCACCGCCACCACCAGCGCGACCGGACCGCCCACGCCCGACCCGCCGCCGTCCGGCACCGACCCCGCACCCAGCGCCGGCACCAGCCACGACCCCAGCGCCGCCCACACGCCGTCGCTCACCACGCCCAGCCCCAGCACGACCGTCAACCAGTTCAGCCACGCGAAGTTCCCCGTCACCAGCAACCACGCCTGCGTCAGCACCACCACCCCGCCCGCCACGCTCGCCACCGGCTGCGGCGCGAACAGCGCGAACGGCACCACCAGCTGCGTCACGTGGTTGCCCGCCACCTCCACCCGGTGCCACCACCGCGGCAGGTGGTGCGCGTGCCACGAGAACGGGCCCGGCAGCGGCTGCGTCTCGTGGTGATAGTCCAGCGCCGTCAGGTCCCGCCACGCCCGGTCCCCACGCAGCTTGATCAGCCCCGCGCCCAGCTCCACCCGGAACAGGCACCACCGCGCCGCCAGCAGCACCAGCACCGGGGGAGCGGCACCCCCGCCCGACGAGCCCAACCACCCCACGAGGAACGTCACCTCGCACAGCAACGACTCCCAGCCGAACCCGTAGAACCGCTGCCCCACGTTCACCACCGACAGGTACGCCGCCCACAGCAGCAGGAACGCGAGCGTCGTCACCCACCACGGCCCCCGCTGCGGCACCCCCACCACCAGCAGCGCCGCCAGCACCGCCCCGCACCACCCCAGCCCCACGACGAACCCGTCCGAGCACCGCCACCGCAGCACGCTCGGCCCGACCCGCCACGACGTGCGCGCCACGAACCCCGCCACCGGCAGCAGCCCCCGCTCACCCAGCAACGGCCGCCACTGCCGCACCACCACCACGAACGCCACCACCAGCACCGCCGCCGTACCCCGCTGCAGCACCTCGCGCGCCACGTCGTAGTCCGCCCCCCAGAACCACGACCCCCACCAGCCCGCCTCACCCGGCGACCACCCGCCCGTCATCCCCTCACGGTAGGCACGTGATCCGCGTCTCACCCGCGCGCCGCCCACCCCCGCCACCAGGCCACCCGCCACACCCCGCCCCTACCATCAGGGCATGAGCAGCCAGGGCCTCGCCCAGTCCACCGACCGCATGCGCGACGCCGGCGTCGCACCCGCCGCCGTCGACGTCTTCGCCCGCTTCTACCGGCTCCTCGAGTCCGGCGCGACCGGCATGATCCCCGAGGCCGACGTCGAACCCCTCACCGACGTCACCCACCGCGACGACCTCCACGTCCCCGACGACACCGCACGCGACGCCCTGCGACGCACCGCCGTCATCAAGCTCAACGGCGGCCTCGGCACCTCCATGGGCATGGACCGCGCCAAGTCCCTCCTCACCGTCCGCGACACCGACCCCCAACGCCCCGACAGCGGCCCCCTCACCTTCCTCGACGTCATCGTCGCCCAGGTCCGCGCCGCCCGGCACACCACCGGAGCACCCCTGCCCCTGCTCCTCATGAACTCCTTCCGCACCCAGGCCGACACCCTCGCCGCCCTCACCCCCCACGACGACCTCCCCGTCACCGGCCTCCCGCTCGACTTCCTCCAGAACCGCGAGCCCAAGCTCCTCGCCACCGACCTCACCCCCGTCGACTGGCCCGCCGACCCCGAGCTCGAATGGTGCCCGCCCGGCCACGGAGACCTCTACACCGCCCTCCACGCCTCCGGCGCCCTCCGCGCCCTCCTCGACGCCGGCTACCGCTACGCCAGCGTCTCCAACTCCGACAACCTCGGCGCCGCCCCCGACGCCACCATGGCCGGCTGGTTCGCCACCAGCGGCGCCCCCTTCGCCGCCGAGGTCGCCCGCCGCACCCCCGCCGACCGCAAGGGCGGACACCTCGTCGTCCGCCGCAGCGACGGCCGCCTCGTCCTGCGCGAGACCGCCCAGACCCCGAAGGACGACCAGGACGCCGCCGCCGACATCTCCCGGCACCGGTACTTCAACACCAACAACCTCTGGCTCGACCTCGAGGCGCTCGCGGCCGAGCTCGACCGCACCGGTGGCGTGCTCGAGCTCCCGCTCATCAAGAACACGAAGACCGTGGACCCGACCGACCCGTCGTCGCCCGAGGTCGTGCAGATCGAGTCCGCCATGGGCGCGGCGGTCGAGGTGTTCGACGGCGCCGTCGCGATCGAGGTGGGCCGCGACCGGTTCCTGCCGGTCAAGACGACGAACGACCTGCTGGTGCTGCGCTCCGACGTCTACGACCTCGACGACGCCTACCGGTTCGTCGCGCGCACCGACGCGCCGCTCGTCGACCTCGACCCCGCGTTCTACAAGACCATCGCCGCGTTCGACGCCCGGTTCGACGACGGCACGCCCTCCCTGCGCGCCGCGCGGTCGCTCACGGTCCGCGGGGACTGGGCCTTCGGCTCCGGCGTCACCGTCACGGGCGACGCCGTGCTGGCCGACCCAGGCGGCTCCGCCCGCGTGCCCGACGGCGCCGTCGTGGGCCCGGACGGCGTCAGCGACTGACCCTCCCCGCCGAGCATGCGGTTGCTGCCCAGGAGCGGCCCCGCACGGGGCACGACCGCATGGTCGGCGGGTGGGGTCAGGCCGGGAGGTCGACGACGCGGCTGGCGCCCCGGCGCGCGGTGAGGGCGCCGGACGACGCCGCGGCGAGGTCGGCGTCGAAGCGGTCGAGCTCGGCGGGCGGGACGAGCACGGTGAACGCGGCGACGGCGCCGTACGCGACGTCGTCGAGCGTCCCGTCGTGGTGGGTGCACCAGTCGCGCAGGACGCCGTGCAGGCGACCCGCGTCGGCGTGCGGGACGTCGACGTGCACGGCGGTGAGCACGGCGCGACGCACCGGGCGGGCCCGGTCGAGGGCCTCGCTCACGGCGGTCGAGTACGCGCGCACCAGGCCGCCCGCGCCGAGCAGCACCCCGCCGAAGTACCGCGTGACGACGGCGACGACGTCCGTGACCCGGCGGTGGCGCAGCACCTCGAGCATGGGGATCCCCGCCGTGCCCGAGGGCTCGCCGTCGTCCGTGGAGCGCTGCTGGTCGGCGTGCGCGCCGACGACGAGCGCGACGCAGTGGTGCCGGGCGTCCCAGTGCTCCTTGCGCAGCCGCGCGACGACGGCGTCGGCCTCGGCGACGGTCGCGACGGGGGAGAGGTGCGCGAGGAACCGCGACTTCTTGACGACGAGCTCGTGGTCGACCGGACGGGCGATCGTGCCCCACAGCTCGCCGGTACCCGTGCTCATGCGAGCGAGCCTAGCCGCGCGGGGCGGGCGACTCGTCCGGGCCCCCGCCCGCGGGCACAAGCGCCGCCGCCCGGACGCACGACCGCGGACGCGCGACCGCGGGCCGCACCGGTCCGGACGCGCCGGTTCGACGCGCCGGTCCGCCGCGCCGGCCCGGACGCAGCGGTGCCCGGGTCGGGGCTCCGACCCGGGCACCGGCGCGCGAGGAGAGACGGTCAGTCCGTCCCGGACTCCATCGCGGCGCGGTCGAGGAGCGCGTCGTCCTCCTCGACCTTGCCGCGCGACGCGATGACCTCCGCGCCGCCCTCGGGCATGGCGCCGATGAGCTCGGTCGACGCGCCCTGCGCCGCGCCGATGAGCGCGGCGTGGGTCGTGCCGACGATGCCGATGCCCGCGTACTGCTCGAGCTTGGCGCGCGAGTCCGCGATGTCGAGGTTGCGCATGGTGAGCTGGCCGATGCGGTCCATGGGGCCGAACGCCGAGTCCTCGGTGCGCTCCATCGAGAGCTTGTCCGGGTGGTAGCTGAACGCGGGCCCCGTCGTGTCGAGGATCGAGTAGTCCTCGCCGCGGCGCAGGCGCAGCGTCACCTCGCCCGTCACGGCGGTGCTGACCCAGCGCTGCAGGGACTCGCGGATCATGAGGGCCTGCGGGTCGAGCCAGCGGCCCTCGTACATGAGCCGGCCGAGGCGGCGGCCCTCGGTGTGGTACTGCGCGAGCGTGTCCTCGTTGTGGATCGCGTTGACGAGGCGCTCGTACGCGGCGTGGAGCAGCGCCATGCCGGGGGCCTCGTAGATGCCGCGGCTCTTCGCCTCGATGATGCGGTTCTCGATCTGGTCCGACATGCCGAGCCCGTGACGACCGCCGATCGCGTTGGCCTCCGTGACGAGGTCGACCGCGGACTCGAACTCGCGCCCGTTGATCGTCACGGGGCGGCCCTGCACGAACCCGATCGTCACGTCCTCGGTCGCGATCTCGACCTCGGGGTCCCAGAACCGCACGCCCATGATCGGCTCGACCGTCTCGATGCCGGTGTCCAGGTGCTCGAGCGTCTTCGCCTCGTGCGTCGCACCCCAGATGTTGGCGTCCGTGGAGTACGCCTTCTCGGTGCTGTCGCGGTAGGGGAGGTCGTGGGCGAGCAGCCACTCCGACATCTCCTTGCGGCCGCCGAGCTCGGCGACGAAGTTCGCGTCGAGCCACGGCTTGTAGATCCGCAGCGCGGGGTTGGCGAGCAGGCCGTAGCGGTAGAACCGCTCGATGTCGTTGCCCTTGAACGTCGATCCGTCGCCCCAGATCTGGACGTCGTCCTCCTGCATCGCGCGCACCAGCAGGGTCCCGGTGACGGCGCGGCCCAGGGGAGTGGTGTTGAAGTACGCGCGGCCGCCCGAGCGGATGTGGAACGCGCCGCAGGCCAGGGCGGCGAGGCCCTCCTCGACGAGCGCGGCGCGGCAGTCGACGAGGCGCGCGATCTCGGCGCCGTACGCGGTCGCGCGGCCGGGGACCGACGCGATGTCGGGCTCGTCGTACTGGCCGATGTCGGCGGTGTAGGTGCACGGCACGGCGCCCTTGTCGCGCATCCAGGCGACGGCGACGGACGTGTCGAGGCCGCCGGAGAACGCGATGCCGACGCGCTCGCCCACGGGCAGGGAGGTGAGAACCTTGGACATAGTCAAAGTATGCGCGATTCTGCATAGGTATTCAATCTGAGGCCGCGCGCCGGGTTCCTCCCGGCGCGTCGCGGCGCGCCATCCGCACAAAAAGTGTGCCAAGCAGTACGGTCCTCACCATGCGCACCGACGACGTCGTCCCACCCGCCGGCCCCGACGGCCCGCCGCCGGACGGCGCGCCCCGCGAGGCCCCGGTGTCACCGGGCGGTGCCGACGCCGCGCCCGGGACGACGCGCGCCGTCGCCCCGGGCGCGGAGGGGAGGGCGTCCCGCTACCCGCGCCCGACGGTCACGCTCGCCGAGGCGGAGTGGGTGTGGCGCCTGCTCGCGACGGAGGCCATGGTCGAGTCGGCGAAGCCCGAGACGGTGCGCCTCGCCGTCGTCGCGGGGCTCACGCGCGCCACCGGCGCCCGGTACGGGGACCTCCTGCGCTGCACGACCGACGCGATCGACCTCGGCCCGTCGACGGCGCGGGCGGGGGAGGGGAGGGTCGTGCTGACGCACGGCAAGCACCGCACGGTCCGCGAGCACGTGCTCAGCGCGAGCGTCGTCGTCGTGCTGCGCCGCTGGATGGCCGTGCGCGAGGTGCTCGCAGCCGACCTGGAGGGCTCGGTGCCGCGCGCGCTGCTGCTCACGGTGCACCACACGCACGACAACGGCGTCACCGTGTCGAGCGGCCTGCCGATCACGAAGCAGGGTCTCGTGCTGTCGTGGCGGCGGTTCGTGCACCGGACGAACGCGCGCTACGGCGCGGTGCGCGCGCCGCTGCCGACGCGCTTCGAGCAGGTGCGGCGCGCGTGGGTCGAGGCGTCAGCCCCGGCGGGCAGCGGGATCGTCGCCGGCCCCGGACTCGGTGACGACGCCGGGCGGGACGCCCTCCTCGCCGTCGAGCTCCTGGAACAGCGTGACGTGGAGGCCCGCGGGGGCGTCGAGGCGTGAGTTGAGCGAGCGCCAGGGCGTGGTCGTCGGGGGAGCGACGAGCTCCGCCCCGGCCTCGACCGCGCGTCGCGTCGCCTCCTGGGCGTCGTCGACCTCGAACGCGACGCGTAGGTGCCCGGCCACCTGGCGCCCGACCTCCAGGTCGTCGATCGCTCGTTTGTGCGCGGGGTTCGCGATCTCGAGCGTCGCGCGCCCGACGTCGAGGATCGCCACGCGGTCGTCCTCGCCGTCGGCGTAGGCGATGCGCTCGGGGAGGCCCAGGACGTCGCGGTAGAAGGCGAGGGCGGCGTCGTAGTCCTCGGCCTCGACGACGAGGCGGAGCTGGCGGACGGCGGGCGGCGGGGTGGTCTCGTCGGTCATGCCCCCGACTCTAGTGGCCTTGCGGAAAAAATAGTGTGCCAAGCGCTTCGTTCACACCATCACCACCGCGGACACCTCACCACCCGGCACGGACGACAAGGGGCCGCCACGGCGGTGCGTGACGGCCCCTCGCGACCATGCCCACGCTGGGGCGGCAGGGGAGCGGCTCGTGTCAGGGCTGGCCGGTGGCGGCTTCCTCGGCCTTGCGCGCGGCGCCCTTCTCGGTGCTCGCGCCCTCGGTGGACAGGTCGCCGCGCGTCGACTCGAGGTGCGCACGGACGAACCAGTGGAAGAGCTCGAGCTCGTGGAGGTGACCGACGAGGAGGTCGTTCGTGACGTCGTCGAGCTCCTCGGTCGCGGTCGCGGCCTCGCGGTGCGCGGTGATGACGCCGACGTACACCTCGTCGAGCGCGCCGAGGTGCGCGATCGTCGACGCGCGGCCCAGCGAGTAGTCCTCCCAGCTGCGCGCGGCGACGAGCGCCCCGGGGGTGCCCTGCGGCGAGACGCCGAGGGTCGCGATGCGCTCGGCGGTCGCGTCGACCATCGCGCGCACGGCGTCGACCTGCGGGTCGAGCATCTCGTGCACCGCGATGAAGTGCGGACCGACGACGTTCCAGTGGATGTGCTTGAGCGTCAGCTGGAGGTCGTTGAGCGCGTGGAGACGCTCCTGGAGGATGCCGGCCACCTTCGCCCCTTCCTCCGGGGTGAGCGACGGGACCGTGTACTTGGGCAGGGGACGAGCGGCCATGGGTGCCTCCTCGGGTCGGGTGCGCGCGCCGCGTCGCGGCGGGGACGGCCGGCGGTGCCGTCCTGGCCCATCGTGGGGCGCCCGGGCGCTCCTCGCAGGACGAGCGCCCGACGCCGGGGACGCGGGCCGACCTCGCACGGGCGACGGCGAGGAACGGTCGGCGCCCGTGCGGCCCGGTCAGGCGTGCCGCGACGCCTCGGCGTGCACCCCGGCGACGGCCGCCGCGACGAACGCGGCCGGGTCGGCGTCGAGTCCGCGCCCCATCGTCGAGAGGCGGACGGGGGTCGCGCGCAGGGCGTCGACGAGGTCGGTCCCGGCGGGGACGTCGACGAGGTGATGACGCCCGTCCGGGGCTGCGAGCGACGCGGCCTGCCGGGCGACGCGGTGCGTGAGGTCCTGCCCCCACCCGGGGAGCGCCTCGACCTCGGGCGCGGGCACCGGCACGGGGATCTCGCTCGGGGCGAGCGCGACGCGGCCGTACGCGGTGAGCGAGTGGTGGGAGACACCGAGGTGGCGGTCACGTGCGTCGGCGCCCGAGACGCGCAGCGAGGCGACGGGACGCCCGCCGAGCGCGCCGACCGCGTTGAGGGCCTCGCCCGCGGCGACGCCCGAGAAGCCCCAGCGCGTGCCGGTCCCGAGGTTGCCGGGCCCCTGGGCGACGACCACCAGATCGGCGCCGGCGACGTGGTGCGCGGCGAGCAGGCCGGTGTGCACCGTGACCGCCTCGAGGTCGCCGCCGAACGCCTGGCCGACGGTGACGCACACGTCGATCCACCCCGCGTCGCGCAGCGTCGCGACGGTGCGGGAGAACGCGGCCGGGAGCGCGCCGCCGTCGGTCATGACGTACGCGACGCGCGGGGCCGGACGGTCCGCGAGCGCCGCGGCGTGCCGGGCGCCGGCGACGACGGCGGGCAGGGCGGAGTGGAGGTCGGCGACGACGACGGGGGTGCGGGCGAGGTCGTCGGCGTCGCGGAGGGTGTCGTGGTGGGGGGACTCCTGCTCGTCGACGCCGAGGACGAGGGCCTGCAGGGGCGTGTAGCGGGCCTTGACGAGGTGGCCGGGTCCGGGCGTGGGGTCGGGCGGGAGGGGGGTGCCGGGTCGGGCGGGGCCGACGACGAGGGCGTAGCCGCCGGTGCCGAGGCCGCGGGCGAGCGCGGAGACGTTGAGGAGCACGTGGTCGCCGGGGGCGGGGGTGCCGACGAGGTGGGTGTAGGCGAGGGCGCGCACGGTGGCGCCGGGGTCGTCGTCGCGCCCGGGGAGGGGTGCGTGGAGCCGGACGTGCAGCTCCTGGGCTCCGGTCCAGGCCTTCGCTTGCGACACCACGGTCGCGGTCCGCCACGTGATCACGCGGCACACCCTATCGACCGACTAGCGTGGTGCCCGATGTCCGCTCCCTCGCCCTCGTCCTCGTCGTCGTCCGCCGTGCCCGCGTCGGCGGGGTCGCCGACGAACCCGGCGGCGCGTCTGCTGAACCTGGTGATCGCGTTGGTGAACACGAACGCGTCGATGACGAAGCAGCAGATCCGGGCGAGCGTGGCGGGGTACGGGGACGCGCCGTCGCCGGACGCGTTCGAGCGGATGTTCGAGCGGGACAAGGACACGTTGCGCGAGCTGGGGATCCCGATCGTCACGGTGGACGCGGGTGGGCATGCGGACGAGGTGGGGTACCGGATCGACCAGGACGCGTACGCGCTGCCGGCGGTGGACCTGACGCCGGCGGAGCTGGGGGTGCTGGCGCTGGCGGCGCAGTTCTGGCAGGACAAGACGTTGCGGACGGACATCTCGCGGGCGTTGACGAAGCTGCGGGCGGCGGGTGCGGGTGAGACGGCGATGGACGTCGTGGCGGGTCTGGCGCCGCGGGTGCGTCCGGTGGGGGACGCGTACGGGACGTTGATGGACGCGATCTCGGCGCGGCGGGCGGTGTCGTTCACGTACCGGGCGGCGAGCACGGGTGAGGTTCGGTCGCGGCGGGTGCAGCCGTGGCGGATCGCGGCGCGGCGGGGCGGCTGGTACCTGGTGGGTTTCGACCTGGACCGGGGTGCGCCGCGGTCGTACCGGTTGAGCCGGGTGGAGGGGCGTGTGCGGGCGACGGGGCCGCGGGACGCGTTCGAGGTGCCGGTGGACGTGGACGTGGACGCGGCGCTGGGGTCGCGGGACGCGGGCGGTGTGGCGCGGCTGGCGGTGGTGCCGGAGCGTGCGGGGGCGTTGCGGGCGCGGGGGACGGTCGTGGGGTCGGTGCCGGACGCGCGGGCGGGTGACGGCGCGGGCCGGGACGTGCTGGAGGTGCCGTACGACGTGCGGTACGCGATGGCGGACGAGGTCGTGGGGTACGGGGACGCGGTGCTGGTGCTGGGGCCGCCGGACCTGCGGGAGGCGGTGGTGCGCCGGTTGCGGGCCGCGGCGGCGCTCGTGCTGCCTGCGGGGTCGGGCTCGGCGGAGGTGGGGGAGCGTGGCTGAGCGCGCGGACGACCGGTTGGTGCGGCTGCTGGGCATCGTGGCGTACCTGGACGGTGCGGGGCCGGTGCCGGTGGGGGAGCTGGCGCGGCACTTCGGCGTGAGCGAGCGGCAGGTGCTGGACGACGTGGACGCCCTGTGGGTGTCGGGGACGCCGGGGTACTGGCCGGACGACCTCATCGACTTCGACGCGGACTCGTTCGAGCGTGGCGTGGTGCGGTTGACGGAGGCGCGCGGGATGACGCGCCCGTTGCGGTTGGGGACGCGTGAGGCGGTGGCGCTCATCGCGGCGTTGCGGGCGATGCGTGAGACGGCGGCGGTGCAGGCGGACCCGGAGCGTGCGGGCGTGGTGGAGTCGGTGCTGCGCAAGCTGACGGACGCGACGGGGGAGGCGGCGGCGGCGCTCGACGTGCAGCTCGCGCCGGAGGGGGACCGGCGGGTGGTGGCGGCGGTCACGAGCGCGCTCGTCGCGGGTCATCGCCTGCGGATCCGGTACGTCACGGCGGCGGACGAGGAGTCGGAGCGCGAGATCGACCCGGTGTCGCTGCACACGCAGGACGAGCACGCGTACCTCCTGGCGTGGTGCCACCGTGCGCGCGGGCGCCGCACGTTCCGCGTCGACCGCATCCTCGCCGCGACCGAGCTGGACCAGCCCGTGGAGGGGCACGACGTCGATCCCGACGTGGACTTCACCCCGACCGGCGACGCGCCGCTCGCGACGATCACGTTCGCCAGCCCGGCGCGCGCGGTGGCGGAGCAGGTGCCGGTGGAGTCGGTGCGGAACCTGCCGGACGGCGCGTTCGAGGTGCGGCTGCGCGTGACGAACCCGGTGTGGTTGCGTCAGCTGCTCACGGAGCGGGCGCGGCACGTGCTGGCGGTCGAGCCGGCGGCGGTCGCGCAGGACGTGCGCGAGGCCGCGAGCGCGGCGCTTGCGGCGTACGCGCACCTGCCGGCGGACCCCGTCGACGGGCCGGGCGCCGGTGCGCGGGCTGCTGGCTAGGGTGGGCGGCATGTGGTTCTGGGTCTGGACGGTGCTCGTGGTGGGCACGCTCGTGGGCGCGTTCTTCCTGGCCCGCCGGTTGTGGCGGTCGGTGAGGGGGCTGGGTCGCGAGCTGTCGCGTGCGTCGGAGGTGGCGGCGCGCATGGGCGCGCGCGCGGACGAGCTGTCGCGGGCGCTGCAGGAGGCGCAGCCGTCGACGGCGCCGACGCTGTTCGAGGACCCGGTAGTGCTGCAGGAGCGGGTGGACGTGCTGCGTTCGCGGCGCGTGGACCGCAGGGCGGACCGGCGTCGGCGCGACGAGCTGGTGTGGTCCCGCTGGCGCCGTTTCAACGCGTAGACTGCCGCGCGTAGCGCCGTCCCCCCCTGAGGAGGAGTTAGCCCATGGGCATGCTCAAGCCCTGGCACATCATCGTGCTGGTCGTCGTCATCCTGCTCCTCTTCGGCGCGCGCCGTCTGCCAGACCTGGCCCGGAGCGTCGGGCAGTCGCTGAAGATCTTCAAGAGCGAGGTCAAGGACCTGCGCGACGACGACGCGACGCCCCCCGCCTCCGGTGCCGCGGGCACGGGCTCGTCGACCTCGACCGGCTCGTCGACCGCCACCGGTGGGACGACCGCGCCCGTGCAGGACGACCCCCCGAAGGCGTAGGCGGTGTCACGTACGTCCCGTGACCCCGAGGGGCGGATGCCGCTCCGTGAGCACCTGCTGGAGCTGCGCAAGCGCCTGTTCCTCTCGGCGTGCGGTCTCGTCGTGGGCGCGGTCGTGGGGTGGTTCCTCTACGAGCCGCTGCTCGAGGCGTTGCAGGCCCCGCTGCTGAAGGCGGCGGAGGAGCAGGGGAAGGTCATCAGCCTGAACTTCTCGGGTCTGGCCTCGGCGCTCGACATGAAGGTGAAGGTCGCGCTGTTCCTCGGTGTGATCGTCACGTGCCCGTGGTGGTTGTACCAGCTGTGGGCGTTCATCACGCCGGGTCTGACGACGCGGGAGAAGCGGTACGCGTTCGCGTTCCTCGGTGCGTCGGTGCCGTTGTTCCTCGGTGGGGCGCTGCTCGCGTGGTGGGTGCTGCCGCACGCGGTGGACATCCTGGCGGGCTTCGTGCCGGAGGGGGCGACGAACCTGGCGGACGCGCAGGGGTACCTGAGCTTCGTCATGCGTCTCGTGCTGGCGTTCGGCCTGGCGTTCGTGCTGCCGGTCGTGCTGGTGGCGCTCAACGCGGCGGGCATGCTGCGTGCGTCGAGCATGGCGAAGGGCTGGCGGTGGGCGGTGCTCATCGCGTTCGTGTTCGCGGCCGTGATGACGCCGACGCCGGACGCGCTGACGATGATCTTCGTGGCGCTGCCGATCTGCGGCCTGTACTTCGCGGCGCTCGGCATCAGCTACCTCCACGACCGGCGCGTCGACAAGCGCGACGCCGCGCGGCTCGCCCTGTGACCGGTCGGGTCCGTCCGCGCCCTGCCGGGCGCGGCGCGCGGGCATGAGCACGGTTGCGCTCGTCGTCAACCCGACGGCGGGCCGGGGGCGCGGCCGTGCCGCGGGCGAGCGCACGGCCCGCGCCCTGCGCGACGCCGGGCACGACGTCGTCGACCTGAGCGCCCCGAGCCTGCCGCTCGCGCAGGAGTCCGCGGATGCCGCCGTGCGCGGCGGCACGGGTGGCGGTGCCGCGCACGGCGCGCTCGTCGTCGTCGGCGGTGACGGCATGGTGCACCTCGGGGTGAACGCGACCGCGGGGACGGGTGTGCCGCTCGGTGTGGTCGCGGTGGGCACGGGCAACGACTTCGCGCACGCCGTGGGTCTGCCGACCGGGCGCGCGGACCGGTGCGTCGACGCGCTCCTCGCGGCTCTCGGCGCGGCGGGCGCCGACCCGGCCGTGCGCGCCGTCGACGCGGGCCGGGTCACGGGCGAGCACCTCGGCGCGCCGCACTGGTACGCGGGCGTGCTGTCCGCCGGGATCGACGCCGCCGTCAACGCGCACGCGAACGCCGCCACGTGGCCGCGGGGCCGGGCCCGGTACGCGCGGTCCGCCCTCGCCGAGCTCTCCCGCTACCGCCCGTACGGGTACCGGGTCACGGTGCGTGGCGTCCCCGTGGGCGACGACGTGCCGGACGTCCTCGCGGGCGCACCCCTCCTGCGCGACGGCCACCGCACCGGGGCGGGCGCCGACGCGCACGACGGCGGCACGCTCGTGTGGGAGTCGCCGGGCGCGCTCGTGTCGGTCGCGAACGGCCCGCGCTTCGGCGGCGGGGTGCGCATCGCGCCGGACGCCGCGCTCGACGACGGGCTCCTGGACCTCGTCGTCGCGGGCGCGTTCGGGCGGTGGGGTGCCACGCGCGTCTTCCCCGGCATGTACGCGGGGCGTCACCTCGCGCACCCGGCGGTCGGGACGCTGCGCGCGACGTCGGTGACGATCTCCCCGACGGCCGCCGGGGCGCCCCCGCCGCACGCGTTCGCCGACGGGGAGCACCTCGGCCCGCTGCCCGTGCGCGTGGACGTCGCCCCCGGCGCGGTGCGCGTGCTGCACGCGACCGGCACCGTGTCGCCCCGTCCCTGACCTGCCGGCGACGGGCGGTCCCCGCGACCTGCGAGGGCGCCGCCGGACCGTAGGCTGGCCCCATGACGGCCGCCGACTCGCCCGCCGCCCGCTACGCCGCGTCCCGGGCCCGCCAGGCGGCGTCCCGCACGCGGCTCGCGGAGTTCCGCGCCATCCTCGACTTCCCGCTCGACGACTTCCAGGAGCGCGCGTGCGAGGCGCTCGAGGAGGGCCGCGGCGTGCTCGTCGCCGCACCCACCGGCGCCGGCAAGACCGTCGTGGGGGAGTTCGCCGTCCACCTCGCCCTCGCCGGCGGCCGCAAGGCGTTCTACACGACGCCCATCAAGGCGCTGTCCAACCAGAAGTACGGCGACCTCGTGCGCCGTTACGGCGCGGACTCCGTGGGGCTGCTCACGGGCGACACCACGATCAACGGCAACGCGCCCGTCGTCGTCATGACGACCGAGGTGCTGCGCAACATGCTGTACGCGGGGTCGAGCACGCTCGACGGCCTCGCGTTCGTCGTCATGGACGAGGTGCACTACCTCGCCGACCGGTTCCGCGGGCCCGTGTGGGAAGAGGTCATCATCCACCTGCCCGACGACGTGCAGCTCGTGTCCCTGTCCGCGACCGTGTCCAACGCGGAGGAGTTCGGTGACTGGCTCGAGATGGTGCGCGGCGACACGACCGTCGTCGTCAGCGAGCGCCGACCCGTGCCCCTGTGGCAGCACGTGCTCGTCGCGTCGGCGAACCCGGCGACGGGCGTCGCGCACGCGGGGGGCGGGCGCGCGCTCGGCGCGGACCTGCTCGACCTGTACGCGGGGCACGTGGACCCGACCGACCCGGGCGTGAACCCGCCGATCAACCCGGACCTGCTGGCCGCGTTCCGCGCGGCCCCGCGCACGAGCGCGTCGGGGCCGGGCGGGCGGCGCGGCCCCGGGGACCGCGGGTACCGGGGGCGTAGTGGGCGACGCCCCGGCCCGGAGCGTGCCGTCGGGACGCGGCGCACCCCGGCACGGTTCGCGGTCGTGGACGCCCTCGACGCGGACGGGCTGCTGCCCGCGATCTACTTCATCTTCTCCCGCGCGGGGTGCGAGGGCGCCGTGCAGCAGTGCCTCGCGGCGGGTCTGCGCCTGACGTCGCCCGCGGAGGAGGCCGAGATCCGGCGCGTCGCGGAGGAGCGGACGCAGACCATCCCGGCGGAGGACCTCGAGGTGCTCGGCTACTGGACGTGGACGGAGTCGCTCGCGCGCGGGATCGCGGCCCACCACGCGGGGATGCTGCCGGTGTTCAAGGAGACCGTGGAGGAGCTGTTCAGCCGCGGCCTGGTGAAGGTCGTGTTCGCGACCGAGACGCTCGCGCTCGGCATCAACATGCCCGCGCGGTCCGTCGCGCTGGAGAAGCTCGTCAAGTGGGACGGGACGGCGCACGTGGACGTCACCCCCGGCGAGTACACGCAGCTCACCGGGCGGGCGGGGCGGCGCGGCATCGACGTCGAGGGGCACGCCGTCGTCGTCGACCACGCGGGCCTGGACCCGGTGCACCTCGCGGGTCTGGCGTCCAAGCGCCTGTACCCGCTGCGCTCGAGCTTCCGGCCCACGTACAACATGGCGGTCAACCTCGTCGCGCAGGTCGGGCGGGACCGGGCGCGGGAGGTGCTGGAGACGTCGTTCGCGCAGTTCCAGGCCGACCGCGGCGTCGTGGGGCTCGCGAAGCAGGCGCAGGCGCACGCGGAGGCCCTCGACGGGTACGCGCGCGCGATGACGTGCGACCGGGGCGACTTCGCCCAGTACGCGGCGCTGCGGCGGCGCATCACCGCGCGCGAGGGCGACCTGTCGCGTGCCGCGAGCCGGGCGCGGCGCGCCGAGGTCGTGGCCGCGTTCGAGCGGCTGCGTCCCGGGGACGTCGTGGAGGTGCCGTCGGGGCGGCGCGCGGGCTTCGTCGTCGTGCTCGACCCGGGGGAGGGAGCCGGGTTCGACGGGCCGCGCCCCACGGTGCTCACGCAGGACCGGCAGGTGAAGAAGCTCACCGTCGCCGACGCCCCGGGCGGCATCCGCACCGTGGCGAAGGTCCGCATCCCCAAGGCGTTCAACCCGCGCGTCCCCGCGCAGCGGCGCGACCTCGCGTCCACGCTGCGCAACGCGCTCGGGTCGCTCGACGAGCCCGGTGCCCGGCCCGGCCGCAGGACCCGCGCCCGCTCGGGCGCGGCGGACGACGCCGAGCTGTCGCGCCTGCGCGCCCAGCTGCGTGCGCACCCCTGCCACGACTGCCCCGACCGGGAGGACCACGCCCGCTGGGCGGAGCGGTGGGCGCGGCTGAAGAAGGAGCACGACCAGCTCGTGCGCCGCGTCGAGGGCCGCACGGGGTCGATCGCGCGCGTGTTCGACCGCATCTGCGACGTCCTCCTCACCCTCGGGTACCTCGCCCCCGGCGACGTCGAGGACGACCCGGCCGCGCCGCTCGAGGACGCGCTCGACGCCGAGGAGCCCACGGCCGACGCCCGGGCGTCGCGCGGCGGGCTGCGCGTCACGCACGACGGGCGGTGGCTGCGGCGCCTGTACGCGGAGAACGACCTGCTGCTCGCCGAGTGCCTGCGCCGCGGCGTGTGGGAGGACCTCGACGCGCCCGCCCTCGCCGCCGTCGTGTCCACGTGCGTGTACGCGGGGCGGCGCGACGACCACCACGGCGAGCCCGACGTGCCCGGCGGCCCGCACGGGAAGCTGGCCCGCGCGCTCGAGGCGACGACGCGCGTGTGGTCCGAGGTGGACGACCTCGAGGAGGAGCACGACATCGACGCGACGGGGCCGCTCGACGAGGGCCTCGTGACCGCCGTGCACCGGTGGGCCGTGGGCCGCAGCCTCGACGCGGTGCTGCGCGGCTCGGAGATCGCCGCGGGCGACTTCGTGCGCTGGTGCAAGCAGGTCATCGACGTGCTCGACCAGGTCGCGGGCGCCGCCCCCACGCCCGAGGTGCGGCGCACCGCCCGCCAGGCGATCGACCGGCTGCGCCGCGGCGTCGTCGCGTACTCCAGCGTGTGAGCCGCCGCGCGTGACGTGCGCGACACCCGCCGCGACCTGCGCGGACGCCGGGCCGGGAGGGTGAGTTTCGTGCGGTTGTGGCGGTATCGTGAAGGATTGTGGCCTCAACCCTGTACCGCGGTGGCGTGATCCATTCCTCGGCCGACCCGTTCGCCGAGGCCCTCCTCGTCGACGACGGCGTGATCGCCTGGATCGGCGCCGACGACACTGCCGACGGGCTCGCAGCCCGCGCCGACCGCGTGATCGACCTCGACGGCGCGCTCGTCGCGCCCGGCTTCGTCGACGCGCACGTCCACCTGTTCGAGGTCGGGCTCGCCCTCGCGGGCGTCGACCTGTCCGCGAGCGCCGGCGTCACGTCGCTCGCGGCCGCGCTGGAGGCGGTCGCGAAGGGGGCGGCCGCGTCCGGGGACGACGACGTGGTGCTCGCGTTCGGGTGGGACGAGCGCGCGTGGCCGGAGGGGCGTCCGCCGACGCGGGAGGAGCTGGACGCGGCCGCGGGCGGGCGTGCGGTGTACGCGGCGCGCGTGGACGTGCACTCGGCGGTGGTGTCGAGCGAGCTCGCGCGTCGGTGCGGCCTGGAGGGGCGCGCGGGCTGGGACGCGTCGGGCTGGGTGTCCGGGGAGGCGCACCACGTGGCGCGGGACGTGGCGCGCGACGTGTCTCCGGCGCGGCGCACGGAGCTGTACCGGTCGGCGTTGCGGGCGGCGGCGGAGCAGGGCGTGGTGTCGGTGCACGAGATGAGCGCGCCGTACATCGACACGCGTGCGGGGCTGCGCGAGCTGCTGGAGCTCACGGCGGACGCGGCCTCGGGGCTGGCGCAGGTCGTGGGGTACCGGGGCGAGCTGTGCACGACGGTCGACGACGCGCGCGCGCTGCTCGCGGACGTGCCGGCCCTGACGGGGATCGCGGGCGACCTCAACGTGGACGGGTCGATCGGGTCGCGGACGGCGGCGATGCGCCTGCCGTACCAGGACGGTCCGGACCGGTCCGCCCGGGGGTCGCTCTACCTGAGCGCGGAGCAGATCGCGAACCACCTGTCCGCGGTGGGGGCGGCGGGCACGCAGGGCGGGTTCCACGTCATCGGGGACCGGGCCATGGACGAGCTGGTACTGGGTCTGAAGGTCGCGGCGGAGGTGCACGGGCAGGGTGCGGTGCGTGCGGCGCGCCACCGGGTGGAGCACGCGCTGTTCGTGGACGCGACGGCGCTGGCGACGCTGCTGCTGTTCGGGGTGAGCCTGAGCATCCAGCCGGCGTTCGACGCGGCGTGGGGCGGCCCGGACGGCATGTACGCGGCGCGCGTGGGCGCGACGCGTGCGCAGGGGCTGAGCCCGTTCGCGGACCTCGCGGGCGCGGGTGTGCCGCTCGCGTTCGGGTCGGACGCTCCGGTGACGCGGATCGACCCGTGGGCGGGGGTGCTGGCGGCGATGTCGCACGTGGACCCGGACCAGCAGATCTCGGCGCGGGCGGCGTTCCGGGCGCACACGCGCGGCGGGTGGCGCATCGCGGGGCTGGACCACACGGGGGCGGGGCAGCTGCGGGTGGGGGCGCCGGCGCACCTGGCGGTGTGGCAGGGCGAGCACCTGGTGGTGCAGGGCGCGCTCGGGCGTCAGACGTCGTCGTGGAGCACGGACGCGCGTGCGGGGCAGCCTCTGCTGCCCGAGCTCGGGCCGGACGTGCCGCGGCCCCGGTGCCTGCAGACGGTGCGGGCGGGCGTGCCGCTGTTCGACACGTTCGTGTGAGCGCCACCGCTTGACAGGGGCGTGAGCCGGAGTAGTTTCGTGGGGGTGTTCCGGCCCCCGCGGCCGCAGGGGGATCAGCCACCGACGACGACCCCTCGGCGTGCCGCGCCGGGTACCTGGCCGGGCTCGCGCGCTCAGTAGAAAACGTGCTGCGTCGGTGGCGGCGTCGTACGGGCCGAAGGGCGCGCGAGCCCGCACGCACGGCCCGACCCGGGTCGGTGCAGGTGCGTGGCGTAGGGTGCACCCGTGCACGCCCCCGAGCCCACGGCCGCCCCGGCCGGGAGGTCCCGCCCCTCGGCGCCGGGCGCTCCCGACCCGGCCCCCGCCGCGTCCGACCGTCACGACCCCGGCGCCGCGGGTTCCCGCACCCTCGCCGGGCCCCCGTCGCTGCCGCTCGCGCTGCTGCTCGCGGCCGCGGGCGGCCTCGTCACCGACGCGGCGTTCCCCGACCGCGGCTGGTGGCCGCTCGCGTTCGTGGGCGTGGCCGCGCTGTTCTGGGCGCTGCGCGCCGGGGGCGCGCGGCGCGGGTTCCTCGTCGGGCTCGTGTGGGGCCTCGCGTTCTTCCTGCCGCACCTGTGGTGGGCCCGGTACGCGACGGAGACCGTGCCGTGGGTCGCGCTGTCCGTGATGGAGGCGTGCTTCGTCGGCGTGGTGGGCGCGGCGTGGGCGCTGGTGCGGGGCCGGTCCTGGTTGGCGGACCGCCCGGGCCGGCAGGCCGTGGCGTTCGCGGTCCTGTTCGTCGCGGCCGAGCAGGCGCGCAGCGAGGTCCCGTTCGGCGGGTTCCCGTGGGGGCGGCTCGCGTTCTCCCAGGCGGGCTCCCCGCTCGGGCGTGCCGCATGGCTGGGCGGGGAGGTCCTCGTGTCCCTCCTCGTCGCGCTGGGCGGCTCCCTCCTCGCGGTCGCGGTGCTCGCGCTCGCGGCGCGTCGCGATGTCGTGCGAGGGGCCGTGGTGCCCGTCGCGGTCGCGGGCGCGCTCGTCGCGGCGCCCCTCCTCGTGCCGCTCGACACGCGCGCGCAGGCGGGCACGCTCGCCGTGGGGGCCGTGCAGGGCAACGTGGGCGAGCCGGGCCTGGGGTCGTTCGCGAACCGGGCCGAGGTGCTCGACAACCACCTGCAGGGCACGCTCGCGCTCCTGGACCAGGTCGAGCCGGGCGACCTCGACGTCGTGCTGTGGCCCGAGAACGGGTCCGACCTCGACCCGCAGACCGCTCCCGACGTGGGCCGCGCGATCGACGACGCCGCACGGGAGGTCGGGGCGCCGATCCTCGTCGGCGCGCAGGAGTACCCCGAGACGGGCGGCCGCTACAACGTCGCGCTGCTGTGGGTGCCGGGCGCGGGCGTCGTGGACCGGTACGCCAAGCAGCACCCCGCCCCGTTCGGGGAGTACATCCCGCTGCGGTCGCTGCTGCGCGTGTTCTCCGACCAGGTGGACCGCGTGACGATCGACATGATCCCGGGCGTCGGGACGGGCGTCGTCGACCTCGCGTCGGACCGGCTCGGGCGCACCGTGCCGCTCGGCGTCGTCATCTGCTTCGAGGTCGCGTACGCCGGGCTCGTCGACGACGCCGTCGCCACGGGCGCCGAGGTGCTCGTCGTGCCCACGAACAACGCGTCCTTCGGGTACACCGCCGAGTCGACGCAGCAGCTCGCGATGTCGCGCCTGCGCGCGATCTCCACCGGGCGCGCGACCGTCCAGGTCTCGACCGTCGGCGTGAGCGGCGTCATCGCGCCCGACGGCACGCTGCTGCAGAGCACGGGGCTGTTCACCGCCGACCAGGTGGTCGCCGACCTGCCGCTGCGCACGAGCCTCACCCCGGCCGTGCGGGCCGGGGTGTGGCCGGGGCGCGTCGTCGAGCTCCTCGCGCTCGGCGCGCTGGCGGCCGTCGCCGTCGCGGCGGTCCGCGAGCGCCGCGCGTCGCGCACGGACGGCGGCGACGCGCCCAGGGGCGGGGCCGCGTGAGCGCGCACCCCGAGGGGATGCCCGGCCGGGTGCTCGTCGTCGTGCCCACGTACGACGAGGCGCTCACGCTGCCGGGCACGCTCGCGCGGCTGCGCGCCGCGGTGCCGGACGCGGACGTGCTCGTGGTCGACGACGCGAGCCCGGACGGGACGGGCGACCTCGCCGACGCCGCGGCCGCCGCGGACCCGGGGGTGCACGTGCTGCACCGCGCGGGCAAGGAGGGGCTCGGCGCGGCGTACGTCGCGGGTTTCGGGTGGGGGCTGGCCGCCGGGTACGACGTGCTCGTGGAGATGGACGCCGACGGGTCGCACCGGCCGGAGCAGCTGCCGTCGCTGCTCGCCGCGCTCGGCCCGGTGGGCGCCGCGGCGGGGGAGCGCGGGGGAGCGGACCTCGTCATCGGGTCGCGCTGGGTGCCGGGGGGCCGGGTGGAGAACTGGCCGCGGCGCCGCGAGCTGCTCTCGCGGGCGGGCAACGCGTACGTGCGGCTCGCGCTGGGGCTGCGCCTGGGCGACGCGACGGCGGGGTTCCGCGCCTACCGGGCGGCGGCGCTGCGGGCGGTGGACCTCGCGAGCGTCGAGTCGCACGGGTACTGCTTCCAGGTCGACATGGCGTGGCGCGTCGCGCGCGGGGGCGGGCGCGTCGTGGAGGTGCCGATCACGTTCGTCGAGCGGACGGCGGGGCGGTCGAAGATGAGCCGCGCGATCGTCACCGAGGCGCTGTGGAAGGTCACGGCGTGGGGGGTGCGCCGGCGCGCGGACGCGGTCGTCGCGGCGCTGCGGCCTCGCGCCCGGCGGGGCGTGCGCTGACGCGGGCGACCGGCGGGCACAGGCTCTGCCGGCCCCGGGGTCGCGAACGGAGCGGTCCGGACGTGCGAGAGGCCCGGAACCCCTCGGGGGTCCGGGCCTCTGGCGCGTCTCGCGGCGGGCGCGTCAGGCGCTGCGGCGCAGCTTGCCGGCGCGCAGCAGGCCGAGGCGCTCGTCGAGCAGCTCCTCGAGCTCGGAGATGGTGCGGCGCTCGAGCAGCATGTCCCAGTGGGTGCGGGCGGGCTTGCCGGCCTTGGGCTCGGGGCGCTCGGCGTCGCGCAGCAGCGCCTCGGCGCCGCAGCGGCACTCCCACACCGGGGGGACCTCGGCGTCGGTGGAGAACGGCAGGATGATGGTGTGCCCGTTGGGGCAGTCGTAGTGCGCCTGGAAGCGGGGGGCGAAGTCGACGCCCTCGTCCGACTCCATGCTCTTGGCACCGATGCTCATCCCGCGCAGCGAACGGTCGGCCATGGTGTCCTCCTGAGGGGGGTCTTCGGGGGTGGGTGGGCGCGCCCGGTGGGGTGCGGGCGGCGGCCCGGTCTACGGAAGGCAACGCCTTGCCGTCGGTCGGTGTTCCGACGTGCCGTGAAGGTCCGGTGAACGTCGCAGGGGTGGTCGTCACCCTTGCGGCGCCGGGCCGGGCCGCCTCGGCGCGTCGCCGTCCCAGGCTCCCGGGTTTCGATGCCCGACGCAACTCGTCGGGCCCCTCGCGGGGGCAGACGTGCGCACGCTCACACCCGGGCGGGAACAAACGGCCGGGGAGCCGGGTTGAGCGGCATGTACATGCAAACGCATCGACCCAGGACCTCACGGGAGCGCACCATGCAGTTCGGCATCTTCACCGTCGGCGACGTGACGACGGACCCCACGACGGGCCGGACCCCGGACGACACCGAGCGGGTCCGGGCCATGCTCACCATCGCCCGGCACGCCGACGAGGCGGGCCTCGACGTCTTCGCGACGGGCGAGCACCACAACCCGCCGTTCGTGCCGTCGTCCCCGACGACGATGCTCGGCTACCTCACGGGCGTGACGAAGAACATCGTGCTGTCGACGTCGACGACGCTCATCACGACGAACGACCCGGTGCGCCTCGCCGAGGAGTACGCGATGCTCCAGGTCGTCTCCGACGGGCGCATGGACCTCATGATGGGCCGCGGCAACACGGGCCCGGTGTACCCGTGGTTCGGGCAGGACATCCGCAACGGCATCCCGCTCGCGATCGAGAACTACGCGCTCCTGCGCCGCCTGTGGACCGAGGACGTCGTGGACTGGGAGGGCAAGTTCCGCACCCCGCTGCAGGGGTTCACGTCCACGCCGCGCCCCCTGGACGGGGTGCCGCCGTTCGTGTGGCACGGGTCGATCCGCAGCCCCGAGATCGCGGAGCAGGCCGCCTACTACGGCGACGGGTTCTTCCACAACAACATCTTCTGGCCCATGAGCCACACGCGGCAGATGGTGCAGTTCTACCGGCAGCGCTGGGAGCACCACGGGCACGGACCCGCGGACACCGCGATCGTCGGACTCGGCGGCCAGGTGTTCATGCGCAAGGACTCCCAGAAGGCGTGGGACGAGTTCCGCCCCTACTTCGACAACGCGCCCGTCTACGGGCACGGGCCGTCGATGGAGGACTTCACGCGCGAGACGCCGCTCACCGTGGGCTCCCCGCAGCAGGTGATCGACCGGTACGCCACGATGCGCGAGCACGTGGGCGACTACCAGCGTCAGCTGTTCCTCATCGACCACGCCGGCCTGCCGCTGAAGACGGTGCTCGAGCAGATCGACCTCCTCGCGGGCGAGGTCGTGCCCGTGCTCCGCCGGGAGATGGAGGCGGCGCGCCCCGCGCACGTCCCCGCGAACCCGCCGAGCCACGCCGAGCGCGTCGCCGCCGCCCGGGCCGCCGGGACCGACGGCGCCGCGCACGTCGGCGGCAGCGAGGACCGCTGGACCGGGCGCACCGCCGAGGACGACCCGCAGCCCGCGCCGGCGGGCGCCGCGTTCGGGCTGTAGCCCGCGACGCGCCCACCGCACACCAGGAGCACCAGGAGCACCGCATGACCACCAGCACCCCCGCCCCGGACCGCCGCCTCGTCGTGGTGTCCGCCGGGCTGTCCAAGCCGTCCTCCACGCGCCTGCTCGCCGACCGGCTCGGCGACGCCGCGGTGCGCGAGCTGCAGGGCCTCGGCCTGACCGCCGAGGTCGAGACCGTCGAGCTGCGCGACCACGCGCACGCCGTCGTCGACGCCATGCTCACCGGGTTCCCCTCGGGCGAGCTCGCCGGCGTCCTCGAGCGGCTCACCGCCGCGGACGGGATCGTCGTGGCCACCCCGCTGTTCACCACCACGTACTCGGGGCTGCTCAAGTCGTTCGTCGACGTCCTCGACAAGGACTCGCTCACCGGCACGCCGGTGCTGCTCGGCGCGACCGGCGGCACCGCCCGCCACTCGCTCGCGCTCGAGTACTCCCTGCGCCCGCTGTTCACCTACCTGCGGGCCGACGTCACCACGACGTCCGTGTTCGCGGCCACGGACGACTGGGCCGCCGCGGAGGGCGAGGACGGCGGCGGGCTGCCCGCGCGCATCACCCGGGCGGGCCGCGAGCTCGCCGAGAAGGTCGCGCTGCGCCGCAACGAGGGCCCCGCGGACCCGTTCGCCGGGACACCCGACTTCACGGCCCTGCTCGGCGGGCTCTGACCCGCCGCCCCCGCACGCCCCGGCCGCGGTGCTCCGGCCGGGGCGTCGCCGTGCCCTGACCTGCGCCGACGCCCACCCCGGGGCTTGCCCCGGGCGGCGGCGCGCGGCAGGATCGGGGGACCGACGACGACGGGGGAGCACCATGGGCACGAGCGCGACCGAGCACCACGCCGCGACCCCCTCGACGGGGGCCGCCGCGACCGGGGCGGTCGCCCCCGAGACCCTCGCGGTGCCCGTCGTCGAGGCCCTCGCCGAGCGTCGCCCCGCGGCGCCGCCCGAGCGGCGTCCCGTCGGCGTCGTCACGGTGCCCGGCCGCGCCCCCGACACGTCCCGCTTCGCCGCCGCGCCGCGCTACCCCGCCATGTTCCACGTCGCGGGCGGGCGCCTCGTGTGGGACGGCGCGCGGCTGCGCCTCGCGCGCGGCGACGGCACCGTCCTCGAGCCCGCGGGCGTGCCCGTCGTGACCGTCAGCGGGGACGGGCCGACCGTCGTCGTGACGTGGCGCGACGAGCGGCACCCGACCGCCCGCACGACCCGCGCCGTCCTCCTCGACGGGTCGTCGGCGCGCTTCGCCCGGTTCGCCCGGTCGCTCGCCGCCACCCGCCCCGGGAGCGTCGTCCTCGACGACCGCACCGTCCCGTCGCCGCGCGTGCCGCGCCTGCGACCGGGTCAGGCGGGCACCGCACGCCGGCCCGGCGTCTTCGCGCGCGCCCTGTGGCGCGTCGTCGGGCGCGCCACGCCCGCCGCGAGCGCCACGACGGGCGACGGGGGAGCCGAGCTCGTCGCGCGCCTCGAGCGGCTCGCCGCCCTGCACCGCGCGGGCGACCTCACCGACGCCGAGTACGCACGCGCCAAGCAGGCCCTGCTCGGCTGAGCACCCGCACCCCGGGTCACGGGGTGGTGCGGTCCTCGTCCGCGACGGGGTCCCGCACGTCGCGCAGCACCGGCAGGGACGCGTCGCCCGACGCGGGGACGAGGCGCGGCGCCCACCACGCGAGCAGCGCCCCGCCGGCCAGCACGAGCGCGGCCGCGGCCGCCGTCGCGACGAGCCGCTCCTCACCGACGACGAGCCCCGTCCCACCCGGGTCGAGCACGAGCATGAGGGTCACGGTGGTCGTCGCCGCGTTCGCCCACACCGGCCGCCGCACCGCGACCGTGACCGTCGCCGCCACGACCGCCAGGCCCAGCCGCACCGGCGCCGTCGTGACCACGGCCGCGAGCGCCCCGCCCGCGGCCACGCCGGCGACCGTCCCGAGGACGCGCGAGCGCGCGGCGCGCGACCACCGGATCCCCGCGGTGGGCAGCACGAGCAGGAACACGGTCGTCGGCAGCCAGTACGCGAGCCGCGCCCCCCACTGCTGCGCCAGCACCGCCGCAACCGCGACGACCGCACCGAGCAGCAGGGAGACCGCGGCCGCGACCCGGCCCGGGACCCGGACGCCCTCGACCACGGCGGGCAGCCCCAGCAGGCGCGCGACGACCACCGCGTACGCCGCGGCGCCCGCGACCCACGCGAACCGCAGCATCACGGGCGCGCCGGTCGGCAGCGGGGGAGCGGACGCCGCGGCCGCCCCCACGAGTGCCAGGACCGGCGACCAGCCCCACCGTGCCGACCAGCCCGTCGCGAGCCCGAGGACCCCGAGCACCACGACCCACCACACCGACCCGGCGGACGACGACGCCGCGACCGACACGACGACGAGGACCGGGACCACCGCGAGCGCCCGGCGCCACCCAGCGCGCAGCGCGAGCAGCACCCCGTAGACCGCGCCCACCGCCGTCACCGACGCCGTCGCCGCGTCCCCGAGCACCAGCCCCGCGGCCACGGGCACGGCGAGCACCACGAGGAGCAGCACCACCGCCTGCCCCAGCGCGCGCACCGCCCCGCCGCCGGCTGTCACATCTCGAGCGTACGTACTCGACGTGCCGACGGCCGGGCACGCCCCCGGACGCGCACCGCGCCGTGATATCCCTCGTCGATGGACCACCGCCACCGCCGGGCCCGGACCGTCACCTGCGCCGTCGTCGCGCTCGCCGCCTGCGCCGGGCCCGTGACGCCATCTGTCCTCGTGACGCGTCTCGCCGACGAGCCCACGTCCGCCGACTCCCTGCCCGGGACGTTGGTCCCCGTCGAGATGGACCCCGGCTCCGCGCGACACCTCGGCGAGCTCGACGGCGTCGCCTTCTACGCCGGATCCGGCACCCGCGACGACGAGGACATCGTCTGTCTCGTCGTCGTCATCCCGGGCGGCACCCCCACGGATGACTCCGGCGTCTCCACGTGCGGCCCGGTCACCGACCTCGACGGCTCCGACCTCCCCGTCGACGTGCAGATGTCGGGGGTGCGGGTCACGGCCACGCTCGTCCCCGACGGGCTCCCCACGGACAGCGGCCTCACCCGGGTGACGCCCAACCTCGCCGCCACGGTCGACCGCACCCCCTGACCGTCGCCCCGCCCGGGCTCACGCCCCGGACGCGCGCTCGATCGCGTCCAGGTCGCGCACCGCGAACCGGTGGTGCTCCCACTCCTCCTCGAGGATCACGTGCAGGCACGACAGCGTCGTCTCCGGGTACTGCGGCGACCACGGGTTGGACCGCACCGCGGCGAGCTCCGCCTCCGTCACCCGCGCGAGGACGTCCCGCACCATCGCGACCCGGCCCGCCCGCGCGTCGAGCACGTCGTCGAACGCGGGCGTGCCCGTGACGAACAGCGACAGGTCCAGGCCGTCGTCCGCCGCCTGGGGGCCCGCCTGCCCGAGCGGGTGGAACGGGTGCTCCAGCCCCAGGACCGCGCGCCCCAGCCACGCGTCCGTCGCGAGCACCAGGTGCCGCAGCGTCTGCGCGAACGACCACTCGCCGTCGACCGACACGTCGACCGTGCCGGGCGGCATCGCCACCGCGCGCTCCACGGTCGCCGCCCACGTCGACTCGAGCGCCGCCCACGCCGCGCGCAGCCCCTCGGGGTCCGCCGCCCGGCGCAGCTCGCGCCCCGGGAACCGGCGGTCCAGCTCCGCCTCCACGAAACCCACCACGTCGACCCCGTTGACGCGCAACGGCACGTCGCCGTCCGGCAGCCACGGCGCGTCGACGTCCATGCCCTCCACCTGGACGCCGCGCATCACCACGCCCGCAAGATCCGCGTCCACGAACCGCGCACCCCGCAGGTCCGCACCCTCGAACGTCGCACCCCGCAGGTCGTCGGAGCGGGAGAACCGTGCCACGCGCACCTCCTCGCCTCGCGTCCGCCCCGCGCACCCCCAGCGGAGTGGGGGAGCGGCACCGGTGCGGCGACCGGCCGCACCGGCCCGGACCGGGACCGCTCCGTGCGGAGCCCCGGACCGGGTGACGGGACGCCTCGCACCGTACGCCCGCCCGAGCCCGCGCACCAGCACCCCGCCCGACGACCGCACGACGCACACGACCGGCCACACCCGGGGGAGCGACGCACCCGACACCGGGACCGTGGCACGACCGGAACGACTCGCCCGCGCACCGGCGCGTGCGGGACCATCGGGGCATGCCGATCCTGCCCGCCGACCGCGACCCCCGCCTCGTCACCGTCCGCCGCGGCGGCACCCTCACCGACGAGCACCACCACGACCTCGCCCGCTGGGCCGTCGCCTGCGCCGAGCACGTCCTGACCCTGTTCGAGCAGGCCCGACCCGACGACACCCGGCCCCGCGACGCGCTCGACGTCGCCCGCGCCTGGATCCGCGGCGACGTCCCCATGAAGACCGCCCACCGCACCGCGTTCACCGCGAACGCCGCAGGCCGCGACCAGCCCCCGCCCGTGAAGTACGTGGCGCTCGCGGCCGGCCAGGCGGTCGCCGTCGCGCACGTCGCCGCGCACGACCTCGGCGCCGCCGCCTACGCGATCCGCGCCGCCGCGGCCGACGCCGCCGCCCGCGGCAAGGACCCGGAGGCGGCGCGCCTCGCCGAGCGCGACTGGCAGCGCGCCCGCGTCCCGGCCGCCCTGCGCGAGCTCGTGCTCGACGACCAGAGGCGACGCAGCGCCCTCTGCTGGCACGTGTTCGACGACTGACGCCCCGCGGTGCGGGCGGTCAGCGCAGCAGGTCCTCGTACGCGACGAGCGGCACCCGGCCCTCCGCCGCGGCCGCCACGTCCGCGTCGCCCGCCACGAGCACGTCCGCCTGCAGCATCGCGACCGCCACGTACTCCGCGACCGCAGTGTCCGGCGCGTCGAGCTCGCGCGCGACCCGCCACGCCACCGCCCGGGACACGCGGTCCCCGAGCAGGCGGATCCCCAGCGTCGCGACACCGTCCAGGTGGGCGCGCGCCGTCGCCTCGTCCAGCACACCCCGGCGCACGTCGCCGTAGAGGATCGACAGCGCATGGCTGCGCAGCACCGACGGCCCCACGAGCGGGCGCCGCCCACCCAGACCCGGGTCCTCCCGCACGAGACGCAGCGCCGTCACCGCGTCGATCGCCCAGCGCGTCCCGGGGCCCAGCACCGGAGAGCTCATGGGACCTAGTAGACACCCCGCGACCGCAGCCGACGACCCCGCCGCCCCCTACGCCGTGCCCGCCCCGCCCGCAGCGGCCAGCAGCGCCCGGCCCGCGTCCGTGAGCTCGTGCGTGACCGTGCGCCCCGCACGCGTGCTGTCTACCAGGCCCGTGTCACGCAGCACCGCCAGGTGCTCGCTCGCCGTCGACGCCGCCACCCCCAGCAGGCCCGCCACCGCCGTCGTCTGCAGGGGAGTGGCGAGCGACGCGAGGATCCGCGCCCGGCTCGCCCCCACCAACCGGTCCAACGACCGCGGCGCCGGCGGCGGCGACCACAGGTAGCGCCCCGACGCCGGGTAGAACACCGCGGGCGACCAGTGGTCCGACGTCGCGCACTGCACCCGGTCCGTGATGAACAACGACGGCACCAGGACCAGCCCACCGCGCCCCGCGACCTCGACGTCCACCGCCGAGCGCACCGCGACCGTTCCCTCCGCGAACGTCAACGACCCGTGCAACCGCGGCAGCACCGCCCCCAACCCCTCACGACCCACCTGCAGCGCCCGGTCCACCAGCTCCGCACGCAACGCACGACGCATCGACACCCACTCCGGCTCCACCGCCGCCACCCACAACCGGTGCACCGCGTCCGCAGCCGCCGACCGCGCACCCTCCGGGTCACCCAGCAGCCGAGCCCGCACCGCCGGCGCACACCGCCGCGTCGCGTCCACCAGCTCCGCACGCACCTGCTCCACCGGCGCCGCCAGCACCGCCGCCAACCCGTCCTCGAACGACGGCTCGTCCGACGCCGGCGGCGGGTCCAGGAAGTCCGGCCGGTACGCGCCGTCCGCCATGAACACCGTCAACGCCGACAGGTCCAGACCCGCCCACCGCTCCCGACGCCGCCGCAACCACGGACCGAACCCCGCGTGCCGCCCCGGCTGCGTCAGCACCCGCGCCAGGCTCACCACCTCGTGCACCGGCGACATCGCCCACCGCACACCCGACGCACCAGGCCCCAGCCGATACCGGATCACCCGCACATTGTGCGGCCACGACCGAAACGAGCACCAGCAGCCGCGCCGCACGCGAAGACTCCCACCATGACCCACACCGACACCCGCACCATCGCCCTCGGAGCCAACGGCTCCACCGTCGAGATCCTCGCCCGACCCACCCAGACCGGCGGCGCCGCCAGCCTCTACCGGTGGCGCCTCGCACCCACCAGTCGCGGCCCCGCACCCCACCGGCACACCACCTTCGACGAGACGTTCGTCGTCGAGACGGGGGAGATCGACTACTACGACGGCACCACCTGGCGCACCCTACGACCCGGCGACACCGCCCACGCACCACGCGGGGGAGTGCACGCCCTGCGCAAGACCCGCCCCGAGCCCGCCACGGTCCTCATGCTCCTCACACCCGGAGTCCCGCGCGAGGACTACTTCGCCGCGCTCGCCACCACCGACGAGCACGACCTCCCGCAGCTCCACGCACACCACGACAACCACCCGGCCGACGAGCACCACCGATGACCGGCACCACGACGCTCGTCCACGTCGCGACGGCGCTCGCGGGCCTGGTCGCCCTCGGCGTCGTCGCGCTGGTTGTGCACGGGTGGCGCGCGCCCCGCACGGCGGCCGGCTTCGGCATCCCCGGCACGACGACCGACGACCCCGCCGTGCGTGCCTGGCTGCACGTCAAGGCCGTCCGGGACGTCGGCAGCGGCCTGCTCCTGCTCGTCGTCCTCGCCGCCGGGTCACCCGGCCTGCTCGGCGCGTGCCTCCTCGTCGCCGCGGCGATACCCGCCGGTGACGCGGTCGTCGTCGTGCACTCCGGTGGACCCCGGCGCACGGCCTGGGGCGTGCACGGCAGCACCGCGGCGGTCATGGCCGCCGTGGCCGTGCCGCTGCTCGCCGCCTGACGCGCCGGGGAGGCGACGGGCGACGTCGCCGGTCGAGCAGGCGGACCCGGTGCGTGAGCACGGACGGACGAACCACGACCATCTGCTCGACACGAGAGAGGCCCGAGAGGGGCTCGTGGAGCGCTGCACCTGTTCTGACGAACCCTTCCGCGTTGCGCCGATAATGTACATTATGTCATTTCGACGTATCGAGAGCTCTCTGGAGCGCATCAGGAAGGCGGCTCGCGCGCTCCCCTTCATGCATGAGCACGACGACGTCCGCACCTCGACTTCCCGGCCTCGCGTCCCCGCGGGGTCACCGCTGGACGACGCCCGGACGGCCGGTCCGTGCGTCACTGGCCGCGCCGTTCGGCACCTCGTCCGCGACGGCGCCGTTCGCCAGGCTCGCTCCGGACGGCCGGCGGCGCCCGCGAGGCGTCGTCGTCACGGTGCTCGCGACGCTCGGATGGCTCCCGGTGCTCGCGCTGACCGTCGTGGCGTTCCTCGTCGTCGGGGTCGTCGCGGGCGTCGCGGCGGCGTCCGTGTGGGCCTGGCGCTCGGTGTCCCCCGGGCAGGCGCGACCTGCCGCGCCCGAGGGTGACGCACCGCGCCCGGCGTCCGCGCCGAACGGCTCGCAGGACCGCCCGCGGCGGCGCCTGGTGCGCGACCGCACCCTCGGCTACGATGCCTAGAATCGGACATACGGTTCAAACCATTGTGTTTAGGTCAACAGCGTGGTGACACGTAGGTCGTGACCGGTCGTGCTGCGAGACGGCGCAGCCCCCACGACGTGTCGACGTCTGACCGCCCACCGGCGCGGGCTCACCCACCAGGCTGGGCTCGCCCGTCACGCCGGGCTCGCACCGCGCCACCAGGTCCCTCCCCGCGCACGTGCCGCAGGGGCGCCGTCCGCCCACCGGTCCGCACCCGTCACCCGACCCCCTCGGCTCCGACCCGCTCCCCCGGATGCCGCGTCGACGCAGGTCACGGCACTGTGGGGCGGTCCGCGTGTGTCGGTGCCCCGGCCTAGGCTGACGCCACGACCCGACACGCCGACGACCGACACGACGAGGAGGCCCCATGGTCGCCCCGCCCCGCCTCGAGCGGATCACCGTCGCCGAGGCCTCCGACCGCTACCTCGCGTCCGTCGCGGCGCAGACGCTGCGCGGCGTGCTGTCCCCGACGACGCGCCGCAGCTACGAGCGCGACGTCGCCGAGTTCGCGCGCCTCGCCGGGCCCGCGCGGGTGCTGGACGACGTCAGCGGCGAGGACGTCGACGACGTGCTCCTGCGCTACCAGATCACGCCCGACGGCCGGTACGCGGACGCGTCCCGCAAGCCCGGGACCACGGGTCGCTCCGCCGCGACGGTGAACCGCTTCCGCCAGTCCGTGACCCGCTTCTTCGCGCACGCCGCGCGCGAGGGCTGGGTGCAGGCCGACCCGATGCAGTGGGCCGCTCCCCCGGCACGTCTGCGTGACGGGCTCCGCGTGGCCCGCACCGCGCTGTCCGCGGGGTCGGCGGCGTCGCTGCTGGAGGTGTCCGCCGCCCGCTCGCTCGGCGGCGCGGCGGCGTCGCGCCGCGACCAGGACCTCCAGCTGCGCGACCGCCTCGTCGTCGCGCTCCTCCTCGTCCTCGGGCCGCGCGTGTCCGAGCTCGAGCGCGCGAACCTCGACGACTTCTCCCGCGAGCCCGACCAGACGCGGTGGCGCATCCAGGGCAAGGGCGGTCACGTGCGCACCGTCACGCTCTCGCCCCCGCTCGCCGACGCGCTCGAGGAGTACCTCGCACGGCTGCGCCCCGCGCTCCTCGCGCGCCGCCCCGACGACCCGGACGCCCAGCGCGCGCTCCTGCTGTCGTGGCGCGGGCGGCGCATCGACGCGCAGGCCGTGCGGGGACTCCTGCGCCGGTGCGTCGAGCGCATGCCCGCGCAGTACCGCCGCGAGGCCACGCCGCACGCCCTGCGTCACACGACCGCGACGCTGCTCGCCGCCGAGGGGTGGGACGTCAAGGTCGTGGCCGAGCTCCTCGGGCACGCGTCCATCGCGACGACGGGCGTGTACCTCGACCGCATCGAGGGCGAGCTCGCGGCCGCGATCCGCGCCCACCCGCTGACGGCCGCGCTCGAGCCCACGCAAGCCTGACGTCCCGCAGCCGCGGAGACGCAGCGTCGTCTCGGTGCGGCGCGGCGGACGAGGTGGAGCGGCTCGACCTCCGGTACACCGGGTGCGCAGGCCCGGTGCCGGTTCACGACGCGGGTGGTACCGACCGCGCGAAAGCGTGCAGGGCGACGTCCTCCCAGGGCACCGGTTGCGCGACCGGTGGAGCCGCATCCCCCTCGAGCGCCAGCACCGAGGCCAGCGCCGCGTTGCACAGGTCGAGCCATCTCTGAGGCGTCACCAGGTCGTCGCCCGGAAAGGCACCTGGCGTTCCTCGGTCGGACCACACCCCGGCCACGGCGTTGACCGAGAGGGAGCGTGACAGTGCACCGGACCGCCACCGGCCGTAGGCGAACATGTCGTTCGACGACGACGCGGTGAGCAGCTGCACGTCGGGCCACTCGGCGAGCTTGAGGTACCGCGCGTGGAGGATGGACGGGTCGTACAGGTGGGCGTCCCTCGTCGCGATGAGCACTCCGTCGTCGAACACCCCCACCGCAGGTCTCTCCCGCGGCGGGAGACAGGTCTCGAGCAGGGGGCGCAGCCCCACCAGGCGGTAGGGGGTTCGCGGGAAGAGGCGCCGCATCACGGACTCGGCCTCAGCCGCGCCGGCAGGCTTCGTGAGGTCGAGCGCGCCGTCCCGCGAGTACGCCAGAAGAGAGAAGCTCAGGCCCATCCGGAGAGCGTAGGGCACCGCACCTCGGCGGCGGGCGCACCCGGCCCGGGACGCCGCGGGCCACGGCGAGCGCGAGCGACGTCCGCGTGCGAGCACCACCGGTCGGCGAGAGCCTGGCGAGGAGCCGGCGCCGACCGGGTTGCCGGACCGACGGGAGGGAGGCCGACGTGCCGAAGCGCAAGCCGGGCCCGAGCGTGAAGGACCCCGAGCTGTACGAGAAGCTGCGCGACGAGGGCGACTCGAAGGAGAAGGCGGCCCGCATCGCGAACGCCGCGGCGGGGTCGTCCCGCTCGAGCGTCGGGCGCAAGGGCGGGAAGTCGGGCGACTACGACGACTGGACCGTCGACGAGCTGCGCAAGCGGGCCGCCGAGATCGGTATCGACGGCCGGTCCTCGATGCGCAAGGCGGAGCTCGTGCGCGCCCTGCGCTCGCACTGACGGTCGGGGCGCCGCACCGCGGCCGCGCGCGAGCCGCGGTGCGGCGGATCTCACCCGCGCCCCCGCTCGCGCCCGGGTCGCGCCGTGGAGGCCGCCCGCTACGGTGAGTGCGTGCACCTGTCCGCCGACGCCGTCCTGCGCACCACCCGCCGCCTGCTCTCCCGCGCGCTCGTGCTCGCCGTCGCGGCGCCGGTCACCGTCGCGGGAGTGCTCGTCGCCACCGACGCGGTGCGCAAGCGCCGCAACACGGTCGAGGCGACGTTCCCCCGCTCCTCCCCCGCCGACGTCGAGGTCGCGGGCACCACGACGACCGTCTTCACGTACGGCGAGGACGTGTACCGCGAGATGCTCGCCGCGATCCGCGGCGCCCGCCGCCGCATCCTCTTCGAGACGTACATCTGGAAGGCCGACGCGCTCGGCGAGGAGTTCAAGCGCGCGCTGGTCGAGGCGAGCGAGCGCGGCGTCGAGGTGTTCGTCGTCTACGACGGGTTCGCCAACCTCGTCGTGCCGCAGTCGTTCTTCGACCTGCCCGCCCCGATCCACGTCATCCGCTACCCCGTGTTCCGGCCCGGCGTGCTGCTGCTCAACGTGCGCAAGTCGGGCCGCGACCACCGCAAGATCCTCGTCGTCGACGACGAGATCGCGTTCGTCGGCGGGTACAACATCGGCGCCCTGTACGCGACGCAGTGGCGCGACACCCACGTCCGGCTCGTCGGCCCCAGCGCGTGGGAGCTGCGCAACGCGTTCGTCGACTTCTGGAACGCTAACCGCGCGGCCGACCAGCCGCTGCTCGCCGACCCGGGTTCGGTGCACTGGGAGCCGCGGCTGCGCGCGGCCCGCAACGCGCCGGCGCACCTCGTGTTCCCCATCCGCGGGATCTACCTCGACGCGATCGACCGTGCGAGCTCGCACGTCTACATCACGCAGGCGTACTTCATCCCCGACCGCGAGATCCTCGCCGCGCTCCTCGCGGCCGCGGCCCGCGGCGTCGACGTGCGGGTCCTCGTGCCGGAACGCTCCAACCACGTGCTCGCCGACTGGCTCTCCCGCGGCCTCTACACGGCACTGCTCAAGGGCGGGGTCCGCATCCACCTGTACGAGGACGCGATGGTGCACGCCAAGACCGCGACCATCGACGGCGCGTGGACGACCATCGGGACGGCCAACATCGACCGGCTGTCCCTCACCGGCAACTACGAGGTCAACCTCGAGATCACCGACCCCGGCGTCGCCGAGCAGATGGAGAAGGTGTTCGAGGTCGACCTGTCGAACTCGCGCGAGCTCACCCTCGCCGAGTGGGAGTCGCGGTCGCTCGCCGCGAAGCTCAGCGAGATCGTCCTCACGCCGCTGCGCCCGCTCCTGTAGCACCCGGGCGCGGGCCGCAGCCCGTCGACGGCGTCACCGGGCGGGGTCGGACCGTGCCACGTCCGCGACGTCCTCCTCGGGGCGCGGCGGCACCGTCTCGTCCGCCTCGAGCAGGGCGACCTCCCCGAACTCGGGGTGCTCCCGCCGCAGGGCCCCCGCAGCGGCGTCCGCGGCGCCGTCCAGGCTGCCCGCCGCGACGTCGAGCGACTCCCCGACCGCGAGCGGACGGAACGCGTACGTCCCGCCCGTGCGCTGCTCCCCCAGCAGCCGGTCCACGAGGGCGTGCCCCGCGTCCGACAGCACCGCGTCATGGACAGGCACCACGACCCACGGGTCCAGGGACCGCACGAAGTCGATCGTCTCGCCGAGCCGGAGCCACGGCGCGGACACCGGCGCGAGGAGCACGTCGAGCCGCTCGCCCCCGAGCAGACCGGGCGCGGGCTCGTCGAACGAGTCGCCCGGGTGCCACAGCGCGCCGCCGTCGCCGCGCACGAGGTACGCGAGGTTCGTCAGGCGCGGCACGTCGTCGTGGATCACGGCGTGCAGCCCGCCGCCCACCACGACCTCCAGCCCGCCGAGGTCGAGCCGGTCGCCCGGCGCGACGACGTGCACGCGCGACGTCGTGTCCGTCGGCAGCGCGCCGCGCAGCACGTCCGCGACCGCCTCGGACCCCCACACCGCGAGCGACGGCCGGGACACCAGCGCCGCGCCGAGGGCCGCCACGTCGAGGTGGTCCGGGTGCTGGTGCGTCAGGAGCACCGTGTCCGCGTCGCGCAGCGCACCCGCGGCGTCGCTGAACGCGCCCGGGTCGACCGCGACCACCTGCCCGCCGTGGCGCACCGTGACGCACGCGTGGCCGTGGAACGTGACGCGCATGGAACCTCCTCGACTCGCCCTGTCACCCGGCCGGCCCGTCGCGAGCCGGCCGCCGTCCTGCTGCGGTCAGCCCACCACGAGGACCAGGTCGCCACCCTCGAGCTGCTGCACCGCACCCACCGCGACACGCTGGACCGTGCCCGCGACCGGCGTCGTGATCGCCGCCTCCATCTTCATCGCCTCGACCGTCGCGACCGTCTGGCCCGCCTCGACGACGTCGCCCACCGCGACCACCGGCGTCACCGCGCCCGCGAACGGCGCCGCGACCTGCCCCGGCTGCGTCGGGTCCGCCTTCTCCGCGGTGCGCACGTCCACGTCGACCGACCGGTCGCGCACCTGGATCGGGCGCAGCTGACCGTTCAGCGTGAACATCACCGTGCGCATGCCGCGCTCGTCCGGCGTCCCGATCGCCTCCAGGCCCACGAGCAGGCGCACGCCCTTGCCCAGCGAGACCGCGACCTCCTGACCCGGCTCCAGCCCGTACAGGTACGTCGGGGTGTCCAGCACCGACACGTCCCCGTACGTCTGGCGCACCTGCTCGAACTCCTTCGTCGGCCCCGCGAACAGCAGGTGGTTGAGCCGACGACGGCGCACCTCCCCCGGCTGCGCGAGCTCCGCCTCGTCCTCCGGCGCCAACGGCTTCACGCCGCCGCGCGCAGCACGCCCCGCCAGCGCACGCGACCGGAACGGCTCCGGCCACCCGCCGGGCGGGTCACCGAGCTCGCCGCCGAGGAACCCGACGACCGAGTCCGGGATGTCGAACGCCTGCGGGTCCGCCGCGAACTCCGCCGGGTCCGCACCCACCGCCACCAGGTGCAGCGCGAGGTCGCCCACGACCTTCGACGACGGCGTCACCTTGACCAGACGCCCGAGGATGCGGTCCGCCGCCGCGTACATCGCCTCGACCTGCTCGAACTTGTCCCCCAGGCCCAGCGCGATCGCCTGCTGCCGCAGGTTCGACAGCTGCCCGCCCGGGATCTCGTGCTCGTACACGCGCCCCGTCGGCCCCGGCAGACCCGACTCGAACGGCGCGTACACGCGACGCACCGCCTCCCAGTACGGCTCGAGGTCCGCGACCGCCGCGAGCGACAGGCCCGTGTCACGCTCCGTGTGCTCCAGCGCCGCGACCAGCGCCGACAGCGACGGCTGGCTCGTCGTCCCGGCCATCGCGGCGCTCGCGGCGTCCACGGCGTCGACGCCCGCCGCGGCGGCGGCGAGGAGCGTCGCCATCTGCCCGCCGGACGTGTCGTGCGTGTGCAGGTGCACGGGCAGGTCGAACCGCTCGCGCAGCGCGCTCACGAGGCGCGTCGCGGCGGCGGGGCGCAGCAGCCCCGCCATGTCCTTGATCGCGAGCACGTGCGCGCCGGCCTCGACGATGCGGTCGGCGAGGCGCAGGTAGTAGTCGAGCGTGTACAGGTCCTCGGCCGGGTCGAGGAGGTTGCCCGTGTAGCACAGGGCGACCTCCGCGACCGTGGTGCCGGTCGCACGCACGGCCTCGATCGCGGGGCGCATCTGGTCGACGTCGTTGAGCGCGTCGAAGATGCGGAACACGTCGATCCCGGTCGCCGCGGCCTCCTCGACGAACGCCTCCGTGACGCGGCGCGGGTACGGCGTGTAGCCGACGGTGTTGCGCCCGCGCAGCAGCATCTGGATCGCGAGGTTCGGCATCGCCTCGCGCAGCGCGCCGAGTCGCTCCCACGGGTCCTCGCCGAGGAAGCGCAGCGCGACGTCGTACGTGGCGCCGCCCCAGGCCTCGACGGACCACAGCTGCGGGGTGGCTCGCGCGACGTACGGCGCGACGGCCGCGAGGTCGTGGGTGCGCACGCGCGTCGCGAGCAGCGACTGGTGGGCGTCGCGGAACGTGGTGTCGGTGACGCGCAGCCGCTGCTCGGCGCGCAGCTCGCGGGCGAAGCCCTCGGGGCCGAGCTCGAGGAGCTGCTGGCGCGACCCGGGCGGGGGCGCGACGGCGAGGTCGAGCGCGGGCAGCTTCGTCGCGGGGTCGATCGTGCGCCGCGGCTCGCCGTGCGGGCGGTTGACCGTCGTGTCGCCGACGTGGGCGAGCAGGCGCGTGCCCCGGTCGGCGCTCTCGCGCGCGGCGAGCAGCTCGGGGCGCTCGTCGATGAACGACGTCGCGACGTTCCCGGCGACGAACTCGGGGTCGGCGAGGACGGCCTGCAGGAACGGGATGTTCGTCCGGATGCCGCGGATGCGGAACTCGGCGAGCGCGCGCCGGGCGCGGCGCACCGCCGTCGGGAAGTCGCGCCCGCGGCACGTGAGCTTGACGAGCATCGAGTCGAAGTGGCCGGAGACGACGGACCCGGCGGTCGCGGTCGCGCCGTCGAGCCGGACGCCCGCGCCGCCCGGGGAGCGGTAGGCGATGATGCGGCCCGTGTCGGGGCGGAACCCGTTCGCCGGGTCCTCGGTCGTGATGCGGGTCTGCAGGGCGGCGCCGTTGACGCGCACGTCCTCCTGGCGGATGCCGAGGTCCTCGAGCGTCTCGCCGGAGGCGATGCGCATCTGCGCGGAGACGAGGTCGACGTCGGTGACCTCCTCGGTCACGGTGTGCTCGACCTGGATGCGCGGGTTCATCTCGATGAACACGTGCTGCCCGGCGCGCTCCCCGACCGTGTCGACGAGGAACTCGACCGTGCCCGCGTTCTGGTACCCGATGTGGCGGGCGAACCGCACGGCGTCGGCGCACAGCGCGTCGCGGATCGCGGGGTCGAGGTTCGGCGCGGGCGCGATCTCGACGACCTTCTGGTGGCGGCGCTGCAGCGAGCAGTCGCGCTCGTACAGGTGCACGACGTTCCCGGCGCCGTCGGCGAGGATCTGCACCTCGATGTGGCGCGGGCGCAGCACGGCCTGCTCGAGGAACACGGTCGGGTCGCCGAACGCGCCGTCGGCCTCGCGCATCGCCGCGGCCAGCGCCTCGGGGAGCTCCTCGCGCGTGTCGACGCGCCGCATGCCGCGCCCGCCGCCGCCGGCGACGGCCTTGACGAACACGGGGAAGCCGACGGCGTCGGCGGCCGCGACGAGCTCGTCGACGTCGGACGACGGCTCGCTCGACGCGAGGACGGGGAGCCCCGCCTCGCGGGCGGCCTTGAGCGCGCGGACCTTGTTGCCGGCGAGCTCGAGCACCTCGGGCGGGGGTCCGACGAAGGTCAGGCCGGCGTCGGCGCACGCCCGCGCGAGGTCCGGGTTCTCGGACAGGAAGCCGTAACCGGGGTAGACGGCGTCCGCGCCGGCCTCGCGCGCGACGCGCACGATCTCGTCGATGTCGAGGTAGGCGCGCACGGGGTGGCCGGGCTCCCCGATGAGGTAGGCCTCGTCGGCCTTGAGGCGGTGCTCGGAGTTCCGGTCCTCCTGCGGGAAGACCGCGACCGTGCGGGCCCCCAGCTCGTAGGCGGCGCGGAACGCCCTGACGGCGATCTCCGCGCGGTTGGCGACCAGGACCTTCGAGAACACCGGGACTCCATCCCTCGACCGGCGGCGCCGACGCACCGGGGAGGGCGCGACGCACCACGTACCGGGCGATCCTCCCACGGCCTCGCAGGGCAGGCCGCCGCACCGGCTGTGACGTGGTCCACAGCCGTCGGGCGGGTCCGGGGCGCCCGACGGCAGCGGGCGCGGGTGGGCGGCGTCAGCCGGCGGAGCGCGCGCGACGGCGCTGGGCGAGCTCGTCCTGCGGGCTCGCCGTGGCGTCGTCGTCCTCGAGCGACTCGGTCGGCAGCTCCGCGAGCGTGCCCTCGACCTCGCGCCAGACCCGGCCGACCGCGATGCCGAACACGCCCTGCCCGCCCTGCACGAGGTCGACGACCTCGTCGGGCGACGTGCACTCGTACACGCTCGCGCCGTCGCTCATGAGCGTGATCTGGGCGAGGTCGTCGACCCCGCGCTCGCGCAGGTGCTCGACGGCCTGGCGGATCTGCTGCAGGGAGACCCCGGTGTCCAGGAGCCGCTTGACGACCTTGAGCACGAGGATGTCGCGAAAGCTGTAGAGCCGGTGGGAGCCGGAACCGGACGCCGGGCGCACGGTGGGCTCGACGAGCCCGGTGCGGGCCCAGTAGTCGAGCTGGCGGTACGTGATGCCGGCGGCGCGGCACGCGGTGGGGCCGCGGTAGCCCGTCGTGGTGTCCTGCTCGGTGATGTCCTCCCCGAAGAGGAGACCCTGCGCACCCTGCGGAACTGCCGCGCCGGCACCGACGCTCGCCTCACCGCTGCTGTTCACTGTCGCCTCCTGGGGTGATGTCCACGACCACGCTATGGGCGCCGCCGGGGGCCGTCAACGACCGACCGCCCGAGCGTCGGGGTGTGTCGCGCCGCGCGTGCGCCGACCCGACCGCCCAACCCTCGACCTGAGGTCGAAGGTCCGCTTCGTCCGTTGTGCCCGGAGGTCTCGACCTGTCCTGGAGGTCGAGCGTGCCGGGCTCCCCTACTCGTCCACCGAGAAGTCCTCGGGCTGGACGTGGTCGAGGAAGTCGCGGAACTTCTCGACCTCCTCCTGCTGGGCGACGTCCACGACCTCGACGCCCGCGGTCGCGACGACCTCCGCCGAGCACAGCACGGGGCTGCCGGTGCGGACCGCGACCGCGATCGCGTCCGACGCGCGCGAGTCGAGCCGCACGCCGTTGCTCAGGACGAGCTCGGCGAAGAAGATCCCGCCGTCGAGCGCGACGATCTCCGCCCGCTCGAGCCGGACCCCGACCGCGTCGAGGAGGTCGCGCAGCAGGTCGTGCGTCATGGGTCGCGGCGTGGGCAGCCCGGCCTGCGCCATCGCGATCGCGCTCGCCTCGCGCGGCCCGATGACGATCGGGACGACCAGCTCGGACGCGTCGTCGAGCAGCAGCACCACGATCTCCTGGTCGCGCTGCTGCTGACGGACCCCCAGCACCTCGACCGGGACCATCGGGACGTCGTCGCTCACCCCTCCACGGTACGACTCCGCCCGGCATCCGGCAGGGGGTGCGGCCGACTCGTCGCGACGCGGGCGCGCCACGACGGTCAGCGGGTGAGGTCGTCGATGCCCTGCCGCACGAACACGGTGTGCAGCTGGGCGCACAGCTCCCCGACCTCCGACGCGACGGTCCCCGCGTGCGCGCGGGCGGACGCGCTCTGCTGGCCGCGCCACGGCGAGACGACCTGGTGCACGAGGCTCACGTGGCGGTCGGCGGCGGTGCGCAGGGAGCGCAGGTGGCGCGGCTCGATGCCGTACTCGGCGAGGCCCGCGGCGAGCACGACGACGTCAAGCGACCGCGCGTCGAGCTGACCGCCCGGCGCCTGCCGCAGCACGCCCGCCTCGATGAGGCCCTCGACGAGCTCGCGCTCGACGCCCGCCGCGGACACGAGCGCGTCGACCGTGTACCGCTGGCGCACGGCCGCGGAGCCGGGCTCGCCGTCGCTCGTCGCGAGGCGCGGGGCGAGCTGCTCGACCTCGGTGCCCGCGTCGAGCGCGGCGAGGCGCTCCTTGATGACCTTCAGCGGGAGGTACCGGTCACGCTGCTCGACGAGCACGAAGCGCAGTCGCTCCACGTCCGCGGGGCTGTACTGCCGGTACCCCGACGCGGTGCGCACGGGCTCGATGAGCCCTTGCTCCTCGAGGAAGCGCAGCTTGGAGTGGCTGACGTTGGGGAACTCGGCGCGCAGTGCCCGCAGCACGTCGGAGATCCGCATGGTCGCGCGCCGCGAGATGCCCTGCGGCCACGGCTCGGGGCCGCCCGCGGGCTCGGGCACCGTGGCGTGCGCGGCTCCCGTCGAGGCGCTCACGACCGCGGTGCCGTGCCGCCCGCCGGGGCCCCCGCGTGCGGGCTGGCGTGGAACGTGAGCCGGTACTTGCCGATCTGCACCTCGTCGCCCGTCGAGAGCGCGACGGCGTCGATGCGGCTGCGGTTCACGTAGGTGCCGTTCAGCGACCCGACGTCGCGCACGACGAACCGCTCGCCCTCGCGCACGAACTCGGCGTGCTTGCGCGAGACGGTGACGTCGTCGAGGAAGATGTCCGCGTGCTCGGACCGGCCGGCGACGGTGCGCTCGGCGTCGAGGAGGAAGCGCGACCCCTGCCCGGGACCGCGCTGCATGATGAGCAGGGCGGAGTGGCGCGGCAGGGCCGCGACCGCGGCGTGCTCCTCGGGGCTCAGGCCACCGGGCTGCACGCCCTCCTCGATCGGGGCCTCGATCCGGCCGAAGCTGACCGTCGTGTCGCTACCCGCCCGGTTCGGCACCTCAGGACCGCCTGGGACACTCATCTCGCCTCCTCGGGGCTCACGCACGTCGTGCTCGACCTCGGAAATCCCGCACCGGAGGGCACCGGCCCTCGTGCGGGGAATCGTGCTCGAAAACTACTACACCCGCAGGTCACACGGTGCACGCGACCCGCAGTCGTCCCAACCTACCCCGGCCCACGGGCTGCGTGAAGCCGCGGTCACTCGTCGGCCGGGACGGGGGTCGCGTACTCGGGCGCACGGGGCTCGACGGTCGCGCCGACCTCGACCCGGTCCTCCTGCGTGACCGTGGTGCGCGCGCCGTCGGCACGCAGCGACGCCATGGCGCCACCCGGGATCTCGAGCGCGGTCTCGAGCGTCGACGGGTCGCCGATCACCGACCACCGGTACGGGGACTCGATCGTCTGCCCGTCGACGACGACGCCGTCCGCCGAGTCCTCGAAGTAGCTGCTCGCGACGAGCCGGACCCCGTTGACCTCCATGGCCTCCGCGCCGGCGTTGCGCAGCTCCTCGAGCACGTTGAAGAGCGCGAACGCGTCGAGCGCCTCGGGACCCTCGACGACGTCGATCGTCACCCCCGGCCCCTCGGCGGGCAGGCGCCCCGACAGGATCCCGAGCGTCTGCGCCTGCTCCTCCGCGAGCTCGAGCGCCGCGCGCTCGCGGCCGGAGCCGGACTGCAGCTCGTCGCGCGTCGCCTCGAGCGACGACACCTGGTCCTCGAGCTCGCCCGAGCGCTGCGTCACGTCGTCGAGCAGCCGCACGAGGTCGCTCTGGCGCAGCGAGGACAGCTGGTCCTCCTGCGTCTGGCTCACCTGGACGACGAGCGCGAACCCGAGCAGCGCGCACAGCACGCCGACGACGATCTGCGACCGGGACGCGCGGGGCCGCAGCGCGCTGCCGAGGCCGCGCAGGCCGCGGGGCTCGGGCCGGCTGGGCGCGCCGTGCCGCCCGACCGCGCCGATCGCGCCCGTCGTGGCCGGCGGCTCCTCCGGCCGGCCCGGTGTCGTCGCGGCTCCGGGCTCCGCGGGCGCGTCGTAGGGCTCGTCCGCGTCCGCGGCCTGCCGCGCGTCGGCACGGTCCGTGGCGGGGTCGTCGTCCTCGCTGGCGGTGTCCACGTCCGCGGCGTGCACGTCCGCGGTGTCCGCGTCTGCAGCGTCCGCGTCCGGTGCGGACGCGGCCTCCCCGCCGTCCTCGCCCGTGTCCGCGTCGTCCGGGCCCGTCGGCGCCGGCTCCTGCGCCGGTGCGGGAGCGTCCGGCTCGGTGGCGGCCGTCCCCACGGCGTCAGCAGCCTCGTCGGCCGGCTCGGTCGCGGCGTCAGCAGCTTCGCGCGCGTCGTCGGGCCCGGCGCCGTCGGCCGGGACGTCCTCGTCAGAGGCCGGGGCGTCGTCCGAGGACGTCTCGACGTCGGGCGTGTCGGTGGTGCGGCCGTCGTCGGCCCGTCCCGCGTCGGGCGCGTCGGGCGCGTCGGGCGCGTCGGGGGTGGCGTCGGCGGGGGCGGGCGGGCCGGTCTCGGCCACGTCGGGCTCGACGGCGGCCGGGGTCTGGTCCTGGGGCGTGTCGGCGCCGGTCCGGTCGCGGGGGTCGGGGCTCACGCTCACGCCTTGAAGATGTGGCGCCGGATCGCGGCGGCGTTGGAGAAGATGCGGATGCCGAGCACGACGACGACCGCGGTGGACAGCTGGCTCCCGACGCCGAGCTGGTCGCCGAGGAACACGATGAGCGCGGCCACGACGACGTTCGACAGGAACGACACGAGGAAGACCTTGTCGTCGAACAGGCCGTCGAGCCGGGCGCGCAGACCGCCGAACAGGGCGTCGAGCGCGGCGACGACGGCGATCGGCAGGTAGGGCTGCAGCGACACGGGCACGGTGGGTTGCAGGACGAGCCCCGCGACGATGCCCACCACCAGTCCGACTGCTGCGATCATTCGACGATCTCCTGCCCTGTCTCGTGCGCGTCCGGGCCCGCCCCGGACCCGTCGGTCGTGGTGCCGTCGGTGGTCCCGGCGGGTGCGTCGGAGTCTACGGTCGCGTCCGGCGGCTGCGCGAAGAACAGCGTCGGGGCGGAGCGGCCCGGCAGGTCGATGCGGCTCTGCGTGGTCACGCTCGACCGGATGCCGTACTGGGTGCCGAGCAGCTGCAGGAAGTCGGACGTGCCGGAGCGCAGGAGCGAGGTGCGCAGCGCGTCGGGGTCGCCGACGGCCTCGACCCGGTAGGGGCCGACGAGCGGCTGCAGATCGACGAGCACGGCGTCGCCGGCGCTGCGGATCGCGGACAGCCCGGTGAGGCGCTGGTCGTTGATGGCGACGGCCTCGGCGCCCCCGGCCCAGAGCGCGTTGACGACGCGCTGCAGGTCGGAGTCGTGCACGAGCGAGCTGGCGTCGACGTCGTCGGACGACAGGCCGCCGCTCGTGTCGTCGAGCGTGACGACGACGCCCTCCCCCTCGACGGCCTGCGTGCCGGTGAGCGCGCCCTCCGCCTGCAGGCCCCGCAGCACGTCGGCGCTCGCGCCGGTGAGCGCCTCGCCCTGCAGCTGCTCGATCTCCGCGGAGAGCGCCGCGCCCCGCGCGGACAGCTCCTCGGCGACGCCCTGCCGGGTGAGGATCTCCTGCTCGAGCGTCTCGCGGGCGGCGATCACCCCCGGCTGCGGGGCGCGCAGCTGCGCGGCGGCGGCCGTCGTCACGAGCCCGAGCACGACCGCGAGGGCGACGAGACCGACCGCGCCGGCCCGGCCGCGCGGCGGCGCTCCCCCGGCGGCGCGGCGCGCGGCCGCGTCGGCGTACCCGGGGTCGAGCGGGCGGAACATGACCTCGTTGAGCAGCGTCATGGACGCGTCGACCGGTGCCCGGCGCACGCCCGGTCGCTGCTCGGGTCGCTGCGGGGTCACGGCGACTCCTCCGTCGAGGGACCCGCGTCCTCGCCCCGGCGGGACGCGGCGCGGTCGCTGATCACGAGGGCCCGGGTCTGCAGCACGTACTGCGCGCCCGCGAGCCAGTACAGGCCGACGCCCCACCAGGTGAACGCCCACGCGGTGACGGCGGCGACGTCGCCGACCCAGCCCGGCATCTCCGCGAGCAGCAGCAGCGGGAACGCGTACAGCAGCGCGAACGTCCCCGCCTTGCCGGCGAAGCTCACCGGGAGCGGGCCGTACCCGTGGTGGGCGAGGAGCGGCATGAGGCCGGCGAGCAGCACGTCGCGCGCGACGATGACGACGACGAGCCACACGGGCACGACGTCGCGCCACGCGAGGCCGAGGAGGGTGACGAGGATGAAGAGGCGGTCCGCGGCGGGGTCGAGCGCCTGACCGAGACGGCTCACCTGGTCCAGGCGCCGCGCGAGCACGCCGTCGAGCCAGTCCGATGCCCCGGACACGGCGAGCACGACCAGCGCCCACACGTCGTGGCCGTTCACGATGAGCACCGCGAACACCGGCACGAGGAGCAGCCGCACGAGGCTGATGACGTTCGGGACGGTCAGGACGCGGGAGCTGACCTGCTGCCCTGCTGCCACACCCACCGCCCCGAGCTCACGTCGCGCCGCCGCGGCGACCTGCCGCGCGCGACCATCCTACGTACGGGCCCACCGGCCCCCGCCCCTCATTTCCCGGCGCGGCGCCCGGGCCGGGGGAAATCACCCGCTTCGCCCGACACCTCCCTGCCGGGGCGACGCCCGGGCGCGAGTCGCGGTGAGGGACGTCACCCGGGCCTCGCCCCCGAGCGCCGCGCGCGCTCCGGTAGGATGGGTGGCACCTCTGGAGTTCGTCGCTCGTCCCGCGTGTGTCCGTGAGAGTGGCCGTCCCCGTCCGATCGTCCGATCGACGCGGTGCCCGGCCTGGTGTGTTCGGGAGTGCGACCTGCGAGAACCGACCCGGTGACCGCACGCCACTCCACACCCCGAAACGAACGGTCCTCACCCCTTCATGACTGCTGACGTCGTCGCGCCCACGCACGCCCTCGACCACTCCACCACCCCCGACACCCGCCCGGAGCCCGCCGCCCCGACCGGCCCCGTGTTCGCCGACCTCGGCCTGCCCGCGCCGCTCGAGCGCGCCGTCGCCGACCTCGGGTTCGTCACCCCGTCCGCGATCCAGGCCGAGGCCATCCCCGCGCTCCTCGCGGGCCGCGACATCACCGGCGTCGCCCAGACCGGCACCGGCAAGACCGCCGCGTTCGGCCTCCCGCTGCTCGCCGCGATCGACCCCGCGCAGCGCCGCGTCCAGGCCGTCGTCCTCACCCCGACCCGCGAGCTCGCGATGCAGGTCGCCGACGCCGTCGAGTCCTTCGCGACGCACCTGCCCAAGGTCGACGTCGTCGCCGTCTACGGCGGCTCCCCCTACCAGCCGCAGCAGCGGGCGCTCGCGGCCGGCGCGCAGGTCGTCGTCGGCACGCCCGGGCGCGTCATCGACCACATCGAGCGCGGCACCCTCGTGCTCGACGACGTGCGCTTCCTCGTGCTCGACGAGGCCGACGAGATGCTGCGCATGGGCTTCGCGGAGGACGTCGACACGATCTTCTCCCGCGCCCCGCGCGAGCGTCAGGTCGCCCTGTTCTCCGCGACGATGCCCGGCCCGATCCGCCGCGTCGCGAACGAGCACCTCACCGACCCGGTCGAGATCGCGGTCGCCCGCCAGTCCTCCACGGTGACGAGCGTGCGCCAGACGTACGCCGTCGTGCCGTTCCGCCACAAGACCGGCTCGCTCGTGCGCGTCCTCGCCACGTCCGACGCCGAGGCCGCGATCGTGTTCACCCGCACGCGCGGCGCCGCGGAGGAGGTCGGGTCCGCGCTCGTCGAGCGCGGCATCTCCGCCGCGACCATCTCGGGCGACGTCGCGCAGAAGGAGCGCGAGAGGATCGTCGAGCGCCTGCGCTCCGGCGCGCTCGACGTCCTCGTCGCGACCGACGTCGCCGCGCGCGGCCTCGACGTCGACCGCATCGGCCTCGTCGTGAACTTCGACCTGCCGGGCGAGCCCGAGGCGTACGTGCACCGTATCGGCCGCACCGGCCGCGCGGGACGCACCGGCGAGGCCCTGAGCTTCGTCACCCCGCACGAGCGCGGGCGCCTGCGCGCCATCGAGCGCACCACGCGCACCCCGCTCGAGGAGGTCGAGATCCCCTCCCCCGCGGACGTGTCCGCGCACAAGGTCCGCACCCTCCTCGGTCAGGTGCCCGCACGCCGCGAGGCCGGCCGCCTGTCCATGTACGCGGACATGATCCGCACGTTCCTCGCCGAGCACGACGTCGACCCGGTCGACCTCGCCGCGGCCATGGCGGCGCTCGCGGTCGGGGACGACGGCCCGCGCGCCCGCGAGGAGCAGGAGCGGTTCGAGGCGGAGCGCGCCGCGGCGCGCGCGCAGGCGAAGACGCGTCGCACGGACCGCACGGGCGAGCGCCCGTCGCGCGGCGACCGTGCGTCGGGCCGGCGCGAGGGTGACGGGACGCGCGGCATCCGCCGCGACGCCGTCGGCACGCGCTACCGCCTGTCGGTCGGGCACAAGGACGGCGTGATGCCCGGCGGCATCGTCGGCGCCCTGACGAACGAGGCCGGCCTGGCCGGGTCGGACGTCGGCAAGATCGACATCTTCCCGTCGTTCTCCCTCGTGGACATCACCGCGCCGCTCGACGCCGACACCATGGACCGCATCTCGCGCGCCCGGGTCGCCGGGAAGGCGCTGCGCATCCGTCTCGACGAGGGCGCGCCCGCGTCCCGCGGCCCGCGTGCCGGGCACGGCCCGTCGGGGCGTCGCGACGAGCGGCGCGACCGCTTCGACCGCGCCGACGACCGCGGGGAGCGCAAGCCCCGCCACCGCGCGTCGTACTGACGACCCCCGGCGACACCGTCGCCGCACACGAGGACGGCCCCCGCACCCAGGTGGATGCGGGGGCCGTCCTCGTCGTGGCGGGAGCACCGACACCGGCGCCCGGTTCCGGAGCCCGCGCGGGCCGGGCGCGTCAGGGGCGTTCGGGCGCCTCGCCGTGCGCCTGCACGAGCGCCGCGAGGCGCCGCGCCTCCGCCTCCCCGCGGGCACCGTCCGCCCGCTGGATGCCCATGACCGCCAGGGTGGACCCGTCCGCGAGGTCCAGGCGCACCCACGCGTCACCGGAGCCGAACCGCACCGACACCACCTGCGCCCACGCGAGCCGCCGCGTGTAGATGACGTTGCGCACCCGCAGCCCCTCGCGCGTCGGGACGGCGTGCACGCCGCCGAGCCGCCACAGCAGCCACGCCGCGAACAGCGCGAACGCCGCCAGGGACAACCGGTTCACCCACGACGTGCCGAGCGGACCCGTCGCGGACACACCCACCAGCACGCACCCGCCGACCACCACGACGCCCGTCGCCCACGCCGACACCAGCCCGAACCTCGGGCGGAACGTGCGGTACGGGTCGTCGTCGCGGTCACCCGGCAGGCCGGGGTCGGGGAACGGGTCGGTGCTCATGCCGCCACCGTCTCACACCCCCGCGCACCACGCGGCGGGCCGTCGCCCGTGGTCAGAGGCGCGACGCGTGGATCCGCGTCACGAGGATCGCGCGCGCCCCCACCTCGTACAGGGCGTCCATGACCTGGTTCGTGCGGTCCCGGCGCACCATCGCGCGCACCGCCGCCCAGTCGCGGTCGTGCAGCGGCGACACCGTCGGCGACTCCAGGCCCGGCGTGATCGCCACCGCCCGCTCCACCAGCGACACCGGCACGTCGTAGTCCATGAGCACGTACTCGTGCGCCGTCAGCACCCCCTGCAGGCGACGGCTCAGCACCTCCACGCCCGCCGGCACGTCCTCCTCCGCGACCGCGCGCGGACGGATCAGCACCGCCTCCGACACGAGGATCGGGTCGCCGAACACCTCCAGGCCCGCACCCCGCAGCGTCGTGCCCGTCGACACCACGTCCGCGACGACGTCCGCCACCCCGAGCTGGACCGCCGACTCCACCGCACCGTCCAGGTGCACGACCGTCGCCTCCACGCCGTGCGCCCGCAGGTGCCCCTCCACGAGCACCTCGTACGACGTCGCGACCCGCAGCCCCTGCACCTGCTCCAACGACGTGATCGTCCCCGCCGGCGCCGCGTACCGGAACGTCGACCCCCCGAACCCGAGCTGCATGTGCTCCACCGCGTCCGCACCCGAGTCCAGCAGCAGGTCACGACCCGTGATGCCCACGTCCACCGTGCCCGACCCCACGTACACCGCGATGTCACGCGGGCGCAGGAAGAAGAACTCGACGTCGTTGTCCGGGTCGGCCAGCACCAGCTCGCGCGAGTCACGACGCTGGCGGTACCCCGCCTCGCGCAGCATCTCGACGGCGGGCTCGGACAGGGACCCCTTGTTGGGGACGGCGATACGCAGCATGACAGGACCTTCGCTTCAGGGGATCAGGGGAGACAGGGGCAGGGACGAGCAGGGACGAGCAGGAGCGAGCGGCGCTCGCGGCCGGGCGCACGTCGCGCACCGGCGCGGGCCGCTCACAGATGCTCGTACACGTCCTGCAGGCTCAGACCCTTCGCCAGCATGAGGACCTGCAGGTGGTACAGGAGCTGCGAGATCTCCTCCGCCGTCTTCACGTCGCCCTCGTACTCGGCGGCCATCCACACCTCGGCGGCCTCCTCGACCACCTTCTTCCCGATCGCGTGCACGCCGGCGTCCAGCTCCGCGACCGTGCCGGAACCGGCAGGTCGCGTCGTGGCCTTCTCGGACAGCTCCGCGAACAGGGACTCGAACGTCTTCACACGTCCCAGGGTATCCGCCACCCGGACGGGGCCGGGGCGCGGTCCGCCCAGCGGGCACGCCCCGACCACCCCGTCACAGGCCCCGCAACGCCACCACCGTCGCGACCGCGGCCTCCGCCGCCTCCGCGCCCTTGTCCTCGCGCGACCCCTCCAGGCCCGCACGGTCCAGCGCCTGCTGCTCGTCGTCGCACGTCAGCACCCCGAACCCCACCGGCACCCCCGTGCGCACGCTCACCTCCGTCAGGCCCGACGTCGCCGCCTGGCACACGTACTCGAAGTGCGGCGTCCCCCCACGGATCACCACCCCCAGCGCCACCACCGCGTCCGCACCGTGCTCCACCGCCCGCGCCGCCGCCACCGGCAGCTCGAACGACCCCGGCACCCGCACCTCCGTCACGTGCGTCACGTTCGCCGCCGCCAGGGCACGCCGCGCCCCCGCCAGCAACCCGTCCATCACCTGCGTGTGCCAGCTCGCCGCGACCACGGTCACCCGCAGCCCCGTCCCGTCCACGCTGATCGTCGGCGCACCCGCCCCGCTCATCCCTCGTCCTCCTTCGTCTCGACCACGCGGTCGCCGTCCGGCGCCGCCACCGTCCCGTCCGGGACCTGCACCGTGTCCAGCAGGTGACCCATCGCCACCTTCTTCGTCACCAGGTACGCCCGGTTGAACTCCCCGTGACCCACCTCGATCCGCTCCGTCCCCACCACGTCGATGCCCGAGGCCACCAGCCCCGTCACCTTCGCCGGGTTGTTCGTCAGCAACCGCACCCGCGACAGCCCCAGGTCCGCCAGGATCGCCGCCGCCGCCCCGTACTCCCGACGATCCACCGGCCACCCCAGCTCCAGGTTCGCCTGCACCGTGTCCAGACCCGCGTCCTGCAGCTCGTACGCACCGATCTTCGCCAGCAACCCGATCCCGCGCCCCTCATGCCCCCGCAGGTACACCACCGCGCCACCCTCCGCCGCGACCCGCTCCATCGCCGCCCGCAGCTGCGGACCGCAGTCGCAGCGCAACGACCCGAACGCGTCACCCGTCAGGCACTCCGAGTGCACCCGCACCACCGGGACACCGCCCCCCGGCCCGACGGCGCTCGCGGACTCCGTACCGGCCTCACCCCGATCCGCGGCACCGGGAGGGGGGACCGCCGGCACCAGGGCCACGTGCTCCGCCCCCGTGCGCAGGTCCCGGTACCCGATCACCCGGAACCGACCGTGCGCCGTCGGCAGGTCCGCCTCCGCCGTCCGGTGCACCCGCCGCGCCAGCAGCTCCCGGTCCGCCGACTCCGGCACCGCCACCGGTGCCGGGTCGTGCTCCAGCCGCCACGCGACCAGGTCCGCGATCGTCAGCAGCACCAGCCCGTCCCGCTCCGCCAACGCCGCCGCGTCCTGCAGACGCATCATCGTCCCGTCGTCGTGCACGAGCTCCGCGATCCCGCCGACCTCGCCCATGCCCGCCAGACGCACCAGGTCCACCGCCGCCTCCGTGTGCCCCGCCCGGTGCAGCACACCACCCGGCACCGCCCGCAGCGGCAGCACGTGCCCCGGGCGGATCAGGTCCACCGGACCCGACGCCGGGTCCGCCAGCACCCGCAACGTCCGCGCCCGGTCCGCCGCCGAGATCCCCGTCGTCACCCCCGTCGCCGCGTCCACCGTCACCGTGTACGCCGTGCGCCGCGGGTCCTGGCTGTGCGGCACCATCAACGGCAGCTCCAACGCATCAGCCCGCGCCGCCGGCATCGGCGCGCACAGGTACCCC